>Ga0224501_10000118_pt1 | contig 80787 bp, 81 predicted proteins | sample SF_Oct11_sed_USG_4_FD_169105 | JGI IMG/M metagenome (GOLD analysis project Ga0224501, IMG submission 169105) | Sediment microbial communities from San Francisco Bay, California, United States - SF_Oct11_sed_USGS_8_1 | ecosystem: Environmental > Aquatic > Marine > Sediment | place: USA...
CGGCTTGCATATTGTCCTGCATGTGATGCACTTTTGTGGTGGCTGGAATAGTACAGCTCACGGCCGGGTGGGAGATGATAAATTTCAGAAAAAATTGTCCCCAGGATTGACAATCAAACTCTTCGACCCATGGCGGAACACGCTCGCCACGAACTCTGGAAAACAGACTGCCGCGTTGGTAAGGACGATTTACGATAACTGCTACACCGCGATCGGCGGCAAGGGGCAACAACCGTTGTTCAACTTCTCTGTCTACTATGTTGTAACTCAACTGCACGAAGTCAAACGATTCTTTTTGTAAAATAGTTTCCAACTGCGGATGATACCGACCGTGAGAAGTGGTAATTCCAATATAACGGATCTTACCCTCTTCCTTCATACGCTTTATGGTTTTAAGATGCACGTTCCAATCGCGCAGGTTATGAATTTGCATCAAATCAAATCGTTTCACACCCCAGAGAAAGCGAGACTGTTCCATTTGCTCTTTGCCTTGTTGTTCCCCGTCGATCCAAACTTTGGTGGCGGAAAAAAACTCCTGCTCCTTCGGTATGAGTTTAAGCAAGGTACCGACCACTTTTTCCGAGGAACCGTACATAGGTGAGGAGTCAATCAGCGTACCTCCACCTTCAAAAAAGGCCTGCATGACTTTGAGTAAATTATCGTAACCACTGCGGTCATACCCCATATCATGACCCAAATCAAAGGTACGGGACGTACCCAATCCAATAACGGGTAGTTTCTCACCGCTGGAAGGAATAATCTTGCGGATAACTGCTGGAGCGGCTTTAGAGTGATTATTGGATTTTCGTCTGGAGGCGGCCCGGGATTGCCCACCTGCCAAAGGCAACATCGACGCTGTTGTCGCAGCCAGTAACCGTTTTAAAAATAAACGTCGTTGCAATTCAGAGTTTTTGATTTTTCTATTCATGGCAAGCCCCTTTACCCAAAGTCTGCTGTGCAATCTCACCTTGGCGCCGCCCCAGTCGATATGCCACTACAGCCCAAACCAAAGCCAGGGGTACTGCCAAAAATGCGATATTCGATAAAGATAAACCGGCACTTTTCAATCCGGTATAAACCCAGGAACTCACCGCATCACCGCCTCGATAGACGGCAGTATCGATAAAATTTTTTGCCTTGTATTTGGACTCTCGGTCGAGCACTACATAGAGCATTTCCCTGGCCGGTCGCATTATAGCATAGTTACCTGCCCGCCTGACGACCTGCACCACTATCAACAAACCCAACTGCGGCATCAAGCCCAATAGAAACAAACCTGCAGCCAACAGCAAAGGCACTAAAGCCAAGGTCCGGCTTAAACCGAATCGATTAACCAAACGACCGGTGAAAAAAACCTGAAATGCTAATGTGAGTCCATTGACCGCCAGATCTATAGCGGCGAACACGGCGGTTCGCTGATCCGAATCACTAAAAGCATCTTTGACTATTTGTGCTTGCTGAAAATACAAAAAAGTGGACAGTGTGGTATACAACAATATGAGCAAACAAATGCCCAGCAAATAGGGCGACGATAATACCAAACGAATGCCTGCCAGCAGTCCGCCATGCATAGGTTCTTCGCATTCAAAGCCCGGAGACTGACCTCGGGGCTGAGTTTGCGGCTGATCTTCATACCACCGTATCAGCTTTTTCATACAAAATACGGAAGCCAATAGCAGAACTGCGGATATCAATAATAAATGGGTTTTCCCTAAATGCATCACCAACACACTGGTAATCAAGGGACCACATACCGCACCCAGGGAACCGCCGGCGGCAATCAACCCAAACAGTCTTTTGCTTTGGGTGTCGCTGTATAAGTCCACCATCAGACTCCAGAACACAGACACCACAAACAAGTTAAACACACTAACCCAAACAAAAAAGGCTCGCGCCGTCCATACGGGCTCGATACCCAAAAACAACAAGAAGAAGAAAAGTAGAATGTTTAGACAGAAAAAATAGTAGGCAACGGGTAGAAGTCGTTTACGTGGAAAACGGGAGCATAGCCAACCAAATAGGGGCACCACTGCCAACATGACCACAAAGGTGGCACTGAACAACCACTGCAATTGGTCTACGCCACCTTGCACACCCATTTCGTCGCGAATTGGCCGAATAATGTAATAACTGCAAAGCAGGCAAAAAAAGTACAAAAATGACCAAGCCACAGCACGCCGCTCTTGAGGGTGGATACGCGTCAGTTTATCCCATAATTCCAACGCCGTGGTCATGTCATGCCCGTATATAGAAACGCCATTCCTGCGGCTGCTGTTTACGTCGAACCATAAACTGCAATACCGCAGTCTTTCTACCATGTACCCAAGCATCGCCGGCGTAAGTCACCGCACAGCGGCGAGAGCTGTTTTCGAAACGAACCCGGTTATACTCGCTACGGTTGTATGGATAACCTTTGGTTTTTAAGTGCTCACAAAACCGTTTGGCGTCTTCCTGGTGCCTTCGGTGAGTATGGGGCCAGTAGCATTCGGCGTACTGATCGAAGAGCGCATAAGCATCCGCCCCAAGCCCTTCTATGGTAAGCGGAATCCATTTAGCCACTTCTCGCAAACGTTTTCGAATCAGTATAGCGGCTTGAATGTTGAGCTGATCTGCCCGTAGCTGCAACAACATTTTTTGCTCGGATTCCGGCAAGGACCATAACGGCAACACAGACAGCGGGTTTTCTACAAATCTTTGACGTAAATCGCGGTCTGACAGTAACACCGCCAAGGCGCCAACTGCACTGTCAGGAGCATCAAGCGGCATCGTTCTGTGTCCATCCCAAGCATTGCTGCAGCTGTAGAATTTCTGTTTGTATTTGATCCGCTGCAGGTATGTTGTTGTCGCGCTCGATTATGATACTTTGCACCTGGCAGTACTCCACTACCGTTTGGGTAAATTCATACAATTCCCACTGAATATCTTGGGAGTGGGAATCGTAAAACACACCTTGCTCATTGGCATATCCCACAATATGCAATTGTTGAATCACATCCGGGTTGATCTGATGCAACCATTGCCGGACATCAAAATTGTGATTGCGGCTGTTAACATAAGCATTGGTGACATCCAGAAGTAAACCGCAGCCGGCCTTTTCGCACAAGCGATTGATAAACTCCGGTTCAGTCAGGGTTCCTGGAATATGCAAATGACTGGTGATATTTTCTAATATCACCGGCTTATCACATGCCTGGGCCAATTCTTGGGTATGATCCACCATCAACGCCAGTGTGGCTTCGGTGTAGGGAATGGGATTCAGATGCCCCAAGTCAACGTGTCCACTGCGAGTAAAAGCAATATGCTCACTTACCCATAAAGGGTCCGCTTGTCGGCAGACGTGTACGAATTGTTGCAGATAGGTTTGATCAAGTGGACCGGGCGTTCCCAACGATAGGCCCAAGCCGTGTAGCATCAGCGGATAGCGCCCTTTTAATAGTTGCAAGGTGTCGGGATCATCAAAAAAGTGTTCCGCGGTGATTTCCAGGCATTGTATCTCCGCCGGCCGACTCAATATCCATTGCGCTAAGGGACGTCGATATCCCACGCCAATGCATTGGGAAATCTTAACCGCGTTTGACTCGTTCACTGTTGTCAATCCGTTACCGCCTCAATAGCTACTATTACCTTTTCACCCACAGCCACCGCATCCGCCTCCACCACCGCAACCGCTGCAGCTACTGCAGCTACTGCAATTACCGCCAAACCAACTGCCGTCTCCGGATTTGGAGGCACGAAAAAACATGAAGATGCCGCCGACACCCATCATAAAAAACATAAAATCAAACCTGGACATACCCACCGCACTGGCATCCACATATCGGAGCACACCTATAGCCTCGAAAGCGATAAAACCTAACCACGTAATGTGGGGATTGCCATCCAACTTTCTACGTACCATAAGTACGGTAACAAACAAAATTATGAACACAAAAAAGTACGACAACAAAAACTCCGGACCACGCATATGCCGGACAGCATCACGCACAAACAACACGAACAGGAAACAAACAAACAACCCCACCAACCAAACCACAGAGGGATTGCCACGATTGTCCTCTTCTATGGTAAAGTGAGTATTGACCAAAGCCGGTTTCGCGGCCGCATCTGTCTTGTGGTCAGTACCCGGCCCTCCTTCCTTGAGGGCCTTGCCAAATTTAAAATTTCGATCACAATTACCACAGTTGATGGTTTTATCCGCCGGGGTAGTGCTCGGAAAAACTTGTGAAGTCAGGCAAACCGGACAACGAACTATTGCGGTGTCGGCCATTGCGCCTCCACCCATGTAATCACGTGATGCAACAAATTGAATAAGTTGCCGTGAATCGCCGGAATTTGATCCTTTGACAAGCGCTCTCCATTGGATTTTAGTTCCAATAACCGCTGCAGGATGGAAGCGTCTACGGCAAAGTGCTTTTCAATAATAGCAATACGTTGGGAAAAGTCAGTTGCAAACTCCACTTTTTCCAAGCGTAAGACTTCGCTGATATCGATAAAAACCGCCGCGTAAGTTTTGCGCAAATAATAAGCATATTGCTGTGGCTTATGACGCAAAAAAATGTAGTTGTGGACACAGCGCAGGCGCAAATTGCGCAAAGATTGTTCACAAATAAAGCGCAAACGCTCATCCGATATGCTCAATTCTTGAAAAGGATCTGTTCCATATAACAACCGATAATTCCGGGCAATACTGCGAAACTTAATCGCAAAAGCTTGAAAACTGCGTTCCATTCCGCGTCGACCAATGATAAACAAGTCCACTTTGACCTTGCCATCCAGACAATCCGCAATGGCGCTGTGAGCTTCCGGCGTGGATTCGTTAAGAATTATGAGAAAATTGATATCAGAATGGCCTCGTACCACATTGCCACGTACGGCGCTGCCGTACACAATGCAGGAATAGAGATTTCCCCCCAACAAACGCGGTAATTTGTCCGCCAGACGATCCAAAGCCTGTTTATAATCCACCGGTAGAGTGGGCATTGACTCTCCCTTGAGCTTTTCGCTGTTTGATATTGTAGGTTTGAAATTGCAATAAATAGATAAAGTTATATACCGAAGCCTTTTGAATGTCCAATTCACACCGAAAATGGGCTACAATTCGCCTTTCTTTGTTCTATATCGAGGAACGTATGAGAGTCACCATGTTTGCAGCCATGGGCCTACTATTCTCCGCAATCTCCACTCAGGTTTTGGCGGATGAGTTTGAAACCCTGTTCAAGAAAAAATATAAAGAAGAAAACTTACCCGAACTGCGTCTGTCTATGACTGACCGTTTGAAAGCCAAAGGCTTAAACCAGAAACAAATCGAAAAAGAGATGGCCACCGCTGCTGAAAAAGGCGCGAATTGCCGCTTTAAGGTGTTTCAAGCTTATGGCAAGAAATACCGCCAAGTCGCCCACAAAGCGATGTTGGATGGAGCATCTACAGAAGACGCCACCTTTGAAGTCACTGACGCTTTGTCTCAAGCCGTCGCGGATGGAAAACTACCTCAGCGGGAATACAGTCGCCGTATGATCAAAGCCATGGAACTCTACAACGCCTGCGTATTAAAAAACAAATTGATCCACCGTTAACACCGGAACCGCCTATTCTTGCTTGAGAGTCTGCCAGGTTTCATCGGCGGACTCCATCAAGGGCTTCACCTTGCCTTGCCACTGTTCTCGACCGTATTGAGAAAAGTACAAGTACAATTTCCCATCGATGATGCTCCAGTTATTGGGATCGGCGCCAATTTTATGGCCATCGGCCAAACCATTGGAACAATAGCCACCATACTGAGGTGCATATTGTTCCGGGTTACTTTTAAACATTCTCAGTGCATCCGCATCGACAAAAAGCCAGATGGCACCACCCCATTGAAACTGAAATTTCTCAGAACCTTTAAGCGGTTTTTGCTGGGTGAAATAGGCCGTCACATCATACCCGTCAATGGCTATACCGCCTCTGGATTTATGTATGTCCCGAACTCCATCAGCAGCAATCGCTGCTACGCCATGAAATATGCAGATACTCAATAAACAACGTAGAATCGATTTCATAATAGCTCCAGACTTGGATTTCAGAAAATCACAAAAAACCGTTCAAAATTTTACCCTTTGCCCTTGTTTCAGTTCTTGCATGGAGTAATGCGTACCGCGCCAGTCCACACCACCGTTGCGGATACATTGAAAAGCAGACCACAGCAACATAGCACTCAACAATACCAAACCCAAAGGTAAAGCCAACAAGTACGCAGACTCCCAGCGGCTGAGCCGAACAAAACTCAAAGCAAACCAAACGTGCACACAGAGCGCCAGGCCTGCCAGCCCCTGCAACACCGGTTCCGGGGAAAACAGAGCCAACCATGGCGCCGCAATAAGCAACCAGGTTAAAAACACCTGCACTAACACTCGCGAAACCTGATAGCGAGCCCCCGCGCCAAAGATGTTTTTCTCCAACCCCTTAAACATAGCCCGCAAACTGGGGTACCAATCCAGCGACAATTCCTCTTCCGCCATTGCAAAATGGGTCTGACCCCCGGCATTTTGCAACATTAACCCCAACCCCACGTCATCTACCACTTCCAAACGCAGCCATTCAAATCCCGGGGTCCGATCAAAGGTCGCTTTTTTCACCAGATTAAATGCCCCAATTCCGACCGGCGGTCGAAACTTATGCCGGTGATTTATCACGCCACCGCGACTACCCACAAAAAACATGACCCCAAACGTGGTCACCGCCAATTGCAACCAAAAGTTGTTCATCTGCATTCGGGGCACCATGGCCAAGTGATCAATGCCTCTATCCACAGAATAGGCGATGGCCTTGCGCAAAACATCTCCATGAAAATGGATGTCGGCATCGGTAAATAAAATCCAGTCGCCCTCGGCATGTTGCATGCCACAATGCATCGCATGAACTTTGCCCAACCAACCGGGTGGTAGTTCCTCAATATGAATCGCTCTGACCCGATCGTCCGTCGCTGCCAAGCCATCTATAATCGCTCCCGTATTGTCGCTGGAACGATCATTCACTAAAACAAGTTGGAGCTGCGGATAATCCTGCGCCAACAAACTACGGACCGCCTGCTCAATATGCGCCCCTTCATTACAGGCCGGAACAATAATACTCAGGCGCGGCCAGGATTGTGGCTCAGAAACCTGTTGGCGATGAAAAGTGGTGAGATGTTTTCCTACCCACATGAGATACAGAAACAGGAGTATCCAAAGTACGCATAGGCAAGCTATTACAAGCATGAAAAAAACCTTCTCACTTTGTCTTGAATGTCTCGTATAGAGAAACTGCGCTTGTCAAACACGCTTTGTTCCGCAACTTTGCCGCGCCACTTGTGAATGGCACAGTATAAGCATTATTATATCGGCACGTTGCAAAGATTCGAGAATATTATGGTTCGCAAGATTGTTGTTTATGCTTTATTTACTTTTGTGTCACTCAGCAGTTCCGCCATTGAGACGACCCAAACAATAGCGTTACAAAACCTGGGGTTGGGAACCTATTATGTCAATGTAGGATTACCGGGTGTACCAAAAACGCCATTTATGCTGGACACAGGATCCGGCTATGCCACGATCAATGAGTCCACCCTAGCCATCCTAAAACAAAACAAACAAGCGCAGTTTGTGAAAGAAATACATGGCATCTTGGCCAATGGCAAAAAAACCGTGGTTCCCATTTGGTCGGTTTCGCGGTTGATATTGAATGATATTTGCGTGCTGAAAAATATAGAAGTAGCTGTTTTTCCAGGAAAAACTCGACAGATTTTGGGTTTGAGCGCATTAAAGGCCGTGGCGCCTTTGCAGATTTCCTTTGACCCGCCGGTCCTGACCCTACACCAATGTATTCAAACTTAATTCGAAAACAAAACCGGGCTGAACCCCGGTTTTGTTTTGTGGACAACATCAACGACTAATTTCGGCACCTATATTGACCTGGTCGTCATCTTCGTCAGTTACATAGGCTGGAGCGATTTCAAAGGCACTGAATTCTGATATTTCCAATAGACCGTCGGCATTCTTATCGACCTCAGCCCACCGTCGCAGTAATTCCAATTGACCTTCCGCTTCCGTGACACTCACTAAACCATCGCGATCGGTATCCATTGCATCAAATTCCGTTTGAATATCTCCTGCCATGGCAACTGATGGAAACACCAAAGCCAGACCCGCCAACAGCGAAAGTGCTTTCATGACTCACCTCCGAGGACAGTGTTAAGCCATTCTCCTTATTCTAACCTCCCTCGTTTTATGCCCCATGGAATGCAGTCTTATACTATTAAATTAGGCCTGCTCAAGCCCTGAGTCAAGTCAAACGAGAAAGATCTTTTCTACTTATAATACAGCTCAGTACATAACTATTTCCATTTTCTCAGCGAGTTTTGCCAATCCGCTACCGGCGTTTTCCCCAGCGCAATATATCGACCCACCTCATTTTCGTACCAACCGGTATCATGGCGCAGGGGTTCCACACTGTACCCCCACCAGGCACCGGACTGGTCCTGAGCGATCCAGTTTACCCAGTCGGGAACAATACTGTCATGCCATTGTGAAGTCATGATCGAGTTTCCAAATTGAGAAGTCTGTAACAATTTCACACTAGTATGTGCACTATAATTCATGCAGGGACCGTAGTGAAAGTAGTAACGCTTGGCATGGATTATGCGGGATGCCTGAACCTGTCTTTAATACATCACTGCAGGTTCAAATAATCCATGCAGGAGGACAAACCTATGTCACTGGTAAATAAATTGTTGGAAGGTAAAGAACTCTGGAACGTCTCCCCAAATGATACTGTCTTTGAGGCCATTCGCTTGATGGATGAAAAAGGTACCGGCGCACTTATGGTCGTAGATGCAGGTAAATTGGTGGGCATAATCTCAGAACGGGACTATGCACGTAAAGTGATCTTGAAAGACAAATCGTCAAAAAATACCTTGGTAAAAGAGATTATGACCAGCCGAGTCGTGGTCGCTAATCCCGACCAAGCAGCCAATGAAATTCTGGCTGTAATGCACCACAATCACATTCGACATTTGCCGGTTAAAGACAAAGACAAGCTCTTGGGAATGGTTTCCATGGAAGATGTGGTCAGCGATATCATTCATGACCAGAAAGACAAAATCAAGGAATTGGAGCACTATGTGACCTGGGAAGAAGCATACTAGCTCATCCACGGGTTTTGCTCCAGTCGCTACTTCCAGAGTAAATCCGCGACCGATGCTACTCAGCGTTTTTCGATAAGCGCCGAATCAATCATTTGTCGCAGTCTTTCTCTACAATCTGTGATAACGCAGGAATCGGCATGCTTACATGTCAGCTGTATATCACGGACGACATCGTCGTCCACATCCAGCAAACAAACCAGAGCAATTTCCTCTTTCTCCTTGTCCGTCCGAGCCTGGCTGAGCAAACTGACGGTATCGCATCCTTCAACAAATCGTTTTTTTGCGTAATAACTGATGTGTTCAAAATCATAATTTCCCATACAACCGGGAACAGGACAATTCATTTCTCCCCCTCTGCTTCGACCGCCGGCCGAATACCACCTTACAAAGGAATACTAAAGAACCAGAAACATCTGACTAATTTACTAAGGTTTTCATAAATCAAATCGTTAATCAGAGATACTTAATAAGTATATTGCTTCTAACAAAAAAATCCATACCCTTTTGGGATATTTAAGAATAAGTGCTACTCCACTGTCAGCGTTTTGCGCATAAGCATCAACTCGTTCTCCAAACCTTCCGGTATGCGCTGCCCCTGATTAGTATAGGTAATACGCATATAATTTTCATATTCGGCCAAACAGCGTTTAGCGTATGGATGTTCGGGGTATTGCAGCACGCAATGCTTTAAATATAAATCGGAAAGTGAAAAATAATATTGATACGCAACCGAACGGTCCGCCACAGCCAACCAGTACAACAAAACCGGCACCTCATGGGCTCCGGGATTACTATTTAAATACTGGTACATTCGTCCGCGCAACCATAAGCGCATCACATCCAATTGAGCGCTGCCGGCTGCAGGTTCGTCGCTATTTTCCAGAGGCCCCAACAAGCGCCCCACCTCAGCCATCATCGCAGGGAAACCCAATACGGTCTTAGCACCGTCAGCACCATTGCGTTGAACCAATCGCTGCAAACCACGTATCCAACCTTCCAGTTCCGACAGAGTTTCCGGTGTATGTTGTTTCAGGGTCCGATAGGGTTTAAGCAAATCCAATAGCGCTTGAGCTTCACTATTGACTTGAATATATATGGTCACCATGCGCTGTAGTGGCTGAATCAATTCCCACTCGGTTTTACGACTTTTGCTTTTCAAATATTTATCATAATACTTTGTCGCAGTGGCATACTCGCGAGTCATATAGCTAAACTCAGCATAGTCCATATCGGAAACAAAGTGATGGCGTGATACACCGTAAAACAAAGTACGTAATGTATTGTCCTGGGTATGGCAAGAACTGCAAATCTCCCCTAAAGCGTACAATTGTCTACGGGTAAACTCCATGTCATCCTTGTTAAAGTGATAGCGTAAATTACCCAGATACATGGAAATAAATTCGTAGGAAACCTGGTAGCCGTCGGGCAAGTCTTGCACGTAGGGTCTGGCTTGAAGGAACAGTTGCGACATTTCGGACAGATCGCCATCTATTCTTTGTATTTCCGGCCCCTGTAATTCTCTACGCGCTACGATCAGCGGATACAGATCCAACATGATTTTGCCCACGCGTTTCATGATGTGATTTAAGCTGGGTTGCTTCAAACTGGCTGTACCAGTGTCTTGGGCTGCCGAGAAAGTCGGGGTACACCCGAAGAAACATACACACAAAAATAAATGAAAGTTTGTTTTAATGAAAGCTTGCAACATCCTGTAAACCTGTTGGGAACGATGAATTAGTGATTATAGCTGATTCGGAGAATCGACATCTTGCAATATACCGGGACTATCGACATTGATACAGCGTATTCGTTTTTTATGAGCTCGTAAAATTTCCCGCCCTCCAACATCCCCTTGCAATTGTAACAACGCTTGTTGATAAATCCTGGAAAAACCCACCGGATGCCCCCCTTGGCCATGATATTGCGGTTGCGCGATAGCAGCGCCATCACGCAACGCCTCAGCTACCTGACCATAAACCCCCGCAGGAATATAGGGCATATCACCCAAAGCCAAGACCCAACCTGATGCATCCACAAAATACTCGATGCCACAACGTATGGCGGCACTCATGCCCTCCGACGCCATTGGATTGGATACCCATGGATATCGATTTTTTTGTAACACAGCCTGCACTGCAGTATCGTCATCGCGGACCACGACCACCGCATCAGGAACGGCAGCAAACAAATGTTTGGCGCACCGTTCCACCATGGTCTGCGTTTCGCCATTTTCATCCTTGAAGGGGTACATTAGTTTACAAGCGCCAAAACGCCGACTAAAACCCGAGGCAAGCAGTACCGCGGCAACGGCTGTGGTGTGGCTCATAAAACAACGCTGTTACGCAGGGCGGTAATCTGTGCCATGATCGCTACCGCAATTTCCGGTGGGGTATGACTGCCGATGGGCAATCCGACGGGAGCATGCAGGCGCTGCAATTGCTCTGGCGTCACCCCCAATTGCAGCAAGCGCTCGCGGCGTTGTTCACTACTACGGTGAGAACCCAAGGCACCCACGTAGAACAAATCCAGGCTCAATGCATTCATTAAAGCCATGTCATCCAATTTAGGGTCATGGGTCAATGCCAGAAGTAAACTGCGACCATGAACTGACAACTGGTTGACCGCATCATCCGGCATCAGTTTTATTAGCGAGACCCCGGCCATGTCCCATTCATCGGCTTCATCTCGAGGGTCACAAACACACACTTCATACCCCAACATGATGGCAATGGCCGCAGTATACTGAGATAACTGCCCTGCGCCGATCAGCAACAACTGCCAGCCCGGGCCAAAGACCTTGACCACTTCATTGTCCGAATAATGGAACTCCGCTGCCGTGGGACGATGCAAGCTGATTTCACCCGTATGTAAACACAGTCGTCGGGCCACCTGCTCCCCAGCCTCTACTTTATCCAACAGAATTCGCAATTGCGCCGCGCTTTGTAGAATCTCCACGACCAGTTCCAACCTTCCACCGCAAGGCAAACCAAATCGCACTGCATCTTCACGATTAACACCATAATTGATTAGTGTAGGAAACGGACCCGACAACTCACCACGGCCATAGCGTTGAACTAAATCGGTTTCGACACAACCGCCCGACACCGATCCCTGAAAGTGACCGTCTTTACGCATTATGAGCAAAGAACCCTTGGGTCGAGGTGAAGAACCCCAGGTTTTTACGACCGTGACCAAGGCCACCTCCAAGCCCAGGTCTAAGCACCGGATGACTTCCTGCAAAACTTCCCGGTCAGTATCGCTTAACGACATATGCAAGAAATCAGGACAAACTGGACCTGTCTCTGACCCGGAACAATTCATCCACATCCAGTACAGCCACAATTCCGTCGCCCTGGGATTCCGTACCGGCATGGTTCAATATGGGATTGATAACGTCGTTGACTTCATGTTCGCTGACAAATATTTCCAATTTCACATTTTCCTCCAGGGTATCCCGGGTAAAGGTATTAACGTATTCGCCATACCCCCGAATCCGGGTCACGGTTACGCCGGGAATGCTGGCGTCGCGCAAAGCTTCGATCACCTGATTCAATTGGCTTTCCCGAATAATAGCCACTACGCATTTGGTTTTCATACTCCCCCCAATGTTTCATTAATTTCTGTCAAGCGACTGTCTTTAAAGCGGTTTTTCTCCCACGGTGTGAATCAATTCAACATTGAACCAAATCCCCTCGTCGGTTACCAATTGTCCCACCTCCGCCAAATGTTCCGCCTTAAACTGTTCCAGCTTTTGTTCCGGCACCTGCTGCACAAAACCTCGGTACCCTGCCCACCATACCACGTCCCACCAGGCATTTGCATCGGGGAAAAAATATCCCACCTGGCTGCGCTTATGGCGAATATTGACCAAATCAGCGCTGCTGTACAATTCTCCATTTAAAGATTCGTTTTGCACTCGGGTCCAGGACAAGGTGGGTACCTCGACATCGTACAGCGCCAATCGATCCCGGATCATCTCCGTCATTGGCGACATGCTACCTGCCGCAAAATGAGTCGTCAGCAAACGCCCTCCCGGTTTAAGACGGCTCGCCAGCAGACGCATAAGGTATTGCATGTCCTCGACGAAAAACACACCAAAGGAGGAGTTTATGACATCGAAATGGTTTTCCGGAAAATCCAGTCGCGACATATCCATTTGCTGAAACTCAATATTTTCCAGCTTTAGGGAATGGGCTCTTTCTCTGGCCTTTTGCAACATGCCTTCCGATAAGTCGATCCCCCTCACACCGCCCTTGGGGACTCTCGCCGCAAACTGTACCGTCGCCAAGCCGGTTCCGGCTGCCGCATCCAGTACTTGCTCATCGCCTTTCAAATCCAGCAAGCCAGGCAACCGTTCCGCAGCAGTCTGAAAAAAACGCAATGCGCCTTGACCATAATTTGAGCAAACTGTATCGAACGTTTGTCGAATGAATTGAATGCGTTTTTCGTCTTCCATTCGTACCCCTTCACTCCTTTTCAAGACGTCAGTTTAGCAATACCCGGAGGTGCTGCAAACAGTGTGTTACACACTGAAACTTTGACTCTCGGAAATATATGGCTTCTTTCTTGGGTTCTCGAGCGTTTTGTAGAGGTCGCGACGATGCAGCAAGGACACCAAAACAAAACTAATAACCATAAGCAAATACCAGGAACCCAGCTTTTGCAGTGACACGGGTGCCCAACCCAGACGTTGATTGGGGTACTGCCAAATCATGGCAAAAGTGGAAATATTTTCCGCCAGCCAGATAAACAAGGCGACCAGAAAAAAACCCAACAGCAACGGCATCCAACGTTCTTTGTGTAACACGGTAAAATGAATTCGGGTCTTCGAATACATAAGAACAATGGCAACAAACAATAGATAGCGGATATCCACTATAAAATGTTGTGTGAAAAAGTTCGTATAAATCAAAATTGAGACCAGTAAGGTCTGCCAAAGTGGTGGGTAGTGACTGAAGCGAAACCGGAAAGCCTTCCATACTCGCGCCATATAACTACCTACAGCGCTATACATAAACCCGGCAAACAAAGGAACATTATACAGATAGAAATAACCACTACCGGGATAAACCCAGGAGCCAATGGCTTCCGAAGTTTTGAATAACTCCATACCCGTGGCGATCCCATGAAACAGTAATATCATTGCTGCTTCCTGGGGTGACTCCAGACGGTAAACCAACAGCAAACCCTGGATACTTAATGCGGCAAGAAACAAAAAATCGTATCGTGCCAACGTATCCAATGGGTACCAAACCTTGGTCCCTAAAATCAAGGCCAGCAGCAACGCTGCAAATAAACAGGCCCACGCCTGCTTAAGACCGAACACTAGAAATTCAAAGGAATAGGCGGCCCAGTGCCTATCACCCAGGATAGCCGGCCCGGTTTCATACAGCCACTGTCGTATCAACATCTTCTTTGCCTCTTTGGTTTACCCTAATGAGGTAATCCTAAAAGGCAAATATGACGATTTTGTGCAATTAATCCGGAAATCCTAAGCAAATGCCTAGATTTTTCGCAATCCCCGATTAAATCCGCCGAAACGACCATCCAAATCTGCAATGGTTCTTTCTTTGCGCGCGTCCCAATCCTGAAATTCCTGAGCGTTAATCACTTCACCCAAGTGGGCTTCCAGAATTTTGGACAAATCGATTTTCAGATTTTTTGCTTTAAGAGCCAGATCCTTGTTGATACGTATATGGACCCATTTTTTGTGTTTAGGTTTATTATTATCGTTACTCTGTGTACTCACACTACCCTCCCCAAGATATGCACCACTGAATCGTTTTCCTTTCGCTTCGCATCTATCTTGCCCGCGTTCCAAACATAACACGAAAAAAGTACCACTTACCAGAACTAGCATTACATAATTCACAACAGCATAGACATTTGTAAAACTCATCGACACAATGATGGGAAAACAAAACAGGCTTAATCATTCTGTTCAGCTTTGATTCAGAAAAGTACTTAGGGGTAAGAACATCCTAGGGAGCATACATTGAGCGAAATAAAATCGAAAACCAATAAACGACTAAACTGGTATGATGTAATCCTTTTACAGAATTGCCTGAAACCAGTGACTCAATTATCGCAGAGAACTCATCAACCAGTTTCCTATTCCACTCATGTCCATTAAAACCATTCTAAACTACCTCCCCATTTCCCCTCTCCTTGACACAGCGGGGCAACCCAACACCAAACAACTTCACGCCTTAGGAGCGGAGGGATATCGCTGCGTCATCAATCTGGCCATGCACAACAGTGATAACGCGGTAGCGGAGGAAGCGCAAATTCTACAATCGAACGGTATTTCGTATCACCACATTCCCGTGCCCTTCGATGCGCCTCAGCTGGATCAGTTCCACCAATTTTGTGACATTATGCGAACCAATGCCAACTGCAAAACCCTGGTGCATTGCGCGCTTAATATGCGTGTCAGTGTTTTTGTGGCTCTGTATCGCATTCACGAACAGCAGTATCCTTTACAACAAGCTTGGGAGGATATACGCCAAATTTGGGAACCCGATGCAGTGTGGAGCCAATTTATGGAAACTGTGCTGGAACTTCACCCTCATGTCTAAAACATCAATGCCTGCAATCCAACGATACACTGCCTTGCTATTACTATGCTTGGCGGTACCCGGTAACGGTGCGGATAAAATTCGAATTGCAGTTGCCAGTAACTTCGTCGCATGCATGAAAAACCTGGACACCGTATATGTCAAACAATCACAGCAACAAACCTTGCTGTCTTTTGCCTCCACTGGAAAACACTATGCACAAATCATCAACGGCGCCCCCTTTGATGTTTTTCTGGCGGCCGATGTACAACGCCCACAAATACTGGAACAAAAAGGCTATGCCGTTCGAGGCTCACGTTTCACCTATGCCTTGGGCCAATTGGTCTTATGGAGTCCGATGAAGTCTGTGGACGACAATACTCTGCAGCACGGGCACTACAGGCGTTTGGCCATCGCCAATCCCCGCTTGGCGCCCTATGGACAAGCCGCCATGGAGGCTTTGAAAAACTTAAAACTGGAATTAAAACCTTCGCAATTGGTACGAGGAGAAAACATCAACCAGGCTTATCAATATGTTCTAAGTGGCAATGCTGATCTGGGTTTACTGGCATACTCTCAAATCAAACCCCAAATCAAACCCCAAATCAAATCCCAACTCAAACCACTTATCGCAAAAACCGACTATTGGCTGTTGCCGGATGATTTATACCAGTCTATCGAACAACAGGCCATACAACTCCAGGAGGGAGAAGCCGCTAGTGCGTTCATGAAGTTTCTTCGTTCCGCGACCGCCAGGGATATTATTCAGGACTGCGGTTACCGAGCGCCTTAGAGCCCCTTCAAGTCAGCAGCCCTCCCGGTGTACACGTGCTGCCTTGAGGCAGCTGGGCTGCCAGTACTACATACCGTTGGCTCCCCCCTGTTTGCAGTGCATTGAAGGGATAGCAGGTAATGAGCATTAGCTCTTCACCGGAAGACTCAGAGGAAACCCACAAAGCGTTACGTACATCGATTACCCGACGTTTCTCCACCGAGTAGAGCACATCAGGTCTGGCGGGCCGCTGCAGACACAACACATCACCGTCACGTAAATCCTGTACAAATCGAAAATGAGTATCCCTGTGGGCACTGATCACAGTAAATCCCGGCATTTGCTCCGATTGCACCAGGCCGGGGGCAAAAGCCAGGCTGTTCCCCTGATTTCCGGCCAAAACAATAAGATCCTGATCCAGTCGCTGTACACGCAGGCGCGCCACCGGTCGAGTATCGGCCCATGGCCAGGGTTTATGTCGGTTATCACCGGCCGCCAGGTTTTTTTCCCAGGCTTGTTGCAGCAACACCTGCGCCAGTTGCGCCTTCAGTGGAATATACACCGCCTTGGCAGTAAGCCCCAGCCCTGCAATCAGCAGAGCCAGCACGGCAAATTTGTACGGTTTAGAATTAAGCATGACAACCTCTCTTCTCTATCCTCTGCTTGCGTACAGACAATCCAAGCATTCCCAGAGCGCAGATCAGCAACAACAGTCCCAGCCCTAACTGCAGTTCATATTCAGCGGCAGTACGGGGCATGGCACCAAAAATCTTTTCGTATTGTTGACCCTGGGGTAGATTGCCGGCCACATCTGTTCGCTTCAATGACTCGTCCGCAGGCCGAACCGGCGTAACATCAACAGCCACCAGACTGGTGTAGCGACTGACCAAGTGATGCTTCAGCGCCACGTCCACAACTTGCTGACGAATACTATCCTTGTCTTCGCCGTCACTGAGGCTATCCATTAAGCTTGCAATTTTCCGGCGAGCCCAGTGTACCGCCACGCCGCTGTCGTCTGCGCCTTGACGGTTATCCAGGTTCACTTTCCAGTGCTGTTGTCCTTGTTTGCCTTTTATCACCAGACTTTGTTCCTGAGCGGTAGAGCGCAACACCAGCATGATGGGCTCACCGGCGTAGAGATCGGGTATACGCTGGGGAAACTGCTCCACTGCCGCCGTTGCATTCGCCCCGTCAAACTCCACCCGAATATCCGCCATCACCGGTGTTTCCAATTTACTGAACAAATTGGACATTTTTTCTTGCACCTCATTTAAATCGCCAATATAGGTAAACGTACCACGCCCAAACTGCGCTGCTTTCGTCATGAAAAAGCTGTTGGGCGCAGAACCAATACCCACGGTAAACAAGCGACTGCTGCCCAAGTGCTGTTTTATCAGAGTAAACAAGGCCCGTTCATTGCCCACACTGCCATCGGTAAGAAAAATGACCTGACGTACTCTGGAAGAATGTTCTACGTTTTGTTGCAAAGCCGCACGTAAGGCAGACGCCATTTCGGTACCACCCCCGGCTTGCAATGAACGCACATAATTTTTAGCCGTTTCAAGATTGGCATAGTCGGCGGGCACCGCCGCGGGAAACAAGCTGTCCGTGGTGGAATTGAACTGAATTACGTTAAACCAGTCCTGAGAACGCAGGCGGGACAGAGCCAGCAACAAAGACTGCCGCGCCTGTTCTATGGACGTACCCCCCATGGAACCGGACGTATCAATAATGTAGATGACTTCTTTACCCAATACCGTGGTTTGAACCTGCAAGTTCGGAGGCATAACCATCAACATCTGATAGGTCTCACCCTCTTTTTGTTGAGTAAACAAAGCGGCACGGGGCTCTTTGCCCGGTTTCGGCGTCCATGTCAATTCAAAGTCTCGATCGGAAGGTACGGTTCCAGCCGCCAAAGACACTTGGTAGTGTCCCACCCCCAGCCGTTGCGCCGTTACCGGGTGATAACGGCTCTTTACCTCTTGCAGAGGAAAACCGCTGTTCAATTCAATCGCCAGGCTGACCGGGTTCACCTGACCCTCGACAGGACGAACCACCGGGGGGGTAATGGCTGAGGCATCCCCAACCTGGTCCGTGTTCAAGGCCCAACCGTTTCCCTGGGTTTGCAGTTGCTCTTCAGTGTAGGTGGGCCGGCCGGGAATATACCGGGGCGTAATAGCCATTGGGAATCGCAGCGCAAAACGGCCTTGGTCATAACGCAAGGTTTGCTGGTATTCGATAGTCACCGTCAATGACTCACCCGGTGCTATATTCGCCACCGAATTGGTGAACATATTGGGTCGTTGTTGCTCGACCAGCGCAGCCTTCTGACCCCGGGATTTTGCTTGTTCATAAACGCGACGCGCCTGCTCTCGTTCTTTGATAAGGCCCTGGATAATCCGTTCTCCCACAATCATGTTCATATGATCGACGGCCGCATCTTCAGGCAAGGGGAAGACATACACCCCTTCCACCCATTGGTCAGTGCTATTGGTAAATTTCTGCTCCACCACACAACGAGCTATGAGCCCGGTAACGGACATACTCACTTTGGTCTCCAATGTAGGCGCCATGAAGTAACGGTCACCGTCACCGCGAAACAAAAACTGTCCTTGTTTCACTTCATTCATGCTGGTTTCCGGCAAATCAAATAGCGTCGCGGCAACGCTTTGCCAACTCAACAGCAACAACGCCCATGCCATACACCAGCTATAGGGGGAAAGGAATAGGAACTTGTTTTTCATAACTACCTCTACTCAACTGTCTGGACCCGGCGCACGCCGGATTAATTGCTCCTTGGAATACGTATTTCAGTGTAAAAGTCATATGTGACGATTCCGTGCAGGAGATTGGGAAATTACTCGCAAATCCCCGGCCCGGTTAACATATGGCACCAACCGCTGCACTGGAGCTATTAATAAGTAAACAACTCATCTGTGACATCATCCGGTGTGAATTCTGATGTTTAAGGGTTCAATTGTGACCAAATGTGGCAAAGCTATGTTGAACTGTCCCACCCCGTCCCTTTGTGCTAATTTATTGATATCATGAAAAAATCAAAAATCGGATCAATCCATGTTTAGCCCGGCAGACGTGACAGCCTTAGTGCTGACCCTGCAACTGGCCGGTGTCAGCACTCTGATTCTATTGCTACTGGGTACTCCCCTGGCCTGGTGGTTAAGTCAAACCCAATGGCGCTTCAAGTTCCTATTGGAAGCGATGATCGCCCTGCCACTGGTTCTGCCACCTACCGTGCTGGGGTTTTATCTATTGCTGGCACTGGGTCCCCATGGGCCTTTGGGAGGACTCATGGTGGCGCTGGGTGCCCAACCCTTGGCATTCAGTTTTACCGGCTTAGTCATTGGCTCCGTGTTTTATTCCCTGCCCTTTGTGGTGCAGCCCTTGCAGGATGCTTTTGCAAGACTGGGCTCCAGACCATTGGAAGTGGCTGCGACTTTGCGCGCCTCCCCTCTGGATCGTTTTTTCACGGTCGCAGTCCCCCTGGCCAGACCCGGTTTTATCACGGCGATGGTATTGGGCTTCGCCCATACAGTGGGTGAATTCGGTGTAGTCTTGATGATTGGCGGCAATATACCGGGCGAAACCCAAGTGGTGTCCATTGCCATATATGATCATGTGGAAAGCATGGACTACTCCCACGCCCACAACCTATCAGCGCTGCTATTGCTTATGTCTTTCGCAATGTTGGTGACTGTGTACACCTTGAACCGGCGCTTTCGAATGGCTCAGGTATAATCCGATATGGAAATCCAAATTCACCTGCAACTGCGTCGTGATCACTTCCGCCGTGATATTGATATCCAACTTCCAGGTAATGGTATCAGCGCAGTTTTTGGACCTTCCGGCTGCGGTAAAACCACACTGTTACGTGCCATTGCCGGTTTGGACCGTCACCGTGGAAATTTATCCGTGGGAGGACAGGTCTGGCAGGATGATTCCACCTTTTTGCCCACCCATCAGCGTCCTTTGGCCTATGTATTTCAGGAAGCCAGTTTGTTTCAACACCTAAATGTACAACAAAACCTGGAATACGGCTTAAAACGAATAGCGCCGGGACAACGCAAAATCTCTCTGGAACAATGCATAACTCTATTAGGCATAGAACCGCTACGCTCCCGCCGGCCGCAACAATTATCCGGCGGAGAAACCCAGCGCGTTGCCATCGCCAGAGCTTTGGCGGTGAGCCCACAACTGTTGTTAATGGATGAGCCGCTCACGGCCCTGGACTCTCAACGTAAACAGGAGATACTGCCGTACATAGAGTCATTGCAACAGGAACTCGACATTCCCGTGATTTACGTAAGCCACTCTGCGGACGAAGTTGCACGGCTGGCGGATACTCTGGTTTTGTTGGATCAACAAACACAAATCTACGGTCCTATTCAGGATATGCTAACCCGTTTGGACCTGCCCTTGGCACATCAGCCCGACGCCGAAGCATTAATCCAAGCCACTGTTGCGGAGCACGATCAACAATTCCAACTCACTTATCTGGACTGTCCTGCAGGCCGCTTCAGTGTGGCACACAAACACCTCGCCCCGGGCACCCAGGTACGCCTGCGCATCGCTGCCCGCGATGTGAGTATCACCCTGGAACAACAAAGCAACACCAGCATACTCAATATTTTCCCGGCCACTATCGAAGCCATGCAGGACGAAGGACCTGCACAGGTCATGCTACGTTTAAATCTAAACGGTGTTTTGCTGCTGGCGCGTATCACTCGAAAATCTGCAACAACGTTGCAGTTGAGCCAAGGTAAAAAGGTATATGCACAGGCCAAGAGCGTGGCTTTACTGGCTTAAATAGGCCTTATGATATTGTCGCAATCAAACGCTCATAGGCATGCGCTTGTTTGATCAAACCATTAAACTGAAATATCTCCACCAGTTTGTGATACGCCTCGGGTGAAATCTCCGTATTGTAGCTCCAGCATCCCATGGCTTTATAAGTATCTATGGTATGGCGCAGTACTTCGGTATCGGTGTCACGAAAGAACCCGCCTTGTTTGAGCTGCTGAGCCAATATCAAAGCCTCGGTGTCCACCACATAAGTGCGCCCTTGTTGATACGCCCGCATGAAGGCTTTAGCCATATCGGTCCGTAACCATTCCCGGGTACAACACAAACTGCTGAATGCGACCGGACCAATGGCTGCACCGATGCTGGCAACAATATGCCCCACACCATCCTGCTCCAGTTGTTGCGGTGCCGGTCCCTGCTGATGCACATAATCTCCGCGACCTTCCCGAAAGGCTTTATCCATCGCCGCTACATCACCGGCATCGATAACCTTTAACGTATTAAAATCCACGTTGTGCTGGTGGAGTAGATACTTGAGCATGGCCAGGGGCTGGAACAAATGATCCACCAACACCTCCTTACCCGCCAGATCGCCCCATTGGAACTGCGGTTGCGGCTGTCGGCCTGCCAGGAAAAAACCATCACGCTCGTTGATCTGGGCAAAATGCACAATGGGGCTTTCCTCGCCGCGTTCCAATACTTCAAAACCCGTGGCCACCGCCGATTGCGCCAGGTGAAACTCACCGGACAGTAATCGCTCCGGTACACTTTGTCCCGGCTGAACAGGGTCGTAGACATAATCCAGGCCTTGCCGATTTAAAAACCCACCCACCATAGTGATGAGCAAAGGGCTGTAAAATGCCGAATGGCGCAAAGCGGTGATGCGGATTTGGGTCATGGCGCTACCGTTCCTTTTGATGGATAATTTCCCAATTGATGAGTACAGAGTTTAGCATTTAATACCTACTAAAAAACCCACCATCCCGTAGACTGGATTAGCGCAGCGTAATCCGGTAGCAGTCTTTACTATAACCACATACTCTATCAAGCAACAGGTCGTGGTGAATGCGCACCTCGCGCCCGCGTGGGCACAAAGAGCGTGCCCACCCTTCAAAAACTACTGCAAAAGGATTAATACAAGCTGCTGATTGCAGCCACTGTGGTAATTTTCTATGGTACATATTCTATGGTAGACAAAAGCCATTGCATAATTCATAACCACCATAAAAACAAAACCTCAATATGACATTGCGCTGATTTATGCATACACTTGTGGCAATCATTCAAAACCGGATAAACATGCCATGGCCGAACACAGCCAATTTCGACTGATAATGCAACGACGTTTCGGTCCGTTTTTTCTTACCCAATTGCTGGGTGCCTTTAACGATAATGTGTATAAAAACGCCTTGATGGTGTTGCTGGCTTTTCAGGGTGCCGCCATGATCGAGATGGACAGCAACACCTTACTTAATTTATGTGCCGGTTTGTTCATACTGCCATTTTTTCTGTTTTCCGCCAGTGCCGGCCAACTGGCGGACAAGTACGAAAAATCCAAACTCATCCGTCTGATCAAACTACTGGAAATTTTTATCATGACCGGCGCAGCTTTGGCCTTTTATTTTAAAAGCGTCTTTTGGCTTATCGGTCTGCTGTTTTTGATGGGTTTGCAATCCACTCTATTCGGCCCGGTAAAATACAGCATACTGCCACAACACTTGCGTGATACGGAACTGGTGGGCGGCAATGCCTTGGTGGAAAGCGGTACCTTTGTAGCCATATTACTGGGCACCATTGCCGGAGGTATTTTGGTGGGTTACGGTGACGTTGGCCTGTACCTGGTATCGGCCGTGGTGATTGCGGTGGCTGTTTTCGGCTACATCAGCAGTTATTACATCCCCAGCTCAGCCCCTGCCGATGCCGGTTTGAAAATCAACTGGAACCCTATCACTGAAACCTGGAGCACCTACAAATTTGCTCGACAAAACCGCTCAGTATTTCTATCGATTCTGGGTGTATCCTGGTTCTGGTTTTTCGGAGCTATCTACCTCACCCAAATCCCCAACTACAGCAAGCTCATTCTGGGCGGTAACGAGCAAGTGGTCACGCTGTTGCTGGCCACTTTCTCAATCGGTATAGGCCTGGGATCTTTATTGTGTGAACGCCTTTCCGGTCACAAAGTGGAATTGGGTCTGGTGCCCTTTGGCTCTATCGGCCTGACACTGTTCTCCGTGGATTTGTATTTCGCCGCGCCACAGGCAATGGGATTGGGAAAGGAGTTGGTGAATGCCACCACGTTCCTGGCTATGGACGGCAGTTGGCGCATCTTATTTGACATAGCGGCCATGGGTATATTTGGCGGCTTCTACGTAGTACCCTTGTATGCCATCATTCAGCAACGCTGCGCCGCCAGTCATCGCTCCCGCATTATTGCCGGCAATAATATTCTTAACGCTTTTTTCCTGGTAGGTTCCTCCCTGTTGGCCACCGTATTTCTCAGCCACTGGAATTTTTCCATACCGGAGTTGTTCCTAGCAGTGGCGGCATTGAACGCCATCGTGGCTATCTATATCTACAGTTTATTACCCGAATTTCTCATGCGTTTTATCGTCTGGGTTCTGATTCACACCGTCTACCGTGTCGACGAGAAAGGTTTGGAAAACATCCCCGACGAAGGCGCGGCTGTGCTGGTATGCAACCATGTAAGTCTGGTTGATGCCCTGGTGATCGCCGGTTGCATCCGTCGCCCGGTACGGTTTGTCATGTACTACAAGATTTTTCAAATTTCTCTATTGAGTTTTGTGTTTAAAACCGCCAAAGCCATCCCTATCGCCGGCATTAAAGAAAATCCACAACTGATGGAGAAAGCCTTTGACGAAATCAGTGCTGCACTGCGCCAGGGGGAACTGGTGTGCATCTTCCCGGAAGGCAAACTCAGCAGCGACGGCAGCATCAACACCTTTCGCCCCGGCGTGGAACGCATTCTGGAAAGAGATTCGGTACCGGTGTACCCCATGGCCTTGCGCGGCCTGTGGGGCAGTTTTTTCAGCCGCAAAGACGGCAGCGCCATGGGGACCATTCCCAAACGCTTCTGGTCCAAAATTGCCTTTGTCGTTGGCAATCCGGTGGCCGCCTCTGCGGCTACGGCTCCCGCCTTGGAGCTGGAAGTGAAACACCTTCGCGGGGACTGGCAGTAACCTTGTCGGTTTGTGCGATGGTGCACGCTCGCAAATAAAGAAACCTCTCAAGTCGTCGATAAGCTTATAAAGCAACAACTTCCTTGACGACGATTCCAAAACGAGAGGTTTTGAACTATGGCTCCACGCGCAACCTGGACGGGTCACTTAAAAATTTCCTTAATTAACATCCCGGTAAAACTCTACACGGCGGTAAGCACCAGCAGCAGCCGAGTCAAACTCAATATGTTGCATGGCGATTGCCTGCAACGAGTGAAACAGTTTTACCAGTGCCCGGAACACGGTCCGGTGGAACGCAGCGATATTGTCAAAGGCTACGAATTCGAAAAAGGTAAATATCTGGAAATCGACGATAGCACTTTAAAAAACATTCGCCTGGAGACCACCAAAATCATTGAAATCGTCTCCTTTGTGAACAAATCCCAGATCGATCCCATTTATTTCAACTCCCACTACTATATGGCTCCCGATGCCGTGGGCGAAGAAGCCTATCGGGTATTCAAGGAAACCCTTGATCGCAATGAAAAAATTGCCATCGGCCGAGTGGTCATGAGCGGTCGGGAACACACCGTACGCATCGCCCCCAAAGACAAAGGACTCAGCCTCACCACCCTGCACTTTGCCAAGGAAGTGCGCAAAACCGACGCCTATTTTGAAGACATCAAAACCTCCGAAGTACCCAAAGAACAGGTGGATATGTTCTCGCAACTGATCAACGGCATGGCGGCGGAGGTGGACCCCACCAATCTGGTGGACCGTTACGAAGAAGCGCTGGTGGAAGTCATTAAAGCCAAAATCGAAGGTCGCGAACCCGAGGTGCAAGTGGAAACCGAGGCAGCCAAAACCGTGGACTTTATGGAAGCTCTGCGCGCCAGTGTGGCCGCAGAAAACATTCCCAAAAAGCCCGCTGCGGAAGCCGAAGCCGACAAAGACAGCAAGACCGGATAAGCGGCGTTCGCCATGCTCGACCCTATTGAGCCCATGCTGGCCCAGGCCCGAGCCGAGGCCTTTGACGACGATCGCTATTTGTTTGAAATCAAATGGGATGGCACCCGAGCCCTGTGCTACACCGGCAACGGCGACAAAACCTGGCGCATACGCAATCGCCGCGGTATCTGGATAGAAACTCGCTACCCGGAATTGGCGGAACTGGCGACATTGCCGGCAGACACCATTATCGATGGCGAAATTGTGGTTTTGGACAATGGCCAACCCTCCTTTCCCAAACTGCAACAACGCGACGGCCTCAGCGATCCGCTGCGCATCGAACTGTTGAGCCAAAGCATGCCCGTGACCTTTGTGGCCTTTGATATACTGGCGCTGCAAGGCCGGGACTTGCGCGCGACCCCGCTGCAACAACGCCGGGAGCAGTTGAAGACCCTGTTGCAAGCCCATGAATTTAAACATGTTCTCCATTCAGAATACATTATTGGTAAGGGCATTCCCTACTTTGCTCAAATCGAAAAAGTGCAATGGGAAGGGGTTATGGCCAAACGCCTGAACAGTACCTATCAAGCGGGTAAACGCTCCGATGACTGGCTTAAAATCAAAGTCAGCCACATGGACGACTTTTGGATCATGGGCTATTCGCAAAGAGACAATAAGGAACCCTTCGTCTCCGCCTTGGCGGTAGGTACCGAAGAAAACGGCCAATGGCGTTATTTCGCCAAAGTGGGCAGCGGCTTTAACGAAGCGCAACGGGCCGCCCTGTTTGAGCACTTAGGCCAAATCCCCGCTCACAACTACCATTTACGGGATGTGCCAGCAGAAATTCGCTGGATTGAACCGCGCCTGCGCGCCAGGATAAAATACCTGGAAATCACCCAGGACCAACGTTTGCGGTCTCCTGTATTTGAATGCTTTGTGAATGACTGAACCCGAAAAATCCCTTCAAAATCAAACGGTCGTCTTTACCGGCAAACTGGCCTGCTGCAACCGCCAACAGGCGCAGCAATGGGTCCAAGCCGCCGGTGCTCGCTGCGTGGGTGCCGTGTCCAAAAAAACCTCTTTAGTGGTGGTGGGCATGCTGGGCTTTCCCGTGCTCAAGGATGGCACCATTAGCAAAACCCTGGCTCAAGCGGAGCAGCTGCAGCAGCAAGGGCTTGATTTAGAAATCATTTCTGAAACCGTGTTACTGGAACGCCTGGGTCGCAAACCGGCTCAAGTCAGCCAAAACGGCTCTATGGAGCTAGCGGCTGCGGCTAAATTGCTACAGGTAACAGAAACGGATATACGCCGTTGGGAGCAATTCGGGCTGGTACGGCTGCAACAGGGCAAAGTTTCGTTCCAGGATCTGGTATCCCTACGCAATATCGCCCAGCTACTAAAGCAGGGTTTAAATATTGAAAGCATCAACCGCACTCTGCATGCGCTGCAAACCTTGATTCCCGATTTACAACGCCCATTGGCCCAGGCAAGGCTGTTGCAGCACGGCGATCAGTCCCTATTGGTGGAACTGCAGGGCGTGACAATGAACAGCAGCGGTCAGTTGTTACTGGATTTTGATGCTGCCGAAGCAGCGGATCAAGCACCCAAAACCAAAGCCATAGCTCCCCAAGTCCCAGCCCCTGGCAAGCATACAACGCTTGCGGATACAGCCTTACCCCAAGCGGAACAGCACCGGCGACAACAGGACTACGCCCAAGCCATAGAACACTACCGCCACCACCTGCAGCAGCATGAAAACGATGCCCTGGCCTGGTACAACCTGGGCTACTGCCTGGATGAAACCGGCGAATTACTGCAAGCCGCCCACGCCTTCGAACAAGCCATTGCCCTGCAACACGACTACACCGACGCCATTTTCAACCTGGCGCGCTGCTATGAGCGCCTGCACCAGCACCAAAACGCCCTGCCTCACTGGAAACGCTATGTGGAGCTGGATGGTAAAAGTGAATGGGGCAAAATCGCGCGGCGGTTTATTCATTACGGTTAACCCCCCTTTACCGTCCAGCTCTCGCTTCCGCCTTTCGGTTTCTCCGTACACAACAAGCACCATCACTTATTATTATGGAAACATCAAATAGCTTAAAGAATGGCCTTTTTATTGCATTCTTTTTATAGCCTTAGTAGATAAGCCAAATTTGGCGTCTATACTATCCAAGGAAGATTCATCTTATTATTCTAGAAGGGGTTTGTAACACATGGTCAACTTCCGCAAGTTGTTTAGCTCTGAAACAATTACCAGCCATTCCATGTTTTCCAACATCAGCAAAGACAGTCCCTATCAAATTCTGGCACCGGGTACGGAGATCATTTACGATGTTAATTTGATCAAGCAACTGACCGCGGAACACGACTCCATGCTGGCCACATTGCATAAAGTGGTCAATGCCATTGATAGTGGTGATTACAAAAAAATGCGCAAAAAACTGAAGTTTTTTCTATCCATCTTCAACGATCACACCCTGAAAGAGTACAGCAAGCTTTATGTGTTTTTAGATTATATTTACCGCGGCGAGCGAGAAAATCACCGAATCGTTATGTACTTTCGTCAGGAAATGAACGAAATAGGTAAAACCGTGCGCACCTATGCCAATTACTGGGTTGATCGCGGCGTTGACCATCTCACTATTGAAGATTTTAACTACCAAACCAAATACATCTCTGACTTGCTCACCACCCGCATCGAGGCGGAAGAAGAGCAGTTATATGAACTTTATAACAAAGCCCCCAGCCGAATTTTGCGCTCCAGGATTTGGAATCATTAATCCTGTGTAGTTTAGCAAAGGTGGGTTGCTAACCCACCCTTGCACACATCGTCCCCCGTAACCGTAGACAGGATTAGCGCAGCGTAATCCGGTAGCAGACTTTAATATAACCACATACCCTATCAAGCAACAGGTCATTGGTGAAGGCACACCTTTCGCCCGCGTGGGCACAAAGGGCGTGCCCACTCTACATAAACAAACTGAGGAAAAACTCTCTGCGCACTACGACGATTTCGCCATCCAAAACCACCAGACGATTAAGGCGATCAGACCCAACCCTGCGATATTTACTAACACACTCATGTAGGTTCTCCCGGTTTGAACCAACGCAGGCGGTTGGCATTGCTGACGACCGTAACGGATGACAAGGCCATGGCCGCCCCCGCGATCATGGGGTTCAACAACAAACCCATCACGGGATACAACACACCGGCAGCGATAGGTATACCCAAGGTGTTGTAAACGAAGGCACCAAATAGATTTTGTTTGATATTACGCACGGTGGCTTGCGAAATAGCGATGGCATCCACCACGCCGTGCAAGGAACCGCGCATTAAGGTAATGTCGGCGCTTTCAATGGCCACATCGGTTCCCGTGCCAATAGCAAAACCCACATCGGCTCGAGCCAATGCCGGAGCATCGTTGATACCGTCTCCCACCATACCCACGATCTGACCACGGCTTTGCAACAGCGCCACCTTATTGGCTTTGTCTTGGGGCAGCACTTCAGCAATGACTTCATCGATACCCACTTCTTTGGCCACGGCCTGGGCGGTGACAATATTGTCCCCGGTAAGCAATACCACGTTCAAACCCTGACGATGCATACGTGCTATCGCCGCCCTGGAATCCTGCTTTATCGGGTCTGCCACACTGATAAGCCCCAGCAACCGCTCCTGTACCGCCAAAAACATGGGAGTCTCTGCCTTTTGCGTCAACTCTTTTGCCTTTGCATCCAAGGCGTCCAAGCTAATATTAAAACCACTCATAAACTTACGGTTACCCAACATCACCGATTGAGTTCCCACACGCGCCATGACGCCCTGCCCTGCGATGGCGGTGAAGTCACTGATCCCTTCCAAAGCCAGTTGCCGCTCCTTAGCTGCATTGACGATGGCTTCCGCCAGCGGGTGCTCTGATGCTGTTTCCAATGCTGCGGCTAAACTCAAAACTTGATCTTCTTTTGCATCTCCCACCGCGAGCACTTGGGTAACACTGGGCTTGCCTTCGGTGACCGTGCCGGTCTTGTCCAACACAATGGTCGTTAACCGGCCCGCCTGTTGCAGCGCATCTCCATTACGAATCAAGGTACCGAACTCTGCCGCCTTACCAACACCGGCCATAATAGAGATCGGCGTCGCCAAACCCAAGGCACAAGGACACGCGATGATCAATACGGTCATAGCTGTGATAATGGCATAAGTCACCGGCTGAGCAACGCCGGAAAAATTAAACCAAATAAGAAAAGTCAACACGGCAACAATGAGGACACTGGGCACAAACACCGCAGCGACTTTATCCACCAGACGACCAATGGCCGGTTTGGATGACTGCGCCGTACGTACCATCTCGATAATCTGTGATAAGGCGGTATCTTTACCGATTCGTTTGGCTTGAAATAAAAAACTGCCGGTTTTGTTGATGGTACCTGCGGAAACCGCATCACCCGCTTGTTTTTGTACCGGTACCGGCTCACCGCTTAACATGGACTCATCCACACTGGAATGTCCGTCAATAACCACACCATCCACGGCTATGCGTTCGCCCGGACGCACTCGCAGAGTTTCGTCCAGCCCCACCTCCTCGATAGGCACATCGGTTTCCACACCGTCACGCAACACCCGTGCGGTTTTGGGTTGCAGACCGATTAGGCGTTTAATTGCCTGTGAGGTTTTACCCCGAGCCCGCATTTCCAAGGCGGAACCGAAATTGATCAAAGCGATGATAATGGCAGCCGCTTCAAAGTAGGCATGCTGAGCCGTAGGGGGAACCAACTGGGGAAACGCCAGAATGATCATAGAATAGGCCCAGGCCGTGCCCGTACCCAGAGCAATCAGCGTATCCATATTGGCGTTGTGATTGCGGGCGGATTTCCAGGCTCCGGTAAAGAAGTGACCACCGGAATACACCAGGACCCCCACCGTTAACAATCCGACCACCAACCAAAAGCCTCTCCCGGCGAGCGTCTCAAACGTCGGCAGTAAGCCGGACATACCCAATACAAACTGAGGCACACCTAGCACCGCTGCGGCTGCCGCTTTTTTCAAAAGGCTGCGGTAATAAGCCATTTCCACTGCTTCTTTTTCAGTCTCGTCAGCAGCACTTTTCAATTCTGCGGCATCGTAGCCGGCGGCTCTGACGGCATCAATAATTGCCTGCACTGCCGCATCGCCCTCTACCATAGCCGTGTGCTCGGCAAAATTGACACTCACGGCCGACACACCTTGCACCGAACGCATAGCATCCTCTACGGCGGCGACACAGCCGGCACAACTCATGCCGGAAACGGATAATCGTGTAGGGTTGGCTTGTGATGACATAATAACCTCTGGCTGAATCGCTTATAGGCAAACTATAGAGTATGCGGCGTAAATTGTTTTACAGCATTATTTGGTGTTGTTGCAGAATTTACACTTTATCCAATGGTTGACGATGCTTGGCGTCTTTGAGACGTTTAAAATGTGTGGGGGTCAAGCCGGTTACCTTCTTAAACTGACTGCTCAAATGAGCCACGCTGCTGTATCCCAGTTGATCGGCGATCTGAGTCAACGTTAGCTCATCGTATACCAGCAATTCCTTAGCCCGCTCAATTTTCTGCTTGATATGATAGTGCTCAATGGTGGTACCTTCCACCGAGGAAAACAAATTACTCAGGTAGTTATAATCGTGATGCAGGCGTTTTTTCAGGTAATCGGACAGTTTAATTTTTTCCAGCGCCTGCTCGTTATGAACCAAGCGGATAATCTCGGACTTAATGCTTTCGATGAGCTGTGTTTTCTTATCATTAACCAGTGCAAATCCCAAGGGCTCTATTTGTTGCTGCAAGTCCTGTAATTGTTGGTCTGTAAGGTCATTTGCAAACTCCAACAACCCCAGGTCAATGACAGCGGGAGATAAACCCAACTGTTCCACCACATTGCCGATGACCAGCTTACAACGATCACAAACCATGTTTTTAATGTAGACCTTCAAATCCCTGCCTTTTGTTTGCACAACAAAACTGTCCCATTTTGAAACAGCCAGGCAAAACTGGCAAGGTATATAAGGCAGGCGCAGGATTGGGTTACGCGACGTGTCTCATACCCCGGGAGTTGTAGCGTTGTTCAGTGTTGTGTAATGCCGACTGTAGAGCACACCGGAACTCCATCATTTCCTCAATGACACTTACAACCAGGACGACTAACTACAGGTTCACAGTGGCACTGTACGACGTGACCTCATTATGGATATTCCCTTAGCCGGTCTTTGGCTGATTCGCTTCAGCCTCACAACCATCGCTAACCCTCACAACCACCCGGGGCACGAGTTTTCTCTAAATCACAGCATTCAAAACAACTTCCGTGTTGCAATTGGAATTCCGTATCAAAATTATTCGGGCCCTCCCTGTCCCCTCTATATTACTAATTCTATTTGCTTTTTACCGGGATATATTGATCTGAGTCAATGGGATCTCAAGGCAGTTCACAACATAACAAAATTCGAATTATTCTGTTGAACAGGCTACCTAATAGACCTATTTAAGTCTGCTATTATTATATATAAATTTATTAGCTCTATTTTGGTTTGTTATTAACATTAATTTACAACAGACTTTTTTTAGACTATTATTTATTAATACATATTTTTGTATACTTTTTTAAGACTATTATATGGATTACTATTCTCTTTCCGACAAAGCCATAGAAAAACAGCTGGGCCAACGCCTGCGTGCCCTGCGTTTGCGCAACAACATTACCCAACAGGAGCTGGCCCAATCCACCAACCTGTCGCTCAATGCCATTAAAGCCATGGAGAATGGGCGCTTCAAGGCTTCCACGCTCATTGCTGTCTTGCGCGAACTGGGCGCTTTGGAAGAGTTGGAACATTTTGTTCCCGACACCCCCATTAGCCCACTACAGTTGGCCAAAATGCAGGGCCGTCAACGCGAGCGCGCCTCCGGCAAACGACAGAAAAATACCAGAGACGAATCCCAATGGTAAAAAAAGTCGATACCGCCGTGGTGCACCTGTGGGGTAAAACCGTGGGGGCCGTGTCCTGGCTGGAACAACGCGGCTATGCCGTGTTTGAATACGACCCCCCATTTTTTAACCACGACTGGGATATTTCACCCATACATATGGGACTGGAGCAAGCCCGTCAAGGTAAGCGGCTGTTTTCCTTTCCCGCGTTAAACAAAGACACGTATCTGGGATTACCCGGTTTGCTTGCCGACGCCCTGCCGGATAAATTTGGCAATCACATCATCGATGCCTGGTTAGCGCGCCAGGGTCGGCCGGCTCAAGGCTTCAGCCCCGTGGAACGCCTCTGCTACACCGGCAAACGTGCCATGGGAGCACTGGAATTTTCCCCGGCAGTGATTGCGAAACACGATAAATCCGTCGCCGTGGACATTGGCGATCTGGTACAACTGGCGCAACATATCATGCAACAACGCCACAGCCTGGATGTGGAATTAGGAACTTCGGATCAAAGCAATAACGATGCGCTCCTGGATATATTACGCGTGGGAACATCCGCAGGAGGGGCTCGCCCAAAAGCGGTTATTGCCATCAACAGCCAGGGCCATGTCTTATCAGGACAAGCCAAAGCACCACCGGACTACGATTATTGGATACTTAAATTTGACGGTGTCACCGACCTGGAACTGGGAGAACCCAAAGGCTATGGGCGTATTGAATACGCTTACCATCTAATGGCACTGGCTGCAGGTATTAGCATGAGCCCTTGCCGATTACTGGAGGAAAACGGACGAGCCCACTTCATGACAAAACGCTTTGACCGGGAACGGGGTAAAAAACGGCATATGCAATCCCTGTGTGGCATGGCACATTACGATTTCAATCAGGCGGGGGCTTACAGCTACGAACAGGCCTTCGGCATTATGCGTCAATTGCGCTTGAGTAAAGCCGATGCTCTACAGTTGTACCGCCGTATGGTGTTTAATGTACTGGCGCGCAACCTGGACGACCACAGCAAGAACATCGGGTTTTTGATGAACCCTGATGGTGAGTGGTCCCTGTCGCCGGCTTACGACATCACCTATGCGCATAACCCCGCAGGCCAATGGACCAGCCGGCACCAAATGAGCATTCAAGGTAAACGGGACAATTTCAGCAAAGCGGATTTAGTCGCTGTCGGCAAGTCCATCAGCCTGAGCAAACCGGAACAAATTGTTGATGAAATTCTGGATGCGGTAGCCCAATGGCCTGAGTTTGCCCGACAGGCCGAAGTTAAACCGCAATGGATTGAAAACATTCAATCGCACTTACTATTGAAACTCTAAATGCAAGCTATTCGACGCAAAGCAACAAGTTAGTGCAAACAGCACTTTTTAAACTTTTTCCCACTACCACAAGGACAAGGATCATTACGCCCAACATCCTCATTCTCTTTAACAAAGGGCATGCTCATGACAGGAAACTCTCCGGCCCCCACGTAAGGAAAACTGTCTTCATCAAACTCGTCACCCATATCGCCGCCTCGCTTCTCCAGCCACCAAGCGTAAATATCTTGAGCACAGCCGGGTATGGCTTGTTGCATTTGCTCCACTTCCTCATCTGCCATATTATCCAGCATTTCCCAGCCTTTTTGACTGGTAAACATCATAATCGGCAATAACATTTGAGTGACTTCCTGACCGCCGTCGTCCCACAGATCCACGCTCATGGACACGCCGCGCATATAACCCTGACACCATTCATCAACGATAGTGTAGTGTTTACCGTCAACGGTGCGCTCTAAAAAAATGGGATCAAAGTCATCAGGCGAATCCAACAACGTCGAGGCAATCTCATTAAAATGGCGCACCATCAATGACATGACTTTGGAGAAATCTTCCTCCGAGCCCCATTGTGGTTCAAAATCACCCCAGACATGCGGCAACCATTGCGAGGGCATGACGGGAACCGGTCCGCTGACAATGGCTGTGAACATGCCGTCAAGTTCGGAAATTCCCAGCACGCCCTCGTCTTTTCCCTCGGTATCGGCATCTTCATCGATACGTTCGAGAAGAAACTCATCTAACCAATCCAGCTCGTCTTCACTGAGCAACAGGAATAAATCATCCATTAGTCAAAACCTTCGCATCTGCTTCAAGTGCGCAGTCTAATGACAATTTCGCGGAAATACCACCGTTATCGAAGTATTTTCCGTGCAAATTCGCTGAAAAACTGCACCAGATCACGAAGATTATAAAAATTGGAATGACATTTGATTATCAGGGGGGTTGTGGTAAACACCCAGGCACCGGACAGGAAAGGCGGAAATTTGCAGACAAAAAAGGGCACCCCCTTTCCAGAGGGTGCCCTGACAGCAAAACCAAAGTTCTACCAGTACCTGAAATCGTCTTCCAATTGTTGTCTCACACGCTTTTCTTCCATTAGTCGGTCGTAGCGTTGTCGTGCGTTTAATTTGCTAGCTCCCGATGGCTCGTCCAGCTCCAAATTCTCATCACCGAAAGTATCATACAAGTCCAGATCAAATTCATCTTCTACCATGGTTTACTGCCTCTTACTTCTCTAGTTGCCTGAGGAATTACTTTGACCGTCGCCACCTTCGGCTTGTGCACCCATGTCTTCCAGACAGGTTTGCACATAGGCACTAACATCGGCTGGATCAGACAAGCCGGCTTCTTCTGCCGCTTGCTCACAGGATTGTTGAGGAGTCATTTCTTCCTCAGCCAATGCCACGCCGCCTGCCAATAATGACATTAGAGCCAAAAGTGACAACACCCTTTTAAATTTCATATCTATCTCCTTAAGGAAAATACCACTGAACGAAATGAATCCGTTCTACCGGCTACAAACTCTGACCGTTACATCGCATCGATCAGTAGTTGCTTAAATAACGGAAAACGCCGATTTTGGTAAAGCGCAATATTTTTATCGTCACGTTCGAAATTTCCGATTACAATGCGACCATCGCCTCCAGGGATAATCTATGGACACAGACCAGCTAAAAACCTTTCTAGAAATCAGCCGAACCCGGCATTTTGGCCGAGCTGCACAAAATCTTTACTTGAGCCAATCCGCGGTAAGCAGTCGCATCAAAGCTCTGGAAGACCAGTTGGGAACCCCTCTATTTGTACGTAATCGCAATGACATTCAATTGACACCTGCGGGTAACCGCCTGCTCAATCACGCCGAAAACATTCTGGCAGCTTGGGGGCGAGCCAAACACGATGTCGCTATTGAGGAAGAAATGAGCACTTCCCTGGCTATTGCCGCGACGCCCAGTTTATGGGATATCGCTATGCAGGATTGGTTACAAAATCTGCATCAACGCCAACCTCACATTGCCGTACACGGTGAAGTGATGGAAACGGAATCCATTTTGAGACGCCTCATGGAAGGCAGTCTGGACCTGGGTTTCACTTTTGAGCCGTCACAACGGCCCCAGATAGAAACCCGACAATTTACCAGCATATCCCTGATCATGGTCAGCACAAGCAATCAACAAAGCTTGGACCAGGCACTGAACCACAACTATGTATTAGTGGACTGGGGGCTTTCCTTTGCCATCAACCATGCCCGACATTTCCCGTCACTGCGTACACCCGGCATCCGTTTACCACTGGGGCATATTGCCAAAGCCTACCTACTCAACTGCGGTGGCACCGCCTATCTGGCGGAATCCACGGTTGTTGATGAAATCAACAACGGTCAATTGTTTAAAGTCGAGGATGCCCCCATCATAGAGCGCACCGCTTATGCCATGTTTTCTACACTTACACAACCGGAAGACGGACTGCAAGCGGTACTGGCATCACTGGGATAAGCAAACTTTCCCAATGCGTGGAAAACCCGACCCGAAGCTGGAAATCTGCTACTTTTAACGTCACACTTATCTTAAAGTTAAAGCAAACCTGAGCCATGGATTACTTCGACAAAACGTATCACCCTCCGGGCACCTCCCCCGGCACCCTCACCAGCGCCGCCCCCCTGCCCGGAACAAACCCCTGCATTCGGCTGGTGGACTACAATGCTGTGGATTATATCGACAAGGAACTATCCAGCCTGCAGGAGTGTAAAGACTATATCGATACTCAAAGCATCACCTGGGTCCACCTACAGAATATTACTCAAGCCGAAATCATTCAGGATCTGGGGACATTATTCGATCTTCACGCCCTGGCACTGGAGGACGTTTTAAACACCGGCCAGCGTCCCAAAGTGGAAGAATATGACGAACTGCTGTTTGTGGTGTTATCCCTACCGCAAATTGTTGAGCACAAACTCACCACTCAACAAGTCTCCTTGTTCATGGGCTCCAATCTGGTCATCACCGCGCATAATGGGGAATCCGACCCCTTTGAACCCTTGCGGCAACGTTTGCGCAAGAAAAAAGGCAGAACCCGGCAGCAACAAGCCGACTACCTGGGTTACAGCATTATCGATCTCATTGTAGATCAGGGCTATCCCGTTTTGGATGCGTTGGGAGAAACGATTGAAACCCTGGAAGAGGAAATCCTCTCGCTCAAATCCAAAAATATAACCCTAACCCAGATACACCAATTGCGGCGTGAACTGTTGATATTAAGAAGAAACTTGTGGCCGCAAAGAGAAATAGTCAATCAGCTGTTACGCAGTGAAAATGGATTCTTTGAAGAAAGCACCCGGGTATACTTACGCGACTGTTACGATCACACAGCCCAGATTTTGGATATAATCGAAAACTACCGCGAAACCGCAGGCGGCCTGATAGACATCTACCTATCGAGCGCCAGTCATCGCCTCAGTGAAATCATGCGAGTTCTCACCATGATTGCCACTATTTTTATCCCGCTGACTTTCGTGGTGGGGCTGTATGGCATGAACTTTAACAACCCCAACAGTCCCTGGTCCATGCCCGAATTGCGTTGGTATTATGGCTATCCCATGGTGTGGTTAATTATGGCTGTTCTGGTCACGGGTATGCTGATCTATTTTAAACGCAAGAATTGGTTGTAGAAATTCATGAAAAAAAATTCCATGATCACGATAGGCTGGCGCGAATGGGTATCGCTGCCGGAACTGGGCCTGAGTCATATTAAGGCCAAAGTGGATACCGGTGCAAAAACCTCCTGCTTACACGCATTTTCTCTGGAAACTTTTGAGAAAGCGGGACAATTGTGGGTACGTTTCGGCATGCATCCCCTTCAGAAAAACACCGAAACCGAAGTATTCTGTGAATCACGTGTCATAGATCAACGCGAGGTCACCGATTCCGGCGGCCACAAGGAAACCCGCCTGGTCATACAAACCACCCTGCAGCTCGCAGATGACCATTGGCCTATTGAAATCACCTTAACCAATCGGGATACCATGCGCTTTCGTATGCTATTGGGGCGAAGCGCCATGCTCGGAAAAATCATTGTGAACCCAAAAGAGTCCTTTCTATTGAAAAACAAACCCGGCTGACCCCACATGGGATCAACAGCAGGAAACACCGAGCCATGCAGTTAACAAAAAATCCAATTGGGACCAGCAATGAAAATCGCCATACTATCTCGCAACAAAAGACTCTACTCCACCCGCCGGCTGATCGAAGCCTGTGAACAGCGGGGCCATGAACCCATGGTCATCGATGTGTTGCGAACTTATATGGACATTGCCTCCAGCAAACCCGAGGCCCATTTCAAGGGTGAAACCTTACCCAAGTTTGATGCCGTCATTCCCCGAATCGGTGCATCGGTAACCTTTTATGGCACTGCCGTATTACGCCAGTTTGAAATGATGGGTTCCTACCCGCTGAACGAGTCGGTGGCCGTTACCCGCTCACGTGACAAATTGCGCTCTCTACAGTTATTATCACGCAAAGGTGTGGGTATGCCCAACACCGGGTTTGCCAACAACCCGGACGATATCGCCGATCTGATTAAAATGGTAGGCGGCACGCCTCTGGTCATCAAACTATTGGAAGGTACTCAAGGTATTGGTGTAGTACTGGCTGAAACAAAAAAAGCAGCAGAAAGTGTACTGGAGGCCTTCATGGGACTAAAGGTTAACATTATGGTCCAAGAGTACATTAAGGAGGCCGGTGGCGCCGATATTCGTTGCTTCGTCATCGGGGACAAAGTCGTGGCCGCCATGAAACGCCAAGCCCAACCCGGAGAGTTCCGCTCTAATTTGCACCGTGGCGGCACCGCGTCGTTGATCAAAATCAGCCCGGCGGAACGGGAAACCGCCGTGAAAGCCGCCAGAGTCATGGGACTTAATGTGGCCGGAGTGGACATATTGCGTTCGGACCGCGGTCCCTTGGTCATGGAAGTGAACTCATCGCCGGGACTGGAAGGGATAGAGACCGCTACCGGCAAGGATGTAGCCGCCATGATCGTGTCATTTATTGAAAAGAAAGCCAAACCCCACCGAACCAAAACCCGGGGTAAAGGCTGATGTTCGGCGCAGGCCCCTTGGTTATTAACGGGTGCACCATCGCTCCGGGCACGCGCACCACCATAGACCTGCCCGCCGGTCGCCTCTACACCCACGCACCCATGAGCATGCCGGTTCATGTGGTAAATGGAAAAACCGGGGGACCCGTTGTTTTTATCAGTGCCGCCATACACGGCGATGAAATCAATGGCGTGGAAATCATCCGTCGCTTGCTGAAAATGTCTTCCCTGAAACGCTTACGCGGCACCATTATCGCCGTACCCATTGTTAATGTGCACGGATTCATTAACCACTCACGCTATTTACCGGACCGGCGCGATTTAAACCGCAGCTTTCCCGGCAGCGATAAAGGCTCACTGGCAGCCAGACTGGCGGATTTGTTTATGGACGAAATCGTCTCCAAAAGCACTCACGGCATTGATTTACACACCGGCGCCCTGCACCGCAATAACTTACCTCAGGTCCGAGCCAACGTGGATGATGAAGACACACTGCGCCTGGCACGGGCTTTTGATGTACCGGTGATTATCTCATCCAACCTGCGTGACGGCTCCTTACGGGCCTCTGCAGCGGAATGCGGTATTCCCATGTTGCTATACGAAGCCGGGGAAGCGCTGCGCTTCGATGAGATATCCATTCGCGCCGGCGTCAAAGGAATTATCAATGTGCTGCGTGCGCTGGACATGTTGCCGCCGGGAAAAAGTAAGATTAAACACATGGAACCGGTGGTGGCACGATCCAGTTCCTGGGTACGGGCACCGGACAGCGGTATTCTCAGAGCCTTGGTACCTTTGGGTCACCGGGTAAAAAAAGGCAGCCTGTTGGGTGTGGTGGCCGACCCCTTTGGTGAACGGGAAATTCAGCTAACCGCCCCTTTCAGCGGCATTATTATCGGCCGCAGTAATCTGCCCCTGGTTAACGAAGGCGATGCGCTGTATCACATTGCCCGCTTCGGTGACATCGAAGAAGTGGAAGCCAAGGTGGATGAATTTCAGGAACAACATTCCCCCGATCCCGCCCCGGTTCCCATGCCCACGCCGGACAGCCCTATCATTTGAACAAGCTGACCGGCATAGACCTTATGGTTATGTTTATAAAGGAAAGCCGCAGGTACCGCCTGTTATCCCTCTGCCACCCAGTTGCACGGATCTGGACCCACCGTTAAACACGATGGTTAAGGTTCCACTTTTAATACCCGTGGTGGCAGGTGCAAACGTAACAGGTAAGGCGCAGCTTGAACCCACTGCCACAGTTGTGCAGGTATTACTGCTCACGGAAAAATCCAATCCGCTGACGCCGGCTTGGGCATATAAGGTTGCAGCGCCGGTGTTAATCAATGTAACAGAAGTCCGCCGAACCGCAGTAACACAGGTATCCGGGAAAGCTATGCTAGTAGGCGAAACCGTCATTGTAGTCGGAGGATAAACACCCGTACCGGTAACCCTCACTGTCACATTCGACTCGTCCGGATCGTTGGACGGAATCGCAAACGAATCGCTATAGGATTGTGCGTTTGTAGGAGCGAAGGTCAGAACTATGGTGCAACTGGTACCGGCGGTCAAAGTTGTGCCGCTACAATTGTTGTTACCGAAGGCAAATGGAGCCACCAGTCCATTCCCTACACCAATCGCCCCCAAATTGAGATTGGCATTACCCACATTGGTAATGGTCACCGATTGGGTGATTGTCGTCCCTATATTCTGCGAACCAAAAGGTACCTGCAAATCCGTACTGCTACCCGAGGAATCGGTAACGCTAATGTCCGGCGCCAGCCCGGTTCCGCTGATACTAACGGTGATATCACCGGCGTTAGACGGTATATTGAAGCTGTCGCTGCTGGCAACGGCACTGACCGGCGAATACCGCGCACCAACTGTACATGCCGCTCCCGGCGCTAATGTCTGGGATGAGCAGTTATCATTAACAATACTGAAGGGAACAGCCAAGGGATTTGCCCCTGCCACCACGCCCAAAACCAGGTCGGCGCTACCGATATTGGTGACGGTGACAGTGGAATTGCCGGTGGTACCTACTACCAGTGAACCGAAGGGCAATTGTTGGTCATTCGCCGGGCTAATGGAATCGGTGACCTCTATATCCGGGGCGATCCCTACTCCGTTAATGTCGATAGTAATATCACCTGCATTAGACGGAATATTGAAGCTGTCATTAAATGTTCCAACCATCGTGGGGGCAAAACTAACCATGATGTGGCACTGGGCGGTGGGCGCCAAACTCGCAGAAGAGCATGTATCAGACGTCACATTATAGGGCGCCGCCAAGGGGTTAGTACCTGCAACGGAACCCAGCACCAAATCCGCCGTGCCTGTACTGGTAACTGTAATGGTTCCGATCACAGCGGTATTCACCAAGAGATTACCGAAGAGCAAATCGCTATCGCCGGTAGCGCCGACATTATCGCTTATGCTAATCCCCGGAACTGGAACCGGATCTCCCGTTCCGCTCATGAATACCGTAATACTGGCATCGCCGGCATCCGGATCGTTGGAATTTACCATAAAACTGCTATTGAACACCCCGGTGGTTGTTGGCGCAAACACCACTTCAATCGTGCACTCCGTACCCGGCGCCATAGCTTGTAAGGGACAATTATTGGCAGAAAAACTATAGGGTGCTGCCGGTGTGGTAATGGAATTCAAAACCAGATCCGCGGTTCCTGTACTGCTGATGGTTACGGTAGCCACAGCGGTTTGGTTTGCCGTCACATTGCCAAAGGTCAACTGCTGGTCGTCATTGGGTAGCAAAGTATCACGGATAGCAATATTGGCCACCGGTGCGGGTTCGCCAGTACCCGAAACGTTGAAAAACACATTGGGCTGATCATCATCATTGGAAGGAATATTAAAGCTGCTATTAAATACGCCGGATGCGTCCGGGGCAAATCGAATAGACAATGTACAACTGGCATCCGGAGTTAATGCTTGGTTAGAGCAACCGTCACTACTGATACTAAAAGGAAACGCAAGTGCGAAACTGCCGCCAATCGCGCCAAGATTGAGATTGGCCAAACCGATATTGCGCACGGTGACGGTCTCAGTGACAGATTGTCCCGCGGTTACCTGGCCAAACACAATAGATAAATCATCATTCGGTGCAATGGTATCGGTGATTTGTATGTCAGGCACCGGAAGCGGATCACCAAAACCGTTGACGCTAAATTCTATAGTGGGTTGGTCCGGATCATTGCTGGGAATATCAAAGCTATCGGCAACCAGCCCCTGGACCTGAGGTAAATATTGTACGGTTAAAGTACACGCCGCTTGTGGCTGCAAACTTTGATTGGAACAGTTATCGACAGTGATGCTGAATGAACCGGAGACCGGATTGGCCGAGGCGATAGCACCGATATTTAAAGCCGCCGCACCCTCGTTTGTGAGCGTTAAGGTCGCCGTTGTCGCATTGTCGATGGTAACGTTACCGAAAACCATTTCCAAATCATCGTTGGGCGCTATGGAATCCGAAACCACGATATTCGGCACCGGTACGGGCTCTCCGGTTCCGCTAACGCTAATGGTAATAACGCCTTCATCCTCGTCCGAAGACAAAATGTCAAAACCGGAGGACACCGAAGTCGCCGACATGGGCGTAAACTGTATAGAAGCACTGCAACTGCTGGTGGGGCTCAGCACCTGACCGGAACAGTTGTCCGAAATGATCTGAAATTGAGCATCCAGGTTAGTGGTATCAATAGGATTCAGGGTCAAATCAGCATTACCACTGTTTCGAATCAACAGGGACTTTTCCGATGTCGTCCCAATCGTCACACTACCGAATTCAATAGAAAGATCATTTTCCGGACTCACCGAATCGGTGATTTCAATCTGGGCTTTTTTGGGAATATCAACACCATCTCCACTGGAGCAGGCGCTTAAAAATACTATGGAAAATACAAGAAGAAGTTTAAAACCCACCAGTACTACATTGCGATTCATGCGGCCCCCTACATAATACTCAGAAAATCAACAACTTTTGGAATCTATCCAAATTTAGCCTTTTAAGACCTTAATTATTCCAAATTACCTCAACTCAAGAATATATGCAAAAACACTTACAGCGAGCTTACACTACCGGTATTTTGTGACAAAAATCACTCACATAGACCTCTCACCCGCCGATGTATATTAAACAGACGTACCCTCATAAATAGAAGGAAAAACAATGATACATGCCCAAATGAGCCTGGAAAGCATCCTCATTTTGCTACTGAGCGGCTTAGTCGCCGGCTGGCTTGCGAATCTGGTCATGGGCAAAAAACGCCGCAGCCTAATCGTTGTTCTCATCGTGGGTGTTCTGGGAGCCATCATCGGTACCTGGTTGTTCTCCTTCCTGGGTATCAGCATTGCTGCGGGAATGGTGGGCAAAATCATTACCGCCTTTGTCGGAGCTTTGGTATTTTTATTTTTGCTTAGATTACTGTAACCGTTCTCCACCAACCCGTTTTGTCCGGCCGCTCAAACCCCGACGTTACCGGAGCATGCGCATCCATGATGCCATGCGGCCACTTCATAGTTCCTTCACTGTTGCCTCAATTGATCCCGAGAATGCTATTGTAATGTCATATTTGCAGAATACATTGCCAGTCTTATTCATGTAAAACGGAGTCTACAATGAAACAATTGTTTTGGTATATGAGTCTGGGAATGGCTTGCGTCAACAGTCAGGCGCAAATCGCACTCAACCTTGAAGATGGCGATATCTTAACCGGCGTAAAAGATATCCACATTACTACTGTCACGGATAAAAAAATCAATCAGGTGTATTTACGTCACCAGCTTCTCTACACTGCGAACGGTGGCGGAAACTATCCCGACTCTATCAGCCTGTCGCCGCAACCGGAGGTCAGCTTTCGCATGGACACGGGCCTGCTCCGCAATGGCAAGCATTTATATATTGCCTGCGCCCAGTTGGAGAATGATCTCGGCGAATTCAGTTCGGAATGCGATTGGGCCTTTGTCACCACGGCCAATCCGGACACAATCGGCCCTATGTTGCGGCAAACCCGTCCCTCGCCACTGATCAGGCCAGGTGATTTTGCTTCCGGCATGTACAACATCACTTTGTATGCCTGGGATGAAAGTGATGTTGAATTAGTGCGTTTTTATCGGGATGAAGGCGTTCTTTTGGCCACTCAATCCCAAGCCGTCTCGACTGGTGCCACAGGAGGGAAACACTATTCATTTTCCTGGGATACCACCACCGTCGACAATGGTTTTCACCATCTCTACGTAGAGGCGGTCGATGGGTACGGCAACATTACCGATACGAAAGAGGCAACCTTGTTTCTTCTGAACAGCTTTGTCCCGGTGCCTCCCATTTTAGTGGAAAACCGTTACACTCCGACGAACCTGATTGCACGCGCCAAGAACCATCATGTGAATGTGGCATGGGAAGGCTCGGACCAGCAAGAACGTTATGTCGTCTATCGTCGCTTTAGCAGCGAAACCGATTTTATTCCTGTCGCTGAAATGGAGACAACCGTGTATGTGGACGACATCCCATCCGGCGAACAATATGCGGAATACTATATAACCGCTTTATACCGCTTGGGAGAAAGCGAACCCACAAACGTGGTTCGGGTATATCCTGCTTTACGAACGCGCTAAGACAAACCGCTATTCCACCTACTAAAGCAGTCCTTCGAAAAAAGTAGGTTGGAATAGCACAGCGTTTCGCTAACGGTTGCCAAACAGGCGTCCGGGCGAAAAGAGCCAAACTCCGCCGCTCTTGGATGGATGCGATTGAGAATGACTCGATCCGGCTCCAGGGCGACATTCAAAACATTTCGTATAAATGTTATAGCCAAATCATCACCCGATGGAACAAAGCCGCGGGAAAGCAGATTCGGTATACACGGGTTTTGGCAGGCATAGGAATTATAGACTTCGCCTAAACCGCTTCGAGCCTGACTCACATAGCGACCCATTGCACCATGATAATAGCGCTCACCATCAAATAACAAACCACTTTCGGCATCATAGTACCAGCCACGAAATCGGATAGTATTTTTTTGCAGTTCCACCGATAGAGCGGTCACTTCTCCAAAATACGTCGTATGTGCCTGCCAGATGACATTTCCATCAAGATCGGTGAACACCTGCGGTGTCCCCTGAAAATCCGTGTGACAAAAACCAATCTCCCCCTCGCAAACTTTTGCCAGCAACTCCAAACCTTCTGGATCATGCAAATACAAGGTTTGCATTTTATTTCGAAATTCACTGATAACGATGTTACCACTCCATAAAAACAGGGTTTCACCAAAGGTATCGGTTTTTCGGATGCGGCGCCCCAGCGGATCATACGTATATTGAAACTCTTGCCCGTTTTTTTCGACTTTTACCAAACGATTCGAACCATCGTAGTTGTATCGAACGTTGTCGTGGAGCCCGGACATTGCGATCAAATTCCCGGGATAATCATACTCCAGCTTATGCCCTTGCCACTCAGCTAATCGATTGCCACTTGTATGCTGACTGTTTGAATCTACCGGAACATCACTCGTTGCTGCCATATTTCCGGCGGGGTCAGAAACCATGTACTCCAGTGCATCGGTTTCCACCGATTGCAGTCGATCCGTGGGATCATAATGAAATTGCACCTGGCCCCACAGAGCATCCTCCAAGACTTTAAGCGTACCGGTCTTGTTATAACGATAAGTACAGTCCATGACTGCATCACCCATGCGGCTTTTTCCCACACGACGGTGGACCAAACGTCCCATGGAGTCGTATTCATCCAGGCTCCGATAGAAGCCATAATCCCGACCCGTTTCCCGGCCCCAGCGATCTCGTCGAATGGTACAGATATCACTTAAGGAGGCTTTTCCTGCTTCTATTGTCTCATCTATAGCAGTCTCATCTTTCGCTGTCTCGATCTCGCGACTATAGCTCAGGCGAGTAAATAGACCACTGGAATCATACTCATACCGCAACCGCTCACCGCCGGGCAGACGCACCCAGGTCTTCTGCCCCAGTGAATTGTATTCGTAGCAAACTCTCAAACCGTTTTGATGCTCCTCCACCAGCCGGCCTTGTTCATTGTATTTGAACTTGATTTCACTGCTATTGTTGCAAGCTTGAATCAAGCGACCCAGTGCGTCGTAGTCATATAAACACAAATCGTCAGTGCTTTGCTTTTGTATCACGCGGCCCATTTCATCGCGGGAATATACTGTAATCCGACTGCTGCCGTCTTTGTGCTGAATCAAATGCCCTGCGGCATCATAACCGTATTGCTGTTCCCTACCGTCAAAGCCCACCTCTTTGACCAAGCGGCCGTTGCGGTCGTAAGAAAACTCATAGCGCTCATTGTTCTCATTGGTTACCGCTGTAACACGGCGGCGCCCGTCATATTCGAAGTAAATGCAGCGCCCTGCAGCATCAATACGCTCAGCAGGATAATTCATACCATCGTAGCGGTAACGTGTGGTTCTGCCAACCGGGTCAATATAATGCGTTAAGTGGCCACCTGGAGAATATTGCAATTGGATACTGCTGCCATCGGCAAAATACACCTGCGTTAACGCGCCGTTGCCATCATAATAGTACTGAGTCGTACGCCCCAGGCTTCTGGCTCGGGTTAACAGACCGCGTTCATTATATTCAAAATCCGTACGTACACCGGAGGCGTCCGTTTGCGCCACCAATTCATTGCGTTGATTCCATTCATAGCAAAGGCTACGGCCGGCAGGATCCTCCACACGGGTGACATTACCTCTGGCATCGTAACAGAAACGGGTCAATGCCCCCGAAGGATCCGTGCAGCTGACCCGCTTGCCTTGGCTGTCGAAATCAAAAGACCACGACTGCCCCAGCGCATCCCGTATCATTATGGGTTTATCGAAAGCGCCGTAGCTTAATCTTATGCTGGACTTATCGGCTTGAATAACGTTGACCAACCGATCCTGATCATCGTAAACATAGCGTGTAGAATGACCCAAAGGATCGGTTTGGACAATAAGCCTGGCGTGGCTGCTGTATTGGTACTGTGTTACACCGCCTTCGGCATCGACATGCCGGGTTATCAAACCCAAGGCATTGTAGTGATACTCGTTACATCCACGACTGTCTTCACAGCGAGTAATCATTTTTTCCGGTTCATAGGTGATACGGTAATTGTCAAAACCGCGATCACCCCAGCTGCGCACACAGCGTCCCAATTTGTCGTAACGGTCCCATTGAAATCGATGCGTAAATCCATCCCGTGTACTGTGGCGTGTCAACACATGATTGCGGTAAGTGTAACGTTGCGCATTACCATTACCATCCACCACGGCCACCAGATCACCCGCGGCATCATAAACATACTCTACCAGAACGGTTACATGCGTTTCGGGCGCTTGGTGGAGCAATAACACGGCCACGACGCGGCTCTCTTCGCCACCACCATACTGCAGTTGCAAATTGCGACCGGCATTATCTTCGATATGCTCCAAGCGATTCGCAGCATCGTAGTGACAATAGCACCACGCCCCGGCAGGATTGCTGATTTGCAACAACCTTTTCCGCTGGCCTTGTCCCGAAAACACATACTGAAGACCCCGCTGGTCCTGAATGCGGTAGTGTTCTTCGCTGTCACAATACAAACTCAAGGCTTCTGTACTATTACAGGAACTACCGCCGACGCCGGGCCGTTTAAAAGCAATAAAGCGCCCCAGTGCATCGACATAGGTCACCTGTTTCTCACCTACCAGAACACGGCTGTGCCAAAGAGTGATCCAACCTGCTCCCTGCCCCAGATCCGTATTATTACTGCTGCGATAGGTTCTGTTCCACTGCAGGGGTACAGCCCCACCCAAATCAAAGTCTGTTTGTGTCAGCACTTTCTCCCCACTTACCACACACACCGGTTCCAACACCGTGTTTTTGGGTACGTGGATACGGCTTAACGTGTGCCCCATATCCTGGCAACTCAGTTCCTGAGGATAATCTGCGCAGCGGCCGCCAAGCGCTGTCAGCGCAGGTGACACGTGTTTTTCTTCGTCAGGGGCTACAGTAGAAGTGGATAATTTTTCATCACAAGCTGGGTCCGTACCCACAGCATCGGTCGTCATTGTGCAAATCCTGTTGCATAAGTTTTAGACAGAATGCCAGATTAAGAAGAACTTTACAGCCGAAAATTACGTAGGAATTTCTTTAAATAAGCATCCGCGATAAGCGAATAAACAGGTCATCCGAAAGAAGTGATTCTAAAACAATGTAGGCTACAAGCAAAGCGAAAGCCTTTTTGTTCCAAAGCCGGATTAACATATCTGCTAATGAGATTTTAAACTAATCGATTCCAAGCCAACGTAGATCAATGTCAAGGAATAAAATACGTTGTAGACTTCAAATATTGCTTGTTACAGGAGGACTTTCTTTAATAGGAGGACAGCAAATGGCTACTGTAACCACTCCCGAATCCACCCAACCCGAACAAATACAAACCGAACCATCCATTTGGATACGCGGCTTGTACATGTTGTTGTTTCTTATCGTTACACGTTTAACGGAGTTGGTCATTGCACTGATCATGCTGGTCCAGTTTGTTTTCAAAGCGGCCACAGGCAGCACCAATGCCAATTTATTGACGTTTGGTGATCAGCTCAGCAACTACCTGTACTCCATTATTCAATTTCAAACGTTTAACAAGGAAGATAAACCGTTCCCGTTCCGACCCTGGAATCAGGAAGGACAAGCGCCGAAGCAATAGTATTCTGGAAAATTACAAAGCCCCGGCGCCAAACAGAATCTTGGACAACAAGCGGTCCACGGGTACATAATCATCCGTCAAAATGGGCAACGATTCCAAGGGGGTGCCACTGGCGATAAGGGGTACATTGATGCGAAGCCAACGACGCTGAAATCCCTGCTGTGAAAATACCATGTCCGGGAATGGTGCTTCATTTTGGGCAGAAATCACATAAGTGACACGAGTCACCTCGGCAGGAGCCTGATCCAACCACACATCCACATAATCAAATTCCTGCTGCAAGGTTTTAACCAGACTTTTTGCCAATCTTGCATCTGGAAAACCATCAATGATGTTTAGCAAATACAAACCATTGGGTTTTAAATTGCGCTTCACTGTTTGTATGAATTCCAGGGTGACCATGTGGTAAGGTACGGAAATATCATGAAACGCATCCGCTACGATCACATCAAAAGGCTCCCTGGGTCCGGTTCGTTTTTGCAACACCACCCGGGCATCCTCATGGATGATGTTCATACCCTTAATATCCACAAACAAAGCTTCTTGTACCACGCGAGTTACGGTGGGGTCCAACTCAGCCACGGTCACGCTGGCCGATGGATACATGGCCTTAACCGCACGTTGTTGAGTATAAGCACCGCCACCGGCAAAAAAATAGCTCAACTCGGAACCGGGATCGGCGTTGAAATGCACTTTTACCAACTCATCCATGGCATGCACATATGGCGAAATCAACAATTCCGGGTCGGAAACGTGATTGATACCGTGAATCAAATGATCCAGTATCAAGGCCACGGCATTACCATAATTGGGATCGGAGGCATCATCCACGCGCAAACAAAAATAATTGCTTTCCCACTGGCAAGGATCCGCAAAACCCCGGCGGTGTTCGGTCAGCCCAATGACGCCGCTGCCGACCAGCAAGACGGCAATTGCCTGTTTGGCGCGAATCTTACGCAAATAGGGTAAGGCCAACAGAGCCAAACACACGGCACTGCCTATTATCACTTTGCGGGTACCAAAATACTGCAATAACCAATAACCGGTAATAAACGTACCGAAAATACTGCCCAAAGCGGCCAAGGCATTCATACGTCCCACGATGTGCCCCAGACGATCATCCAGGCGTAAGGCCAAGGTTGTCAGAACGGGAGTCACCACACCCAATAACACCGATGGAATAAAAAACATGGACATGACATAAATAAAACTGGAACTGATCAAGTCCAGTTGACTGCTTTGCAACAATGGTGCGACAAAGGTGAGAAACAATAAGCTGGCCAGACTGAAACAGGCGGATAATACCAGCACCACGCCCACCCCCAACTCACCGGCGCCTTTATCGGCCCAATGCCCGCCCAACCAATTGCCCAACGACAGGCCTGCCAGGATGACACCGATAATCGAAGTCCAACTGTAAATGGATACACCGACATAGGGAGCGATAAGACGACCGGCGGCGATTTCCAACACCAGCAAGACCGCAGAACTTAAAAAAATAGTGAAACCGTACCAGATGACTGTACGTCGGGTGGAGGGACTCAAAACCGCTAAAAAAGCCTTATTCAAATCAGGCTACCCCTAGTTGTAGTAAGCGAAAATGGGTTTGTTGTTTTTGATATTGCTAATATTTGATGTTTTATAGCAAAGGATTGTACCCCCCAACACAGTCCAGCCACAACCTAATTGTGAATCCGTCGACGGTTCCCGGAGTGAGATATTGTGAATTTTCACACTCTCTCCCGCCGCGGTTTTGAGAACTGCGCCCATACATGTCCGCGAAATTGTCTAGACTTGTTTATTTACCAGAAAGGAAAGCCTGCATGTTTGCAATTTGCCCCCGACGTTGCGCCGCCTTCAGTGTCATTTTAACCGTATTGACAAGCGGTATGAGTGTTCCCTTCAACAGCCACGCCGTAGGTGCCGATGCGCAGGCCATAGTGGATCATTGGACTGCAACTCGCCGGTCGCAGGCAGTCCCCCGAGATTTGTTCATTGATAATCGCGGTCTGGGGTATTTGCGGGGCAGCAGCAACATGTTGCACCCCTACGCCCATCAGCAAATGCAACTGCAGTCTTCCGAACCGGTCACCAGCGCAAAACCGACCGGCGGCACCAGAGACAGCACCGCGCCCTCAATCAGCAATATGGACCCGGTACAAAACCAGACGGTCGGTTCCAACTATATATTGTCCGCCAACATCACTGACAGCAGCGGTATCGCTTCTGTTTCCTTTGTCATTGTGTATCCCGATGGTATAAGCACCCAAACCTTGAGCGCAGCCCATGCAGGTAATGACCGTTGGGAAACCTTTGTGGATGGATTTAGTGACGGTAATTGGTCCTGGTATGTCGTTGCGACCGACGCCAGCAGAAAACTCAACACCGCCACTTCTGCAACAGTGAACTTTAGCGTCGATGTCGCTAACGGCACCGGTTCTTACATTGTCACTAATGGCGCCTGGAACGAAGGTGGCGCGGTACAAATGGCCTCCGGACGCCTGTACTTTGAAATGCCTTCGGAAGCCACCCGTACCGGACCGTGGACCGCGTATGTGTGCTCCGGCTCCGTAGTACAAGATCCGGTAAGCGGGCGTTCCATCGTCATTACCGCCGCCCATTGTGTTTATGACGACAACAATAAAGCCTTTGCCCGCAAGGTCCTGTTTATCCCCAATCAAACTGAGACCACGGGTACGAAATCCGACCGCAACTGCGAAAATGATCCCATGGGTTGCTGGGTTCCTTCTTTCGGTGTGGTAGATGCGCAATGGTCCAGCCAGGTATTTCCCAACAACAAAGCGTGGGATGTGGCATATTATGTTTTCAGTGACACGGGCGCCCACGTAGGAAGTCAAACCGTGAGCGAAGCATTGGACAACGCCGCCGGCGCCCTACCGCTTAGCTTTTTGCCCCCATATGTTGATGATGGCGATCCCAGTGCCACCAGTGTGGATTACACCCATGCGCTGGGTTACACCTATGCCAATGATCCTAACTTCATGTATTGCGCCCAAGACATGACCACCCAAGGCTCGGTCAATTGGTGGTTGAACGACTGTCTGTTAGCGGCGGGCTCTTCCGGTGGTCCATGGATTCAACCCATGGAAAACGGTATCGGTCCCGTCATCTCCCTGGTGTCCTGGCGCTATACCTCATCCGCCGGTGTGGCCGGTCCCATTTTGTCCAGCGGCAGTGCAGCTTGCATGTTCGGCGAATCCACCAGCCTGGACTTCAGCGTCGTACCCACCACTGACGGCGACGCCGGAGTGATAATAGATTATTGTTTATAATGGATTAATTGCTGCACCCGATGGCAATGGAAATCCGGGATGGCCGAGCGGCCATCCCGGCCCAATCCCCCCCGGCTTTTACCCGCCTGTTAAATCAGACATAGGATTCACAAGCAATCCATGCGAAAATGCGCCGTTTAAACTTGTAACGACACTGCCGCATGAACGATATTTTTTTACAAAAGGCACAAGAGTTAGTGGTCGCCGGAAAACGCATGCACACTCAAGGTTGGGTGCCTGCCACCAGTGGCAATTTTTCCGCTCGCGTGGATGCGTCCACACTCGCCATTACCGTATCCGGTCACCACAAGGGTGAACTGAACACGGATGCCATCATGGCCGTGGATTATGAAGGCAATGGAATCAACACCGAGAAACGCTCATCAGCGGAAACCCTATTACATACCCAGCTGTACAAACATTTTCCTGATGTGGGTGCGGTCCTGCATACCCACTCGGTCAATTCCACGCTGTTATCACGCATCAGCACCCATGATCTCATTCTGGAAGATTATGAGTTATTAAAGGCCTTTGAGGGCATTGATACCCACGAAAGCCGTTTAACCATTCCGGTGTTTCCCAATGACCAGAATATTGAGCGCTTGTCGCAACAAGTGGCCGTACGTCTGCAGCAGAATGAACACCTACACGGCTATTTAATCGCCGGCCACGGTCTATACGCCTGGGGCAGTACAGTGCTGGACACGGTGCGACATCTGGAAGCTTTTGAATTTCTGTTTCAATGCGAACTTACATTGCGAGGATTATCATCATGAGCACACTGGCCATATACGATGAACAAGGAAATTTTCTGGATCAACTGTACACGGACCATGGTGAAATCGCCACGCAGCTGAAAGCCGTCGGTGTGCAATTTGAGCAATGGCAAACCGATCAGCCGCTGTCCGCCGATGCCCAGCAAGACGAAGTACTTACCGCTTACGATGCGGACGTACAACGACTAAACGAGCAATACGGTTTTCAATCGGTTGATGTGGTCTCCCTGCGCCGGGACAACCCCAACAAAGGCGAGTTCCGACAAAAGTTTCTGGCTGAACACACGCATGGCGATTTTGAAGTACGCTTTTTCGTCGACGGCAAAGGTCTTTTTTATTTACACATCGACCAAAAGGTATATCACGTACTGTGTGAAAAGGGTGATTTAATCAGCGTACCGGCCAATACCACCCATTGGTTTGATATGGGTGCAAACCCGGATTTCAAATGTATCCGGTTGTTTGTGATTCCCGACGGCTGGGTGGGAGAGTTTACCGGCAGTGATATTGCCACACGCTTTCCTGATTTTGATACCTTTTGCGATCGCTTTGCGGCACAACCCGCTTAGCATCGAAATAAAACTCCGAGACAAAATGTGAAAATCCAGGCCATAGTCACCGATATCGAAGGCACCACCTCCTCGCTCTCCTTTGTTAAGGATGTGTTGTTTCCTTACGCCAGAGAACATATGCAAGCCTTTATCAAGGAAAACCACCACCGAGAGGATGTGGAACCCCTGTTACAAGACGTCAACCGGGAAGCCGGACGTGAGTTGAATTTGGATGAGGCCATTGCCCAATTAAACCAATGGATTGACGCCGACAAAAAAATCACCCCCCTTAAAGCGCTGCAAGGCTTGATTTGGGAACACGGTTACCACAACGGTGATTTTCACGGGCACATTTATCCCGACGCCTACCACTGCTTAAAACAATGGCAGGAACAGGGAATCAAACTCTATGTGTATTCCTCCGGTTCCGTGTATGCGCAAAAATTGTTATTTGCCCACACGGAATACGGAGACCTGACGCCGCTGTTTTCCGGTTATTTTGATACCCTTATCGGTCACAAGCAAGATGCACAGGCTTACCGTGCCATTGTGGAACAATTACAGTTGCCGGCAGCACAGATTTTATTTTTATCCGACATCAAGGGCGAGCTGGACGCCGCCCGTGAAGCCGGAATGCAAACCGTGTGGAGCATGCGCGAAGGTAAGAGCGAAGACCCATCGCACCCACAAGTGCAAAATTTCGACGAGATTCAGCTATAAAAACTCGATGAACCGCGTCGGCTGCGTTTAATCCAAGGTGAGACATAAACACCGGAGCTACGAACTTTAACCGATGGTGATTCGACCGTGGTGCATGGGCGGTTCCGGCTCGTGCTTCTCAACATCCCTTAACGCACTTGGCCCGTTCGTTAAACTCCATGGTGCGACCACTCAAGGGAACGTGAACCGGCACCCGGGCAGCCTGTTTGAAGATGGCCGTGCGCGTACCCTTAATCAGCTTACCACCTTCTGTCGCCACTTCATTGGCATGGGAAGCAATCACCGCTTTAGGTTTGACCATTTTGTTAACCACATAGGCCGCTTCTTTAGGACCCGTGGTATAGGTATCACCAATATTCATTACCGCCAGTTTGGCACCGTAATGGCCCCGCACCACCAAATCCTGCTCGGCCGTCACACCGGTATCACCGGATAAATACACCACCAAACCATTGCTGAAACGCAACACGTAGCCCGTAGGTGGACCGGCATAGGCGGTCAATCCGGCACTTTCCATCATCTGCCCCAACTCGCCCCCGATCATGTCACCGGCTATGCCGTTGGAGTGAACCGCGGGAACCGTAGTGATGGTTACCCCGCCCACTTGCAAAGAAGCGCCAAAGCGCACCAATTGTGATGCTTTGGGATCGCCCCCCAAAGCTTTGAGCTTATTGGCAAAAAATTTGGGCATCTCACTGCCCGTAATGATTTTGGCCTGCTTGGCCAGAGCAATATTCACCGTATTGGTATTGGGTAAGGCATCCACAAACTCCGGTTTACCGCAACTGCCTGCGTTCACGTTTTTGATCTGGGCATTACCCACATGATCCCCATGCATATGGCTGACTAACACTGCGTCGATTTTACCCAAGCGCGGGTCTTCAGGCCCCGCCACTGTACGACCGGCGTCGTAGAGCAAACGGGTACCATCCGGGTCTTCAAAAACCAGGGCTCGATCCAAGCGACAAAACTCCCCATCATGACTGCCTAAGGGCGTCACCTTGACGTTTTTTGCCCACACCGATCCACTCGCCAAGACCAGACATGCACCTAACCACAAACCCCGTTTGATTCCTTGCCCCAACATGATCCACCCCCAAAAATAATTATTGACCCTTGCCTGCTGAGTGCCTCCCTAATAAGGAAAGCGCCATCTCATTGTTGGTGATGACTAAGGTTTTGTCCAGCCTCTCTCTGCCAATCCTCCTTGGCAAGAACCTCAACCGTATTGCAAAACTGTGCGCTGGTTCCCTAAGGCAATGAGGTAAAAATGCGATTGATATTGCCACAAGGCGATCTATTATTGGAATGAGAACAGCCTGTACTGCATTGCGACACAAATCAGGCTCACGGACGGCGTAATGCATTAAAGGCCAAGGATGGTCTGGATACCAAAGATAGGTGAAGGAAATGAATGAAGACAAATTCTGGAAACTCATTGATGAAACTCGAGTGGAAGCAGGCACCGATTTTTCCGAACGGGTTCAAACCCTAAAGGACAAACTGTCCAACCTGTCGGCGGGTGATATTGAAAAGTTCGACAGTATTTATTTTGAACAAATCGTCAACGCCTATCGCTGGCCCTTGTGGGGTGCCGCCTATGTGATCAACGGCGGTTGCTCTGATGACGGGTTTCGCTATTTTTGTGACTGGCTTATTTCCGAAGGCCGGGAAATGTACGATGCCGCTCTGGAAGACCCCGAAGCCCTGGCGGAATTGGACGATGTGGAGGACTTTTCGTTTGAGGAGTTCGGTTACGCCGCCTTGGAAGCCTATGAAGAAAAAACCGGCAAGGACATACCTGAGAATGACCAGGCCTACCCCGACGAACCCTCCGGCGAACAATGGGACGAAGGCGATCTGGGTCGATTATATCCCAACCTGGCGGACAAGTACGGTTGGTGACGAGCAAACCCCGGGCTAACAGTAACACATTCACACGCCGCCACTTTGGGCTTACAATGGCCCGTTTTGATCCGGCGGAAACCATAAGTGAAAATCGCAAGTGCATTCATCGAACTGAACACAGGACAAGGCATCACACTACACGATATCCTGCCTCAAATTAACACTGAAATCAGCAGGTCGGGCATCCGTAACGGTTTTGTCACCGTCACGTCACAACACACCACCACCGCCATCTGTATTAATGAATTCGAAGCAAGACTGCTGGACGATGTAAAAACTTTTTTAACCCGCCTCATTCCACCCAATGAGCGCTACCTTCACAACGATATTGCCCTGAGGGACTGCCCGGATGACGAACCGGAAAACGCCCATTCCCATTTGGCAGCCATGTTACTGGGAAGCTCCGAAGTGGTCCCACTGGCAAACAGTCAACTGATGCTGGGTCAATACCAATCGGTCATGCTGATAGAACTGGACGGTCCACGCACACGCAAAGTGAGCCTGCAAATTATCGGCGAATAATCTCCGGCAGCCTTACCAGCCGCGCCCATTAACCCGGTGACAACGGCCGCAATTGGCATTTTGTGCTACAGATGTACCGCCATGATCTCCGGCGCTGTAACGTCCGGCATGACACCCCGCACACGCAGGCGCATAAGTTGGCCATTGATAGATAATGGTTTGGCTGTTATTGCGGTGACACGAGCGGCACACCACACTGGAATTATGATCGCCGGGATATCTGGCGGAACTATGGGTAAATCGAATGGGGACCCAGCCCGTGGTGACATGACAAACGTTACATTCCTGGTTGGTAACAAAATGCGTGCCGGACTTGCCAATGGCGGAACGCCCGTTATGACAAGCGCTGCAGCCCCCCGTAATCCCCTGGTGATCGAAGGTACCACCGACAAATGTTCCCGGCGTATGGCAGAAAGAACAGTCCAGAGTGGTAGGAACATGCCCCGGTGGTTTATCGGCAGCATGGCATTGAGAACAATTACTGACTATACCCGTGTGATCAAACACCGCTTCCCTAAAACTACGAGTAACATGACAGAAACTGCAATCCTGCGTGGTACGGATATGGTTGTCGGGCTTACCCAACGCCAATACGCCGTTATGACACAATTGGCAATTCGACACCACCCCGAGATGATCAAACGTCGCCGGCGTAAATCCGGCAATGGTATGGCACTCGCTGCAGTCGCGGGTACTGGATACGGGAACATGGGAACCGTGCTTTCCGGGAGCAGTGACCCCGTCGTGACACTGGGCGCAATTACCCACAATACCGGAATGATTAAACCTTGCCCCGGCGAAGGCAGTGGTATTGTGGCAGATAACGCAATCACTGCTGGTGAGCACATGATTCGTGGGCTTACCCTGCGCCGATGTCCCATTGTGACAGGAACTGCAGTTGTGCACGATGTTAGCATGGTTAAAAATCACCGCGGCAAAATTACCCACGATGTGACACACGCTACAATCCGCTGTTGTCGGTAAATGACCCACCGGTTTGCGAGTGGCATGACAACGATTGCAATTATCAACAATGCCGGTGTGATCAAAGGTTAAGTCGGCGGCAAAACTTCGTGTCCCGTGACACAAACCACAATCTTCCTCGGTGGCCACATGACCGGCGTGCTTACCAGGTGCGCCCGATGCCGTATACGCGCCGTTGTGACAGGAGCCGCAATTTCCCAAAATATTCGCATGGGTGAATAACACTGTCGCAAAACTCGCGGTACTGCTATGACACAGAGAGCAATCCTCCAAAGTGGGTACATGCGGCCTGGGAGCGGCCTCCTGACCGGTGGCGCCGCTGCCATCGTGACAACCGGCACAGCCTCCGGTAATCCCGTCATGGGTAAACTGAATGGATAAAAAGGTGCTCGTGCTGATATGACACACGGAACAATCGTCCAGTGTGGGAATATGCCCCACAGGTTTGCCCACAGACGTACCGTTTCCATGACACCGGGCACAATTGTCTACAATACCGTTGTGATTAAACTCTGCCATGGTAAATAAACCGGGGGTATGACAGGCACCGCAATCCTGTGTCACCGGAATGTGTCCATTATGCATCCCTACGGCGAACACATTGTCGTGACAGGTGTCGCAACGCTGTTGCGCCACAGCCACTACGGTATGATCAAAAACATCCACCATGCGAAAACTGCGTGTGTTATGGCACATACCGCATTCGGCACTGGTGGTCGGATGGGGATTGGGCTTACCGATGGCTCTACCCCCGTTGTGGCAAGAGGAACACACCTCAGTCACCGTACTGTGGTCAAACAGAATGGTGATAAATTCCGTGGTGATATGACAATAGCTGCAATCGCTGGACGTTAACGGATGCGTCTCGTGTTTGCCTTGAGCTACCACGCCATTATGACAAGCGGCACAATCTCGCGTCACTCCGGTGTGATCAAAGTTATCCAGCACACCCACCATAAAATCTTCAGTGGTATGACATTGACCGCACTCCAAACGCGTCAAGGGATGGGATGCGGATTTACCCAGTGCAATGCGACCGTTGTGACAAGTACTGCACTCGCCATACACTTCCTGATGATCCACATAAGGGACCTGATCAAAACCAAAGGTGGTATGACAAACCTCGCACGTATCGGACGTTGAAGGATGGTTTGCCGACATACCCGTATTAACGGCCCCGGTATGACAAATGGCGCAGTGTGAATTGTACCCATGGTGATTCACCGGGGGTCGCTGGGGAGAATCAAACGCGGTTATAAACGCAATGGCGCGCTGGCTGGTGAATTCACCGTCACTGACGACCAATTGGGCCCGGTAGGTTCCATACACATCGGCGGTAAATTCAGCGAAAGCCCCATCTATATTTTGCAGCTGGGCGTTGCTATTAGCCGGTTTGGAAATCAATGTCCAAGTGTATGTTAAAGGTTTGCGCGTGGAGACACTGGATGCACTCCCATCCAGTTGCACCACGGTCATAGTTGCGACTTCCTGAATGGCATTGACCACAGCATATATGGTTGTGGATTTTGCCCCGGCATATCCAAATTGCAGGTTCTGTGGCTCCCCGGTACAGGCACTAAGCCACATCAATACGAAAAAGCATACACTGCGACCGAGTAACCCGCTCTCAGATATACACCACATAACCGCCCCCATCTACGAAATTTCGTTAATCCACTGAAATCGCATTGTTATTTGTATAGCTAACTATTTTCGCGCAGTATATTACTTTTGGACTCAGTTTATAAGTACTTAGATGAGGCATTTCGTAAGTATTGGTTTGACGGGGGTATTTAATCCTGATTGCGGGAAAATCATTACGTTAGAAAAACAAGGGGCAAGTCATGCCCCTCTCAAATAAACTGCGTAAGAGATCACCAACTGCGGGAACTGACACGGTGACAGCCACTGCGACCGCAATCCGCATTTTGTGATAAGGCGCGACCGTTATGATCATTGGGACGATAACGCCCGGCATGACATGCGGCGCATTGCGGTGCGTAGGCCGGGTAGGAATAGGTAATGACATCACTATTGTTGCGGTGACATGACAGACACACCACCCTTGAGTTGTGATCTCCCGGATAATTAGCAGAGCTGTGACGAAAACTGATGGGAGCCCACCCCGCGGTGGAATGGCACACATTGCACTCCTCGGCAGTATTAAAATGCCCGGGGGAAGTACCGGTTGCCGTAGTACCGTTATGGCAGTCGCCACAACCACCGCTAATGCCTTGATGATCAAAGATCCCGCCTACAAACGTTCCCGGCGCATGACAAAAGGAACAATCTAAATTGGTGGCCACATGACCAAGCGGTTTATCCGCCGCATGACAACTGGAACAATTGCTACTAATACCGGTATGGTCAAACACGGCACCCAAAAAACTACGGGTATTATGACAAACACTGCAGTCCTGACTGGTGCTCACATGGGTTGCAGACTTACCCACCGCCAACACACCGTCATGACAAAGCCGGCAGTTGCCCGTTACACCCAAATGATCATAACTTGCCGGAATAAAACCGGTGGTCAAATGACATTCGCCGCAGTCCCGCGTATTGGTAACGGGAATGTGCGAGCCATTTTTTCCAGGCGCTGTTGTGCCATTATGACATTGGGCGCAGTTATTCACGATGCCGGTGTGATTAAACCCGGCACCGGCAAAAACGGTGGTATTGTGACAAAGCGCACAATCTTGGGTTGTTGGCACATGGCCCGGCGGTTTACCTCGCGCAGACGTACCGTCATGACAGGAACCGCAGTTATTCACGATACCTTCGTGATTGAACGTGGTTGCCGCAAAGTTACCGGGCACATGACAAACACTGCAATCCTGAGTGGTGGGTATGTGCAACGCCGGTCGATCACCCGCGTGGCAACGGACACAGTTATTGGTCTCACCGCTGTGGTCGAACGTCACCGCCAAAGCAAAGCTGGTGGTACCATGACACAAACCGCAATCTGCCGATGTGTCTCTGTGTTGCGGATGTTGCGCTAAAGCACCGGAATTGACGAAACTGCCATCATGACAACCTCTGCAGCCTGACAGTATCCCCGCGTGAGTAAACAGCACAGCGGTAAACGTGCTTGTACTGGTATGGCACACAGAGCAATCCGCACTCGTGGGTAAGTGGGTCAGCGCAGCTTTGCCCAAAGCCAAACGCCCGTTATGGCAACCACCACAACCATCGACAATCCCCGTGTGAGTAAACACCACCGTTAAGAAAGCATTGGTGTCTTGATGACACACGGAACAATCCTCCTGCGTAGGAATATGGTCGGCATCCTTGCCAATAGCACTGCCACTTCCATGGCAACTGGAACAATTGTTGACTACACCGTTGTGATCATACTGAGCTCCGGCAAACAGACCCGGAATATGGCAGACACCGCAATCCTGTGTCACCGGAATATGATTGGCGTGCTTGCCGATGGCAAAAGCGTTGTCATGACAGGAATCGCAACGCTGTTGGGTTACTTCCAAAACCGTGTGATCAAAATAGTCCACCATTCTGAAACTGCGGGTACTATGACACAAGTTACACTCTTCTGTCGTTGGCGGGTGCGTGTTGGACTGACCTATAGCCCGAACACCGTTATGACAGGCGGAACAGACTTCGGTAATGGTGCTATGGTCAAACAACACCGCAACAAAATCCACCGTAGTATGACAAAAATAACAATCACTCACCGTAGCAGGATGAGTATCGTGTTTACCGGTAGCGATACGACCATTGTGGCAGGTGGAACAGCCTTGGCTTATGCCGGTATGATCAAAACTGCCATCCATTGCCCGTTCCACAAAACTGGCGGTGCTGTGACATCGATCACACTCTATACTGGTGGGCAAATGGTTTGCGGACTTACCGATAGCGCCGGAGCCATTGTGACAGGAACTGCAAGCCCCCAGTACCTCCAGATGATCCACCAACGAAATCTCAGCAAAGGAAAAGGTAATATGACAAGCCTCGCAGACTCCGGACGTAGACGGATGATTGCCGGACATGCCGCTTAACTTGTCGGGCTCTCCGTTATGACAATTGGCACACTTTGAAGGCAAGCCGAAATGATAGTTGTAGCCTGCCGGCTTAAGATCAAATGCCATAACCGTAACAATCGCCCGCTCACTCTTCACGGCGCGTGCACTCACCACCAACTCGACTTTGTAAGCACCATACATATCGGCCACAAAGGAAGGTTTGGCACTATTGGCCCCTGTCAATTGCGCGGTACTGCCCATTGGCTTGGAGAGAAATGTCCAGCGATAGCTTAATCCTTCTTGGGAATCAATATTGGAACGACTTCCATCCAGCTGTACCGTATCGCCTACACCAACCTCCAGAATTCCACCGACTACCGCATAAATGGACGCCGATGAATTATCAGAAACCGCCTCTTCGTCTCCCCCACAAGCGCTGAGCCCCACTAAAGAAAACAACAACAAACCGCTTAAAATTCTGCTTCTGAAACGATAGCCCATAACCACCCTCACTCAGTATCCAGCGATAGAACAGCTGAATAACATTATTATTTGGCATTAAACGGGTCCTGTTTCTCACTATGCAACATCACCCGCTTAACTTGTTAATTGCCATTATCTTTACCGCTATGGCAAAAACCGAGCCAGGAGTTTTATTGACTGCTTATTCAATCAGTTACGCTAAAAATTCCGTTTTCCTGGACAACAAACACAGCGGCGGCGTTGCTTAAGTGCGACAACAATCACGGTGAGGCTACTAGGCCATTGAAATTGTAGTGTATTTTTTGTCGTGCACTAACAACACTTAGGCAGTGGGTTATGCAAAACGATAATACTAAAAGAAAGGTGCTCGTAGAACGGAGGTTTTTAATGTTCAAATAGAATACAACTGCTGCTCAAAAAAATAACGATCTATCTCCTGCGTAAGAATATTCTCCAAGGTCGCATCATCCGCACTGTGAATCTGCTTGTACAACTCCGCAGCGAAACCTTTAAACAGGGTTAGTAACCAGGGATCAAAGTGCTTACCCTTTTCCTGCCACATCATATTCATGGCATCAGTAAAGTCATACGCTTCCTTGTAATCCCGTTTGGTTGTTAAGGCATCAAACACATCGGCAATGGCAAAGATTCGGGCAATTAAAGGGATATTAACCCCCTTTAGTCCTCCCATATAGCCACTGCCGTCGAATCGTTCGTGATGAAACTCAATGACATCACGCGCACCCTCCAACCATTCCGTATTCCCTACCACATCCAATCCCAACAACACATGCTCGCGCATATGTTGTTGCTCTGCTTCATTCAACCCGTGGGGCTTACGTAACACTTCATCCCGAATACCGATTTTGCCCACATCGTGCAAAAAAGACCCGGCAATCAGACTGCGCATATCCTTGTGATTAAGACTAACCGCCTCACCAATGCGCACCGCGTACAGCGTGACACGGTAATTGTGGCTATTTGTGGTCTCATCGCGTACAGCAATGGCATTACCCAACACATCCATCAACTGCAAATTGGCATGCAGCATTTTCTTTGAGAAATTGTACAAATGCTGGTTCAAGCGTAAAATCACCGGATACAAAACCACCGCACAAGCCAGCAACGACACCACCACCAACAACAAGGTGCGGTAAATGCGCCGATTGATGGCGGACAGTACCTCGTCCTCGACCAGATACACCCCTTCGAAATATCCAGCGACTTCACTTTGGGAATTTTTTAATGGTACCAAAACCTGTAAATACAATTGGCCATTTATACTGAATTTATCAAAGTGTATCCGCCTGTCCAACGGTAGTTGATGATGACGTGGCTCGATGATGTTACGAATATCATGATCCAACTCACGCTCAGCGGTTACCACATGGGCCTGATTCAAATCATAAACATCCACCAGTGAATAGTGCCGTTCGATTAAACTATCCGCCTTACGTTGCAGCTTGGTAATTTGCCCCTGATCCGGGGAGTCAATAAGGTCGATCAACGCCCGATCAAATGTTTTGGCATCATTAACCACCAATTCCACAACATACTCATCCACATCGGCGAGTTCCAGGTAATACACCAACACGCCGATTAGGCTGGACAAGGAAAGCCACACCAGGATCAGGCGCAGAATCAGTCGTTTATTTAACCCTGGCTTGTTCAGCATTATTATTATTGCTTCACATCAAAACGTTACATCAACACGAAAACACTAACAGGCAAATTTCAACCAAAACGTAGCACCCTGACCTTGAACACTGTTGACGCCCAGCTTGATCCCCTGAGTTTCAGCCAGTTTTTGCGTAACACTCAAACCAATACCGGCGCCCTCCTCTCCTGAACTCAAACGAACAAACGGTAAGAAAATCTTTTTCTGGTCCTGTTCAGACAATCCGGGACCGGTATCCTGCACGTCCAAACGCACCCCGCCATTGGCATCATTGTCGCAAGTCAAAATTATTTTGCCCGACTCGCTATTGTACTTAACCGCATTGGAAAGCAAATTTAGAACAATCTGCTTTACCAGGGTCCGATCCGCACAAACCCAATGGGACTCTTCCGCATAGTTAACAGACAGATCCAAGGACTTTTTCTGAAGCTGGGGCATAATCAAATCACGGCACTCGTCCAACACCTGGTTTAAATCAAAATCCGAATCTCTGACAACCACATGCCCCGACTCCACCGCCGCCAGATCCAGAGAATCATGCACAATTGACAGAGTGTATTCACAAGCGCTCTCAATCCGTGCCAACAAATCACTCTGTAGCTTTGCATCACAAGGTTCAGTTCTCAAAAATTCGGCATACCCCTTAATGGCACTCATGGGAGTTTTCAATTCATGGCTAAGCTGGGCGACAAACAATGTCTTGGCACTACTGGCCTGGTCCGCAATCCGCTTGGCTTCCTCCAACTCTAATTGGACTTGATTTTGTACAATTAACCAACGGCGCAATCGGCAGAACGGATACAATAAAGACAAAACCGAAAAAACCACTACCGTGGACACAAACTCCATCTGCGTATCAAACGCTTCTTGCTCCCCGGTGATCAACTCCTCTAAATAAAACTCCCAAGATATCGATATAGCATTTACAGATAACAAGATAATACAAAAACATAGATACAACTGACTGAGTTTCACAAATTCTGTTTTCATAGGTGCCCAACCCTATTTGAATGTCCACATTCTGTATCGACCCAAAACGGCTTTTTTTGATACTTTCTACCGAAAATTCAATACATTAAGCAAAATTGTGAAGAAAATGTAAATGCGAGAGTTTTTCCTTCCCCCAAGCTACCAATCAAACAATTAAGCACGTTGAAAATTTCAAAGAAAGTTCTCAGCGAGGTTACTGCACGGATACCGTGAATTCACACATTCAGAAAGCGTGGGCAATTTGCAAAGAAACGTCACCTGGCACCACCAGCGTAGCAAAAACCCGACTGGCAACCGAACAAGAAAAAAGCAATCATGGCAAGACTATTTCACGATAGAACTCATCCCCCGAAAACAAGGACCGAATTTACTACTACCGATACACAGCGACAATTTGGGCCTAATATCGGGAATTTGGCTTTTGGAGCAAAAAATTGCCGTTTTCGGCCGCGGAGCTTACGCCATATTTGACAGAAACAGCGGAGCACGCATTGACCAACAAGACCCAATAAAAATCTTTCGAGCCTACTTAAATTTACTAATCGACCTATGGACTCTGGTAACTGCTCCAGTTTGTTTTTATCCAAAGAGACAGTTTTCAATGATGTCACTTCAAACAATTCGTCTGGAACATCGGCAATATTGTTATATCCGATATCGAGTTGTTGTAAATTTTGTAACTTCTTTATATCACGCGGTATTTTTGAGATTTGATTGTCATTAAGCATTAACACCTCTAGTTGTATTAACTCAAATACAGCCTGCGGTATAGAATTCAAACCAAAACCTACCAAATCAAGTTTCTTCGACCCCTGGGCTTTTACAGACGCTATACAATTCCTAACTCTCTCATTTAATGTTAACCGAGTGTTTTTACAATTATTGTCAAACTCCTGCAACTCATGCGTAGTACTTTTTAGAGTCTTAGTTGGACCGGAATCCGATATAGAATTATTGCACGACGTCAAAACCAGCGAAAAAACTAAGTCAGCAATTATTGGCATTGATTGAAAGCATAGAACTTTGGTTCGCAGAAAAACGCAGGCAGGTATTTAATGAGAATCGCAACATATACGCCTACTCCCACGCTGTTGCACACAATTCGGTAGGCCGGGCCACATACACCGAACTCAAACGTTGCTTAGCAACAGAACCCCACAATCGTGCAAAACTAAAAGAACTGTTTTTAAAATCAGAAAAGTTCCTAAAATGGGCCATAGGCTACCACCTCCCCTCCGGCTTCGCCGACCCCTATATCGATTTAAGCGCCCTGTATATCCATGCTCTGGAACACCGGGAACTGCATGAGTTCCTGACGGAAAACAGTCGTAGTCGAACGGAAGCTTATTTGCACCACGCCATCCGACTCAATCCCAACAAACAAAAAGCCCACTACTTGCTCGGAAAACTATACCAAAGCCAAATCTACCAAGACGAACTACTACCTCAAACCGAACGTCAAGGCAAAAAATCCTATGCCCATAAAGCCCTAGCCGCCTACGAAAGAGCCGGAGAGTATCGTTTCAGCTACTTTCGCATTGCCGAACTGTATCAAAACTTGGGCGAGAACGACAAAGCCATCATCAAGTTAAAACAATGCATGGACTTGTATCCCATTTACAGCAGCCATCATCAACAATACCTGCAACTGTGCGAACAAAAACTCCGAAAACAACTGGCAGCACTTAACACCAAGCCCGACGCAACAATGAAACACGCCCTGCTGAAACAAATTAAAGAATTACGGGAACTGGATGGTGACATCAACCAAACCTGTTTTACCGGCGAAGTCGCAGTTTTTGTTGTTGCTGATTTTAGTCCCGCAGACTCAATATTCTTAAAGGCCGTGAGACCACCATACGCCTAATGGATCTAAATGAAAAAATCAACGAAGTTCATGCTGAAGTTGAGGCGGGATGAAAATTCAAGCGTTGAAAACTGGAATATCTATTATTGTTTACCGATCACGGAACAGCTTGTCCTGTTCCGCATCAGATAGTGTTGTGTAGACTGACTAAAAATCTGTTTTTGTATTATACAAATTTATCAAGCAGCACTACAGATTGACGAATAGGCGACGATTTTGGATAAGTAGCAAGCACGTGAGCCATAAATTTGTCCAGAGCTTGACCTAACTTATCTTGAATATCGCTAAAAAAGCTAGCAACTTTCGCCATCTCAAATACATCCAAAGTCTCGTAAGCAGCTACTAGTAGTGAACCAATACACGCTCCCACGTAAAAAGCCGCAGCACATGCACCAAGAACGGCAACAACTTCACCAATCGCTGCGGCAACAGCGGTACCGCCAGCCCCTAGTGATACTGTTAGAAAGATTTCACTAACAGTTGCAGTAGCACCGACCTTGGCGATTGCACCAGCGAGAGCACCGACTGTACCCAGAGCAGCACTAACGCTACCAAACACAGTACTTGGAACAGGTAAGCCCATAGACTCCATATTAGCCCTAAATGCTTCCCCAAAAGTTTTGTCAGCCATTTTAACCTCCAAATAATATTAATTCGTATTTTGTGTCATTTTTTCCAATGACTGTTTGGCTTCTTTAAGGCCTACGCCATGCAATTGACGGTATGCTTTTATCGCTTTAATTTTGTCGCCAGCATTTAAAATAGCTAGAACATCACTATCACTCTCAATTCCAGGGACTGACTTCCTATTAACTATAAGTGTAATCACCGTAACCACGACGGAAACAGCAACAAACAGTAATACAATTTCTATAAAATTCATATCAGCATCCAATTCTTACAAACCAGTGAGTTGCCTACCATCAGATTCGTTAGTTCAATTCCCGTTTAATTTAGCATGAGATTCAATACAAATCGATGCCCAATTATGTGAAATATTACCAGAATAGTAATTGAAGCAATATTGATCACCTCACCATCATAATCAACAAGCCAATAAACAAAGCCACCGCCCCAATTACCATAAAAAACCCAGTCCACTCACTAGAAGTACCTTTGCGCGTATTTTGCATCATGGCTTTGGCTCGCGGAAACAAATACACCACCATGGCAAGAAGCATGGCCGCCATAACCCATTTTTCCCAACCCATACCAATCCCCCAATTCAATTAATAAATAAAAACAGAGCCTGAAAAAACAAACCCCGGCGGCGCCGGGGTTTGGTTGTTACTTGATCAGTTTAGAGCCGATCAATCGTCACCGCCGAACGCTGACAGCAATTGAAGCAGGCTGACGAAAATATTGTAGATAGACAGATACAGTCCGATGGTGGCCATGATGTAGTTGGTCTCACCGCCATTCACCATACGGCTGGTGTCATACAGGATGAAACCGCTCATGATCATAATAACCGCTGCGGAAATGGCCAGAGCCAATGCCGGTATAGCCAGGAAGATATTGGCCAGAGCAGCAACCAGAACCACCAGAAAGCCAACAACCAGGAAACCGCCTAGGAAGCTGAAATCTTTACGAGTGGTTAAAGCGTAACCAGACAGACCCAGGAAGATCACACCGGTACCACCCAAAGCAGTCGCCACAATCTGGCTACCACCGGGCAGAGACAAGTACATGTTCAACATGGGACCCAGTCCAAAACCCATCAAACCGGTTATAGCAAACACTACACCGATACCGGCACCGGAATTAGCTACCTTAGGCAAAACGAACCACAGCAATACAATGGAACCACCGAAAGTGAACAAGTGCACCATGGGCGGAACATTCAAGAACATAGACAAACCAGCCGTCAAAGCACTGAACAGCAGCGTCATGGACAGTAGAGTGTATGTATTGCGAATGACTTTATTAGTTGATAAAGCCGATGTAGCCTGTCCGGTAAAAACAGGAGTATTTTGATTCATTTCTGGCTAACCTCCAGTTGGTTAAAAATTTAGTTTGACTGATAATAAGACCAAACACTTGGTAACTAGTTCCGAAGCATATATCCAACCTAAATCAAAGACAAGCTGGAACTCTGCCTCCAACTACAGTATTATTCGTCGCCTTATTAGTTATATAGCGGCAATATAGTAGCTTTCAATAGCGTTTTCGAAATATCACAAAACCGAAAAACTATTGACATAATTCAAATTTCCGCTATAAGTAGCTGATTAATATAGTTTAACTAAAGACGCCACAAACACAGGCGAGACCGTGAGACTGGTCAATAAACGATCAGGCTCCAGCTTAAAACCACTGTTGGCAAGTATGTAAAATTATAGTTGGCAACTTATTGATGATTTCACAAAACATCATAAAAATAGTGGTAGAATTCGAAGAAATTAGACTATATATAAGTTGAGCTAACGATAGACTGGTCTTAAACGAGTCTTGGACGAAGTACAGGAAGTACAAGTATCGCGGAAGGCATGGAGCCGATAGCGATTGGCGGTGGTACGCGGCCACGGAAGGCCGTGGTAGACAATGTCTGGAATGAATTGTCGAGACAACGTCGGGAACAAGTTGTCGAGGTGGCTAAGCCACAATATAAAGTTTATGGAGAGGTGGCTGAGTGGTCGACAATTTTGTAGGGAACAAAATTGGACAGCCGCAGGCTGGTCCCGAAGGGACGAGTCTCACGGATGAGACGAGCAAAGCGGCGGGAACCGACGCTTGAGACCCTTCTAAGCACGGAGATTAGATTTAGCAGTAACTTAGAAGATACATACGATTTTTGGAGAGGTGGCTGACAAAATCGTATGGAACGATTTTGAACATCGGAGCCATAGCGACGATGGCCCCCTTGGGGGGCAAAAACCACGGATGGTTTTTGTAGTGGTCGACGGCGGAGGCGCTTGAGACCTTTCTAAGCACGGAGATTAGATTTAGCAGTAACTTAGAAGATACATACGATTTTTGGAGAGGTGGCTGAGTGGTCGAAAGCGGCGGTCTTGAAAACCGTTGAAGGGCAACCTTCCCAGGGTTCGAATCCCTGCCTCTCCGCCATTTAATCAATCACTTACTGAATAATTTAGGTTATGTCTAAATGAGATATGCCTCATATTGCTAACCAGTTGCTAACATAGGGTGGCTTGGTATCAGTAATCTAATTTCGTCGAAATTAATTTCTATAGATAAATCTATCTTTGGAGCAATAGTCAAAGACCTATTCTGCCGCGACCCATCCAAAATAAAAAAAGCAAAAAAGATTGTAGGTTTCATAGCAAACAACGGACTAGTTCCCTTTTTCACTTTGCATCACCTAAAAGAAATCCTACAGCACAAAGATGACGAGATCGTTTGGCGTCATTGGTCGCTCATTCGAAAATTCCCAGTCGTCTGTTGGTTAGGCAATTCCATAGAAGTTTTTCCGGGATCGATTGCAGAAATACATGCCACGGAAACAAAGTGCCTATTGGAAAATCGAAGCCGGGATTTTTGCCAAATTGTTCGACTTACGAAAGACAGGTTAGGTTTTCAGTATTGCTCCGGTGAGGAATTTGTGGATCTCTTTGAACATCAGTGCTACATATTGCGAGATGCGGGGTATTTCGAAACACGTCGACAAAAAGAAATTGAATCTATTCTTCAGGCGCAGTCGCCTGCCATACAAAACATGAAACTTTGTGATACTCGAACAAAGTCCTCCCCAGCAGATTGGGAAGGTTTTCAACAAAATTTAGAAAAAGAACTGTCAAGAATTGGCGATAAGAAACTTGCTAACTCAGCCGAGGTAGCGGAATCTTTTACGAACGTCGTTAAAAGCGACACTAGTAAAACTCTCAAAAGCTCTAGAACCGATATTGAGCATGCAGCCAAATTCTTCGGAATACCTACCAAGCTTATAAACGACCAAATGACTATTGGTGAGCTAGGTACCCTAGGAGTTTTTATTGAGAAAATGAACATAATCTCCAAACCACTTGGGTGCGACACTGATACTCTATATACTTTACCGTGGTCAAAAATGCCGTCGTGGTGGCTATGGTTAGAATTAGAAAAAAGAATTAGAAAAGAAGTCAGAGCTAGCGGGAGTAATGTTACCGACAAATACCTCGCCCCACTTGCATTCTATGTAGATATTATAATTGTCGATAAACGGATTGCAGAATATTTTCAACAAATTCAACGCGCATATCCTAAAGAAATGACATGCGCTAATACTATTTTAAAGGTTCCTCATTACTACTCACTAACCTCTGCCATCAACACTGTCTAAATTATGCCAAATTCCGAATCAGAGTCAAAATCAAATATTGAATCAAAGCGAATAATTGAACAGTTTCGCTCTTTGATGCAAGTTGCCGCCACGGCACAGAAAACCGTAATGATTATTAACGGGGGTGCTGTAATAGCATTATTGACATTTCTGGGGAATGCCCAATTCGCTGGCTCAGAACGCATAGCTGAATCACTATATTGGTTCGTCTTCGGGGTCGCTTGCGCGGGCATAACAACTTTTCTTTCCTATTTTGCACAGTTGTACTTTTTGGAGTCGCTTAAAACCAATGACTACGCTTATCTATCAGCGGGTAAATTTTTCAGGTTTTTCGCAATATTGTTAGTTGCTTTTTCTTATGTTGGGTTTATAGGCGGAAGTGTAATTGCAACACAAGGCTTTAACGATAGAGTTTCCTTATCATCAAATTCACCGTCAAAAACTCCCTAGCTAGATGGTTTTTTAATTGCGCTCCGCAAAGCCTCATCCACTTTACTGGCAGCTTCCTCCTGCACACCCTTGAGCAAGTGGGAATACAAATCCAACGTAATCGCTATAGACGAATGCCCAAGCCGCTCCTGTGCAACCTTCGGGTGAACACCTTTTTTTAGCAGCTGTGATGCATGGGAATGGCGCAAGTCATGGAATCGAACCTTGGGCAAGCCTGAATCACTAATCAACTTACGGAAAGCCTGTGTAAGACTGTCCGGCTTCCATAAAGAACCATCCGGCTTAGCAAAAACCCAATCCTCATTCTGATAAATCTTGCCCAGCTTTAACCGTTGTTTGTTTTGTTCGATCCTGTGGGTTTGCAAGGCTTCCATTGCGATACTTGGAATAGTTACAGTACGTTTACTGGATTCAGTTTTCGGTTTCTTGATTTCCACCTTTCCCTTTGTTTGCTGAATGGATCGGCTCACGGTGACACCTGATGTTTCCAAGTCGATATCTTTCCATTTTAAGCCGACCAATTCACCGCGGCGTAAACCGGTGGTGACCGCGAACAATATTGGCATATATAAGGGAGTTCCCTCAGCAACCTTTAAGAGTGCAACGGTTTGTTCTTCATCTAATGCCTGAACCTCTTTGCTAACTGGGCGTGGAGACTCAACGTCTTCAACTGGGTTCCGGGACCGTAGCTTCAATTTTACCGCCCGCTTCATGGCTTCAAATAATACGCGGTGGTGGTGTAATAGAGTGCGCTCAGACAGCCCCCCTTCCCCATTTATACGACCACTCTCCCGGGCCTCAGCGTAATGGTCCTCAATATGAATGCCGTTTAATTTAGTAAGCAGGTGGTGGCCCAGAGCGGGAATAAGATGAAGCCTGCATATTTCCTCATACCGTATGTATGTCTTAGTTGCAATCAACGGTTTGACCTGCTTTAACCAGCGTTCCAAAAATTCGCCGGTAGTTAGTTTGGTGGGCTCGATGTATGTGCCCTCTTCCAACTCAGTCAGCAGGCGCCTGAGTTCCTTTTGAGCTTCGGACTTTTTACCTGTGACTGTATGCCATTTTTGCTTGCGCTTACCGTTGGTGTCACGTCCGAGGTCAATTACCAGTGACCAGGAATTTTTACCCCGTTTTGTGATGTGGCCTTTCATTGTGTTATCTCCTTTTTGCTTCTATAAGCTTTTTGCTTACAAGCAGAGGAACAATGTTTTCGAGTTTTTCTTGTTATGGGCGGTGATATTTCAAACCATTCACCGCAACTACATTGGCGGAACTGCTTTGTTCCGTTAAACGCATTTGCAAATTGCAACCACAATGCCCCGATCAACCCATTGGGCAAAGCATGCAAATTGTGGTGTTTATAATCTTGATCCCACATATTTCGAAGAGTGACCCTGGACTTAATACTTTCGTTTATAAACAAATTTACTTGATAAAGAGCAGGTTTAACCAAATCGCCCAATGCAAACTTCTCCAGTAGGTGCGCCCTAAGTTCACGCGAAGCTACGCACCCCCTAAACCTAGTCATACGGCATTTAATCATCCCGGTGCCTTCCCAAACAATATGCTGCGCTAAACCTTTTCTGTCATTCAACATCGCAAAATCCCAAAGAGTAAGCGCGTTTTTCATTAAAATTATTTCATTTTTCCATTTGGAAAGTGATTCCCCAACTTCCACCGGTGAAGGACTCGCGTCTGGTACAATAAACGCATCAACGTCGCCTCCCAGCATGCCGTATCTATTCGCAAAATTGGCTATCTCACTCTTTGTAGGTCTTAATGAAGCAAATGTTCTAAACAGGCCACTTTTTTTTGTGAGCGGCTCATACATTCTCTGATCCGTTAGCGGTTTTTTTAAAGTTAAATATGGTTCCATAGAAGTATTGCCTTCCATGTCTTTCCTGGCATCTCGCCAAACATAGCCATTCTCGTGAACCGGCCAAAAAAACTGGAAAAAATCTGCACCGTTAGCCATTTTCCGTCCTTTGTTACGGCTATGAGACCGTAACCTGTATAAATTCATGAGTTATATTTAGTTACTATAAACAATAGCACGTTACCATAACATACTTATTAATCGCAACGGTGATAAATCATGACTATCGAACAAAATTGCGCCACCTATTCCGTAACAGAAGCGGCCAAAATACTTGGAATCGGAAAAAATCAAGCATATGAAGGGGTTAAGCGTGGTGAAATACCTCACATCACTATAGGAACGAGAATTCTTGTTCCAAAAGACGCCCTTCATAAGAAACTTGCAGGCTGCAAAGGATAGAGACCAATGTCAACCTCTGCCCTACTCATTCCCCCAGACCAAACCCGGCGCATCCGCGAGGCCATCCGCAATACCGCGACCGGGACACGCCACGGCGAAGCCATAAAGGCAGCGAGAAACCAATGCGCACCGAAGAAATAGCAGAACGGCTCAACGCGAGGCGCTGTGGTACATATTGGATGGCCCGATGCCCTGCTCATGATGATAAGAATCCAAGCCTAAAAATCAGCGAGGGGGAAAACGGAAATACTCTGGCGCATTGTTTCGCTGGCTGCGCTTTTGGTGAAGTCGTTGATTCCTCCAGGGTCTATGGTATCGAACCAGGTGATTTTTACGGAAAATCATTGGATGGCGAAAGGCCACGGGTACCACCAAAGCAGTTGGAACGCGCAAAAACCATTAAGGTCATAGCGGATTCAGATAGGGAGCGTGGTGTGGAGTTGACACCGGACGATATCCAAGCGGCGAAAGATGCCGACGCAACCCTTCTCAAACAGTATGGAGCTACCGAGGACGATTTAGCGCGGGCCTTCGCGGAGAAATACACCGGACAACTGCAATTCGATCACGACATTGGGAAATGGTATTGGTGGACAGGTTGCTATTGGGCAATCGAAAGAACCAGATTAGCTGCCGAATGGTGCCGTGAAATATGCAGAGATATGTCAAAAATACACCCAGGGGCGCACCTTCATAAATACCGCACCTCAGCAAATGTTGAAGAATTTGCCAGGCAGGACCGGAAATTCGCGACCACGCACGAGCGATGGGACGCCGATCCGTGGCTGCTGAATACGCGCCAATTTACAATAGACCTAAAAACCGGCCGGACCTGGAGAAACAATCCAGATGATTTTATTACTCGATCAACCCTTGTAAGCCCGAAAACAATTCCAATTCCAATTTTCGAGAAATTCCTAAAAGAGATAACCCGCAACGACACCCAGTTGATACGGTTTATTCAACAGTTGTTCGGCTACTTCCTCACGGGGGTGACCGTCGAGCAAATAATAATTTTCATCTACGGCCCTGGCGGGAATGGCAAAAGTGTCCTCCTGAATGTGATGATGGAGATACTCCACACCTACGCGATTAACGCAAACATGGCGACATTCACCGCTAGCAAATACGAACGCCACCCTACCGAACTAGCAAGACTTGACGGCCCCAGGTTGGTTTCCGCTGCGGAAACCGAGCATGGGCACCGATGGATGGAGTCTAGGCTGAAAGAACTGACTGGAGGCGACAAAATAAGCGCTCGGTTCATGCGTAAAGACTTTTTTGAGTTCGTGCCCAAGTTCAAGCTGCTGTTTGTCGGTAACCATAAACCGGCATTGCACAACGTAGACGAAGCCGCGCGGCGTCGGTTTCACATAGTACCGTTCAACTTCAAGCCAAATGTTAAAGATACTGGTTTACCGCAGAAGCTCCGTGAGGAATATCCGGGTATTTTGCAATGGGCTTTGGATGGCTGCAAAGACTGGCAACAAAATGGTTTGATCGTGCCGGATATCGTGCGGGCTGAAACTGACGAATATTTTTCGGACCAAGACCTTTTTACGCAATGGCTTGAGGAATGTACCGAGCACAGCGGCGCTACCGTGGGTGAATCTTCGTCTGTTCTTTTCAAATCATGGAAGAATTTTGCAACACAGCAGGGCGGAGACGCTGGTACACCAGGTGGTTTTAAGGATGCCATGATACGCGCAGGATTCAAATACAAAGACAAATTACCCGGAATTCGTACTCGCGGATACCTTGGTATAGCCGTCAAACTAGACTTGGCAAATCAATATGATAGGTAAGATGTCACACTTGATCACAGGCGTTCCGTATATACTCCCGCGCGCGCGGGGGGGCACATCCGGCACGGGTGTGAATTGGTGTGACACAAGGTAAAACTATGAACCAACTGGCTCTTAACATCACGCAGATTAACTGCATTCCAGATCGCGGCCACCACCTCGAAGGCCGGTCCGGTGATTACTTTTTCCATATCGCCAAATCTTCCACCCGCGGGTGCTACTTTGTTACCGGCCTTAACCTGTCCCCTGATGGCTGCTTTGCCGAAGGAACCCGAAAACCGGTACCCAAAACAGGAATAGAATCCGCACTCGGTCGCTTTCCTGTGGAGCTGGACAGCATTACTTGGCAGTCTGTACGAGGTGGGCCATGGAGCCGGAATTATTTCTTACAACCGATTTCAGAGAGTGAATGAGTAGCCGTGGAACCAAGCGATAAAACAAAACGATTACTGCAACAGGCCAGCGACCTGGACCACAAAGCCCGGCGCAAGCGGATCGAGGCTGGAAAGCTGATTCACGAACATGGGCCTACTCGATGGAACGGTCCCGCCCTGGAAGCGTACGGCATTAGCAGTGAAGGGTTTGCTCAAGTGTTGGTTGGTATGCATTTAAACGAGATAGCGAACAAAGCAAGGCCAAAGATACAGAAACGGAAACCGGTGATATGACACGAGAACAACAGATAAAGGACTTACTTAATCAAGCTGAAAGGCAGGGTCGAGACGCGGTAGAGCTTCGCCTAAGAGCCGGAGAATTGTTATTTGCTATGGGGCCATTGTGGGTCAGTCGCTTGGATGAATGCGGCTTAAGCTCAATAGAGTTAGGTAGGATGCTGGTACAAGCATATCTGGAAGGACAAGTATGACACCGAGGCATACCAGGGAGCTGATTAAATTGCTGGATGGTCAGCGTAAGCAATTACAAGGGTATTGTGAATTCTCATTAACGACTCAAGAGCGGCACCTAATCCACCGCGTCCTGCTGTGTAACGTTCAGTTGTCGAGGGTGTTGAAGGGGCTGGATCCGAGTGTATAGGGAGTGGGGTGTTTACTCTCTAGAGCTTTGTGTTCTAGACCGGAGGGGCCCCTTTAATTTTACTTTCACGAAATTCGACAAAAAAGAGGAAACGAAAATGGGCAAAAGAGGCAGAAAGCCAAAACCAACGCAATTGAAGCTAATAGAGGGCAATCCCGGGAAACGGCCTCTCAATACATCTGAACCAGTTCCCAAGGGCGAGCCGGTGTGTCCTGCATTCTTAGGCCCAAGGGCAAAAGAAGTATTTCAGCGAGTTGTCGATTCCATGCCCGCCGGTGTGTATACAGGCGCTGACGAGTTTTTGATTTCATCCTACGCGATTGCGGTTGAGTCCTTGGAGGAAGCACTGCGAGACATATATGCCCGGGGGCAACGGTTTGTGGACAAAAACATGCAGGAGCGGCGTAATCCTTCTTGCATGATTCGAGATAAGCAAATCGGTCTGATTAACCAAATTGGTAGCTCGCTGGGATTGAGCCCAACATCACGATTAGCTATTCAAATACCAAGGAAGCCGGTTGAAGACGATTCAGACGGACTGCTTGGATAATTTCGCTCTTTTCACTGTCGCGATGACGGAGAATAATATTGAAATCAAATACAAAACTAACAAATACACAGCGCCGCACTATACTGTTTAATAACGTAAATACTGACAGTAAAGGCACAATTGTGAATTACCTCCCCCTGCTATGGGCTATGGAGCCAAACGCTTTCAACGAGCTGATAATGTACGTTCGTGCGTTCAACGCGGGGCCAGTGGATGACGCAGCACGCAGCGGTTTGCCAGTGCAGATAGTGGGTAAAACCGCAATTATTCCCATTGTCGGACCAATGATTAAACGCAGCTTCTTTGGCCTGGCTTCCACGGTACACATTAAGCAGGCCATAGACGCCGCCAAGCTGGATTCCGCGATAGACACCATTGTATTGCGCATTGATTCCCCCGGCGGCTCCGTGGATGGTTTGGCAGAGCTTGGAGACACGGTTTACCAAGCGCGAAAAGTTAAGCCCGTGCTAACCCAGGTTGAGGGGCAAATGCATTCAGCAGCCCTGTATGTTGGCAGCCAAGGCACAGAAATCTATGCCGGGCGAAATGACCTGATTGGATCGATAGGTACGAGGTTGATGCTATACGACTACTCAGAGGCTTTTAGAAAGGAAGGAATTAGACCGATTCCGATAGACACCGGTGAACACAAGTCAACCGGAGCTATTGGCACTGTGATTACCGAATCTCAACAAAGCGAATTAAGGCGCATTGTTGACCGTTATTTCCAAGACTTCAAAATGGTGCTCTCAAGGGGGCGCAGGCTGTCAAGCCAAAAAATCCAGACAATGGCGGACGGTAGAATGTTTTTTGCCGATGAGGCCATGGAGCTGGGGTTGATAGACAAAATTCAAACATTAGACGTGACCATGAAAAAGCTCGCAGTTATGACAACCAGTCAGGCCAGAGCGCGAATGAGGCTGTTATGAAAATGCGACATGTTTTAGGCCCAAAGGCTTCCGCATACCAACTAAGAATTGCATCTCACCACGAAGCCGGGCACGCGGTTTATGCCGTTTTGTCTGGTGCCACCCAGTGTTCCGCCATCATTCGCCCGGATTCCTCAGGCCTATGTACTTCGAATCTTTCGGAATCCGATTTGTTTACAAGCCTGGCTTACTCCCTGGCCGGTCCGATTGCGGAAGGGTACTTTACCCAAACCGATACCACCGATTCCGAGAGCTGGAACGGAGACCTTTTAACGGTTACCAGGTTACATGGTATTACTCACGCGGGTATCCGCAAGCGACAGGAATACTATTCCGCCATACGGCACACTAAGGAGGTAGTAAGTTCCCACTGGCGAATTATTACGGAACTGGCCAGCACGCTATTTCACCAGCGAGAAATTTCAGGTAATGAAATATTTTCAGTATTCAACCAACAAAGGAGACAGCAAGCATGAATCCGGATCAAATTGTTATCAATAGCATTGCTCAGGCCCATGGTGGAAAAATCATGGATGAGTACTACAGTGAGCGGCGTCAACAAAGAAAGGCTCTTGTAGATGAAATCAGCGCACTTCAAGCCAAACGCGAAAAAGAAGCCATTGCTCATAACCAGAATTGCGAATGCGTCGAATCTGAATTGGAGGCAGCCCGCCGGCGGGTGAAAGAACTGGAGATTCAAAAGGCAAAAGCAGAAAGCTCACGCTGGTCCAATAGTCTTGAATATGAACGGTTAATCAATGGCAATCGTATAGCGTTGGAACGGATGCTCCTTGATCAGGAGAAGGACGCCATTACAGAGTTTGTCCGGGAACTGGATCAGCAGGTTTACAGAAAAATGAACAGTGACACTCTACTGACGGCAGGTAACCAAATAGGCAGCAACGTGGAACGAATAAACGCACAGATAGCGGCCATTCGAAAGGCAGCGGATAAGGCGCGAAACTTGGTCTACTCTCAGGATTTGGATATTGGGGCGCAACTAGAGACTATTGAGGCGGAGCTAGATAAAGAGCTCTCAGGCGCGCCCGCGCCAAAGTGGTACGCCCGGTTTAAATTTAACTAACATAAATTCCCTCGCAACATTTATCGTATGGGCGGGGGATTTTTAAAATCACTGTCGTGAGGACAGAGAAATGGCAATCATAGGCTCGATAGCAATATCCTTAGGCTTGAACGCTGCTAAATTCCAAGAGGAATTAAAGCGATCCCGTACGGCCTTGGATAAATTCGCCAAAAAGGTCAACAAAACTTTTCGCTCTTTCAAAAAGAGCATTGGCAATGCCATCTCTTCTGTATTTTCCTTTAAGTCGGCATTAGTGCTATTGGCGGGCGCGGGAGGGCTCGCCTTGGTTGCCAGCGCCTCGCTTAAGGTTATTGATAACATCGGCAAGTTGTCCAAAACCTACGGCATAGCTACGGAAGAGCTTTCCTCTTTCCGCGTGGCTGCAGATTTAGGCGGCACCTCATTAGAGACTTTCGCTAAGGCGGCACGACGTGTCTCAACCAATGTCTATGACTTTGTTGTCAGGGACACGGGCCTAGCCAAAGACGCATTCGCTCAATTAGGTATATCTGTTTCTGACCTAACACCCATAATCAACGACTCTGCTGCAGTTATGGGTTTGATTGGGGACAAGCTAAACCAGCTGGAAGACGGGAACATAAAAACAGCCTTGGCCGCGCAACTGTTCGGTGGTCGGGCAACCGAATTGCTGCCTGCCTTGGCTGGCGGCGCGGAACAAATGCGCAAGTACCGAGAGCAAGCAGACCTATTTGGCCTCACGCTGAACGCCTCAGCGGTTAAGGGTGTAGAGAACGCCAATGACGCCATGACCAAGCTTCGGTACATAGTAGAGGGCCTTGTAACGCAAATGACAGCGGCTCTAGCCCCCTCTCTACAAAAAGCCGTTGACACATTCCGTGACTGGATCTTAGAGACCGCAAAAGCACGAGGCGGCATTAAGAATCTGGCGAAAGATTTCGCAATACAGATCTTAAACGGCATACGTACCGCGCTATTAGGGGTGGATGAATTTATCAATGGGCTAAGCCAAGTTAAGCAATTCCTGGTTGAAATCGGTGTAATTAATGACGAAATCGGCACGCCGGTAGCCAGGCTGCGGGAAGAGATAGAAAAGGTCAATAAAGAACTGGCCAGAGGTGCAGGGTTCAGCCACACAGCACGCGAACAAGCGGCACTACTGGAGAAGCGCAGAGGCCTGCAGGCAACACTAAACGGCATGTTAGCGGATCAGGCCAAGCTTGATGCGCAAAACATTGGTTTGGTTTCCCAGGGAGTCGAAGCAATCGACAAAATGACAGCGGCCATTGAGAGACAGCAGCAAGTCAAAGCGGATGCGCAAGAGACCAAAAAAACCACAACCTCTGCCGGGGTGGGTATCTCGATTGCCGAGGTGGACACTATTAAGCAGCAAATGGCCGACGTGCAGACTTACGTGGATAACGCACGATCAACGGACCTACAAAAGCTTGAGAATGTTTACGAAAACCGTTTATTTATCATTGAGACGGCATTCCAGAATGAGATTATCTCGGAAACTCGAAAAAACGCCATTATTCTGGGGTTAACGGCTGAGTTTGAGAACGACAAAACCAAGATTGCAGAAGCCGAAGAGCAGAAACGTCAAGCCAACAGACAGTTAGCGTTTTCAAGCGCTGCAAGCCTGATGAATTCTTTGGCAGCCATAAACGGAAACGCCAACAAGAAGCAGTTTGAAGAAAACAAGAAGTATGCAAGGTCCGCGGTTCTAATAGATACCGCCGGCGGTATTATGAAGGCCTTTAACTCTGGGCTTCCCTATCCGGTTGCGGTATTGGCGGCGGCTTCGGTAGCCCTCAAGGGCGCGGCATCCCTTGCCACGATTAACCGGTCCACTTTTGGCGGCGGCGGATCCATTAGCGCGGGCGGCACCGGTGGTGGTTACAGTCCAAGTCCAACGACCTCCCCACTAACGCAACAGCAAAGCCCCCAAAACAATGCAGCCACTACAGAGGGTAGGAATATCACGGTTAACATGAACATGAACGGCAATTGGATTGCTAATCAAGACATGAAGGAATATTTTAAGGAAGTTTTCACGGATCTCGTGGACTCGGATCACATAAACATTACCGTATTAGGTGAAAAAGCACGGGTAACAACTG
>Ga0224501_10000119_pt1 | contig 78444 bp, 62 predicted proteins | sample SF_Oct11_sed_USG_4_FD_169105 | JGI IMG/M metagenome (GOLD analysis project Ga0224501, IMG submission 169105) | Sediment microbial communities from San Francisco Bay, California, United States - SF_Oct11_sed_USGS_8_1 | ecosystem: Environmental > Aquatic > Marine > Sediment | place: USA...
GAAGCGGAAAGTCTTTTTAATCCGCTAAATAAACCCCTTGAATTAATCATAAAGGTAATAAAAGACAATAAAGGAAAAGCCGCCGCGTTTCTAACCATAGCAAAAGACTTAACAAAAGAAAAAGAAAACGAAGAAAAACTAAAGACGCTTGATAAATTAAACAAATTGGTTATAGAGAGTTCAAATATCGGAATCTGGGAAAGGGATCTTATTAACGATACCGTTTATTTTTCGCCCCAATGGAAAGAGCTGATAGGATACAAAGACAATGAAATTAAAAATAATTATAACGAATGGGTAAATCGAATTCATCCCGATGATATGCATAATATTACAAACACAATAACGAGACATTTAAGCGGCAAGCTCCCTTTTTACAAAACAGAATACCGACTGCGCCACAAAGACGGCACATATAAATGGGTACTTTCGCAGGGCATCGCCTCAAGAAATAAAGACGGTAAACTAAGCCGCTTTACGGGAAGTCATACCGATATAACCGACATAAAAGAAAAAGAAGAAAAACTCATCTCTATTAATAATATTCTGACAACGCTAAGTATGACAAGCGAGGCCCTTGTTCATCTCGATAATGAAAACGAACTAATTGAAGAAATATGCCGTATTTTGGTAGATACGGGCGGATATAAACTGGCATTTATTGGCTTTGTCAAAAAAGACAGAATAAAATCTATAGATATAAAGGCGTCTTACGGCGAGACAAAGTATTTAGATAATATAAAGATTCGCTGGTCAAATACAAAATTAGGAAACGGCCCCGTAGGAGAATCTATTAAAAAGGGAAAGTTGCAGATAATTAATAATTTAGACGAAACCAAATCTTTTCAACCATGGAGAAAACTTGCCTTAAAGCATAACCTTAAATCGAGCATAGCTTTGCCGATAAAATTCGGCAAAGAAACAATGGGCGTTTTAGGCGTTTATTCAGAAAAACTAGACTGTTTTCAAGATAAAGACGTTTTTTTATTAGAGAAATTATCCGACGATTTATCATATAAATTAGGTTTTCTAATTAACGAAAAAGAGAAGACAAGAGCCGCGATAAAACTTAAAAAACAAGAGACCCAATTACGCTCAATAATCAATAATTCTCCGGCTCTAATTTCAATCAGAGATATAAAAGGGAATATTATTCTGGCCAATAATAACTTTAGGGTAATCGACGATACTTTTCCCGAAAATATTCTGGGAAAAAATATCCGCGATTTGTTTACGCCCGAACTTGCCGAGAAAATATTTAAAAACGATAAACTTATTTTTAAGAAAAAAAAACCGATTCAAACCGAAGAGCGCATTTTTCATAAAGACGGCAGCAGACACACCTATTTGACCGTAAAATTTCCAGTATACCTTGAAAAAAAGACCCCCTACGGAACCTGCGCCATTTCTACCGATATTACAGAGAGAATTGAATCTGAAAAAAAAATAAAAGATTCTCTTTATGAAAAAGACATTCTTTTGCAAGAAATTCATCATCGCGTAAAAAACAACCTTCAGGTAATATCAAGCCTTCTTCAATTGCAAAGCTATTACAGCGAAAACGCAGGCGTTAAGACGATTTTAGCAGAAAGCCAAAGTCGAATAAGGGCAATGAGTCTTGCCCATGAAATTTTATATAAATCGCCCAATTTAAGCAAAATTAATTTTAAAGAATATATTGAAAAACTAATTAAAACTCTATTTAACATACAAAAACCAAAGAAGCAAAATATCCGTTTGAAATTAAATATTCAAGAAGATAAATATAGAATAGACGCCTCTATTTATTGTGGATTGATTATCAACGAGCTTATTACAAATTCCTTAAAATATGCGTTTTCTGAATTGCAATCGGGTGAAATCGGCGTTGTCTTTCATAAAAAAAAGAACAAAGAATGTCTGCTTGAAGTTTACGACAACGGAAAAGGCGTTAAGAACAAAGATATATTAAAAAACTCAAAATCTTTAGGTCTTAAACTGGTACATATGCTTGTCGAAGGTCAGTTAAAAGGCAAAATGAATATAATTAATAAAAAGGGTTTAAGATATAAAATTCAATACAAAGAGGCGCTTGATGAACAATAAAATATTAATTGTCGAAGACGAAAATATTACGGCAACCAGCATTAAACTGATATTAGAACAGGCGGGATATTCAACATGCCCTTTAGCCTCTACGGGAAAAGAAGCGATAAGTATCGCCCAAAAAGAAAAACCCAATCTTGCGCTTCTCGATATTAAATTAAAAGGAAACATGAACGGCATTGAAACGGGTCAAGTCTTAAAAAAGATGAATATTCCTATTATCTTTTTAACAGCTTATACCGACGCAGAAATTCGCTCTGAGGCAAAAAAAGTCGAACCTTACGGCTACTTTGAAAAGCCCTTTATTTCAAAAGAGCTTTTATCTACCATAGAATTCGCTTTATACAAAAGCGTAAACGAAAAAAAGGTTAATCGCTTAAACTTATTATTTAACGCCCAAAGAAAACTTAATAAAATATTATTAAAAGAAAATCAAAGCTTATTAAAAATTCGCACAGAAATATGCGATATCTTTGTCAATGAAAACATATATGATATTTCATGGTTGTTACTGTTTGAAGATAAAAACCTTCTGACTTTTAGTATGAAAGATAAAAAAGAAGAAAAGAAAATAATAAGTTTAATTAATAAAAAAGAAGAAATTAAAAATCTTATGAAATGCGCCAATAAAAACAGATATCACGATAAAGCGATATTTACCGTCAATAAAGAGCGATTTTTCAACTCTTGTCCTATTCTGAAAAATATTTCCGATGATTTTGTGGCATTTTTATCGCCGCTTTTTTATAACGGCTCCAGAATTGGCATATTTGGAGGAACTTTTGAGATAAGTCAGCTTTATTCTTCAGAAAAAAAAGAGTCTTATTTTTCTGAAGAACTTGAAATATTCTCAGAATTTGCGGAACAAATAGGCTATAGTATAGGCGAAATCTACATAAATAAAAAAGCTTCTGTTAAAGAAGAGCTAACCTATCAAATATAATCTTATAAAAAGAAAAAACTTTACACCCTGTATTTCTTTAATTTTTAATACATTAATAGCGTCGATGCCGCATTTTGGTATAAAGGCGCAAGCGAGTAAAATATGTTTGTTATAAGAAGTTATATTAAAAAAAATATCATTAAAGACTATAAATTTATTCGCTTTTTTGCATTAATATTCGTTTATTTCTTTCAAACTCATACGGTATACTCTGTAGAAGAACTAGATAATGCCGACGTTGAATATATAGGCATCATTTACGACAAAGCTCTCGAAAAATATAATATGCAAAAATATGAAGCCTCTCTTGAAGATATACGGCATGTCATAAAATCAGATATGACAAATTATAATTTGCGCTATTTAGCCGCTCATAATCACTGGAGACTGGGTAATTATGATTCTGCTATCGCGCATTTTGAAACCGCTATGAATAAAAATTCTCAAAAGCCCGGGTCATATATCGACTTAAGTCTGCTTTATTTACAATTGAAAAATTATAAGGCAAGCAAAAAGATTCTCTTAAAAGGCATAGACGACTTAAATGCCGCTAATACATCCGTTCCTTCGAAAGTTTATAACATACTTTCAAGACTCAGCTTTTATGAGGGCAATTTTACCGAAGCGTTAGAATATGCGCAAGAGGCAAAAGCGATATTTAATCAAAATAAGGCGGGCATCAAAGATAAGTTAGAAGCGGTAATTCTTGAAGCAAGGGCGCATTTAGAATTAAAAAACTTTGAAAAGGCAGAATTATCTGCGTTATGGGCCCTGAATCTGAAAAAAGATAACCCTTATGCCTATAATTTGCTGGGATATATCTATGAGAAATGGGCAAATACTGTTTCTGACGAAAATAAAAAACAAGAATTATTAAAAAAATCCAAAGAAAATTATGAAATAACAATTCACAACTCAAATAATCCTGAAAATTTAAATAAGCTTATTCAAGAAAATATCAACCGAATCATAACTCCGTAATTTTTAAATGCATAATAAAAATATCGCCCTCGTTAACTTCGGATGCCGATTAAATTCATATGAAACCCAGTCTCTCAAACAAGAAATAGAAAACAAAGGCTTTAATCTGTGCGGCGAAGACAGGGCAGACTATGTCATAATCAATACTTGTACGGTTACAAACAGGGCCGATCTTAAAAATAAAAATACAATCAGAAAAATACACGAAAAAAATAATAGCGCTAAAATTATTGTTACCGGCTGTTACGCTTCAACCGACGCCGAAGAAATTAAAAATCTGCCGGGCGTCTTTTCTATAATAAACAACCAAAACAAATCTCAGATTCCCGAATATCTTTTAAAAAACACAAATTTAATATCGACTCCGAAAGACGTTTTTAACTATAAAACGTCTTATCAAAAAGAAAAATCAAGGGCTCATGTAAAAATTCAAGACGGATGCAATAGAGCCTGCTCTTACTGTAAAATACCCTCGGCAAGAGGAAAAGCTATTTCAAGAAGTTCTCTCGATATATTAAATGAGACCAGGGCTCTGTTAGATTCGGGCTTTAGAGAAATTATTCTGACGGGCATAAATATAGGCTCTTATAAAGACGAATCGGGAAAAAACCTTGCTCATTTATTAGATAAATTATGCCTTATTGATAAAGAATTTCTTATAAGAATAAGCTCTATAGAACCCGGCAAAAGCGTAACAGAACTGGTACCATTCTTTGCTAAAGAATCAAAATTATGCCGATTTATGCATATACCTCTTCAAAGCGGCAGTAGTAAAATCTTAAAGAATATGCAGCGCGGATATTCTATATCAAAATACTCTAAAATTATTGACAATTTAAGAAAACAATGCCCTGAAATTCATATAGGAACAGATATTATAACGGGATATCCGGGCGAAAGCGATTTTGAATTTAAAGAAACGGCCGCATTCTTAAACGAAATGCGATTTTCTAATATTCATGTATTTCCCTTTTCAAGAAGAAACGGCACCCATATTGACGATTTATTAAATCAAAAAACAGGCTTAATTGAAACTCCGTCCGATGAAAAAAAAAGAAGAGTTTCTGAAATTCTAGAGATTAAAGAAAAAAGTTATAATCATTACATAAAACAAACCTCAGGCGTTAAATTCAGAGCTATTGTTGAAAGATCAAGCGAAAACGGAATAAACGCGTTAACTGAAAATTACGTAAAACTATACTGCAAAACGCGGGTTAACGAGCCAAGAGGCTCTATTATAAATGTTTCTTATGGTAAAAACGCAAATACTATTTTATTATAGAATTTTTTTTCTATCTTTATAATTTTATATTCTTTTGAATTTCTGCCATATTTAATTTTTCTAAAACATTGATTTTTTTCTCTTCTATCTTTTGATTGATTTTTTTATCAAGAAAAAAATAATATGACCAAAGTATGTTTTTATTAGAGTCGTTATTTAATTTCAAAAGCGTTTTTTTAACGTATTTTTTTTCAAATATGATCTGTTTTTCGAGATTATTAAAGATTTTATCGTAATTTTGATTTTCATTTTGCAGAATATTCAACTGCTTTATCTTATACAAAAGAAGCTTGTATAAGATAAACAAACTTAACCCTCGGCGGCAAATCCGCCATATTCGCCGTTTGAATTATGAATTGGCGCCTTATTTTGTGATGCGGCGCTTTTATTCGGATCTACCTCTTGCCATGTGTTTTTAAGATCGGTTAAGTAATTTAATATACGCTTTGCCTTATCTGAATTTTTTTCGACATTCGCCTCTAACAGCTCTTTTTTCATGTACGCGTAAATATTAAATAAGCTTTCAGAAATCTGACCGCCTTTATCCATATCAAGGGACAACATAAGCTCTGTTATAATATTTTGAGTTTTTATAATATTCTCGTTTGCGATATCGTATGTCTTAAAACTCTGCATATTTTCTATCGCGGTAGTTAAAAATTTTACCGCACCTTCATATAGCATTACAATTAATTCTTTAGGTTCGGCAGTCTCTATGCTGTTATTTTTATATTGTAGATACGGATTTGCTGATGGTTTCATTAAATTCTCCCTATTTTAATAAATCTATTTTAAATAAAGACCTTTAGCGTCAATATTCACATAGCTTTGTTATTATATCGGCTTAAAACTCTGCTTACTATAGGAAAAAAGGCCCAAATCAATAAAAGTATTCTGAATTGATTTTAATTAATATTTGCTTTCTCTTTTTTTTGCTTGTTCTTTTTCTTTTTGAGAATAATAATGATAACAATAACGAATATTACTAATATTGCGCCCACAACAGAATTGTAAATTTTTAAATATTTCATTACCAAAGACCAGTTTTCGCCTAGCTTGTATCCGCCAAAAATTAATAAGAAATTCCAAATAAAAGTCGCTATGCTAAATGACAAAATAAAAAGCCAGATATTCATTTTAGCCATACCAGCTACAATGGCCACAAAAAAGCGAATTCCCGCCGAGAATCTCGATACAATAACCGCTGAAATTCCGTATCTTTTAAACCAATGGTGAGTTTTAAGCAGATTTTTAGGATTCAAAAGCTCTTGTAATGAATGAAGTTTTGTTTTTTTGCGAAAATAGCGCATCACTTTTTCGCCCATATAGTACATAAAAATAGCTCCGGCCAAAGAGCCTGAATAAACAGAAAATACCAGCGAATACAATGAGATACGCCCCGTTCCGGCCAGATAACCGCCAAAAACGGTTACAGAATCGCCGGGATACGGCGGAAATATATTTTCAATTACAGAACTGATAAAAACAAACAGCCAATAAATGCTTTCGGGTATTTTACTTAATATTTCGCTTATATCCATTATTTAACCCTGCGCCCATATTTTTAGGCGCGGTTTGCGTGCTCTTTTGTTTTTTATAATCGCTATCACACCCCTTATTTGTTTGTTATCATGACAAGAATTTTTGTTTTCAGCAGGGATTTTTTCTCTACTATGACAAATGGATTTTTTAAGCAAAAATAAAAATAATGTTTTTATTTATCTTATAATATTTATTTTCGCCGGTCTAATAATACATATCTATAACCATTCAATATTTAATCTGATTAACGGCTTTTGGCCCGATATTTTTTCATATCCCATGCTGTTTTTAACTTCTTTTGCAGACGGATTTTTTGTTTTGATATTTTTAACTCTTCTATACCCTTACAGAAAAAATGAATATTTTTCGGCCCTGATAGCCTTTATCGTTACCGGTATTTTCGTGCAACTTATTAAATATTATTTTCCTATGCCGCGGCCCCTTTCGGTTTTTCCCGAAGAAGATATTTTCATACTCGGGATGCAAATCAGAACAAGAAGCTTTCCTTCGGGCCATTCTACATCGGCCATGGTTTTGGCTTGGTATTTAACGCGTACCGATAAAACGTTATTTAAATATTTATTTTTTTCTTTTGGAGCGTTATCATGCTTATCAAGAGTTTACATAGGGGTTCACTTTCCCTTAGATATATGGGTAGGCGGATGGCTAGGCTTTGTATCTTCGATATTTTTTCATAAATATTTAATAAAATACAAAATTTTTATTAACCGAGGCGAACTTAAATCTATCGTAATAAATATATTGGGCGTTTTAATTGTATTTATTTACATATTTTTTTATAATGAAAAAACTAAAGAGCTAGAGTTTATTTTGACTCCTGTAACGGTATTGCTTTCTTTATATTTTATTTACAGAGCAATTGTCGATTATAAATTTTTAACTAAAAATAAGGCGTAACTTTGTGAAAATATTTATAAATCTTAAAAAGAATAAAATACTCTTTTATTTTTTCGTTTTCTCTCTATTAATATCGTTGTTTTTTTTTAAGTGGATACACTATTTATATCATTTGGCCAAACATCAGATATCTATTCTCGGCTCTACAGTTGAAATTTCAAATATATTAAACAATTCGACTCTGGATGAAAAAACGCGTAAAAAACTGAATTTGTTAATTGAAGTCAAAGATTTTGCTTTAAAAGAATATCAATTAAACGAATCAAAGGCCTATTTGACCTTTGTTCAGCTGCCGCGAAACGAACTGGGCTGGAACATAACCGCGGCTTATTCTTTAGAGATGAAAGCAAAAGAATTTTATTTTCCTTTTATCGGCAGTTTTAGCTACCTGGGTTTTTTTGATAATCAATTAAAAGACAAATGGAAGCAATCTTTATTAAAAGAAAATTTTGACGTTTATGAAACTACAATAGCCGCTTATTCAACATTAGGTATTTTAAACGATCCCGTTTTCTCAACCTATCTTGAATTTTCTGACTTTTTCTTAATACGGTTAATTTTTCACGAAATCGCTCATGAAAAACTTTATTTTACCGACGATACTAATTTCTCTGAAAGTCTCGCGTCTTTTATTGAGATTGTGATGTTAAAAATGTTTCTAAAAGAAAAATATCCCGGCCAAATAGGCTCTGATTTTTTACTTTCAAGGAATAAATATTCTAAATATATTTTAACGGTTCATGCCCTTATTGATGAATATAAGCATAAATTAGAAAATCTTTATTCTGAAAAGATATCCGACGAAAATAAATTAACCTTAAAAAAGAAATATTTTACTGAATTGCGCCAAAAATTAACCGAACTAAATGAAAATAAAAAATATGAACCCTTTACACAACCCATTCTTGACGTTCCCGAATTAAATAACGCCTTTTTAATTCAATTCAAAAGATACAGACCGCATCTAACGGGATTTAAGCCCCTTCTTTTAGAATGCAATGATGACATAATATGCTTTTTCAAGAAATTAGAAAAATTAAAAGATTGTGATGTAGAAAAAAGGCAAATATTTCTAAATCAAGAAATTTCTTATTCTAAAATGCTGAACATATGCAGGAATAATTAAAAATCAAATTCAAGCTTTAACTGAGGCTTTTTCGGCTATTTCTTTGGCAATATTTGACGGAACTTCTTCATAAAATTCAAATTGCATTGTATATGCGGCCCTGCCTTGCGTTAAACTTCTTAATTCTGTCGCATAACCAAACATTTCAGAAAGAGGAACATGGGAATTCACTACGCGTGCGTTCCCTCTTTGATTCATAGAGTTCACTTTGCCTCTTCTTCGGTTTAAATCGCCAACTACGTCGCCCATATAATCTTCAGGAGTCACAACTTCAACCTTCATGATTGGTTCTAATAAAACCGGGTTCGCTTTTCTACATGCCTCTTTAAAAGCCATTGAGCCCGCTATCTTAAAAGCCATCTCTGACGAGTCTACATCATGATACGAACCGTCATATAATTTTGCGCCAATATCAACCATCGGATAACCTGCTATTACGCCGGTTTTCATGGCCTCTATAATGCCTTTTTCTACAGCGGGAATATATTCTCTTGGTACCACGCCGCCAACAATTTTATTTTCAAAAGTAAAACCCTTGCCCGGCTCATGAGGCTCGACTTCTATCCAAACATGCCCATATTGTCCGCGCCCGCCGGTTTGTTTGATATACTTGCCTTCTTGCTGAACTCCCTTTCGAATTGTTTCTCGATAAGCTACCTGGGGTTTGCCCACGTTTGCTTCGACTTTAAATTCTCTTTTCATTCTATCTACAAGAATTTCAAGATGAAGTTCGCCCATACCTGAAATAATAGTTTGAGCGGTTTCTTCGTCAGATTTAACCTGGAATGTAGGATCTTCTTCGGCGAGTTTCTGCAAAGCCGTGCTCATTTTTTCTTGGTCTGCTTTTGTTTTAGGCTCAACGGCTACCGATATAACGGGCTCAGGAAATGTCATTTTTTCAAGAATTACAGCATTATTTTCATCGCACAACGTATCGCCGGTGCTGGTTTCTTTTAGCCCGACTGCGGCGGCAATATCTCCTGCTCTTACTTCGTCAATTTCTGAACGATTATTTGCGTGCATTTGCAAGAGACGCCCTATTCGTTCTTTTTTACCGTTTACGCTGTTTAATACATATGATCCTTTTTCTAAAACGCCTGAATATACTCTAAAATAAGTCAGTTTTCCTATAAAGGGGTCTGATACTATCTTAAAAGCTAAAGCAGAAAAAGGCTCATTATCGTCAGATTTTCTTGTCAATGTAGGCTCTATCATTTCTTCGTCTTTTACGTCAAAGCCATTTACAGGCGGAACATCCATAGGCGAAGGTAAAAAATCAACTACGGCGTCTAAAAGTTTTTGAACACCCTTATTTTTAAAAGCAGAACCGCATATTACGGGAAAAATTTTCATATTTATAACTGCATTTCTAATGCCTTTTTTCAACTCTTCTTGCGTAAGATCGCCCGTTTCTAAATATTTTTCAAGAAGATCTTCATTCGCTTCGGCAACGGCGTCAATCATCTTCTGGCGATATTGTTGCGCTTTTTCTTTATATTCATCGGGAATTTCAACTTCGTCAAATTTTGCGCCTAATTCTTCATTTTGCCAAACAAACGCTGTTTGCGAAATTAAGTCTATAACGCCTGCAAAATCGGCCTCCGCGCCAATAGGCAACTGAATTGGAACAGCATTTGCCCCAAGCCTGTCTATCATCATATCAACCGCGTTATAGAAATCGGCCCCCATTCTATCCAGTTTATTGACAAAACACATTCTGGGAACTCTATACTTGTCAGCCTGGCGCCAAACAGTCTCTGTCTGGGGTTCAACACCCGCGACTCCGTCATATACGGCAACCGCGCCGTCTAATACGCGAAGTGACCTTTCTACTTCAACCGTAAAGTCTACGTGACCAGGAGTATCAATAATGTTAATTTGACAATCTTTCCAAAAACATGTTGTAGCGGCCGATGTTATTGTAATTCCTCTTTCTTTTTCTTGTTCCATCCAGTCCATTTCTGCGGCGCCGTCATGAACTTCGCCGATTTTATAGGTTTTACCTGTATAGTATAGTATTCTTTCAGTTGTTGTTGTTTTACCGGCGTCAATATGCGCCATGATGCCAATATTTCTAAAACTATTTAAATCAACTTTACGTGCCATGATCTTTCCTTATTAATTAATTACAGATGTTTTTTGATTTTTTAAAGGGTTGCATTTTAATCAGTCAAATTACCATGCATAGTGTGAAAAGGCCTTGTTTGCTTCGGCCATTCTTTTTACTTCTTCTTTCTTTTTAACTGCTCCGCCGGTATTATTATAGGCGTCCATTAATTCAGCGGCCAGCTTTTGTTGCATGCTTTTACCGCTTCGAATTCTAGCTTCTTTAATAATCCATTTTATACCCAATGCTTGTTTTCGAGCGGGATATACTTCTACAGGAACCTGATAGGTGGCCCCGCCTACTCGTCTGCTTTTTACCTGAACGGCAGGCTTGACATTCTCTACGGCTTTTTCAAAGATGATAAAGCCGTCTTCACCCATTTTTTCTTTAACGATGCCCAAAGCGGAATAAAATATTTTTTCAGCCGTAGACCGTTTACCGTCCCACATCATTGAATTGATAAATTTTGAGACAAGAACGCTGTTATGCACGCTGTCTGGTTTTACGTCTCTTATTAGACTTTTTCCTCTTCTTCTCGCCATGTTTTCTTCTCTCTTATTAAATTATGCTTTAGGTCTTTTCGCCCCGTATTTTGAGCGTCTTTTTCTTCTTTTTTCAACCCCAAGAGTATCTAACGCCCCGCGAATAATATGATATCTAACGCCGGGTAAATCTTTCACCCTGCCGCCGCGAACAAGAACAACAGAGTGCTCTTGCAGATTATGGCCTTCACCAGGAATATACGCAGTTATTTCAATGCCATTTGTAAGCCTTACCCTTGCGACCTTTCTTAGGGCCGAATTTGGCTTTTTAGGCGTAAAAGTCATAACCCTTGTACATACCCCTCTTTTCTGGGGACATGCAGATAATGCGGGCGACTTTGTTTTCTTTACAAGGCTCTCTCGGCCTTCTCTGATTAATTGGTTAATTGTAGGCATTTTTGTTTACTCTTTTTCATAGTCAGAAACTAAAACTTATTCACAGCGTCAATAATTTACCGGCCTTCTTTATTCTTCTTCGCGCATCGCCATTTCTGCCGGGTCAGGAACGGAACCGTCGGTCGATTGAATTTGCGGATGATATAGTTCTTCTATCTCTTCTTCGGTATAATACAAATCGCCTAATATATTCTTATAGGCTCTTACTTTAAGATAATCTCGTAATCCCGTACCGGCGGGAATCAAGTTTCCTATAATGATATTTTCTTTCAAACCGTTGAGCGGATCTTGCTTTCCCTTGATGGCGGCGTCGGTAAGAACTCTTGTAGTTTCTTGAAAAGAGGCAGCCGATAAAAAGCTTTCTGAATTTAAAGAGGCTTTCGTAAGACCCATTAAAACAAAACTTGCAGTTGCGGGAGCCCCGCCCTCTTTAATTACTCTCTCGTTTTCTGCTCTAAAAATATCTTTATCAACAGTCGTCATTGGAACAAAAGACGTATCGCCTGCGTCGACAATCTCAACTTTTCGAAGCATTTGTCTGATTATAATTTCAATATGCTTATCGTGAATAAACACGCCCTGAAGTCGATAAACTTCCTGAATTTCGCGGATCAAATACCTCTGCAAAACCTCTTCTCCTAAAATTCTCAAAATATCATGGCAATCCATAACTCCGTCATCTAGCGAATCGCCTTTTTGTACTCTTTCTTTATCTTGAACAAGAAGCTGTTTGTGCATGGGTATAGCAATAGTAACTTTAGCGTCTTCAATTTCATCTTCGGGAAGGTCGTCGGGAATAATATGTATCAGTCTTTTTTCCCTTAAAATTTCGCCTCTGTCTGAAATTGTTCCGTCAATTTCGGCCATATGACATGGATCTTTCGGATGCCTGGCTTCAAAAAGCTCGTCAACCCTAGGCAGACCTCCAGTAATATCTCTTGTTTTTTCGGCCAGCGTTTCTATTTTAGCAATCGTATCGCCGCCTTTTACCAAGTCGCCGTTTTCAACAACGAGAATGGCCCCCATAGGAAGCATTATTTCTTCTACCAGTTTTCCTTTTTCATAAATATTAATATAGGGAGTCAACTTTTTACCCCTGTGCGGCACCAGCTTTTTAATCTTGCCTTTTTTGTCTTCTGACTCTTCCATTTTCAGGTTTTTTCCCTCTTCAATATCGCCGTATTCGACTCTACCGCTATGAGAGGTTAAGATAATCGTATTAAAAGGGTCATACTCTGTGATAATTTTCCCTTCGTTTATCATAGAGTTCTCTTCAACATGTAAAATAGCCCCTGAATGCAAATGCACCGGATAATCGGGACCCAACAAATAAACATTTTTATCGTCTTCATGAATAATACCGGCTGAAGGCGTGTACACCGGCGTTACTTTTTTATCTTTTCCCGTTAGCTTTCCTATAACTTCGCCTCTAATAACCCTTGTATCGGGTTTTAAAGTATATTCGATCAAGTCAGATTTTTTATGGCTCATAATGATTTGCGCAATAATTGCAGTGCCTCTTTTGGCCATAATTTTTTTATTTTCTTTATTTACGATAATTCGTCCCTGAACTTTTTTTACAATAGCGTCATAAGGAGCCTTTATTTTGCTTTCTATCGATTTTGTAGTAGCGGTACCGCCTATATGAAATGTTCTCATCGTAAGCTGGGTTCCCGGCTGTCCAATTGATTGGGCGGCAATAATTCCAACCGCTTCGCCTTTTTCAACTTCTCCAAGCGTCGAGAGGTCTAAACCATAGCATTTTTTACAGACGCCGGTCTCCGATTCGCATGTTAAAATAGAACGCGCCTTGACTTCTTCATAACCCATGTTCTCAATTTGCTGGGCAACCTCTTCGTCGACTAACTGATTCTTTTCATATATTACTTCGTCGGTATTCGGATCATAAATTTCTTCGGCCAGATGTCTTCCGTATAATTTATTTTTTAAACTGACAATAACCTTATCGCCTTCCATATCGGCCTTTAGAAGATATCCTCCTTGTGTCCCGCAATCGTCTTCTCGAATGATAACATCCTGCGCCACGTCTACAAGACGTCTTGTTAAATAACCCGCGTCAGCCGTTTTTAAGGCTGTATCGGCCAGACCTTTTCTTGCGCCGTGAGTTGAAATATAAAATTCTAATACGCCTAGACCCTCTTTAAAATTAGAGCGTATAGGAAGCTCGATAATGTCGCCTGAGGGTTTTGCCATAAGACCCCGCATGCCGGCAAGCTGTCTTATCTGTGATCTTGACCCTCTCGCGCCCGATACCGCCATGGCATATATGGGGTTAAATCCATTTTGATCTTTACTTAAAAGCTCAAATAAGCTTTCAGTAATTTGCTCGTTGGTATTTGTCCAAACTTCAATGACTTTTTTATAACGCTCGTCGTTGGTAATAACGCCTTTTCTGTGCTCGTTTTCAATTCTTTCAACTTCTTTATTCGCTTGAGCAATCAGCTTAGTTTTGCTATCAGGAATTTTTACGTCATCAATAGATATTGTAGGCGCAAATAGCGTCGCCGAAGAAAATCCGAGTTTTTTAAGAGAATCTAAAAATTTAACGGTTACCGAACCGCCTCTTGTCTTATAAATATCCTGAATAATCTCGTTTATAGTTTTATTCGTAAGAGGACGGTTAACATATGAATAATCTGCCGGTAAAAGTTCGTTAAACAAAAGCTTTCCCGGGGTCGTTTCTATTAATCTGTCCTGGTATAAATACTGAATCTTTGTTCTATGCTCAATTACGCCCCTGTCTAATGCATATTCGATTTCTGCCATATTATCAAACAAAAGCCCCTCGCCTTTTCCTTTTTCCATTTCAGCGGTTAAATAATACAGACCCAAAATCATATCTTGCGTTGGCCCTACAATCGGATGTCCATTGGCGGGGTTTAGCAGATTATGAGCAGAAAGAATAAGCAACCATGCTTCTAGCTGAGCTCGGGGAGATAAAGGCATATGAATCGCCATTTGATCTCCGTCAAAGTCTGCGTTAAAAGCGTGACAAACCAAAGGATGAAGATGTATCGCCTTGCCTTCGACAAGTACCGGCAAGAATGCCTGTATACCAAGCCTGTGAAGCGTAGGAGCGCGGTTTAATAATACCGGATGTTCATGAATAACCTCTTCAAGGCCTTCAAAAACCTCTCTTTCTTCATTTTCAATCATTCTCTTGGCTGATTTTATATTCTGTGTATATTCATGCTCTACCAGCCATTTCATGACAAACGGCTTAAAAAGCTCAAGAGCCATTTTTTTTGGCAACCCGCATTGGTATATTTTCAGTTCAGGTCCTACAACAATTACCGTTCTTCCCGAATAATCAACCCTTTTACCAAGTAGATTTTGTCTGAATCTTCCTTGTTTGCCTTTTAGCATATCTGAAAGAGATTTTAAAGGTCTGTTGCCTTTGCCTTTTATCGATTTTTTTCTTCTTGAATTGTCAAAAAGCGCGTCTACAGATTCCTGAAGCATTCGTTTTTCATTACTTACGATAATATCGGGAGCCTTTAAGGCTAAGAGTCTTTTCAAACGGTTATTTCGGTTAATCACCCTTCGGTAAAGATCATTTAAATCTGATGTAGCGAAACGCCCGCCTTCTAGCTGTACCATAGGTCTTAACTCGGGGGGCAGTACCGGAACAACGTCTAAAATCATCCACTCGGGTCGATTTGCGCTGTCTCTAAATGATTCTAATATCTCGAGTCTTTTTAGCAGTCTCTTGTCTGATATTTTTTTCTTCTCTTCAATTCTGGCGCGTATTGCTCTTATCGCGTCTTCTAAATTCACAAGAGCCAAAAGTTCTTTTATTCCCTCTGCCCCTATTGAAGCGTAAACTTTATCGCCATATTGTTCGGCCAAGCGATGGTATTCGTCCGTTGTAATAAGCTGTTTTGTTTCTAATCCTGAATCGCCGGGTTCAATAACAACATAACGCTCAAAATACAATACGCTTTTAACGTCATTTGCCGACATATCAAGAACCAACGCGATTCTACTGGGAACAGTTCTGTAATACCATATATGCGCCACCGGATAAGAAAGCTCAATATGCCCCATTCTTTCGCGGCGCACCTTATAGTGAGTCACTTCGACGCCGCACTTATCGCAGACGACGCCTTTGTATCTTACCGACTTGAATTTTCCGCAGTAACACTCCCATTCTTTGGTTGTGCCAAAAATTTTCTCGCAGAAAAGACCATCTCTTTCGGGTTTCAATGTTCTATAATTTATGGTTTCCGGTTTTTTAACTTCACCGTATGACCAGTCGCGCACCTTCTCGGGAGACGATAATCTTATACGTATTTTATTAAAATCATGAAATTCGCGCATTTCTGGCTCCTTGTCTTTCTTAAGCGTTTTCTAGAGAATCTATTTTAATTTTTTTTCTGGCCTTTCCGTATTCATTTTCGATGTCAGATACTTCTATAGCCTGTTCATCTGAGTCTAGTACCGTAATATCTAGCCCTAAAGACCTAATTTCTTTTATTAAAACGTTAAACGATTCAGGAATTCCCGGTTTAATGGCGTGAATTCCTTTTACAATTGATTCATAAACCCTGGCTCTGCCCAGCATATCGTCTGATTTTACCGTTAAAAGTTCTTGAAGAGTATGAGCCGCGCCGTAAGCTTCAAGCGCCCATACCTCCATTTCTCCGAGTCTTTGACCGCCAAACTGGGCCTTGCCCCCAAGCGGTTGTTGAGTGACAAGAGAATACGGCCCCGTAGAACGAGCATGCATTTTATCTTCAACCATATGATGTAATTTCAACATATAAATTACGCCCACAAAAACAGACTGCTTAAAATAATCGCCCGTTCTGCCGTCGCGTAGTCGAATTTTTGAATCAACGGGAAGATTGGCCTCTTTCATAAACCGTTCGATATCTTCCCATTTTGCGCCGTCAAAAACCGGCGTTTCAAACAGGGTATTCAATATTTTACCCGCCCAGCCTAATTGGGTTTCAAATACCTGCCCCAAATTCATTCTTGAAGGAACCCCCAACGGGTTTAATACAATATCAACCGGCGTACCGTCGGGCAGAAACGGCATATCTTCTTCGGGCAGAATGATTGAAATAACGCCTTTATTACCGTGACGTCCCGCCATTTTATCGCCTACCTGAAGTTTTCTTTTTTGGGCCACAAAAACCTTAACAACCTCGCTGATACCCGGCGAAAGTTCATCGCCCTCGTCTCTATTAAATCTTTTTACGTCGACAACAATACCGCCATGACCGTTTGGCACGCGCAATGAGTTGTCTCTGACTTCTTTGGCTTTTTCTCCAAAGATACTGTGCAATAGTCTATATTCAGGGGTAAGATCGGTTTCGCCCTTAGGAGTAACCATTCCAACGAGAATATCTCCCGCTCTGACCTCTGCCCCTATTCGAATGATGCCTTCTTCGTCTAAATCTCTAAACGCCCGTTCGCCGATATTAGGAATATCTCGAGTAATTGCTTCTCTGCCCAGCTTTGTTTCACGAGCTTGTATTTCAAATACTTCGACCTGAATTGATGTATAACAGTCTTCTTTAACTACTTTTTCTGAAACGACAATGGCGTCTTCAAAATTATAACCTTCCCAGGGCATAAAAGCTACAGTAATATTTCTGCCTAAGGCCAGTCTGCCTTTGTTTGTGGCCTGACCGTCGGCTAAAATTGTGGCTTTTCTTTTGTCTGCGCCTTCTTTATCTTCGCCCACGATTATCTCGCCCGCGATAAGATCTCCTCTTGCGATTTTTTTATTTTCTGAAACAAGAAGTTTCATTTTACTTTGCCATGTTTTTGCTGTAAAGTTGTATTCTTTGCCGCTTTCGCCTTCAAAAAGTATTTCATTTGCGGTAATTTTTTTCAATTTACCGTCTTCAGGAGCGTTAAACACGTGCACCAGAGGAACCTGGTTTATGCAAGTGCTTTGATTTGTTCTTCTAAATTTAATAAGATTATAAACGTCTATGTCGCCTTTATCGGTTTTTACATGTATTTGTTCAGAGTCAACCTTAACCGCCACGCCGCTTCTTTTGGCCGCCACAGAAACCCCTGCGTCATAAGCGATGGCATATTCAAGCCCTGTTCCTACGATAGGCGCCTCGGGGTTTAACAACGGCACTGCCTGTCTCTGCATATTTGAACCCATTAACGCGCGGTTGGCGTCGTCATGCTCTAAGAACGGAATTAGACCCGTTGATAACGATACAACCTGAAGCGGAGCTACATCCATCAAATCAATTTCTTCGGGATTTCTCAAAGGAAAATCGTCCCTATAGCGGCAGCTCACCAGTTTATCAATAAATTCTCCCTTATCGCTTAAGCGGGCGTTTGCCTGAGCGACAACATAATGGTCCTCTTCATTGGCCGATAAATACTGTACATCTCCGGTATCTTTACCTTTTTTAACAACTCTATAGGGAGTTTCAACAAACCCGTATGGGTTTAGCCTTCCATATGCGGCCAAAGAAGTAATTAGCCCGATATTCGGGCCCTCAGGAGTTTCAATGGGGCACAACCTTCCGTAGTGCGTGTAATGCACGTCTCGTACTTCAAAGCCCGCTCTTTCTCGCGTAAGACCTCCGGGCCCTAGCGCGTTTAACCTTCTTTTATGAGTAAGTTCAGAAAGAGGATTGGTTTGATCCATAAATTGCGAAAGTTGGCTGGTGCCAAAAAACTCGTTGACTACAGCCGTTATAGGTTTAATTGAAATTAAAAGTTGAGGAGTCATTACGTCAAGATCGTTCATGCTCATTCTTTCTTTAACGACTCTCTCCATTCTGGCGAAGCCGGTTTTTAGCTGAAGTGTCAACAATTCGCCTACGGTTCGAATTCGTCTATTGCCTAGATGATCAATATCGTCGACCTTATATCCGTCTACCTCGTTGATAACGTTTACCATGTATTTTAAAGTTTCAATGATATCTATCGGTCTTAGAGTCTGCGTTTTTACCTTATCGTCAAACTCGCTTTTATTAATATGGTTGAATTTTGCGTTTATTTTATAGCGACCTACCGGCCCCATGTTATATGTTTTTTTGTTGAAAAACAAACGGTCAAGTTCGGCGTTTGCTCTTTCGACGTTTTTTTCTCTTTTCTCAGGAGAGCCTTGTTCTGACGAATAATCTAAAGGTTTTTGAATTTTTAAGAACTCTACCAACGCGTCTTCGTGACTGTTTAACCCGTCTTTTTCAAGAGCGCGAATCACAATCATATCGTCTGCGTGACCTTCGTTTATAATTAATTCTATTTTGGCAATTTTAGCTTCTTTAATAATATCTAAGTTATCTTCATTTAATGCCGCCCCGGCCTCGACAATGATCTCTCCGGTTTCTGGGTTTACAATATCGGCTATAACGCGTCTGCCAAGTATACCTTGTACAGTTTTGGGCTGAGCTCCCTTAATAGAAACCTCTTCTTTTTCGTAAAAAAGCCTGAGAATTTCTTCGTTTGTACCATACCCAAGGGCTCTGACCAATAAACTAAACGGGAATTTTTTTCTTCTGTCAATTCGCGCTACCAAAAGGCCTTTTGCGTCAGTTTCAAACTCTAACCATGAACCCTTGTGATCGGGAATAATTCGGGCGGAATATACATTTTTTATTTCATCGTAAAAAACAAAGATCCCCGGAGAACGATGCAACTGATTTACAACGACCCTTTCGGCGCCGTTAATAACAAAAGTACCCGTTGGCGTCATTAAAGGCAAATCGCCGATATAGACTTCCTGCTCACGCACTTCTCCGGTTTCCATTATGATAAGGCGAATAACCGCCTTTAACGGAGCGGCATAAGATACGCTATTTATTTTACAGTTCCATATGTCTTTCTTTGGTTCGCCTAAAATATATTCAACAAATTCTAAAACAACGTCGCCGTTTGAACTTTCAATGGGAAAATATTCTTCAAAAACCGAATGCAAACCGACATTTTGCCTTTTTGAGGGGGAGGTAGTCGTTTGAAGAAATTCATTGTAAGATTCAAGCTGTATCTGCACAAGATGGGGAAGCTCTAAGGCTTTTTTTATTTTACCCATATTTATGACATTAAAGTTCTCTTCTTGGCTTTGCAGATTGATGACGTTACTTTTGTTTTTTCCCATATTTATTCTCCGGAAATTTTATAAAAAAATAAGCTATATATTTTTCGCTTGTTTTTTACTATATACGCAAATAATCTCCATGTCGAAAATGGAGATTTTGCGTTTCTCGCCTACGCGATTTTATCGCCAATTAAAATTGGCGGTATTCTCAATTTACTATCTGTAATTTTTCGGACTTCCCGTTTTATTTAAGCGTTACTTTACCGCCGATGGCCTCTAATTCAGATTTGATTTTTTCAGCTTCTTCTTTAGGAACTCCCTCTTTTAACGTACCGCCGCCTTCTACCATTTTCTTGGCGTCCATTAGGGGCAGGCTAGTTATCTCGCGAACCTTTTTGATAGCGTCCACTTTTTTATCTCCTGAAAAAGAATCCAAAACAACCGTATATTCTGATTTGGCTTCTTCGCCGGCGGCGGCGCCCGCTGCGGGGGCTGCTGCGGCTACTGCCACAGGGGCTGCGGCTGAAATACCAAACTTGTCTTCCATCTTTTTTACCAGTTCGGCAGCCTGTACTAAAGTAAGGCCTCCTATTTTATCTAGCAATTCATCAAGCATTGTATGGTCTCCTTTATATTATTTGTTCTTTATTATACTTTCGTTAACTTGTTTTTTGATAATTCTATATTATCCGTTTTTTTCACCGACTGCCTTAATTGCTCTGGCCAAAGAAGATATAATCTGGTTTACCAAAGAAGCAGTTTGTCTGGCAGGCCCATTTAACACCGAGGCGACTCTTGCCAGCGATTCGTCTCTTGACGGCAGGGTCGCTATCTCTTCAATCCCCTGCTTATCGTAATACTTTGACTCCATCACGCCTGAGTGAATTTCAAAGCTCTCATATTCGCCGCTAAAATTCTTTAAAACCTTGGCCGCGGCGGGCGTATCGTCTCTCGTAAAAGCGACGCCGATTGGCCCAGTAAACATTTCATCGAGCGGTACGTCTTTATATATTTCGTTTTTCTTGGCCGCTAATTTAAAGATATTATTCTTTATAACGCGAAATGAAATTTCTTTTTCTCGCAGCTTTTGGCGAAGCTCGGTGATTTGAGCCACGTCTAAACCTTTAAATCGAGTCAAGATAAAATCAGAGCTTTCTTCAATATTTTTTGTATATTCTTCTTCTAATTTTACATTTTTCGCTGACGGCATTTTAAATTCCTGTTATTTTCTTAATTCTTTTGTACTGATTCTTAGAGACGGGGTCATTGTCGAACCGACAAACATCCCCACCACAAAATCGCCTTTCGCGTCTGAAGGCTTATCTCTCATTATTACATTAAAAGCAGACGTTATATTTTCGCAAATCTTATCGTCTTCAAAAGAAAGCTTACCTAAACCAAAGTGAACAACGCCTGTCTTGTCGGCCTTATACTCAATTCTACCCGATTTTAGCTGTTTTATAATTTGCTCAACTTCGGTTGTAACAGTGCCGGCCTTAGGCTTTGGCATGAGGCCCTTTCTGCCGAGAACGGGGCCGAGCTTGCCCACGTCTTTCATCATATCGGGAGTACTGACAACGGCGTCAAAATCTGTCCAACCTTCTTGAACCTTCTTAAGCAGCTCTGCGTCGCCTACATAATCGGCTCCCGCCTTTTTAGCGGCCTCTGCCTTGTCGCCTTTGGCAAAAACCAGAACTTTTGTCTGCTTGCCCGTACCGTGCGGCAACTGTATTACGCCTCGAACGTTTTGAAGGCTTTTATATTTTATGTTAAAATGCCCTTCTACTGAAGCGTCAAACTTAACATAATTCATTTTTTTTATAATTTCTACGGCCTCTTGAATTGAGTACTCTTTATCTTTCTCAACTTCTTTTAATGCGGCCCTGTACTGCTTACCGTGCTTTGCCATAATAATAAAACCTCTTACGCCGATTAAGACGAAGCGACATCTACTCCCATTGAGCGCGCCGTGCCGGCCACAATATTTTTCGCCATCTCTATATCATAAGCGTTTAAGTCAGGCATCTTTTGTTTCGCAATTGCCTCTAACTGCTCTTGCGTAAGCTTTGCCACCTTATCTTTATGCGGCACCGGAGAGCCCTTCTGAAGGTTCAAAGATTTTTTAATCAGATCGCTTACAGGAGGAACTTTCGTAATAAAAGTAAATGACTTATCTTGAAATATAGTGATTACTGCGGGAACTACGCTGCCTTCCATTGATTGAGTTTTCGCGTTAAAGGCCTTGCAAAAATCCATAATATTAATGCCATGCGGCCCTAAAGCGGTACCTACAGGCGGCGCCGGATTAGCCTTGCCTGCCTGAATTTGAATTTTAACCTGCGCTTTAATTTTTTTTGCCATATATTCTTATTTCTTTCTAAATTTTTGTTTCAAGCTTATCTTGCCTCTTTCAATTTCTAAGAAGCTTTAAACTTGACTGTTTTTTTCAATTACCATTTTTTTTTTTATAGACAAGACGGCAAGCCTTTTAGGGAGTCTATATTTTGCCGACCTGCAGATAATCTAGCTCAACGGGGGTAGATCTTCCGAAAATTTCTACACGAACGCGAACCTTTCCTTTTTCGGGGTTCACTTCGTCTATAACGCCCTGAAAATTAGCAAACGGCCCGTCAATAATGCGAACTGTTTCGCCTTCTGAAAATAAAATTCGGGGAGCGGCCTTTTCTTCTGCGGGGAGTTCGCCCATCTCTGCAAACAGGCTCTGCATTTCTTCTTCGGTTAATATTTGGGGCTCGTTTCCCGTTCCTACAAAGCCCATCACACCCGGTATTGCGCGAACCTTACGGTAAAGCTCGTCGGTCATGGCAAGCTCTATAAACAAATAACCGGGCATAAACTTCTTTTTTACGACCTGCTTCTTGCCTCCTCTGAGTTCCGCCATTTCAAGGGTAGGGATTTTTATTTGACCAATTCTGTCTTTTTCTTCCCACCTTGTCTTTTCTCTTTCGATAAGCTTTTTTACCTTACCCTCATGAGACGAGAGAGTGTGTATAACATACCATTTTAGTTCCATTAGCCTAAAACCTTGGTTACAACATAGCTGATTGCTTCGTCTGAAAAATATATAAGCACAGTAAAAATGATCACTGTAATAAAAACCACAACCGTAGAGCGGCTTACGTCTTCCCATGTGGGCCAGCTTACTTTTTTCAACTCGCCTCTCGCTTCTTTAATGAATCTAAACATCTTTTTCATATGACATCCTGTGTATATAACCGCTTAAAATCCGCGGGTTAACTCAGGGTGAGAAGGAATTGAACCCTCATTAACGGTTTTGGAGACCGCTGTTCTACCATTGAACTACCACCCTCTTTTTTAGTACTTAAGCCTTTTTCTCTTTATGTTCTTTGTGTTGTCTACACACTTTGCAAAACTTTTTTTGCGCGAATTTCTCTGTTTGCGTCTTTTTGTTCTTCGTCGTGCTATACAAACGATTGCCGCACCCTGAGCATTCTAACAGTATTATATCTCTCATTTTAACTCCTGAGCCCACAACCGGATTCGAACCGGTGACCTTTTCCTTACCATGGAAATGCTCTACCAACTGAGCTATGTGGGCAGAGTGATTTAAATCCAGTTTGGTATTTTTACATGCCGTGTCAATTAAAGTAATTTTGAAGAATGGCTGACATAAGCCGCGCCGACAGCATCTCCCTTCATTTTTAGGCGGTTTCTATTAATTTCCTTTACAAATTAAGACAAAAGTTAACTTTGATCAGCTAAATAATAAATAAAATTAAGAATAAATTATTTTTTTAATACAAGGTACGAATATGAGAAAAAGAAAATTTGCAGGTTTGGGTTTAGTAATTTTTTTAACAATAAATATTATAAACTGTAAAGATAAAAAACAGGAAGGCGCAGGCGAAATACTAGAGAAAAAATATGCCACTACCAGGGTTGCAATCTTTAAAGATTCTTCGTTTAACAAAGATAAATATGTGGCGACAGTCGAAAAAGCCGAAGAAGTCGGTTTACTAGAAGAAGTAAAACCCAAAGAAGGCCAAAAGCCGACTCTTGCGAAGATTCGTCTTGTAGACGGTAAAGAAGGCTACTTAAAATTGAAATATCTTGCGGGAACGCCTATTGTATTTAATGAAGATACAAAAGTATACGATAGACCCACAATAGCGAGCCGGGTTCGCGTAACCGCCCCAAAAGGAAAACTTGGCTTTATTCTCGAACAAAAAGGCGGATGGTCGCAGGTTTACATAGGAAAAGTTAAAGGAAAATGGTATACGAAACATTGGGTTGAAAGCGCTTCTTATAGTACCGAAAAAAATTCAGTTTATGAATCGAGAGAATATGAATCAGCTTTAGAGCTCTTGTCTGAAAATAAAAGAGAAGAAGCCTTGACAAAGCTGCAAGATTTAACCAGCGGATCTTCAGAGCTTATTTCAACATTAGCTACTCAAAAACTTGCCGAAATTGAAGGCGGCGCCGTACCAGATTCTTCGGGTGAACAATCTGAACCCGAAGAAGACCAGCCCGAAGACTCTTCAGAAGACGCGCAAAGCGACTCATCTGAAGAACCCATCAATACGATTGAAGAATCTAGATAGTTTAATTAAAGAATAATTAAATTATTCTTTAATTAAATACAAGCGATTATCTTCTACTTTATAAATAAGCGGCGCTATTAAAATTTTAGGATATATTTTTCGTAACGTATTTACCTGATTGATAACAAATTCGGCTTCATTGCCTATTTCATACTTAGAGTACTGCCCAAAATGTTCTTCAGCTTCTTGCCGGTTTATTCCCGCGCTTTCGCTTAACGTTTTAATAAACTCGTCTTTTTTTGACGTTAAATCTGACATCCCGCATTGAGTATGACCTATAATGGCAATCGATTTTATTTTCCCTATAGCAATGGCGAAAGAAATTTTAAACTCGCTGTATTTCATATTTGCTCCGCCGGTTCTTAAAACATAGGCAAACTGAGGAGGTATGTTTAACATTTTTCTGTGGTCCATACACATACCGATTAACAACTGAGCGTTTTCAAGTTCTTCAAAATCTCTGTTTAAATTATGATATTCTAAAAGCCTGCCAATGGGCGTATCTTTATACTGAGAAAGAATATCTTCTTGTTTGTTAATAGGTATTAAACGTTCCATATAATATAGCCCTCTTTTAATTTTTTAGGCACAAATCAACAGAGCGTCGATATGTAAATGGTATTTTCCTTTACATCTTATCTTTAAAAAGCGATTTTGAATCGTGAGCCAAACAAATCAAACGCAATTAAACGAAGAAGAAAAAAATTACATTGAATCTCTCGCAAAAGACGCTAAAAAAGCGTCGATAAACTTAAGGGCCGTTGATACATGGCAGAAAAACGAAGCCTTAGTAATTCTAGCCGATTTACTTGATGCAAACCGCGTAGAAATTCAACAAGAAAATTCAAAAGACATTGAAGCGGCAAAATCGGCCGGTTTATCGCGGGCCATGATTGACAGACTTTTATTAAACGATAAGGTCATAAATTCAATGATACAATCGCTTCATGAAATTTCTGCCTTAACCGACCCCGTAGGCGAAATTGCCGAGGGCAAAACTCTGCCAAACGGCTTAAGGCTTGTGAAAAAAAGAATACCCATAGGGGTTGTCGCCATTATTTATGAATCGCGCCCGAATGTCACTGTCGACGTAGGGGCATTGGGTTTAAAATCTTCAAACGCCGTTATTTTAAGAGGCGGCAAAGAGGCCGTATTCAGCAATAAATATCTTGCTTCTTTATTTCAAAAGGCTCTTGAAAAGGCAAACCTTCCGCCTGCGGCTATTACGTTTATGGAAAATCCCGATCGAAATTTATTGCGCGGCCTTTTAAGATTAAAAAACGATATCGATTTAATTGTTCCGAGAGGCGGTTCGGCGCTTATTAACTTTGTGGCCGAAAACTCGCTTATACCAGTCGTCAAACATGACGCGGGCGTCTGCCATGTATACATTCACAAATCGGCCGACAAAGAAAAGGCCCTCTCTATTTTATTAAACGCCAAAACCCAGAGACCGGGCGTATGCAACGCAGCCGAGACGGTTTTACTAGATAAAGATTTACCCTTTTTAGACGAAACGCTAAACGCTTTAACAAAAGCGGGGGTAACTCTTCACGGCGATATTGAAACAAAAAAAGAACTTTCAGAATTTGACATAAAAGATTTAAATGAAGAGGGCTATCATACAGAATATTTAAGCATGAATATTTCGGTAAAAACGGTGAACGGTTATCAAGAGGCCATTGATCATATTCAGATTTATAATTCGGCGCACTCAGAGGCCATAATTGCCGAAGATATCAGCGTCGTAAACGAATTTGAAAAACAACTTGATTCGGCCGCTATCTTCATCAACTGCTCGACCCGTTTTCATGACGGCGGACAGTTTGGCATGGGCGCCGAAGTGGGCATTGCCACGGGAAAACTTCACGCAAGGGGTCCCATGGGGCTTCGCGATTTGACCACGACAAAATTTGTCGTTTCGGGCAACGGCCAGATTCGAACCTGATGCATGCCCCTGAAAAATATGCCATATTCGGCGGCAGCTTTAACCCGGTTCAAAAGGCGCATGTAGAAATCGTAAAAGAAATCATCAAAAAATTCAACATTGAAAAGATTTTTATTGTTCCGGCATATGAGCCTCCCCATAAAGCCGATGTTTCTCTTCTTTCTTTCAGATACCGGTTCAAGCTTTTAAGAGCGGCCTTCTTAGAATTAATTAAAAGCGGCAAGGTAAAGCTTTCAATTATTGAAAAAAAACTTCCAGCGCCGAGTTATACCGTAAATACGATGAAAAAGTTTTTGACCTGCTTTCCTGAAACAGAGTTTTCGCTTATTATCGGCTATGATATGTATATGACTTTTGATAAATGGCGCGACAGCGAATTTCTCGCCGAAAATTTTCATTTTATTGTCGCAGAAAGAGAAGAACAAAAAAAGCCTGGGGCCAGTCTTGAATTTAAAAAAGGCGTCTCTTCTTTAGATCATAAGCATGCGGATGTATCTTCGACCGGCGCAAGAGAACTTCTCGCGGAATACTATAAAGCCGTAGACAAAAAGAGCGGCGTCAAGGCTGACGAGATACTTTCAGAGCTTAAAAAAATTATACCTGAAGAGGCGCTTTATTATATTCTTGAAAAGAAATTATATTTTAATTATGGCCACAGAGAACACTAAGCGGAGTAGAAGGGCATTTTCTGCGCAGCCCCAGCACAACAAATCCAGACAGTTCTCATTAGAAAAGGTTTGACAAGATTAATAGAATTTTACATGATTTTCTTAAGGAGGGATAAAGTGTTTTTTAATCAGATCTGTTTGAAAATTGAGAAGAATGCAAATATTGCAGAGCGATCACGCATAAAATTGTATCAAGACAAAGGTTATACCATGCTTCAACAGGTATGTCTATGGCAGCTTTGTAACAAACTAAACTTTGGATGCCAAAATTTACTGAAAGTTCTTTTCTTTTTAAGTCTCTGTGCGCTCTGTGGCTTTTATTTTTAATTATGGCAATTGAAATACTAAAAAAGAACCCTAAGACCGGCAATTTCAAATTTCAGAAAAAATTTGACGTCATTGTCGTAGGCGCTGGCCACGCCGGATGCGAGGCGGCCCACATTACCGCCCTTGCCGGTCTTGAAACTCTTCTTATAACCATGAATCTTGATACCATCGCGCAAATGAGCTGCAACCCGGCCATTGGCGGCGTGGCGAAAGGTCATATTGTTCGCGAGGTAGACGCTCTCGGCGGCATCATGGGAAGGGCCATTGACGAAACCGGAATTCATTTTAAAATGCTGAACCTCTCAAAAGGGCCGGCTGTTTATTCGCCGCGCGCGCAGGCCGACAAAAAACTATACCAGCAAAAAATTAAAGAGATTCTTGAAAACACTCAAAATTTAACTCTTTTTCAAGATACCGCCGCTGACATTCTTATCGCAAAAAATAAAGCCGCAGGGGTTCAAACCCAGCGCGGTTATGAATTTATGGCCGATAACGTAATTGTAACCACGGGCACTTTTCTTCGCGGTTTAATTCATATAGGCGATTATGAAACAGCCGCCGGACGTTTTGGCGATAAAAGCTCTGAAGAGCTTTCTCATTCAATCGCTAAAATAGGCTTTCCTCTTGGCAGGCTGAAAACGGGTACGCCGCCAAGAATTGACGCCAAGACAATTGATTTTACGCAGACGACGCCCCAACCGCCCGATGAATTCTGGCAGCCCTTTTCTTATGAATCTGAATATTCGCAGAAATCTGCGCCCATCAAACAAATAGACTGTCATATAACTTATACCGGCAAAGATACGCATGAAACCATCCGTAAGAATATCAACCGCTCGCCTCTTTATTCGGGAAAAATTCAATCGACAGGGCCAAGGTACTGCCCTTCAATTGAAGATAAGGTCATTCGCTTTGCCGAGAAAGAAAGGCACCAGATTTTTTTAGAGCCCGAGGGCCTGACCACAAATGAAGTATACTGCAACGGAATTTCAACCAGCCTTCCCGAAGACGTTCAATGGAAATTTTTAAGAAGCATCAAGGGGCTTGAAGAGGCCGTCATTGTAAGAGCGGGATATGCCATTGAATATGACTTTGTGCCGCCTACGGAACTTAATCCGCACCTTGAAACCAAAAAAGTTAAAGGTCTTTATTTCGCGGGTCAAATCAACGGAACTACAGGTTACGAAGAGGCCGCCGCCCAGGGTATTGTCGCCGGATACAATGTCATTCACAGCAAGCGAAAACTAAAGCCGTTTACGCTTCGAAGAGACGAGGCATACACAGGCGTTTTAATTGACGATTTGGTTACAAAAGGCGTCGACGAGCCTTACCGCATGTTTACATCGCGCGCCGAATACCGGCTTTTACTGCGGCAAGATAACGCCGACAGAAGACTGATGAAATATGCCAGAAGACTCGGTTTGCGCGAAGAGCTGTACGGGCAGATGATAGAGCGCTATCGAAAATATTTTCATGTTAAAAAGGCGATTAAAAGAGAAAAACTTACAGTCTCTGCTATCAATACTTTAAAAGAAAAAGGTATTGAAGTTCAAAAAGGCGTTTTTTTTGACGCTGTTTTTAAAAGACCGCAAATTAATTCAGAAATCATTTCTCTTTTGTATGAACATCTGCCGCATAAAAATAATCTGCCTTTTTTAGATCAAAAAGAGCGTGAACTAATCGCCATGGAAATCAAATATGAGGGCTACATACGCCGCGAAAAAATGAAAACTAAAAGACGCCTTGAAGCCTTAACGAGAAAAATTCCCGCTAATATTAATTACGACAAACTTGAAGGCATAAAATTTGAAGCAAAACAGAAACTCAAAAAAATTCAACCCGAAACCATCGGCCAAGCCGCAAGAATAAGCGGCGTTGACCCATCTGATATTGATATATTATTATTGTATCTGAAATGAAATATCATAAAAATCAGGCAAAAAACATTTTTCAGTTTATCTGGTAATTAAAAACTTATTCAACAAAAAATACAAAGGAGAATCTCATGTCTAAAGAAGAAAAACTGTACTCTACGGGAAAAATTGCCGAAGAAGCGGGCATATCAGCGGGAAAAGTAAAAAAGGCCATTGAAAGCCTGGGCTTAAAGCCGCATTCAACAAAAGGCAAATGCGCTTACTATACCGGGGCCGACCTTAAAAAAATTAAAAAAGAAACAAGTGAATAAGACTTGAAATGCTTATAAATTGCCTCTTTTTTTAAGCGCGATTTATAAGCATATTTCGTCGTCTAAATAACTTTCTTTTTTAAGCAACGAATTAATTAAGCTTTCAATTTCTTCTTTTGTTTTATTCTTTATATTTATAATTTCTTCAAAGCTGTCTACGGGAAGACGATTTTTGCTTAATTTTTTTGAATTCTTTTTTATAAAATCTTCAATATCTTTTTCATTGTCTTTAAATAAAAATCTCAACGCAGAAAGCAGATTATAATTTGGCGCAATTTGAGAATATAGAAAACTGCTGTTTATTTTTATTCTTTCTGAAAGAAGATTCTTACTCTTTGCCGGGCAGTCATATGACTGGCATATAGAATGCCCGTAGAAAGAATAGTTTTGCGGGTTTTTTAAGCGGCCTATATCTTTATGGGGGCTTCCCGTCGAGTGAAGAAGGCACCCGGTTTTTTTGCGAGTTTCGTCAATCCATCCGACAAACGGACAAACATAAACCTCTTGCTTTAATATCAGTTTTTGATTTTCTTTTTCTTTTCGCATACGATAACGAACGGCTTCTTTATCGTTTAATAAATTTATATTTATAAATTCAGTCGTGTTTTTTGTAAGATATTCTCTTAGCCTGTTTTCGTCGAAATCTAAATTATTAATTCCGCAGCATGCGCTGCAAGAAACGTTTTTTCTCTGGCAGTAAGTTTGAGAATTTTCTTTTTTTGTCTCTTCAGGCTCTTCTTTTGTCATAAAAAATATAGCAGTTTTTTTTAATTTCGGATATAATTTAATATAGGGGCGTATTGTGAAATGATTTTAACTCGGCTTGTTCAATGGACGATATTTTTTATCTGCGTGCCTCATTTATTGAATTGCCGAATAGGCTCTGAAAATAAAAATGCAACCAAAATAAATAATATAAATAAAAAAGAAAACGTTAAAACAACGCAAGAAACGATGGAACTCAAAAGAGATATTATGGTAAAACGCCAGCTTCAGGCGCGTGATATCGTTAATGAAGACGTGTTAAAAGCCATGCAAACCGTAGAGCGGCACAAGTTTGTTCCCGAAGAATACCAGAGAAGCGCATACGACGACGGGCCCCTGCCTATCGGGTATAGGCAGACCATTTCTCAACCTTACATTGTAGCTTATATGACGCAGGCGTTAAATCCGCAAAAAAAAGACAGGGTACTTGAAATAGGAACAGGCTCAGGATACCAGGCCGCCGTCTTATCTGTTCTTGTTAAAGAGGTCTACACCATTGAAATTGTCGAACCGCTATGCGAGAAAACAAAAGAATTACTTAAAAAAGAAAAGTATGAAAACATTAAAGTAAAATGCGGCGACGGTTATAAGGGCTGGCCCGAAGCGGCTCCGTTTGATTTGATTATTTTAACGGCGGCCCCTTCGCATATACCCCAGCCATTAATTGATCAGCTTGCCCCTGAAGGCAGGCTGATTGCTCCGGTGGGTTCTTTTTATCAGGAACTTATTCTTTTAGTAAAAGATGAAACCGGCAAAATCAAAAAAGAAAAACTTCTGCCCGTTCGTTTTGTTCCCATGACGGGAGAGGCCGAAAAAAGAAATTTTTAACTCTGTTTTTTACTGTTTTTAAAAGAAATTTTCTGGTGCCTGCAGGCGGCTAAAGCGTCTTCAACAGAAATAGACGCCGTGCAGTTAAAGTAGCGGCATTTTTCTCTTTCGCAGTTTACGCAGTTTTTATCGAAAGCCGAAGACAACAAAAATTTTTGATAATCGTCTTTTTTAGATAGAGGCAGCGTTTGCCACCTGACCCTTGAAGAGGCCTTATTCTGCGGAAAAAACCCGATATGAGCAATCTTAACCAGCGCGCTTAAATGCAGAGGTCCCGACGAATTGCCTATAAATAATCTTGATTGAGAAATAAGATAAGATAAGCCCTGCAGACTAAGACTAGTATGAATCGACAGATTTTTACCCGGCTTAAACTGTTTCTTTAGAAAAATTTCGTCTTCTTTATCGCCTATTATGGTTATTTTATATCCAGATTTTATAAGAATTTCGGCAAGGTTTTTAAAACTTTCAACGGGCCAGCTTAGCGCCGTAGAATTTCTTTTATAAGGGTGCATAATTATTGTTTTTTTATTCGCCTTGATCTTTTTATCTGAGATTAACTTTATCTTGGGAGCGGCATAGTTTTCTTTTATATTTATTTTTTTCAAATATGCCATGTTTAATTTATATTCGGGAAGATTTGATTTTTTTCTGCCCTGCCATAATTTCACGTTAAATCGCCATGAAAAAACGCGACGCCCCGTACCCGCTCGAAAAGGAATTTTTGCCTGATAAATAATTTTTGCCGATTCTTTTTCTGCATAAGGCAAAACGGCAAGATTAAAATTATGCTTTTTGATGATTTCTAAAAGCTCTTTTTTCTTTCTTTCTTGCTCTGATTTATTAAATAAATTTCGATGTCTTTTTAATAAAATTCCTTCGTCGATGATACATCCGTCGATATCAGATAAAACGGGAACAAGGTTCTCAATATTTTTATTTACAAGAACGTAAATTTTAGATTTCCTGAAATTATTTTTCAGGGCAGATATCAAGGGCAGGGTTAAAATAAAATCGCCAAGCCCGTCGTTTCTAACAATTAATATTTTAGGATTTTCAGACAGTTTAAGTTTCTTCATTTAATAAATTCTGTCATTTTTGAAAACGGAAGCATGATAGAGCCCATAATTCCGCCGACAATAAAACCCATGACAATAATCATGAGGGGCTCGAGAGAATTTGTCAGACTTTTTACCGCCGTATCAATTTCGTTATCCATGACCTCGGCCACCTTAATTAAAAGTTCGGCCATTCTATCGCTCGCTTCGCCTGCAGAAATCATGCCTTTGACCATGTCGGGCAGTATTTTTGAATTTTTAATGGCCATATGCAGACTGCTTCCCTCGCGCAAATCTTGATGAGCCTTCAAGAGTTCCTGTTTGAAAATTTCATTGCTAGAGGCCCCCGCCATAATTTCAAGAGCGGTAAGCAGAGAAACGTTTGATTTTAAAAGAACACCAAGGTTTCTGGCAAACCGGTTTACCTGCACTTTTTTTATTAAATTTCCGAATAGGGGTATTTTCATGGTCATGGTATCCCATTTTTTTCTACCCTCTATTGTTTTTCGAAACATGTGAATGCCGTATGCCCCACCTATGCCCGCCGGTATTATCAGCCACCATGTGCTTCTTACAAATTTAGAGACGCCTAAAACAATTCTTGTGGGCAGCGGCAGCTCAGATTGAAAAGACGCGAAAACATTTTCTATTTGCGGTATTACCGACGTCAATAAAAAGAGAATTACCAGCAAAGAAAATCCGCCCATAAAAGCCGGATATATCATAGCCGTAAGAGCCTTATTTTTCAGTTCGGCGTTTTTTTCTTCTAGATCAGAAAGACTTACCAGCGTCGGCTCGTAAGAGCCCGTCGCCTCGCCTACTTTTACCATGCTTTCGTAAACAACAGGAAATATATCTTTATGGGCGCCGAGGGCCTCTGAAAGAGACTTTCCCTGTATGATATCTTCTTTAATTTGCGCTATAATTTTTTTTAAGTGTCTGTTTTGGCACTGTTCCCATATATCGCTTATGGCCTCGTCAAGAGAAATTCCCGCCCCTAGAAGCGTGCCAAGCTGTCTGGCAAAAAGCCCGATTTCTTTTCTGGGTATTCTGTATAATAACTTGCTTAAAAAAGGAAAGAGCTCTCTGTCTCTTTTGGCGATATCTTCTCTGATTTCTTTGACGTAAAGACCCTGCTGGCGCAGCTTTTTCTGCGCCATCTGCGTATTCACGGCGTCGACATGACCCTCAGATATTTTACCCTGACGATCAAAAGCTTTATAAACAAAAATAGCCATTTTAAGTAACTCTTAGGGCTTCTTCAAGGCATGTTTGACCGTCTACCACTTTTCTAAGAGCGGCCTCGCGAAGCGTCATCATACCCGATTTTATAGCGGCGGTTTTTAACTCGTCAATACTCGCGTTTTTCACTATAAGTTCGCGTATTTTATCGTTTACAAAAAGAAGTTCGTAAATGCCGACTCTGCCTTTGTATCCCGTGCCCATGCAATCGTCGCAGCCTTCGGCTTTATATATAGAAATTTTTCCGGCGGTTTTTGCCGTTATGGCCGCCGGCGAAATTAACCCTAATTTTTTTAATTCGGGCATGCTGATTGAATTTTTCTTTTTACATTTTGGACACAAACGGCGCACCAGCCTTTGGGCCATAAATCCGCGGCACGTGGCCGAAATTAAATAAGGCTCAATGTTCATGTCAAGAAGCCTGCTTATGGCCGAAGGAGCGTCGTTTGTATGAAGCGTAGAAAAGACAAGGTGTCCCGTCAGGGCCGATTGTATCGCAACGCGGGCCGTTTCTTCGTCTCTTATCTCGCCCACCATGATGATATCGGGGTCTTGCCTTAAAATAGATCGCAAACCCTCGGCAAAGGTCAGGCCTATCTTGGGCCGCGCCTGAATTTGACCTATGCCCGATATCTGATACTCAACCGGATCTTCTACAGTGATAATATTCGTGTTTTCGTTATTGATTCTTTCAAGTGAAGCGTAAAGCGTGCTTGTCTTGCCCGAACCGGTGGGGCCGGTTATTAAAATAATGCCGTTTGGGTTTTTAATTAACTTTTCATAATCAACCCGCACTTGTTTTTCAAAACCTATACTGTCAATATCAAAATTGCTTTCAGATTTATTTAAAAGACGCATCACGATGCGCTCTCCGAACTGGGTGGGCAGGGTAGAAACCCTGATGTCTATATCTTTGCCCCCAAAGCGAATTTTAATTCGGCCGTCTTGCGGCAGACGCGTTTCGGCGATGTTTAAATTTGACATGATTTTTACGCGCGATATGATTCCGCTTTGAATCGACTTTGGCGGATTTAATATTTTATGCAGCATGCCGTCAATTCGGTATCTGACAAGAAGCTCTTTTTCTTGCGGCTCTATGTGAATGTCTGAAGCTCTCTGGTTAACCGCGTTTGATAAAATAACGTTAACCATCTTTATGATGGGGGCCTCGTTCGCCAAATCGACGGAATCTCGCAAGTCTTGAATGTCTTCTAAGAACTCAAAACCTTCTTCAGATTCCATTTCAGTGGCCGAGCTTTCTTTGACCTCGTAATAATTATTGATAACCCTTAAGATTTCAGATTCAAGCGTTATAACCGGAGTAATTTTATAGCCTATCCACAACAGTCTCAATTCGTCTAAAGGATGCAGCTGTAAAGGATCAGACAGCGCCACTTTTAAATTTAATTTATCAAGATGGTACGGTATGATTCTGTATTTTTGCACAAACTTCAAAGAAGTTCTCTGTTTGATGACGTCGATATTTTTTACGTCAATCTTAGATATATATTCAAAATTATATTGAGCCGCAAGGGCGTCTTGCAAATCTTCTTCTGAGATGGTTCCCTTTTTTAAAAGAATTTGCCCCAGTTTAACTTCTACCGACGATTTTTTTTGAAGTTTTAAGGCTTTATCAAGGTCTTCATCATCAATTATATTCTTTTCTATTAATATTTTTCCGATAGGTTTGTACATAACGGGTTTTAATTAGTTCGTTGATTTTTGCATTTCAATGGCCTGATTTGTTATAGAATCGGCAATTTTTCGACTTGATAAAATATGGGGCGTGATAAAAACAAGAAGATTGGTTTTTTTAACTTGCATACTGGTTCTCTTGAAAAGATATCCCAATACGGGGATATCGCCGAGCAGAGGAACTTTTCTTTCGGTTCTTGTCTTATCGGTAGATATGAGCCCGCCTATAACGATGGTTTGATTGTCTTTTACTCTCACAACGGTTTTAATATCGCGTTTTTTAAAAGTAGGGTTTTTGGTAAAATCGTCAGATCCGGTTTTGGCTTTTACTTCCTGGTACAGATCGATAGTGATTTCTTTGTTGCTGTTCACCTGCGGCGTAAATTTAAGACGAACGCCCACCGATTTATATTCATAAGAAAAATTGCTGTCGCCGCTGGCGTCTGAAAGTCTCATGCCCGTGGCTACGGGAACGTCTTCGCCCACGTTAATTTCGGCCTCTTGATTTGAGAGGGTTAAAATTTGAGGGGCCGATAAAATGGCAAAATTTTCTTTGTTAATATTGGCGTTTAACAGCGACATCAAGTTGGGGCCGCCGCCGTTGTCGCTAAGATAGCCTAAAGAAAAGCCTAAGAGCGTGTTAATAGGATTTTTTGATATAGCTCCGCTTTCTGAATCTATATTCAGAATGCCGCTTTCTGCGGTAAGGCCGCTGTTAAACTGCCCGCTGCCAAAACTCCAGTCGATACCGAATGAATTCGCGTCGTCTTCTGAAACCTCGACAATTAATACTTCAAGAAGAACCTGATCTCTTTTTATGTCGAGCTTTTTTATAAGTCTTTTTATTTCTTTAAATTCTTCGCGGCTGCCAATGTATATAAGGTTATTTGATTCTTTATGAGATACTATATCAATTTGCTTTGACGTATTGCTTTGCCCCGGCTTGTGAACAGGGGCAGGAGGCGCCGGTCTTCTTTGCGGCTGCCCTTGTCTTCGCGGATCATTATTCTGCTGCTGCGGCTGGGCGGCTGGAGTCTGCTGTTTCATTTCAGGAATGCGCATTTTTCTTAAAGTAGCCTCTATTTTATCGGCCTCCATATTTTGAACCGTGTACAAATGAACGAAATCAAAATCTTCGCCTAAATCTTCTTCTATGACCTTATCTTTAGGGTCAAGCGTAGGAATTAACGTTAAGAGCCTGTTTACTTCTACAGCGTCGCCCATTATCACAAGCATGTTTAATTCGTCATAATCGACAAGATTCGTATTGGCGCTCGTCAGTCTTTTTAAGATGCCCGCGAGTCTTGACGGCTTGCCGCTGAGAACCGAAAAAATGGCCGTTATCGCCTTATTTTCTTTTACCCACCCAGGCAAAAGAGGCTCTCTGCCGAAATGAACATCTTGCTCTATGGCCAAAGCGTCTTTTAAAGGGGATATTTTTAAGATATCGCCTTCTTCTACGACGCTGAAACCTTTCACCGTCAGTACCGTGGTAAAATAGTTATAGGCCATGCTTTTATGAATTCTCTTGGGCGATATGACCGTTATTTTGCCCTTTAATTTTTCGTCGGCTATAATATTTTTATCTATCAATTTCGACATAGCCTTTATAAAATCTGTGATCTCTGTATCTCTGAAATCGGGTCTGAAGCTGTTTTTTTTGGTGATCTCAAGCTCTTTTTTTTCTTCTTTGGGTTTAACCGCCCCTTCTTTCTCTTCGTCTTTTTTCTGGCTAAACGCCGGTTTTGAAAAGGAAAAAGCCGATAGCAAGATTAAAAATATGGCGGATGTTTTTATTATAAAGTTCTTTTTTTTGACTATGTTCATCATACTTTTTTTATATTAATTGGTTTATTAAAACAGTCTTAATTTTATATGTTATCTAAACCGTTTTTTTCTCGTAAATTTTTATTTTTTCCATTTTTGATTAAACAGACATAAAGACAAGCTTATTATCGGCTGTATTGTGTTTATCTCTTTTAATAAAGAAGACCTTAAAGAATGTCTCTCTAACATAAAGAAACTATTTCATGAACCAAATCACTTTATACACCCCCAGAAAAATGGGGTAACATAATCCCTTTTTTACAAGTGATTCTCAAAAAATATATGCAGAAATAAGTTGACATAATAAATGCTCACTTTAGTGTGTCAGTAAATAAAAATTATTTTATAATTAAACGAAATCGCAAACTTATCTATTTAAGAAAATAATTAATTATGGAGAAAATAACATGAAAAAAACAATAAAATACATAATCATGCTATTGACGCTTGCGTTTTTAAGCATGGGTACACAATCTTGTACGACAAACATTACAGCCAGCGTATGCGGCGACTGGGTATGCGACTCTGATGAAGACGTCTATAGTTGCGCTGAAGACTGCGGATACTGCGGCGACTATTATTGCGCTTCAAATGAAGACAGTTCATGGTGTTCTGACTGTGGTACGTCAGCTTATTGCGGCGACGGCTGGTGTGACGCAGGCGAATATACATCTACATGTCCTTCTGACTGCGGAACAAGCTGCGGCGACGGCGCTTGTAACGGTTCAGAATCTTCTGTAACATGCTCTACTGACTGCGGCGCGGCGCCTGTCTGCGGCGACGGCTGGTGTGACGCAGGCGAATATACATCTACTTGTCCTTCAGACTGCGGAACAAGCTGCGGCGACGGCGCATGTAACGGCTCAGAAACATGGTCTTCATGCGGAATAGACTGCAGCACAGACGCAGATGATTCATACTCAAGCGCAAACTTTACATCACTTGGCAGTACAATTAGCGGCAATGCTATTGACGTTAGCAACGATGTTGATTATTATTATCTTTATGTGTATGCCGGTGAAACTATAACGTTTGAAACCTCAGACGGCGCAGGAAGTTGTTTAACCGATACACAACTTTATCTATACGACTCTGACGGTACTACAATGCTCACATCAAACGACGACGGGGGCTCGGGTAATTGCTCAAAGATAACTTACTCATTCGCGACTTCGCGTTATGTTTATATTGAAGTTGCCGGATATTTATCAAATACCGGGTCTTATGTGCTGGATATATATGAAGCCCCTGATTTACAGCCCAGCTCTTTTTCACCGCCCTTGTATCCTACATTTAGCGCATATAATACATTTTCGGGATACGTTTATAATGACGGTTCTGTTGATGCTACAGATGTAGATGTTGATATCTATTGCTCAACAGATTCAATCATAACTGTTGGCGTAGATACATACTTGGGCTGGGTAACAATTGCAAATGTTCCGGCAGGTACTTCTACGTCCTTTTCAGGTTCCATTTTTGTATCTAGCACATGTCCGGCTACAGGTTATTTTGGGTATGTGATTGATAAGTTTGATAACATAATTGAATTTAATGAATCAAATAATGTAAGTGGCGGATATATTTATTATTAAATAAAATTACAAAAACAATTTATTTTCTAATAAAGTTCAAAACCGAATGCGAATTTATCGCATTCGGTTTTTTTTTGGCCATTTAATATATTATAACATATATCATACTTGAGAATTGAAAAATCTACAGGCAAATATGGCCCAATTATCACATTGACGATAAAACTTTAAAACAAGCTGGGGTTTCTACTTAAATAACATCTCAAGCAGCGCGGCCCGTTGACATTCTTAACAAAAGATAATCGCAAGAGTTACGGGTGTTATAAATAATCCATATCTACCTGCGGTTAGCTTCGATACAGAGGCGAAGGCATCAGTAGCTTGTACCCTTCCTGTGTTCACCCGTCGGCGTGGGGCAACCCAGCCGGCCCCGTACACTCTTCCTCTGTACTCTGTGTCACATCGACCTTGTTCGGCACAAGTCTCTGTGGCCCAACTCTTCTCTTCTCAAAACTAAAGAAAACGCTTTGACAAATCGAGTCATTTTAGAATAAGATTCTTAAATAGCGGCAGAAATTTATATTTTTGCCGCTATACTTCTTTAGATTAGAAACAATAAATGAAAAAAATATTCTTATTCTTTGTAATTTTTTTAGGCATTTTTTTGCTTTTTCAAACCGGGGGGCTAAAAGCCGAGCCTACAGAAAATGAACATCCCTTTGAGCTTATATTAAACGGAGAATGGGAACTTTATATAGGCGACGATATAAACATCAAAAATATAGATTACGCGCCCCAGGGCGCAATGAAAAAAATCATTATGCCCGGCAGATACCATAAACAAGGCTATAAAAATTTGACGGGATATTCGTGGGTTAGAAAAAAATTTATGATCGATAAAATTCCCAATCAAAGTCTGGGAATTTTTTTAGGAGAAGTAAAATCAATCGACGAATGCTATTTAAATGGCCTCTTGATTGGCAAAACAGGGTCAATGCCGCCTCATATGAATCAGGCTTATGACGTAAGACGAATTTATGACGTTCCCCTGACCATTCTAAAAAAAGGCGTCAACTCGATATCTATTCGAATCTATGAACCTCCGCCTCAAAATAGATCGGGCATAGAGGCCCAGAAAATTAAAATAGCAAGTCTTAAAAAGCTTCACAAAGAAGACAATTATAAAAATTTTCTGGCGGCCATGGTCGCCGCCGCCTGCATGATATTAGGCTTTTACTTTCTAATACTTTATAAAAGCTTCTCGCGTTACAAAGAGGTTTTATACTTTGGTCTGGTATCAAGCGTTTTGGGGGTATATTTATTTTTCTATGAAAATACCAAGTACATTTTCTTTGATTTGAATTTTTTTAATTTCTTCTTATTAAAAAAAATAGAATACGCCTTCTTATACATGATTCCCATATTTTACATACAGTTTATATATCACTTATTCCAGTTTAAGCATGAACGTTTTCTGAAAATATTTTTGACGTTAGGTTATGTTTTATTAACTCTGGCAATGGCGGCGCCTTCTTCATATTATATGCTAAGATCTCTTTGGGCCTTTCAGCCTTATCTTTTTTTCTCGCTCTTATACGGATTATGGGGCCATGTAAGGTTTTTTAATCAAAATAAAAAAGAGTCGTTTTATCTATTAATCGGAAACCTCTTTATGGTTATTTTCGGATTTATCGACGCGGCGGCCGTATTTAATGTTCATGATTTGCCAAAATTTCTGGCCTACGGGGTAACCGGCTATACGATAATGATAACTTTTTTTCTAAATCTCAGGCTGAAAAGAATGGATAATATTATCACAAACCAGTATAAAAGCCTGATATATTTAACCGAAAATCCCGTAGAAATTTACGATTATTACTCTCTGGCGAGAAATTATTACGAATATTTAATGACGCGCCTAGATCTTGATAATTTTTGCATATCTATATTTGACCATAACAAGAATCGATTTTCTTTTTGCTCTAATCAAAAATGGAACAAAATATGCGAATCTTCTGAGATAGAATCTATTGACGAAGCTGATTTTTTTCTTAAAGAAGACGTCGTTAAAAATAAATTTGCCGGGTTTCTTGCCCCGAAAGAAAAAATGTTAACAATGAATTTTCGGCTAAACGACGAAACGAGGGGAACTCTGGCCGTCGCTCACAAATTTACTGAAGATAACGAACATATTATTAATGTTTTAAGAATATTGAAAACCGAAATTGAATCGCACATACTGCGAATCGACTATAAAACCGACCTCGAGATATTAAACACAGAACTTGAAAAAAAAGTTCGCGATAGAACAAAAGAAATTCAATTAAAAAATCTTGAACTAAAACGCTTAAATGAAATGAAAACAAGCTTTTATACCAACATGACGCATGATATTAGAACGCCGCTTTCTCTTATTACCATACCTTTAGACAAGCTTTTGACCCAATCAGATAATTTAAATAATCTTCAAAAAAAATCAATCGAGCACATCAAGCACAACACATATAAAATTATAACCATGGTAAACAGCCTTCTTGACGCCGCAAAAATTGAATCAAAAAAAGCTTCGGCAAATTTTGTTTACGACGATATCGCCGCTTTTATCAAAAAAATATCCGAATTATTTAAAGACATAGCTCTGCAAAAGAAAATGTTATTTAATATTAAAATCATTAATTCTCCCATTTTGACCCTGTTTGATCCCGAAAAAATAGAAAAAACATTAAATAATTTACTGGAAAACGCTCTTAAATATAATATTCAAAATAAAGAGATTTTAATTCGCGTCGAAAAGAAAAACGATAAACTATATGAAATTGAAGTGACCGATCACGGCAGAGGCATTCCTAAAACCCGACTAAAGCATATCTTCAGAAAATTCTGGCAGCATCTTGACAATAAAGGAATTTCTCAAACCGGCACAGGTTTAGGTCTTGCTATTGTCAATGAATTTGTAAAAATGCATAAAGGAACGATTGAAGCAAACAGCGTTGAAAATAAATATACAAAATTCATATTAAAAATGCCTATTTTAAAGCAAAAAAAATTAATTTTAAATCAGGCGTCTGACAACTTTTATCTTTCTCATCAGCAAAAAGCGAAATTTCAATCTGATATTAACAAGCAAAATCACTCGTTAAATGAAGGCGCGAATATAACCATTGAGCATCTGCCGAGGCTTCTCGCTTTTTCTGAAGATAACTCGATAAAAGAACTTTTATCAGACGCCTTAAAAGATTATTTTTCGGTCATATTCTTTCGCGATGAAAAATCGATGAGCGACTATGCCGGCAGAAACGTTCCCGAATTTTTAATTTTTTATTATAAAAAAATTAATTCAGAAATTGTTTCGCGCTTAAATCTAATAAAAAATAATGTAAACGTAAAGTATATTCCCGTCGTCGTTCTTTCGGCTGAAACCGACGCTCTGTCAAAAAAAGAAATCTTATCTATGGGCATAGACGATTACATTGCGCATCCTTTTCATCCCGAAGAGCTAATCTTAAAGATGCAAAATCTAATCAATCAAAAAGGCATAAGACTTGAATTAAAAGAAAAATATCTTCAGCTAAACAGCGAACTTGAACTGGCAAAAAAAATACAGGAAAGTCTTCTTCCTGATATACGACTTTTGAAACCCGAGTGGAACATCGGCTACCACTTTAACCCTATCAGCAAGCTCGGAGGAGATTTTTTTTACCTTGAAAAACTTGAAGACAATTCGCTAGCGGGCATGATTTTAGACGTATCGGGTCACGGCATAGGGCCCGCTATTTTGACCATTTTATCAAGAGCGCTTTTAGAACACATCATCTTCAATGAAGGGAAAAATCCCGCCAGATTATTAGAGATTTTAAACGAGCATATTCACAAAACCGTTATAAATTATTTTTTAACCGCATTTGCGTTTCACATATCGGCCGATAAATCTAAGATTACTTTTTCAAACGCGGGGCACCCCCCCGCTCTGCTTATACAAAATGACAAGATAAAAGAATTAGATAACCCGGGCAAGCTGATAGGCCCATTTATAGGAAATTTCTGGAAAAATAAAGAGGTAAAATTTTCAAAAGATTCTCGTTTATTCTTGTATACTGACGGCATACTCGAAACCAGATCTGCCGGTAAAAAAAACGATATGTACGGTATAAACAAGTTAAAAAATAAAATACAGAAATCTTTCAGAAACCAGAACGTTGTCGACGATATTATTAAAGATGTAGAATCGTATAAAGGGCCTAATAACGAATTTGAAGACGATATAACGCTTCTTATGATAAAATAGATATGTCAGATAAAGAAAATTACGCAGAAAGAATTACGCTTATTTCTGTTTTTTCCCGCGAAAATCTGATATTAAGAAAAAATCTGTCTGTTATTTCAAACTGGCTAAAAAAAAACAAGAATCTAAAAATAAAATACCTGATTTTTTACGACAAGCCTTTTCAGTTAAAAAATGAAGCTTCCCGCTTTCCCTTTTTACAATTCTGGCGCGTTACGCCCTTTTCTTATAAAAGCTCTTTTCGGCTATTAAAGACGATTCGTTCAAAATCAAACGATAATATTCTTGTCTTCTTGCCTGAAAATATTCTTATTTTTCCGAAAGATATTCTTCATTTGGCCAATACCGTCAACGCCGAAAATAAGCCCGCCGCTTTTTTAAAACCCGTTATTAAATACCAAAAAAAAGATTTTACAAACATGGGCCCGGCGAAAAATTCAAGAATCTTATATTCTTTTCGCCGCGTATGGATAAACGAGAAAGAAAGACTTTATAACATATTCTATAAAAACAGTTTTTATTTAAGCTCTGACATGTTTGCCGTAAATATTCGAATTTTCGTTTTTCTTTTTAAGAATATGTCTTTTACAGAAAAAAAAATATTCGCGAAACTCATTCATCGATATTTTAAGAAATCGGCGCTTGATTATAAGTTTTTATTTAACTATTTAGCCGAAAATAATTCAATGAAAATAGCGTCGGTTAATTCAAAAAAAAGCAGAATATATTTTAAGGGTTTCCCTCATTTTTTTTTATACCGTCAAATTCTGACTTTGCTGAGACAGTCCTTTTATATTAAGCGCCGGGTTCCATCTTTAAGCAGGCTTCATTTTTTAATGCCAGTGATACAGTTAACCCAGATTATAATGCTTTATTCTGTATTTTTTGAGCAAGAAAAAGCCGCTTACTTTCTCTTGCTTTTTCTTGCTTTTGTTTTTCCGTATTTTTACAGAGATCTGTCGATAAAAAATCCGATTAAAGCTCTTGGGAAAATAATTATGAGATTCTTTGTATATCTATCGGTTTAAATGTTTTATCTGAAACCGGCATTACGCGGTAAGTAATATATGTATTTACAGAAGCGGTTTGACTGTATCTGACGAGTTCATAGCCTAGTTTTTGCGAGCGAAAATACATATTATTTTTAAGCCTGCTTTTTATATCCATTTCGATATTCTCTCGGGCCTCTTCAAGACTATGATAAACCCTTGGTATTAATATTTCGTTTCTGGTACCTATTGTCGAATTTTTTTCGACGGCTACAATAAGCTTGATTTTATATCGTTCAGAAATATTATTTTCAGGAATCTCGAGCATATAAAGTATATATATTATCGCATTTCAAAACTGCGTACTTAAAGCCAGATGAACAAAAAATAATTAAAAAAACAGATAAATTAAAGAAACAGAGAAAGGCCGTCATACGCCGGATATATGGGCGGAGCATCAGAAGAAAGGTTTTTTTCTAAATTTCGATGTAAAACATCATGACTTATATGCGTAATAAAGGCTCTTTCAGGTCTAAATTTATGAATTAATGCCTTGGCCTGTTCCATTGAAATATGCGTAGACGTTTCAAACGGCAGGGGAGCCCCTAAAACAAGCAGTTTAAGATTATATAAATATTTTTCGTCTTCGGCATTAATTGTCTTAAAATCTGTTAGATAACCGAATTTTTTATCAAAAATAAATCCGACGCTGTCTAAAGATATCTGCGGCGCGTGAACAAGTCTCACCGGTTGAATTTCAATATCGCCGATATTAAAAGGCGCAAACTCGCCTTCTTTATCAGATTTTAAAATATTAATCTGCAAATTTGGCAGCCTATTTGAAATTTTACCCGCGGTTTGTTCTACGTAAGAATATTTATTTATGATTTCATCTCTGCATTTTTTATCTGCCCAAACGGGAAAAGCCTGTTTATCATTAAGCGAAAAAGGACGCAGATCGTCCATGCCGCCAATATGATCGTAATGCAAATGGGTATATAACGCCGCGTCGAGGTTTTGTATAGAATGTTCAAGCATTTGAAAACGAAAGTCGGGCCCTGTATCGATAACAATTCGTTTTCTTTTTTCAACAAGTATAGAGGCCCTCATTCTGCGGTCTTTTTCATCTTTAGAAGAGCAAACGAGGCAACTACACTTGATAACGGGAACCCCTGAAGATGTTCCGCTTCCTAAAAATATTATTTTCATTTAAGACTTTAATTTTCTTCTTTCTAAAAAGAACCATTTTTTAAAAGGATTTTTTAAATTTAATTTATGTCTTATCTCTTCAATTTGTTTTCTAGTAGTTTCATAGCCCGATTCAATTAACTCTTTACTCGAAGAATAGTCTGACCAGTGTATATCTTTATGAACCGGTTTTATAATAACCGTCGCTTTTTCTAACTGTCTTTTTTTACGGTATTTTGAGGCCGTTTCTTCTATAAAAAACATAATATCCAGACCGTTTCGAATAATTGGTTTCTTTATGTTTTCATTAGATACGTCTGAAACTATCGTAAAATCAATATTCAGCTCTTCTGAAGCGTCTATCGCGACCTTATCGATAACGCCGCCGTCAATATAGTTTAAGCCGTCAATTTCTTTCGGAGGGAACACCAAAGGCAGGCTTGCCGAAGCCAAAACAGCGTCTTTAACCGACCCTTTATTAAAGATTCTTGTCTCACCCTCTTCTAGGCAAACCCCAACGCAGGCAAAGGGAAATTTCATCTTTTCAAAAGAAATATCGGGTATAAAACATCCTAAAAGCTCTTCAATGTCTTCGTCGTTTAAGATTCCTGTGCTTAAAAGTATCTTGCCGATAATGCCTGTTTTTTTGTATAGGCTATTTAAAATCTTTAATATATTACGGGCGCTTTGACTTGAATCTTTGTGCCAGCTTCCTAAAATTGATTCTTTAAATTTTTCGGCCTCTACGATTTTCAGGCCGACCTTTTCAAGATTTTCAATATCGGGGTTCTCGCAATAAATAGAGCCTACAACGGCGCCCATAGAAACCCCGATTATCATATCATATGGGATTTTTTCTTCATTAAGCGCTCTTATAACGCCTATATGCGCAAAGCCCCGCGCGGCGCCGCCGCCTAGATTTAACGATATTCTATTTTTTCTTTTCAATGACATCTATCTTAAGCAGAGACATCTAAAATCAAACCCTTTATTTGTCCCATGAGATGAAGCATGATTACGACTTCTTTATTGCGCCTTGTAATTGTCTTTAATAAATCGTTTAGATTTTCATCTATAACTTTTATAAATTCATATCTCTTTTGTTTTTTGTCTCTAAAACTTTTATATAAGAATGCCTTGTCAACAATCTTTCTGGCGATTTCTTTTACATGATTTTTGTAAGAATTAAAATTTTCAATATCGGGTAGACTTAAAAGTTTTTCTTCATAAATTTCAAGTTCTTCAATCATATCTTCAAGCCGATAATTTTCTTTAGACAAAGGCCTTGAAACTTCTTCTACGCGATGCGTCATCATGCGCTGAAAAATTCCGCCTTTTGAAACTTTTTTTTTAAGATTTTTATCAGATTTAGATTCAAGCTTTCGATCTGACTTTAAATGCGAACCCGTAATTTTAGGCGAAAACATTTGTTTTATTATCGGGAAATTCTCATATGACGGTCGAAAAAAAATCTTCAGACTTTAAAAGCTTGTTGATTTTTGCCCTGCCTTCAAAAATAACCCCTTCTTCAATCGAAAGATTTGCGCTTATAATATCTCCATGTACTTTTGCCGATTCTAACAAATGAACATTTTCAAGAGCATAGATATTGCCGTCGACAATACCCGCCACTATTACGCTTTTAGCCTGAATATTGGTTTGAACATGCCCGGTTTTGCCCACAATTACTTTGCCATGAGACATTATTTTTCCCGAAAAAGTACCGTCTATTCGAAGAGAACCTTCTAATATAAAGTCGCCGTTAAATTTTGCTTTTTCACCGATTATGGTGTCGATAGGTTCATAAGTAACTTCGTTTGAACCGCTCATTGGCTCTTTATTCAGCGCCTAAAAGCGTCAAATAAGGCATTGGATTTTGCGGTTCAACGCCTACAATAATCTGGTATTTCAAAACGGGCTCCATTCTATTTTTAGAATGTCCCATAAACCCTATTCGCTCGCCTTTGTTGATTTTATCGTCTTTTGAAAGAACAATGCGTTCTAAACCTTTATAAACCGTTTCATACCCGAAGTTATGTCGAACTCTGACTTCCCACATCCATTCAGAATCTTTTTTTACAGACGTCACAATTCCGGGAGCGGCGCTTAAAACCTCCGCCCCGGGAACGGCCGCGATATCAATTCCTTTATTAAAAAACACGTTCATTTTTTCTGAATCTCGTATAAAGCCGTATGGGTTTATAATATATCCCTTAACCGGCCACAAAGTAGGCGTGTTGCTTATTATTTTTTTTCTTTTTTTAATAAATTCTTCAATTTCGTCTAAGGGTTGTTTTGATATTTTCATATCTTCAAGAATTCTATTTAATACCGATATCTCGAGAGGCAATTCGTTTACCGATTGAAGATGCTGAGCGTTTTCGCCGTTTTCATTAATAGGTATAGAGGCCCCGCCATGGGCAAAAATTATATTATCAGCCTCTTCAATATCTTTGCCTTTGGCCATAGAGTATAAAACGCCTATATTCTGTCTTATCTCTTCATAGATACCGGTAATAGACTTTATTTCATCTTTTATTTTTTCAAATTGAATTTTAGCTTCTTCTTGAGAAATCTTAAGCTTATCGACCTCTTGAATGGTGCTTGTATGATTAATAATTAAAACAGAGCTTACAAGCACAATAACAATAACAATTGCGCTTGCTATGGTCATTGTCAAGTTTGATATATGAAAATTTCTTGTTTTTTTATCATTATGGGGAATAAACATCAGCGTAAGCTTTTCATTTTTCTTGCGCCATATTACAGAAATAATATTTCTATATATATTCTTAATCTTGTTAAAAATAACGTTGAACATTTTTAATAAAAAGTTTTTCTTGAGATCGGTTTTTGATTCAATATAAGTATCTTCAATAGTATATACTTCTTGACTTATTGTCGGCTTTTTTTTCTGTTTTTTTAGTTTACCGGCGTTACGAAATACTTTTTTCATAAGCCTCCTTCTAACAAGCTTCCCAGCATAGGTAAATTCTTTATTTTTTCACCATCTGTCAATGTTTTTTTATCGGGATTTCAGTTAATATGATTGACATTGAAACTTAAATTACTAACTTGTTTAAATGCAGCCATACGGTATATTTTGGCGTTAAATTAAAAAAATACAAATATGTTCGAAGCAATAAAAACAATTTTTCAAGGAATATGGGCCAATAAATATACCCGCATTGGCTTATTTTTATTTATTTTTCTTCTCGTTTTCGGAAATATTATCAAAATTCGTTTTGAAATTCACAATGTCATAGAAAGTTTTTTCAAAGAGCCCTCTTTTGACGACCCTGCCACATACAAAGGAAAACTCTATGATTTTGAAGAAGATCGCTTAGCGGCTTTAAAGGCCTATAAAAAAGGCATAGAGAAAATGCTAGAAGAAATCTATGATATTTATAACTATGAAATTCCTGAAGAAATTTTTGTAAAAGATATTGACATACACGATAATTGGCAGAAAAGTCTTGTGAAAGACTCTATTGAGAAAGCTTATTATTTTTTTACCGATTTAAATTTATTTTGTATGCCCACAACAGAATTTAATACCGTCGGCACAAAATGGCAAAGAGACGAAAAATTAAAAAAAAGAAGACTTCGTAATCAAAAGGGTAAAAACTATTCTCCTTTTGATTACGCGATTAGAACAGATAAAATCTTTGAAATTAGAAATTTTTTGTTCGAGCTTGATAACGAATATTTCTTAAAAGCGGCTCAAAAAAAACCCGATGCCCGTCTGTATTTGACCTTTCGAAGTTCATTATACGACGCCTTATGCGAACCCGAGAAAAAAAATCACTTCTGGCAGAAAGCTCTTGAATACCGCGAATATCTTAACGAGAAAAAAGTATATGAATCTTACCTGAAAGACCAAAGCGAAAGCGAAATCAATACAGAAGAAGTAGCGCGAAAAGCCGCCATCACGATTAGAACTGACCCATACTATCCTTCATTTTTAAAAGAATTTTATCTTTCGTCATTCTCAAATACTTCAAATCTAGACTGGAAACTCAAAAAAAGCGAAGATTTATACCGCAGTTATAAAGATAAAAGTTACTTAAAATCTTATATCTTGTCGCTTCTTGAAAAATCGAGAATATCGGGAGTCATAGAAAACAAAAAGATTTTTCAGACGCTTTATGAAATAAAATACCCTTCTATAGAATCTGACTTTGATTATCTTTACGCTCTATCAGAAACCGCGCTTCGGGCCGGCGAATATAAAAAATCAAAGGCGCTTATAAAAAATATCATAAAAAATAATTACTATAAAACCCGGTTAGACTTAAAAAAAGTTCAGCGTCTTTCTTTTATGCTTGAACTCAAAGGCTATTAAAATGCCCCCCCTGTATCTTGATTACAACGCGACGCATCCACCCGATATGCCGAGTCTTCAAAAAGCGATTGAAATTTATTCAATAAATTACGCCAATACTTCAGGCATATCCAGATTGTCTCAAAAGGCCGCCTATTTGCTCGAAGAAGCAAGACGAAATATTTCTACAAATTTAGATATTGATTCTAAACAAATTATCTTTACGTCTTCTGCTTCTGAATCAAACGCCTTATTTATACAAAGCATGCTTAATTATAACAGGCTTCAAAATAAAAAAAAACTGCAAGTCTACGCAAGCCCACTGGATCATCCGTCGGTTATTGATACTCTTGAAGCCGAACCCGATATTGAAACGAAATATTTAAACGTCAATAAAAACGGAGCTCTCGACTTAGAAAACCTGGAAATTATCTTAAAAAATAAACAGGCCGATTTTTTATGCATTTCGCATACTCATAATGAAACAGGAATTTTTCAACCATTTGACGAAATTGTTAAAATTCTGCGAGAATATCCGGTTGTAACGTTAGTCGACGCGACGCAGACTTTGCCTAAATTAAACAAGCTTTATTTAAAAAAAGAAAATATATTTCTTCCCTCAAAAGATTTACCTGTCTTTTTTTCGGCTTCGGGCCATAAAATAGGAGCGGGCTTTGGAACAGGCATTTTAATAAGACCTGATTTACCGATAGGAAAAAACCTCGAACATTATGTTTTTGCAAAAGGCGGAGGTCAGGAGTTCAAAATTCGTTCGGGTACGCACAACCTGCCCTCTATTTTAGCTTTTGATATGGTTTTAACCAAAAGAATGAACGACGATAAGCTTCTTGAGAAACTTTTTGAAAACACATCTTTTTTTGAAGAGGAGCTTTCTAAAGAATTAAATGTTGAAATTATAGGCGCAAACTCTCACAGAATGCCCGGAGTAAGCGGCATAATTTTTAAGGATATCAACGTAGACTTTTTGCTTCTGGGTCTCGATCAAAAAGAAATAACCGTCTCAACCGGAAGTTCATGCAAATCTAAAGCTAAAAAAGTTTCAAAGGGTCTTGTTTCAATGGGCATTTCTGAAAAAGACGCTTTAAATGTCTTGCGGTTTTCATACGGCAAATCATTTAATGATGAACAATCGTCTTATACTGTAAACGAAATTTGCGATATCGCCAAGAAAATAAAGTAATTTAATATGCGGCTTATATCAAGTTATAAGATTTCTGCATATATTCGGCCAATTCCTTTTGAGTAAAATGGGTCAAATCTTTTGCGATTTCCTGCTTAACGGCCTTCGAGAGATTTGCAGAAATTTTCTTTCTAAATTTACCTAAAAAATGCGGCGACATCGCTATTATTATTTCTTCAAATTCATTGGCAGCCAAATGTTTTTCAAGCGTCTGAATAATATTTTGGGCAAAAGTTTCTTCGAAAATATCATTAAAGCTCTTTTCTTTAGAGTATCCGTGCTTGGCAAAACCATGGCTATCTTGCGACGAACCTTGTCTATCGGTTTCTATATCGCGTCCTTTTTTTCTCATGTCGTCATTTTTAAAAATCTCTATTAAATCTAGATCTTTTTGAATTCGATTATATTTGTAAAGCTTTGCCTCAGCCGCATTTGCCGCCATTATCCATTTTATTCCCATATTACCCTCCTTAAATTAGATTTTACCGGAATTATTTTTTTGAATATTCTCTTCTTTAAAATAAAGATAATAAAGAGGGCTTGAACTTGCCAATATTATGCTTTTTTTATCAACTTTTCGCCGACGAAGGAGCAACGGGCATTACACTGGCGTGCCAGCTGCCTATTTTGATGAAACGGCCCTCGCCTATAGGCAGTAAAAGCACAATGCCCGATACCGTAAAAAAGATAAACCCGAACCATACCCAAAAAACAAGCGAGTTGACCCATACCTGAATTATAACTCTATTATCTTCGCCAATACCGCCATATTGCACATACACATCTTCAAGAATTGAGGGCATAATTCCCGGTTCAGACGTCGTTTGTTCATCGTCATACTCGTTGGTCATTCTATTGTACATAGGATATTTACGAAGTTCGGTTGTGTCGCTTTTCCAGAGTTTATTGTTTTTATAAACATTCATCGTGACCTTATCGGTATAATAAAGGGGCATTGTATCTTTGGGCAAATCAGGCGGATAGGTTGTTCTTTCAAAATTTGCGAGCTCAAAATTATAGCCGTCAAAATAAACCGTTTCGCCTTTTCTTAGATCAATTTTAATTTCTTTTGAAAAAGCGTTTCCGGTAAAGCCGATGCATAAAAAAGCGAAACCAAGATGCACCATATATCCTAAATAACGTCTCTTGTTTTGAAATAATACCAGTATAAAGCCTAAGATAAAGTTTTCTTTCGTATAATTTACTCTTGTTCTGGCCGCCTTATAAAATTCTTCAAGAACTCCCGCGATAACCAAAACAGATAACGCAAAACCCAAACCCGCCGCAGGCTTTAAAGCCTCAAGAGAAAAACTATGAGCTCTGTTGTACATAACGACAAAATAAATACCAAGCGTTAGGAACATGGCAGAGAAAGGCAGTCTGAAATTTTTGATTAATGTTTTTTTAGCGGTCTTGCGCCACGCTAAAAGAGGGCCCGTGCCCGTTAAAAAAAGAACCAAAAGACCGACGGGAACCATCCACTTATTAAACCAAATTCCCGTAAGCGATATTTTTTGCCCCGAAAAAAGTTCGGTTAAGGCGGGATACATGGTGCCCCATACGGTCGTAAAAAGAGCGATTAAAAGAACAACGTTATTAAATAAAAACCCGGCTTCTCTGCTTAAGAACGAATTAAAAGCGTTATCTGATTTCAACAAATGCAGTCTTGTTAAAATCACATAGGCGCTGCCAAAAATAATAAAAACCATAAAGACCAGGAAAAACACGCCTAAGTTAGAGCCCCCGAAAGCGTGAACCGAACTTACGACCCCCGAGCGCGTTAAAAAGGTTCCAAAAATACACATTAAAAAAGAAATACTTACGAGCGACATGTTCCAGACTTTCAACATCCCTCGTTTTTCCTGCACCAAGATAGAATGCAAAAAGGCCGTACCTGTAAGCCACGGGAACAGCGAAGCGTTTTCAACCGGATCCCATGCCCAGTAACCGCCCCAGCCAAGTTCTTCATAGGCCCATTTACCGCCAAGAAGCATTCCCACGCCTAAAAAATACCATGAGAAAAGGGTCCATCGTCGAATCAAGCGCGTCCAATTTAAGTTCATGCGGTTGGCCAGAAGCGCCGCCATCGCGATAGCGTATGGCACGGTAAAAGCGACGTAACCAAAATACAAAGTAGGCGGATGTATCACCATCGCCCAATGCTGCAAAAGAGGATTCAACCCCCTGCCGTCAGGCATCGCATAAGGAACTCCGTTAGCCATAAAAACCCTGAAAGGGTCTGAACCGGGCTCAAAATTTCCCAGAGCAGAGAAAAATAAACTGATAGCCATTAAGATTACCGTCATATAAGGCACAAGTATGGGCTCTCTTTTTTCTACATTTTTAATTCCTAAAACAGAAAAGAATACCAGCAGGAAGTTCCAGAACAGCAAAGAACCGGCCTGCCCCGCCCAAACCGACGTTATTTTATAAAACAAGGGAAGGCGATTGTTTACGTTGCTTTGAACATAAACGACCGAATAATCGGGAATAATCAATAATATTAGCAAAATTACGGTAGACGCCAGTAAAACATAAAAATGCAAAAATGCGGACTGCCTCGAGAAGCTAAGCATTTTTTCATTTTTTTTTGAAATACCCCACATTCCCGATGCTATGGCAAATATACAGGTTGCCAGCGAAAATGCATAGAAGGCCGCGCCTAATTCAGCTAACATAAGTGCTCCTTATTAAAACAAATAAAATATTTAAGATTGATCTTCTGCAATAGCTTTATACTTTGAAGCGCATTTGGCCATTACCTTATCTGCCACAAATAGTCTTTTCTGACCGTCATATGTACCGTCAATTGTGGCGTCTGCCCCTTCTTTAAAAGTATCGGGAAGAAGCGTTTTTCCGGTAAAAAAAATTGCAAGTTCTTTGCCTTCCTGCTCTATCACAAAATTGGCTTTTACCCCCTGACGCGTAATGGTGCCTTCTTTGACCTTGCCATACACTGTCATAAATCGGTTATTTAATTTATGGGGGCTTTCTTTTAAGATTTCATGAAATTCTGTAAGCTGATAATGAGGGTGCCCCGCGTCTCCGCTTGAAGATACGACTAAAAAGATGGCCCCTGCCACCAGCGAGACAATGACTGCCGCTAATTTTACTTTCATAAGTTATACTCCCTTATTGAAACACTTTGACAAGTCTTTTATGCTCTTTCTTCTGCCGAATTCAAGAACTGTGATTTGTACGCAAATCTAAACGGCGCCTGAATAAAGCCTGGAAAAAACCTTCAAAGAATTTGCTTTATATTTATTCAACAATACTCAAAAAAAACAATCTAATACTATTGAATATTTTATATACTACGATTTTTTTGTATTTAAAAGGCAAAATAATAATATATTAAAACTCTATTGTAAGAAAGATGTAATAAATTTATGGGGCCAAAAAGACCCCGTAAATTAAGAAACTCTATTAAAACCCATAACCTATGCCAAGACCATAAACATACGCCACATGATGATGTGCATAGTCAAAATTTACGGTAGGGGTTAAAGAAAGACTTCCTACGTGAATATCATAGGCCAGACCGCCTCTGAATACAAACGCCTTTTCGCCGCTGTGCATTTCAACGCCGGGGGCCAAAGCAATCTTAAAACCTCCCGCCGGATGTATAAACAACGCGCCCGCTACTATTGTCTGCATATGATCGCGAAACGCAAAATCAAGTATCAGGCCAAGGCCCAACAAGCCGTGCATGGCAGAAAAACGATATTCATAATCGGCTCCGGCTGTAAAGCTGGTGCTTTTATCGTAAAAAGTGGTCGCTCCAAGAAAAATCGCCGCATGATTTGAATGAATCGCATGCCCGTCTTTTTCTTCAGAAGATTCTGTTTCTTTTGCTTCTTCAGATATCGTCTCTTCAGCCGCGTCTTGCGAAAAAAGAGGCATTGAGAAGGCTAAAAAAACAATCGCTAATATACTTGTAAACTTTTTCATAATGGCGGCATATCTATAAAGAAGAATCTCTAGGTCAATAATTTTTAACCGGGGCTATTCCTGAAATTATTATGCTTTTCTGCAGGTCAATGCCTTAAAACGGTTTTGTTGAACGCTTGCGTACCGACGACTTCACTTATTTCAACATCGACTATATCGGGAACAGCATAGGGAAGGCGGTTCAAGAGACGCTACTGTTTAGAAACTAGGTTCTCTTTATAATATTACTAATTTTATAAGTTCATATAAAACTCTGTTAATGCTTTTTTATCAATTTTATGATTATTGCTATACGGGAACTTCTCAACTATGACAATATCTGTCGGTATCATATATTCAGGTAATTTTTTACCCAGTTTCATTTTAATTATATTAAGAATTTCTTTATATTCTTCATTAATATTATTTCGTAAAATTATAAATGCAACAATTTTAGTCACTTTCATATTTCTGCACAAAGGAACGGCAATAGCATCCTTTATTTCTTCAATTTGCAGCATAGAATTATTTATATCGCCAACCTCTATTCGAAAACCATTCAGCTTTATTTGCTCATCTTTTCTGCCAACAAAATATAAAATATTACCTTTTAAAAACCCAAAGTCTCCGGTCTTAAAGCAACGCTTATTTTCTTTTATATAAAATTTTTCTTTATTTAATTTCTCGTTATTAAAATATCCAATACTGACATGATCTCCTATAATTTCAATTTCTCCTATCTCTTTGCCATTTTCATTTTGAACATTAATTAAGTTTATTTTCTTTTCTTTATCTATCATACCGATTGGCAAAGAGGGTTCATTATTGATGATATCTTGAGTAATTTCGATCATAGTCGTACATACGGTAGCTTCTGTAGGTCCGTATGCATTTATTATTCTACTATTAGAAAAATTATTTTTTATATTTTGAGTTATTTTATTCGGAAGAATCTCTCCGCAAAAAAAGAAAATTTGCAATACTGGCAATTCCCTTTCATTAAAATCTCTACTTAAAAGCATTTTAGAAATAAAGGATGGCGTTGAAACCCATATTGAACAATCATATGCCTTTACTCTTTCAATAAACATATCAGCTTTTTCTGCAGTATTCCTATCAACCATAACTAATGAGCCGCCAAAATGCAAAAAACTCATAAGTTCAAATACTGACAAATCAAAACTAAATGGCGCCTGATTCATAAAAACCGGTTTTGAAGGCAAATTATAATCTTTTTCAATCCAGGATAAGAAGTTAATAATTGATTTTCTGGTGATTTGAACCCCCTTCGGTTCGCCTGTACTGCCCGAAGTGAATATTATATAAACAATAGGGTCATCACTATAATAGTATTTTTCAGCAAAAACTGACGATTGTTGTATCTTAATTCCCTCTTGATAAACAATAACCGAGAAATTTGAATTTTCAATTTCTAAAGTTGATATTAATATCTCAGAACCGGTTATTTTTCTTATTTTTTCGATTCTCTCTAACGGAACATTGGTATCGAGAGGAACATAAGGCAATTCTAAGCGAATACACGCAATAATCGCAACAACATAGAACGACTCTTTATGGCCATATATGATTACCGGATGCCCTTTCGGTAAATTCATCTCTTCTAATCTTTTGCATAAACTTTCAACATTTTCTTTTAAAAACTTCCAGCTTAAGTCAATATCTGAGCCCGAAATTGATATTCGTTCGTTATTATAGTTTATTATTTCTTCAAAGTTATTTGTTAAAAAATTATATCTCATAATTTATTAAAATCCTAAATTCATTAATATTTTATTATCTATATCTTTAAGATATGGAACCTTGGCGCTGAAAACATAGAGAGCCAGAACAACAAAATTTATTAATATAAAAGCAGATAATACTCCGGTTATCTTAGGTGAATTAAATAAACTGTCTTTGCCTTTTATCCCTAAATAATAACGATAGCTGTTATGAACCGCAGAATAAATTCCAAACATAAAACCACTTAAAATAAAATGAAATTTTATACCATTCCACATTCCCATCAATAAAAATGTTATTATCAAAGATATATTTTGTAATGACAATCGATATTTTCTAAGTTTTTTAAATTTATACAAATACATATAAATGGGTTTAAAGAAATAATCTTTAAGCCACGAACCTAATGTTATATGAAACCTTCGCCAAAATTCCTGGGGATTTTTCGAAAGAAAAGGATAATTAAAATTTTCAGGTATATTTATTCCTATCATTTTCGCCGACCCGATTGCCATTGATGAATAACCGGCAAAATCAAAATAAAAATATATAGAATATCCATACATCATCGAAATCATATCTTTTAAATTTGTACTGTTCTCATCAATATTTTTTATCCAAAAATCATCAATCATTTTAGCAATAATAAATTTTTGCAGCACGCCAATCAATAAAATACGCCAGCCTGATAAAATGTTATCTGTAGATATCTGGTCGTATCCATTTTCAATATTATTCGCAAACCGATATGACCGATCAATTGGCCCCGCTAACAAAGTAGGCGGGAAAAGCAGAAAAGAAACAAAATCTATAATATTCATCTCGGGATTATGCTGGCTGTCAATAATCAATTGAACCGTACGAAAAGTAATATATGACAAACCTATAAATGTGATTAATGGAATTAATATATAGAACTTTACTAATACCATTGGCAGAGCGACTAAAAGTATCCCCAAAATATTTATTATTTTCTTAGGTAAAACTAAATACTTATAAATAAAATAAATATAGACTATAAATAATAAAGCATGAATCGGCTGAGGAAATAATATAATGATATACAAAAGGGTTAAAAAAAATATTAATTTACTATATGAAATAAATTTCTTGAAATATTTTTTAATCAAAACTACGCCAACAGTTACTAGAATTATTATGATAAAATATTTCAATTCAGTAAAAGGTAAAATATTTCGGGAAATCTTATTTGAAAGATTATTCTCAAAATTGTTGATATATAAACTGAACTGTTCTATTAATTTCAGAAGAGTCAATGATTTTACCTCCATATAGCATTGGCATAAACAAGAGTAAGATCAGATATAAAATAATATCAAGTATAAATACTAAGATTTTGTTTCTCATATTACGTTTTTATTTATCTAATTATTATGTATAAAGCGTTTATATATTTCTTTATTCACTTTAGCCCATCCATATTCTCCGGGATGCATAAGGTCAGTTAAAACTCCTATTTCGATTTCTCCCTCATTCATCCATAAATCTAACAGCTCAAAATTTTCTTGTTTTAATTTTTTTCGAATTTTATTCAATACCTCATCATATCGATTCAGTTTTGCGTGCGCAGTCGGATGTATGGGCCATAGAACAAAAAGAGGTCTATTCTTAAAATTCTTTAATAAGTTGATAAGCATTTCAAAGTCATCATATTCTTGATTAAACAAGGGTAATCGCCTTACATGCTTTGGTAATCTTTCATACTTCATGTATTTTGTAAAATAGTCGTCATATATATAGTAATCATTATTTGTATATTTATTTATCTCTGCTATTTTTGCATTTTCTAAAATCTTTTCCCAGTCTATTTTTTTTCCCTCGTAAACAGAGTAGTCATGGGTTTCAATATCATGATTTTTTTTTAAATACTTAAAAAAATAAGCTAAATTTATTGAACCAATATTCTTTTTAAAAGAATACGCCATTGACAAGGGAGTAATATCCATTATTGTGTCATAACGTCGGTTAATATTAGAAATAATATAATTTTTAAATTCTTTTGGCGCTGAACTTTGATAGTACAAACGGTAAAACAATTCTGCATTAATATAATCAGTAAATCTTTTTATATTCGTACCTTCTGTATTAAACCATCCCGGCGATATTAAAAATACCAACCGCGCATTATTCAGCAATATCTCATTATAGAGAGAAGACAATTCTGCGAGCATTATCAGACTTTGGTGCCCTCCGCCTCCTATAGCGTTTACGGGAATTCCTAATTCTTTATTGAAAAAAATATGTGGATTATTACCGAGAGAACTTGCCAGTTCAGAAGACCCGAATATAGTAATCTTACCGGACAACAAGGCCTTTTCGAGTTTTAAATATGATCTTTTCTTATCTGATAAATCATACAAATATTGAAAATCGGAGATTTTTCCTATATCTTCATAAGTATTTTTTTCTTTAGAATAAATATTTATATATGCAAAATTGTATTTTTCTAAAAATTTATTTATGCCGGCAGAAAATATTACAGCTATTGCCAATGCAACAACATGCAGCATAAAATTAGTTTTTTTCATTTAATCGTTTTGAAATAAAATCAGAAATTTTTTCAATTGTATCAAAACTTTCAACTGTTATCTCGGTAGCGTCTATTTTTATCTTAAAAGCTTCTTCGATATTAACAGCAAGTTCAACCATATCAATTGAGCTAAGAAGATTATTCGATAATAATGGCTGATCAGCATTAACATTTCGCATAACAATTTCTTTAACTAATTGAACAATTTTTTCTTGTATATCCATAAATCATTTTCCTGTAGATTTACCTAAAGAACTTAACCTATATTAAAAGACATTGTGCAAAGTTTTTTTTATTAACCACCCTGAATTATTTTTTTCTCTCTCTTTCAGTTTTTAATCGAACATGTTTTTAAAACCCATTCGGCTTGCGTCAAATGAATAGTAAAGAAAAAAGGAGTTTCTCATGAAACAGAATTCTAAACTTAAGACTTTTTTAATAATCTCGGCGACTTTCATATTGCTTAATTGCAACAACAATACGTTTGAGCTTTTATCAAGCGGTCAAATCGTAAAAACGGCTGATAACATCCCTTCAATTATATCGATAACAACGTCAACGCCAGACGGAACATACGGTTTAGGCGCCGTTATAAATATTACGGTAACCATGAATGAACCGGTTACGCTATCAAACGGAACTCTTGAGGCGACCCTAGATACCGGCGATATCGTCTCTGTTTCGGGAACCTACCCTACAGATATCTTAACGGGAACTTATATCGTGGGCTTGTCTGATTTTTCGACCGCCTTAGACGCTGTAAGCGTTGGCCTTTCAAACGGCGCGTCTCTTGAAGACGATACGGGAAACAACGCCGATTTAACAATGCCGTCTATTACAATAGCCTCAAACAGTTTTATCGTTATAGATACCGCTTCGCCTTCTGTTCTTTCGGTAACTTCGTCAACGGCAGACGGGTCTTATAAAGAAGGCGCATCAGTAAATGTTACGGTTACCATGAGCGCACAGGTTATCTTATCAGGAGGAACTCTTGACGTGACGCTAGATACAGGCGACGTGATCTCTGTTTCAGGAAGCTATCCCGCCGATATATTAACCGGAAGCTATATTGTTGGCGCAGGCGATACCTCTCTAGCTTTAGATTCTACCACAATTTCATTAAACGGGGGCACCTTAAAAGACAGCCTCGGAAACAACGCTAATTTAACAATGCCCGCGACAACAATCGCAACAACAAGCGCTATTGTCATTGATACATCTGCCCCGGCGATTATTTCAGCGCAGACATTAGACGCCGATCATAACGGCTTTGTCGATCATTACAAAATTACTTTTTCTGAAAATGTTCAAGATTCAACATTCCCCGGATATATCGCCAACGCGCAGGGAACCATTACAACCGACTGGCTTATAGCCGGTTATACAAACGTAAAACTGGCCCATGGAACAGCCGCCCCTGAGGTTGATAATACAGACGACAATGTCATTTATATTATTTTTACCGAAGCCGCATCAGAAGACACCGGCTTAAAACCCGATTTAACGACAAGCGCGCTACCCGGCTTACAAGATATCGCCGGCAATAGTATCTCTCAATTAACGACAGTCAGCGTTACAGAAACCGACGGCGCGATACCGGTTGTAGCATTTGCCGAAGGTACAAGCAATACATCGGTCGAGGTTACATTTTCTGAACCTGTTCAGGCGGCTGACGCCGAAATTGCCGTTAATTATACCGTTACGGGCGACGGAGGATTAACCGTCTCTAACGCTGTCATGTCGGGAGGATCCGGCGTTGACGGCAAGAAAGTCGTTCTTACAACATTTTCGCAGACGGTGGGCATAAACAACTATACCGTAACCGTAACAGAGGGGGCCGTTAAAGATTTAGCGAATAACGGCGTTTTAACAGGCTTTAGCAGCGCGTTATTTTCGGGACAGCCTGAAGTACTTCGTCTTTCTTCGGCTTCGGGCATAAATAACACAACCGTATACATAACATTTTCTGCGGCAGTAAAGGCCCCAGACGCCGAATGCTCAAGCGCAGTCGCCTGCGACGGGGTAATTTACTCTATAGCCGGTTTAACGGTACAAAACGCGGCCATGGCAGGCGGCCCGGGCATTGACGGAACAACAGTCGTCTTGACCACGTCGCAGCAGTTAAACAGCGCCGTTAACGGATATACCATTACGGTAACAGGCGGAATAATAAGAGATTCAGCCACAGGCACAGTTACCTGCGACGGCCCCGATAATACCGCTTCTTTCACGGGAGATAAACTGCCTTCTATAATTTCGGCCTCGTCTATTGACGCAACGCATGTAAATGTTACATTTTCAGAACCCGTCACCTGGGATGCAAGCGCAACGGGGGCTCTTCTTGAAACAAATTACGCGATAGACAACGGCTTAACAGTATCATCGTCTACGTCGCAAACTCCTACAACGGTTGTTCAGCTAACCACTTTGTCGCAGACAGCCTCAACTTTGTATACCGTTACCGTCTCGAATATAACCGATACAACGGGCAACACAATAAACCCCGCGGCAAATACGGCGACATTTCTGGGGCTTGAAAATATAAAGGTTTTAAGCATGGCAGAAATTATCGCAAATACGGCGACAACCTTTAGAATCTTAGAAACTACCTTTTCAAAAGAATTCATAACCGACGGCGGCGCAAACGCAGTAAATAATCTGTTAAACTGGAAAGCCCCCGCCGGCGCGAATATACTGGGCGTCTGTACATCGGTAGACGATACCGCCTGCCCGGTAAGCGGTTATTCAAACGGCAATACAATAATTTACTTTAAGGTAGACGACGGTTTAGGATCCCCTCCGGTTCAAGGCGCATATACCTTTGTCGCCTCGGGCTGGGACGGAGCCGCTTACACTGTAGCAGGCGCCCCGGGCTGTATTCTTCCTAACGGCGGGGCCGAATACGGCGATTGTCTGCAGTCAAACCCTAACGATCGCGCCAGTGTAGAATTTGGCGCTTTGCCCACCAACCCCGGCGACGGCCCGGTTTACTCTGACCCTTTTAACGACGGCGTTACGCTTTCGGGTCTGGTATTTACCTATAACGGCAAGCTAATGATAGGGCCAAACGATACCGATTCGGGAATTTTTCAGGTAGACGTCGATATGCTTAACTCGCAGACAATCACTCTTGACGCCGATAATGTTACAGCGGGCAACCAAGCCTTCGCGCCGCCTCTTCTAGAAGACCCTACTGGCAACATTCTGGCCGGCATCGATTACTTTTACGCGGGATGCTACAGCGACACATTGAACCTTGATTCAACCCTTACGGGAACAGATTGTTCAACGGCAGGCGGATCAGAATACTTGTTTACCCTTGGCTACAATACCGATAACGCGGGCGGTTCTGTCGGTTATAATTCAAACTGGAACACCACAAATATCACGTCGCCTTTTGTTTTTAACCACATCACAGGCTTATCAAGCAACGTAACCAGAACCTTCAGAGCAATGAGCATTGTCATCTTCAAAGGATGGATCTACCAGGCCTCGCAGCATCAGGCGGGCACTCGCGCCGTAAGATGGAACCGCTTTCTGCCCGACGGGTCAAGCAAACCCGATTTAAGAGGAGACCGTCTAAACAGAATAGGAGAAGGCGGCACAATACCAAACGGGCAGGGAGCCAAGATTATAGGCCTAATATCTATAGACAGCATGTATGAATATGACAATGACGGAGCGGGTTCAAACGAATCTCAGCTTTATATCGCCAACGGCGGCTCATGCCTTGAAGCGGGCGGCGGCCTTCCCGGAGGCTCTGACGACTGCTTAACCGATCAGGTAAGAAACGGTACAACAGATTCAGACGGAGGCATCTTGCGAACAAATTTAACCTATTCGACTTTTGCCAACCCGCCCCTTACATGCACATCGACAGCTCATTGCGACAGCATGTGGGACGACGTAACGCCGAATCACTCAAACTGGCTTAAATTTATGTCAATAGCTCTGCCCGATGACGCGACAGCGGGGGGCGACTGGGACGCTCTTGTACCCGCCAATACAATCACGCCCGCTATTAAGGCCATACCCTATATGGTTTCTTTTAACGGCGATATGTATATCATTCGAAACGCCTGCTCGAGCGTATATACCCACACTGTCGCGACGGGAGATTTTATCTCTAACGGCCGAAAAACCTGCACCGCCGGCAACGAAGTTCCGCAATTATGGAAGCTTCCCGCCGGAACGACAGCGTCTCCTAAAGGGTCTTCTGACTGGGCCTTTATAGGCAATGTTACAAACGGCAAAACAACCATGGCAGGGGCCGACTGGTCAGATACGATAAACCATCCGTCATATGCCGACAATAATACTGAAATCACACTTTTAGCGGTGGTAGGCGACAGACTTTATGTCGGCTTTGACAACGCGGTAAACGGCGTTAATATATGGCGAAGCAAAAACGGCATTACAAGCCCCGCCGGAGAATCTGACTTTGAAGCTATCTGCGATACCAATCTGGCCTGCTCAGATATGGCCAAGCAATTCGGATTCGGCACCATAGGCGACGCGAGCTCTACAAACGACATTAAACGTCTGTTTGACAAAACTGAAGTTACCGACGCGGGAGTCGACTATCTGGTATTTACCGCCGGCGACGGGGTAAATCCCGTAAAGGTTTACCGCTCGACCAACGATTAAAATATGATTTATAATTTTATGATGTTGAACATTAAAAAAAAGGCTGTATATTTGCTTATCGTTTTGGTAAGCCTTTATGCAGCCGCCTGCGGCGGTCAAGACAAGCCCGACTTTAGCGAAACGCAAGCAGAATATACCGAAGAAAACCCCGGCAAGTGGGCAGACAAGGTTTCGGATCACTTGCCGAAAATAGAAATTTTACAGAAACAAAGAGATAATGTTCTAATTTACGTTATCTTAAAAGACGCAAGCGATACTCATTATATAGAAAAAATAGGCGTCATCGACGCCGACAACAAAATACTGCATGAAAAATCTTTCGGCAGGGGCCGCCAAAACAGCTATAACGCATGGTTTACCATGAACCTCTCTGATTATAAGGGCAAAGAATTAAAAGTTTACGCCAAATGCAGCAGGCACGACTTGTGGGTCAAGATGTGGGCGCCGTAAAACCCATAATTTCTTTAGAAATCAATTTCCTGCCTTCATGGTTTCTTTATAAATTAATTTTTAATATTTAAAATAAGGAAGCCATGAAAACAGGAAACAAACTTTAATATTTTACTTATAGAATACGAGTCGCTGAGCACTTAAATATTTTTCTCAAACATTTTTAGCTTTAGTCTTTTAATAAAAAAATCTACTTGACCGCCTTGAAAGAACATATTTTATAATTTCTTTTAATTATGGATAGAAATCTTGGTTTAGAATTGGTACGCGTTACCGAGGCGGCGGCTCTTGCCTCGGCAAGGTTAATGGGCAGAGGCGACGAAAAAGCAGCCGATCAGGCCGCTGTAGACGCCATGCGAAGAGCTTTTGATGACATTGACATAGACGGCATGATTGTAATCGGCGAAGGCGAAAGAGACGAAGCCCCTATGCTGTATATTGGCGAAAATGTAGGCACAAAAAAAGGCCCGTCTATTGACATTGCCCTTGATCCCTTAGAAGGCACAACCATTACGGCAAAGGGCGGTTATAACGCCACTTCAGTAATTGCCGTCGCAGAAAGAGGATGTTTTCTGCACGCTCCCGATACTTATATGAATAAAATTGCCGTGGGCCCCGAAGCAAGGGGGCTCGTAAATTTAGACGATCCGATTCCTGAAACGCTTAAAAAGGTGGCGCAGGCCATGAAAAAACATCTTGAAGATTTGACGGTATGCATACTTGACAGACCAAGACACGACGAACTTATAAAACAGGTAAGAGACTGCGGCAGCAGAATAAAACTGATATCAGACGGCGACGTATCGGGGGCCATTGCCACATGCATGCCCGATTCTCCCGTAGATATACTGCTCGGCATTGGCGGGGCGCCCGAGGGAGTGCTTTCTGCCGCAGCCCTGAAGTGCCTTGGCGGAGATTTTCAGGGCAGTCTGCATTTTCGAAACGACGACGAAAAAGAACGAGCTAAAAAAATGGGAGTCAAAGACCTCAATAAAACATATACCCTTGAAGAGCTTGCCAAGGGCGAATCGGTATTATTTTGCGCCACGGGAGTTACCGACGGAGAAATGCTAAAAGGGGTTTCTTTTACCGGCAACGGAGCCGTTACGTATTCAATTGTAATGAGAGCTCGCACCAGAACCATACGATGGATAAAATCTGTTCATCATTTTGACTTTAAGCCTAAATACTGACAGCGAAGAAAATCCACATTTCAAATTTTAATATAAAAGGCTTATATTATGAAAAAAACTCCCGATTTTAGAAATGAAAACGCCAAAAAGATCAAGCCTTATGTTCCCGGAGAACAACCCCAAGGCGGCGATTATATTAAATTAAACACTAATGAAAATCCTATGCCCCCCTCGCCCGCCGTTGTCGAAGAATTAAAGAAAATAATCAAGAACCCTGAACTGCTTAAAAAATATCCTTCACCCAAAGGCGAATCTTTGCGAACAGAGATTGCCAACAAATGGAAATTAAAACCCGAAAATGTTTTAATTACAAACGGTTCTGACGAAGCCCTGTCTTTAATATGCCGAACCTTTTTAGATCACGGAAATTTTGCCGTTTATCCTGAAGTAACTTACACATTATATGAAACCTTAATACAAATGACCGGCGCAAATTCATCTATCATACCTATGAAGAAAAATCAACCAACGCCTTTTTGCGTTGATCTAGAAGCCCTTGACAGGGCCTATGGCAAAATAGTCTTTTTACCGAACCCTAACGCGCCAACGGGAGAATTTATTCAACTTGAAGAGCTCGAATCTGTCGTCATGAAATCTGACAAATTATGGATTATCGACGAGGCCTATAACGACTTTGTCGAAAAAAGCGCGTCTTTTTTAAACTGCATAAAAAAGTATGAAAACGTCATTGTAACCCGCACATTTTCAAAAAGTCACTCTCTTGCTGGTCTAAGAGCCGGATACGCGGTATCTTGTAACGAAGAAATCATGAACGCTTTATATGCAATGAAAGATTCTTACAACGAAGACATTATCTCGCTTCGTTTAGCGTCTGCTGCGTTTACCGACGAGGGTTATCTTAAAAAATGCGTCGCTTATATCGCCGAAGAACGGGAGCTTTTAACAAAAGAGCTTGAAAAACTGGGATTTTTTACTCTTCCCTCAAAGGCAAATTTCATATTAACTAAGCCTCCTGAAAAAATAAAAGCCGAAGAACTCTATGAAGACCTTAAAGAAAAGAAAATCTTGACAAGATACTTCAATACAAGTTACATATCAGATTATTTAAGAATCAGCATAGGCTCAAAAGAAGAAAATAATATTTTATTAGAGAAAATAAAAGAAATTATTAACCGCTGATTTTTATTAAAATAAAAAGAATATTAATATAATTGAGAGTATAATGACAGAAGTAATCAATAGAATCAGCAGCGTCTATGTCGAATTGGTTTTAGCGGGTTTGTTTGCAATTACGGGAATATATTTAACTTTACGTCTTTTTCTGCCTCAAATAAGATATTTTGCCTATGCAATACGTCTGGCTCTCGGCCTTGCCGAAAAAGAAGAAGACGAAATACTGCATATTATCAAAGATAAAGATATCGATAAAACCAGAAAAGGTGATATCTCCCATTTTGATTCTTTAAGCATAGCGTTAAGCGCGTCTCTTGGCGTCGGCAGCATTATAGGGGTCATGTTTGCCATAATCAGCGGCGGCCCGGGAGCCTTATTTTGGATGTGGATGACCGGTCTTTTGGGCATGGCTATAAAATATACAGAAGCCGTTCTTTCTGTAAAATACAGGGTAGAAACCGAAAGCGGATACGCAGGCGGCCCTATGTACTATATGCAAAAAGGGTTAAAATCAAAAAAACTGGGGATTTTCTACGCGATACTGATGCTTTTCACCACCGTCATTTTAGGCAATTTAATACAGGTTAATACGGCCGCCTTAATTTTTAAGGAAAACAACTTAAACGTTCCGTGGGAAACCGTATTTATTGCCCTTGGTTTGTTGGCGGCCTTTATTGTGCTTAGCGACTTAAAAAGAATCGCTTATTTCTCTCGTTTTTTTACCCCCTTTATGCTGTTCATCTATTTGTGTCTGGGAATATATATTCTATTTTATAACCATTCATATCTGCCAAAAATATTTCAAAATATAATTGATCATGCTTTTCATCCCGCGCCTGCTTTCATGGGCATGACTTCGGGAGCCTTTCTTTTAGCCGTTAAATCGGGCATCTCGCTTGGGGTTTTTTCAAGCGAAGCGGGCCTGGGTTCGGCCTCAATTTCAGCGGCTTCGGCTAAAACCGATTATACGGTAAAACAGGGGCTTGTTTCTATGCTGGTTCCTTTTTTTGATACCTTATTTGTCTGCACCATTACCGGAATTTCAATCATGGTGGCCGTTGAAAAATATGATATATTTTCTTCCCTGAAATTAAACTCTGAAAACGCGGCCTTTGTGGATCCTGTAATTTTAATGTCGGTTTTTTTTGAGTTTTTTCCTACGACCGTAAAATCTTATAATCTTTTCTTTTTTACTCTCATTCTATTTATTTTTGCTTTATCGACCATTGTAGGCTGGTATTTTTACGCCGATAGAATCTTAACTTTTCTAAAGATTAAAAAGAAAAACCTTTTTAAGACGACTTATTTGCTTCTTATCATACCGGCGGCGTTTATTCCATACCGGTTATTATGGAACACGGCCGGTTTACTGGTTTCAATTGTCGCCATTATAAACCTTACGGCTATTTTATTTTTGTCTAAACAGGTATTCAAAGAGACAAAAATTTTCTTTCAAAAATACCCGCATAAACACGATTTAACCGTTAGAATTTATCTGTATTTTCTTGGCATCCTGCCCAAAAATACTTTATCTAAAATCTTTGGATTTGCGGCCGGTTTACATCTGCCGCGTTTTATGATGATTCCCATTCTTTTGGCTTTCGCCAGAATATACAGAATAAATGTTAATGAAGCGGAGCTTGAAATCTCAGATTATCGATCTTTAAATAAGTTTTTCACCCGAGCCCTTAAAACGGGCTCAAGAATTGTAGAGCCTGACGCCGCGTCTATTGTTTCTCCGGTTGACGGCAGAATCATTCATTTCGGAACCATCGAGAAAGGCAAACTAATGCAGACAAAAGGCATTTCAATGAGCTTAGAAGAGCTATTAGGTTCAAATCGTTATCTCGATCGTTTTTTAGGCGGCAAATATGCGACTATTTATCTATCGCCGCAAGATTATCACAGAATTCATTCGCCATGTTCTGGCAAAATTACGGGCTACTACTACAAGCCCGGAAAACTATACCCCGTTAATCTTCTTGCCGTAAACAGCATAGACGGACTCTTCTCAAAAAACGAAAGGCTGATAACTTATATTCAAACAGAATTCGGATTAATTGCCTTAATAAAAGTGGGAGCCACATCGGTAGGCAGAATCAAGGTAACCTATGACGAAAACATCGCCACCAACCGATGGAAAAGACATCCGAAAGAAGAATTTTACGAAAAAGGCATTGAAATAAAAAAAGGAGAAGAAATCGGACGTTTTGAGATGGGTTCAACCGTCATCATGATTATAGAAAAAGAAATTTCTGAGTTTCTTGAAATAGAAGAAAAACAAAAGCTTTTATTCGGCCAGCCGTTCGCTTTATTTCAACCCGGCAAAATAGAAAGCGTGTCTGCCGATAATATAACAAAAACCAAAAGAGAAACAACTTAATTATGTCAAAAGAAATAGGCGTTATAGGTCTGGGCAAAATGGGCGGCGTAATAGCCGGTCTTCTGATAAAGCATGATTACAAAATCACGGCTTTTGACGTAAATAAAGAGGCCGCAAATTCGCTGCAAAATAAAATAAATTTTTCTACCGAAATCAAAGATATACTGAAATCGAAAATTCCCGTCATCTTAGCCGTTAAGCCCGCGTTTATCTCAAAAATCATATCGCAAATTGCCGACGAAAGACTTTTAATTTCTATCGCGGCGGGTGTTAACACATCGGTCATGCAGTATCATAGAAAAGTACCGGGACCCGTAATAAGAGTAATGCCCAACACTCCATTTTTAATTCAAAAGGGAACCAGCGTATTATATGCCGATAAAAACTGCTCAGAAGACGACAAGAAAACAGCCTTAGATATTTTTTCAAAAGGCGGCGACGCTTTTTTTATCGAAAACGAAAACTGGATGCACGCCGTAACCGCGCTTTCAGGCTCGGGGCCGGCTTTTGTCGAGCTTTTTCTTCAAGCTTTAGAAGACGCCGGCGTTTTAAGCGGCTTGCCCAGAGATATAAGCCGAAGCCTTGTCTTAAAAACCGCGGCGGGAACGGTAAGTCTTGTTGAAAACGAAAACAGATCTCCTCAAGATCACATCTTAGACGTTACGTCTCCCGGGGGAACAACCATCTACGGCTTAAAGGCCTTAAAAAAACACGGTTTTGAAAACGCGGTTTATAAAGCGATTAAAAGCGCCGTAAAACGCTCTGTTCATCTTGAAAAAGAAAGCCGCAAAAAAACATTATGATTAAGGCCCGCGCTCATGAAGAAAAAATCATCGGCGCCATAAGAAAACATGTTCCCATGCTGCCTGAAAGCTGGGGCGTCGGCATTGGCGACGATACGGCTCTTCTTAATCTTCAAAAATTAAGCAAAAAACAACTGGTTATAACGACCGACTCTTTAGCCGAAGATGTTCATTTTAACTGGAAGCTTTCGACGCCAAAAGAAGTTGCCGTAAAACTTTTTCAAATGAACGCTTCTGATATACTTGCAAAAGGCGGCTCGCCTCTTTTTGCTCTGTTGAATCTTAATTTATCGAAAAATTTCGCTCTAAATACCAATTTTGTTCTTAGCTTCATTAAATCTCTGGGCAAAGAAATGAAAAACAAACAGGTTTTTTTAATCGGGGGCGACGTTACTTCTTCGCCCGCATGCGTTTTTACAATGACATTGATGGGAGAAGTCGACAAGTTCATCCCGCGCAGAAACTCTTCAATTAAAAAGGGAGACTTGCTTGTATTAACCGGCGGCATAGGCGGATCAAAATACGCTCTTGAAAAGTTAAAATCTCAAGAGAATAATCTTCCGTTAAAAATAAGAAGACTATATACAGCTCCGCAGGCACAATGGAAGACGCAAGAGTGCCTATGTAAATCGGGCGTTTTGGCTAATATCGACACATCTGACAGCCTTTACGAATCACTGATGATTTTATCAAAAGAAAACAAGATCTCCTTAAAAATAAATCTTGATAAAATAAGAGTTCCGTCTTTTCTAAGAGAATATAAATTTGAAAAAATATTATCTTATCTTTTAGGCTCGGGAGAAGATTTTGCGATGCTCAGCGTTGTTTCGCAAAAGACAAAGGAAAAATGCGTAAAAAATAAAATGCAAATTATCGGCGAAGTTTACTCGATAAAAAAACCCGAAATTTTATTTTATTACAAAGAAAATAAAATTGAAATTAATGAAGACGATTTTAATTTATTCGGGCACTTCTGATTTTTTCTTGGGTTCTGGCCTTTTATAAACGACAATATTATCGCCCTTTTGAATCTTATAGATGTCTTCGGGATTTTTGGGCCTTGCCGATAAAATATCCATATCTAATGCTTGTATTTCAAGCTCAGATATTTCGCGGCCGTTACGCATAGCCATCAGAGGCGTATTTTTTCTTATCTCGTCGCGCTCTCCTAAATTAATAATCAAATGGCCCTTGTTTATTTTTAATATTTGACCCGAAAAAGGAATATTTTCAAATATATGTTTGGCCAGCGAAATTGAAAGGTTTCTTAAGTATCCTCTGCCGGTTTCTTTTAACGAAAACTGTGCGAATTCAATGCCCGTTTCTAAATCGACCAAAAAGGCGCTTATAGAAAGACCCTCTTGTATTTCTTCATAACTGCCCGCAACGGCATAACGCAGTTTTTTTTTCTTTAAATCGCCTATCGGCAAACCGCCTCTTAGTTTTTTATTATAAATTTGTTTAACTTTTTTTCCTATTCCGCCGCTGTAGTTTCCCCATAAGGCAAAGGCCGTATCGGCAAACTGCTCTTTGTTCATTTCTTTGAAATTGTTTCCGTCGATTGTCGTAAGTCTTCCCATTTCTAATAGCGCAAAATCTAATTTCTCGGCGATGGCAGAACCAGCGTCGGGATAAGTTCCTAAAGGGTTTTTAGGAGAAAAATTAAATATAAATAAAGGCGTAGGACTTCTTTCTTTATCGGGCTCGTTAATGCCTTCTGTATAATACAGCTTATTTTGTCTTGCAGAAATTAACTGCTCATACATATCATGATATTCTTTTTTTTTGGTTTTTTTGCGAAGAAACTTAAGCTCTTCGCCTAGACGCGCCAAATCGTTTTTGCTTCTATGCGCCGACGCAATTATTTTTCTTGCCTCAATATTTTCGGGGAACAAAAATAACGACCACCTGATTTCATATAATCCTTTTAAATAATAATTGGCCGCCATCAGGCTTTTGCCCTGATCAAAATGCAGCATGGCGTTTGCGATGTTAACCGGATGTTTTCTTTCAGGGTTAAACTTTATCTGATTTTTCTCAAAATGATGTCTGGTGATTTCGTCGTTATAACTCATATCAAGCATCTGGGGGAAAATAGACAAACTTTTTTCGGGATAGCAGTATCCTATATAATATAAAGAAGGATAATGATTTTCATTTACGCTTAAAACGGTATTAAAAAAAGATAACGCCTGTAAGCAGTCTCCTGAAAGAGCGTAAATTTGACCCAACAAAAAATTAGACGGAACGAAAAAATTATCGTAGCCTTTCGCATTTAAAAGATAATCTACAGAATCTTGAAACATATCGACGCTGACGGGTCTGTCAGAAAATAAATCGCTGTTTTCATTTAACGATTTTATCAAGTGTATTTTCCCCAATTCCACAAAAATCTCGGGATTTTCGGGTTTTATTAACAAAGCTTTTTTTAACGAATCTTCGGCCGCGTCGTATCTTTTCTGAAGCATGTATATTTGACCGAGAAGAAGCCATGACCTGTAATGCGCCGGATTCATTTTTAAAGTTCTGTTTACTTTTTTTTGGGCAAGGTAAATGTTTCCGCTTTTCATAAACAATAAAGACGACAAGTAGTGAAAATCTGGATTCTGCTTATACAGTTTGAGCCCCTCTGAGAGAAACTTATCGCAATTTTTGAAATCATTTAAATCAAGATAAGAAAGAGATATTTCAAAAAGACCTTCCTGGCTTTCTGGTCTGATAACTAAAGCTTTATTCAGGTATTCAACGGAGCTTTTAGCCGAGCCTGTTTCTCTCATTAAAGAGCCCAACGCTAATAACGCAGGCGCGTAATTTGAATTTTTTTTAAGACTTTTCTTGTAAAACTCAATAGACGAAAGATAGTTTTTTTGTATTCTTTCTTCGTCTCCTTTTTGCTTATAATAAGCCGCGTTTTTTTCTGCGTAAAGAGGCTGACGAAAAGAAATCAACGCTATTAAAAAAAAAATTATGGATAAAACGTTAAATCTTTTGCAATTATCAATAAACATTAAATATAATCTCTCTTTATTTTAGCGATCTTCGGGAATAAAATAACCCGACGTTTCAACCCCTGTTCTATTCTGAAAATTCACTTCAAGCTGCATATCTACAAACTGCCCCTTCCATTCTTTCAAAGCGGGGCTTTCATAACTTAAAACATACCTGTCTTCGCTTTGTTTACGAAGCAGTTTTTGGATATTTTTAAGTTCTGACGAATAAGCCGAAAAATAATAGCCGCCTGTTTTCTCGGCAAAGTTTTTAATTTTTTCACGATGGTCTTTATACAAGCTGTTCTGTGGATTTTCAAAACTAATGACATAAATTGGTATGTGATTATTTACGGCATAGTTTTCAAGCCGCGATAAATTTATTTCAGACAAGCCGTCATATGACAAAAGACCTTCTGTAACCCATATCATGGCCCGCTTTCCTCTTTTGTCTAAAAGCTTGGAAACTGAATGGTATAGCGCCCTGCCTAAACCCGTTAAATTATTATTTGTAAAATCTTCAGGTTGATTTACATGCAGAGCTTTTTGAATCTGTAATCTTGAACTTGTCCATTCGCTGTCTTCTCTAAAAGCGTCGGAATAACTTATAACTTTTATCTCGTCTTTTTCTCTTAGCTTCAGCGTAATAAAATCGGTTATCCAGTTTAAAGCGTCTTGAGAGTCTTTCATCATTAAACTTTTTGACAAGCATATTGTCCAGCTTCCCTGAAGATCGAACTTTTTTAAATAGCCTGCGCCTAACCGGCCCACGTCGGCGTTATTTTCAGAAATTTTAAAATTATCTGAATCTAATACCGTAACCATCTTGCCGTATTGATCTTTTACCGAAACATAAACGCCGACTAAAGGGAACGAAGACGAATAGATTCTTTCTATCCATACTTCTAAATTACTGTATAAAAAATGCTCGGGCGTGAACAATAATACATTATGAGCGCCGTGATCGGCTACAATCAAGTTGCCAAAATGATCAAGAGCAGCCGAATAGGGTCTAACAAAAGAGACCGGCTTATTGGCCTTTCGCGAATATTGTTTTATATGCCTGACTTCTTCTGTGTTCAATTTGATAATAAATACGCCTTCTTCTTCGTCAGCGACCGTTAAATATTTACCGGTAGGATCAATCTGCAAATGTCTGGGTTTTTTTAAAATATTTAGACCCCAGTAATCTATAAAATTTCCGTATCTGTCAAATTTTGAAATTCTTTTTTCAAGGGGCTCTGAAACATAAATACTGCCGTCTTCGCCGCAGGCAATGCCAAAAGGACGATTCAGTTCAAAACCCGCTTTTACTTTGCTGAAAGAAACAATGAACTTTCCGTCGGTTGAAATTTTCTGCACCCTATTGTTTGAACTGTCAACGACAAAAAACGCGTTGTCTAAAAAACAAATTCCCGCCGGCCCGTGAAATTCAAGCTCGCCCGAACCCGAAGCGCCAATGGCCCCAAGCGCGTTAAATACTCTAAGTTTTTCTGATGCTTTAAGGTCTAACCGATGTATTTTATCGGCCTTCATGTCGCTTACCCATAATTCATCGTTGCCAACGGCGGCAGCTACGGGCATTTGAAGCTTTTCAGATATTCTTCTTAAATTTTGCGAAAATTTTCCGTTTGAATTGATAACAAGCATATTGCCTACGTCAAGCTGACCCAAAGAAAGCAAAAATAATTTTTTATCGGGCAGAGAGCTGACAAAAGTAGGATAACTGTAATTGTATCCCCTTTCAGGGGGTATCTCGCCTGAATAAACAAGTTTATTTTCGGTACTTACCTTAACAGAATTTAAATTTTGCAGATGAAGTTTAAGCGCAGGGTCATAACCGCCCGCTTCTAAAATAATCTTCCATTCTTCGACCGCTTCGTCTACCCGACCCGCTAAATAAAGCGACTGTCCCAGAAAACGCCTTGCCAGAAAAAAATCATGATCATAAGAAAGCGATTTCAAAAAGAAGTCAGAAGAAGCCGAATACTGATAATTATTAAATAACACAAGGCCTCTTTTGAATTCTTCTCTCGATTTATTCTGCTTGGGGCTTATCTGCGGATAAAAAACGGCATAGGTAAACCCTAAGGCGGCTAATAAAACGACTGAAAACAATAAGATTTTCTTTGAAAAATGCATAATTTCTTAATCTGGTTAAAAAAACAACCTTAAACCCCGCCTACAATGTGACATAATGTCAAATTAAGTCTTTTAGAAATTTTGTCAAACCTTTTTTCGAAATAGAAATCCATGGTTTTCTTGGCAAAGCTATGCAAATGCACAGCTGCAATAGAAACGACAAAACGTAACCGATAGTTAAACAATTATAAAAAAATGCTTTTCTTTATGAGACATTTCTAAACTATATAATGTTTGTATAATATTTGCGGCAGAGGTCAAGCGCCCGCTGCCGCAAATATTATTGATAGAACAATAAGGGAAAATAAAAAATGATTAGCCGCAATACACTCTATGCTCTCTTTCTGCCTTTAGCTGTTTTTCTTTCATGCGCAGATTTTGACGCCGACCCTCTCATTGAGCCATTTGGAACAAGATCATTTTGGGCCATTGATGTTACATATTACCCTGCAAAACCATATCAAACACAGGCTATTTTTGCCGGCGAAACCGAACATGCGAAAGCTTATGTTGAGATTGACTCGGGCGTAACGGCTGAAGATATTCAGCCAATTTTAGAAGAATTTGAAAATAACATCAGGGCTAAAATGGCGCCTTATTTTGGCGAACCTTTAGATATCAGCGGCGACAATAAAGTTACCCTTCTTTTTTTAGATATCAAAGACGGCTTTGATAATAACGGCTCTTATCTGGCGGGATACTTTTTACCATGGAACGTTTTTTCTGACGAAGAGGTCTATGAATACTCAATAATGGCGGGCGAAGAGAAGCGTTCAAACGAGCTTGAAATGATTTATATTGACACCAACCCTCTGGATATTACCACAATAGACGCCTACGCCACTTTGGCCCATGAATACCAGCACTTGTTAAATTTCAGCCAGGATTATAAAGAATTTGAAAATACCGGCGTTATTATTGAAGAAGAAGTATGGGTCAATGAAGGGTTATCTGAAATCGCCCCCGATGTCGTAGGTTACGGCCCGCAAAACGACAGACTTTTTTATTTTGATTATACCGATATCGATTCTCTAGTTACATGGAAAGGCGATCTTATCGATTATGCCAATGTCTATGTTTTCTTTCGCTATCTATACGACGTTTTCGGTGCGCAAATTTTTTATAATATCACGATGGGGTTTCAAACGAAAGGCATCCCCGGCGTAAACTCGGCTATCATTGACCATGATACAGCCGGCGAGGTCTTGCCAAACTGCGGCGATGTTCGGCATTTTCAATACCCCTATTTTGACTGCGTGTATCGATATTTATACACTTCTATTTATCAAAACGAATATGGAATTTCTGCCTCTTTAGATATTGAATCAAATGCTACAACCTCGACAACCGCTTTAAATATGACGCCCTTACTTCCAAAGTTCGAATTTAGTCAAAATAATAACGCATACTTCTGGGTACCGCCGGTCGATGTCATGCCGGGAACTATTACTTTAGAACCGTACACAATGAAAATTTTTGGCAAAATTTCAGGCTCTACCCCTACAATGACAGGCCTTAATTTTACGCAGCTTTATAATACCGCCAATACGGAATTTATGTTTTATAATCATGACGCCAGCGAATATGCCATATCTTCAACTGGCACAATAAACGCAGCTCTTTCTGCGATATCGCCTTTACGCGACATGAAAAACAAGCAAAAAAAGCCTAAACAGTTTAACAACAAGCCCCAGAAAGGGGGCCGCGGGGCTTTTCAACTTGGCGATAATTTTAAAAAACATCTTGAAAATCGATGGAAAGAAAAAAATAAAAATAAAGAGAAAAAGAAATAATAAGCGCGGGCGAAAATGAGAACCATTTTGCATAAAAAAACATTTGCCTGCTTCATATTTTGCATAGCCTACTTTTTCAGTCTGCACAATTGCGCCTCTAAATCGAATATCATAACAGGTTCTGACGAATTGAACCATTCAATGAAGCTTACTGTAGGTGTCTTTCAAGACGAGCGCATAGAAAAGCTAAATTCAGACGACGTAAGAGAGATTCTTCAGGAATCTCTAAATATGCTTGAAAAAAAATTCGGGCATATTTCAATTTCTTTTGAAATCATAAAAGAAGGCAACCTTGAAGATTTTTTTACCGAGGCGCGCCAAAAGTACCCGCGCTTTAACGGATGGATATCGAAAACATATCTTTTAATGAACTCAAACGAAGAAAGCTGGCAAAAGACTTTTGAAAAAAGAAAGCCGCAGATTATTCGTTTTTTAAAAGAAAACTGGGAACTTCAAGATTTAAATAATTACTATAAAGCGAAAAATTATGAACATTTTACAGACAAGCTCATTGAAACCTATATCGAAAAACTCAAAAAATTAAAAACTTATAAAATGAAGAATCAAGAAAACCTTTTTTCAAAAAATCCTTATTTGCACAGCTACAAGGCATGGGAAAAACTTATGGAATATCAAGATTCTTACGATATCATTCTTACAAATACCATACTTGTCTATGACGACTTTTTAAAGCCGTACCCGCATGTAGTATTTAAACACGCAAAAGTATCGGGGGGCAGTTTTGAGTCTCCGTATAGAGAAGGCTTTCTTGCCGGCGTAAGCTCATTTAGCAGCGTTTTTGAATTATACAGCCAGGAACCCTATTTTTTGGGAGAAAAAACGGCGAACATCGCATCTTTAACAAAAGAGTTCATGAATAAAGCGATAGGCGGATATCTAATGGCGCATGAACTTGGTCACCAGATATTCTGGATTCCAGATGTATATAATCATCCCGCCGGATGTCTTATGGATACAAAAATAGAAAACCTTGAAATAGGCGACGGATATAACCAGCTATTAAAAGGATATCCGGTTTGTCTTGAATGTCAAAAATATGTACGCGCCCGAAATGAACTTTTTGCCGGACAAAAAGAATTAAAAAAAGGCGATAAAGAAAAAGCAAGGCTGCATATCATAAAAGGATTAAAAATGCTTCCTGAAAGGCTTGACAGAGACAGAGATGAAATTGAATCTTATTTTATGAGGCAGCTAAATTAACGGTTTGCTTTATGAAACCCGAACCTCAACCAGATCTTCTATTAACGATTTTTCGGACGTCTCTGCCGTAAACGATACCGTCTTTATTTCATTTTTTTTTAGATTTTCGGCGTCTAGCATAAACTCAATATCGTCTCCCATAAAATTCTGTCTTTCTTCAAGCTTTTGATTTATGAAAAAACTTATAACGCCGTCGGTTTTTTCTTTGATTTTCCATCGAAAATAAACAGAGCCTAGTTTTCTAATTATTAATAATTTCAAGATAGAACCCTTAAATACCCTGCTGATAAACCACGCTTCAGCCTGCGAATATAATCCTTCAGAGTTATCTTCGGCTGAGGCGTCTCTTACCGCCGCCATGGGAGAAACCGTAAGAGGCAAGAAAGCTTCGGCGTCAAAAACCGTAAAAGCGCTTTTTATAGAGGCAAGTTTTATACTGAATTTAGCTAAAAATGAAACCTTTTCGTTTTTTAAGAAATCTAAATCGGTATAAGATTCCCAGAAATCGGCGAAACATACAGGGCAGTTCTCGATATGTTCCAGTCTATCTTTTACTTTTGAATTGGCAAAAATATTTTTTCGCTCTGATTCTTGAAGCAGCGTCATTAATTCGTGTTCAGTTAAATGGCTCATACCGGTTAATTTTTAAAAAATGCGTAATCATAATTTTTCAATACAGATTTTAACTCTGAGAAATTTTGAAATAAATAGTTTTTTATTTTTTTCCGCGCCTTGCTTAAGCGGCGGTGAACAACCGAAACCGCCACTTTAAGAAGAACAGATATTTTTTTAATAGAAGTAGGGTTTTTCACATCGAAAAAATCTTCTAAAAGCTCTTCTTTTTTTACTTCAAGCTCTT
>Ga0224501_10000121_pt1 | contig 78003 bp, 60 predicted proteins | sample SF_Oct11_sed_USG_4_FD_169105 | JGI IMG/M metagenome (GOLD analysis project Ga0224501, IMG submission 169105) | Sediment microbial communities from San Francisco Bay, California, United States - SF_Oct11_sed_USGS_8_1 | ecosystem: Environmental > Aquatic > Marine > Sediment | place: USA...
GACGAAAGCAAGCGCGCGCTGGCGATGGTGCACTCCGACAGCGCCCCGGCGACTACGTTCCGGTCCTGGTACCCAAATACGACAGCAGCGCTGGCGAATACAACTGGGTCTATCGCCCCGAGATGCAGTTCTCGATGTTCGACCTGGACCCCAAGACGCTCACGCTGACGCACACCGACGGCACCACCAGCGAACACGATGCAAACGCCGAAGACAAAGCCGTCTACAGCGAGGACATCGACACCATCGACCTCGCCTACACACTGCTGACCGACCCCAACACGCTTCAGCTGGAGACCTTCGACGGCACCCGCGAGCTGGTCTTTACCTTCGGCGACCAGAACCCGACCGCGACCATCGGCACCGACGCCGAGTCCGGCACCGCAACCGCCACCTTCACCAACGCGGCCACGCTCGGCAATGCCAGCGCCGATGAGTTCGCGACCATTCGTCTGGTGCAAAACGGCGACGAGCCCAACGTGCTTTGGAAGTACGAGTTCAAGGACGTCAAGATCGTCCTCGAGGACTATGAAGGAAGCATCAAGCCAGGTCAGACCGTGGTCGCCAGGGCGGTGCTGCGGGGATTCGATGGCAAGACTTCCGTGATCTGGAACATCGACGAGGTACGCCCCGGCGAGCAGCGACGCTGGTTCACGCGGAGCGAAGCCGACAACAAGCGCGCGCGGATCTCGGCCCACGAGGATGGCAGCGACGCCAATGCCAACGCCGTCTTGCGTGCGACCGTCGTGCTCGAGGGCGTGCTCCAAGAAAACGCCTACGACGCCCCTTAGGGTCCGCGCAGCCGGAAGTCATCCGTTTGGCACGCACCGGCGGGCACGCTGGCGCCCGGAGAGGAATCCGTAGTCAGACCCGAGGTACATCGAGGATTTCTTCGAGGACGCGCGGGGTGAACGCGCCCGCGGCGACACGTGCCGAAGGGGGAAGTTATGCTTTCGCGCGCCCTTGGCACGACTGTGTCAGGGTTGCGGTGGAAGATCGTTCCGGGCAGGGGATTTGTTGGGTTCGGCGGGCGTCGACGGCAGGGTGGGCTCCTTTCGCGACAGCAGACGCAGCCTACAAATTCGCTGAACAAGCGAGGGCCGCCGCTAACCTGACATCGTAGTGTTAGAAACGGGACAGCACGCTCACGCCCGCACGCGAGGCTGTGGCCCAGGGCCGTAGCTGCAGCCGGGATGCGGAGGCGCTGTCGGCGCGGGGGGGCTCTTTCGGGATGTCCGGCGCCGTGCGCTCGAGTACGAGTGCTGTGATGAGGCTTCCTGCTCCGAGCAGGAGCGACGTTAGCCCCAGGACGTGGGAGAGGTCGCGGCTTTCCTGATGGCGGTCGATGTCGTCAGCCAACTGTTGCTGCTGCAGCGGATCGGCGCTCGCCCTCCATTGGCGCTGGGCGTCCCGGGCTTGGTCGTCGGCGTTGAAGGCGCCGACTTCGAACCACACGCCGGCCGCTGTGAGCACGATGCCGGCACCCAGCGAGATCCAGGTGGCGGTGATGTGGGTGGAGCGGGTGGCCCGGTCTGTGGCCGTGTCCTGTTGCCAGTGGGCGTGTTCGCGTTCGAGCTCCGCCAGTCGCTCGGCGTTCTCGGTCGCCAGGGCCTCCTGTTCGGCTTTGCGTAGTGCGTTCTTGCGCCCCTCTCGATAGGCTTCCAGTTGGCGTTGCTCGCGGGCGTCGAGGGTCAGTGGGTAGCGCGCTTGAAGGGAGATGGGCTGTCGGTGGCGCAACGATAGGCGGGCAGCTCGGATCTCTCCCCCATGCCCGATGACTTCGACGAGGTAGTCGCCGGCGGGAAGGGCGTCGGTGTAGGGAGTGGCGCCGATGAGCACGCCGTTGATCCGCAGCTCGGCGTCCAGCTCGACTTCGTCGGCGTGGTCGCCGAGGTTCTTGATGCCGATGGCTGTGACCCGGATGGGCACGCGGCAGCACGGCGGTCCCTGGGTTACTTCGGTCCGCTGGGGTGGGGATGCTGCGGCGGCTGGCGGGCCTTGGTAGGGGGACTGTAAGAGCGGTTGCTGGTCGGCTTGGGGAGCGCCGGCGCGGTCGGCCGGCAGACAGCGGCCGGCGGCAGTGCGCAGCAGGCCGGCGCCGCACTCGGCGAAGCAACTGGGAGCCGCCATCATGCACTCGACCGGCGCGGTTTCGCCGGGCGTTTCGGACGCGGTGGCGCTTTGCTGCCCTTGGGCCCCGACGGGCGATGGCTGTAGCAAAGCCAGCAATGACAGGGTCAGCAACGACGCCCGCGTACGCGCGTCGTTGATCATGAACCCGACTCTTGGCATCGCCCCTGCTCGCAGATCGCGCTGTCACCGCATTGGGCGTCGTAGTCGCAGCTGGGCCCCTGGGGTTTTGGCGGCGGCGCAGCCGGTCGCGGCTGCTCGTAGGGCGTCGCCGCAGCTGGCGATTCCATGTTCTCGGCCGCTAGCTTTGCGTCTTCGCACTCGGAGGTCTTGCTGAAGCCGTAGGCAGCGGAGGCGATGAAGAGCGCGCCCAAGCCGACGCCCAGGGCGATGTCAACTTCACGTGAAATCGGCACACCATTGTAGTCTCTGCCGTCGGCGGCCATGGCCAAGCCCGTGCGCACTCCCTGGAAGGCCGCTACCCCTAGGTCCACGAACGGGGCGACAGCGCTGGTGGTGCAAGTTGGCTGGACGCCGGGGATGACCTTGTCGGGTGCGGAGGTGACGAAGAGGAAGGAGCAGCCGGTGAGCAATGGGCCGCATAGGGATAGCACCAGTAACTGCCAGATGATGCGGGCTACCATGGGAAGAGGCCTCGCCAGCTGTCTTGCGCATCGATGCGCTGCCCGAACGTGGGTTGGGTGTTGCTTTCGTGCCAGACAAACGCCACACGGCCGTCCGGCAAACAGGCCATGGAATGGGCGCCCGATTGCAGTGCGCGGTCGTCGTTGCGCGCAAGATCGAAAGCGGCGGAAGTCAGCTGATTGCCCTGGTCGAGACGCATCGCCCGGTACTGGCCGTCGAACCAGGCCACGACGTAGCCGTCGGCGGTGCTGCATGCCGTCGGGAGATAGGATGCGTAGGAGCTGTAGGCTATCGGGAGGTACGTTCGGTCACCGATCAAGCTGCCGGTGGCGCTGTACATCTGGACGTCGATGCGGTGGTCGCCGGGTGAGTTGGTCTTATCTACAGCACGCCACAGTACGATGAGATTGCCGTTTGCGAGGAAGCTTGCCGTGGCGCTCTCGATCGGAGCCTCGCCGTTGGAGCGTGTCAAGGTGAAGGGCGAGAAGGCCCCACCGAGCGAGCCGACAGCGCCATCGAGTTCGGCAGCGTTTAATGCGGTGCTCTGCCACAGGACGGCGAAGGTTTCATCGGGACCTGCGGCAGCGGCCATGAAGTTGACCCGGTTGGAGCTTAGGGCGCTCCAGTCGGCAACGGTATGAGTTGCCATGAGGCCCTCAACGCTGAAGCTCGAGACCGTGATGGTCAGTCTCGAGCTGAAACCGTCGGCGGCGATGTAGTTCAGGTAGTCGGTTACCAGCAACTCGCCACTACTCGAGATGGCGGTGGCGGCATCGGTGTTGTCGGAGAGCTCGATTTCACCACCGGCCTTGGCCCCGTTGGCCTCGAACCATTGCCCATAGACGCGCATGGTCGTCTGGTCCGGTGGCGCATCGCCCCGCCAGACGATGATGAAGCGATCGTCGGGGGCCACGTATACTCGGACGTAGCGCTGGTTGCCCGCTGTCGTGGTGTTTACAAGGAAGGGGGTGCCCCGGGTTCCATCGCTTGCGATGATGGCCGCTTTCACACCCATGCCGGCACCGTCGGCGTCAGGGCGATACCAAGTGATGATGGCGCTTCCATCGCTCTGCAGGGCGATTTCGGGACCGAGCAGCTCCCTGTCACTTATGACGAAGGGTTGAATCGCGCAGCCCGAGCAGAAGTCGGAATGAAGGGCGTCGTCACAGTCTTCGTCCGGTTCCACGCTCCCATTTCCGCATACCGCCTTGCAGTCGTCGGCAGCAGACCAGCCGTCGGGGCAGGTCGAGCAGTCGTCTTCCAGACCGCTCCAATGATTGGCGCATTGCGCGCAGTTCTGGGTTGGGTCGCGGTTGCCCAGGCAGGTGGTACATCCCGTCGCGATGTCCCAGCCGGGCAGGCAGGCTTCGCAATCGGTCGCGAGGTCGCGGTTGTCCGCGCACTGCTCGCAGTTGGCTCCAGCCCAAGGCTCCAGGCAACTGTCGCAGTTGTTGGCAGCGTCCCAATGGGCCGGGCACTGGTCGCAGGCCTCGCCCGTCCAGTGCGTCCCGCAGGATTGACAGTCGTCGCCGGCCCAGTTGGGTAGACAGGCCGCGCAACCGGCGTCTGGGTCCCAAGGGGGCGGGCATTGATCACAGGCTTCGCCCGTCCAGTGGGCCTTGCAGGCCGTGCACGCCACGACCGGGTTGAAGCCCGGCAGGCAGCTCTGGCAGTTGGGGCCGGTGCGTCCTGGGAGGCACTCGCAGGACGCGGTTTCCGGCCCCGAGGGCATGCAGGTGGAGACTCCCGGGACGCAGCTTCGGGCGCGGTCTTCCCGCTCGCCGCAGGAGTCGAGCCAGTACACGTGGCCGTCGTCGCCGCATTGGGTACCCGCATGGGATGTGGCCTGGCAGAAGGCGCTGCCGGTCACCGCGCCGATGCACTGTTCGCAGGGCCGGCAGGACAGGCCGCAGGGATGGTCGTCTGGCGCCACGCGATGGTCGTCGAAGCAGCCCGAGGTTGGCAGCAGGCACATGAGCAGGACGAGCCAGGCCAGCGGCAGACCCAGGGCGGCACGGCTGCACCGCGGGTACTTTTGCGGCCCATGCTGCACGCCGCGGCCCGTGCCTATCCCCGGTCCTCCCCGCATCGTTGCCCGAACTCCCGGGGTGCAGCTTAGGCCATGTGGATAATGTATGCAAGTACACACATTATCCGATGGCGAACGCTGCTGTGGCGAACGTGGCCGGTGGCATGGAGGGGCCCTGTGGTGCGCGTGAACACGACCCGGGTCCCCGCTCCCGCGCCTTGTCTGTGGGCGCAGGCCGTCGGCTCGGATGCGCGGTCGGGGAGAGGCTGGGGCGGCCGTGCCTGGGCGCCGTGCGCTCGCTGCGGCCTGCCGCGTCGTGGTCCACACGTAAAACGGCCCCGGTCCATGCACCTGGGTGCGCGGGCCGGGGCCGGTGGGTCGAGTTCTGCTGTGGAACTCTGGGCCAGGTCAGTTACAGACGTCGGCGCACTTCTCGGTCTGGCATGCGCCCAGGGCGGTGGCCGCCGGGCAGGGTGCCTCGGTCGGCCCCACCTGGCAGCCCGCCGGGAAGCCGCCGTAGTCGGCGACCGCCATGTCGAGCTCGGCCTTGCAGGTGTCGTCGGCATAGCAGCCGGCGCTCTCGCAGCCGGTCATGCCGGCGCAGACCACCACCGCGGTGCATAGGGTGGTCCAGGTGTCGTCCGGGTTGTCCAGGCAGTTGGTGACCTCGGTGCGGCAGCCGCTCATGCCTTCGGGGCCGTCGCTGGCCTGGCACATGCAACTCGCGCAGGCGTCGTTGTCACTGCCATAGGCCGCCTTGCAGGCGGCGGTCGACACGATGTTCAGGGTCACGGTGGCCGGTGAACTCACCGCGCCCTCGTTGTCGGTGACCCACAGCGAGTAGCGATGGGCACCAAGCGGCAGACTGACGGTGATGGAACTCTTGGTCTCATCAGCGGGGTCGACCTCGCGGTCGTCTCCCATCAGGCGTGCTTCCGCAGACACGTCGGTGCGGATCCAGCGATAGCTTTCCACGCTGCCGTCTTCGTCGAGGCTGTTGGAGGCATCGAGGGTAACTGCGACTTCTCCGCCGTCGGGAGACTCGATGCCCTGATCGGGCTCGAGGGTCTCGCCACCGGCCTCGATGGTGATGATCGCGACCGGATGCTCGTTTTCGGTCTCCGGTTCGGTGCACGCGCTACCCACGAGGGCCAGGGCGCATAGGATGGGCAAGCGTTGAAGCATGGTGATCTCCTTGTGCGTACGCATGATCAAAACTCCTGGATCAGGCGTGCGTAGAGCAGCCGGCCGCGGGGGTCGTGGGTGAGTGGATCATAGCCGAAGTTGTCGTCCACCGACGGCGGGTCGGAGTCGAGCGCGTTCTGCATGCCGACGCGAACCGTGGTGGCCAGGTTGTCGCCCTCGTCGATGCGCAGCGAGTACTGCAGGTCGAGGGTGACGAAGGCGTCGATGTCGGGCATGGCGCCGAGCGAGCCGTCGGCGTTGCGCGCGGCGTTCAAGTCGTCCTTGTAGCCGCTGATGACGTGCAGCACGACGCCGACGTTCTGGTTGTCGAGGGTCCAGCCGATGGGGAAGTTGAGGCGCAGCCGCGGCATGGGAGCGGCGAAGTTGCTGAAGTTGCGGATGCCCGCAACGTCGCACTCGCCACCCGAGCAGTCGGAGTCGGGGCTGGCGCCGTAGCCGGCGCCCGCCGCCTCTTCGGGGATGTTGTAGCTCAGCAGGTAGACGCCGCCGGCCCCAAACGAGAAGGTGCCCGCGTCGGCGTCGAAGTCGCTGCGGTAGTTCACGTTGAAGTCGATGCCGTCGGTGGCCAGCGAGCGCTGGTTGACGAAACGCGCCTGGATTCGCTGGGCGGAGCCCGCGGCGTCGCGGATGATGGCGGGGTTACAGTCGGCGGGCCGTACGTCTTCGGGTACGCCGCACATGAAGTCATCGGCCAGCAGTGACTGGGCCACTTCCTTCACGATGATCTTCTCGTAGTCGTAGGTCCAGTAGTCGGCGTCCAGGGTCAGGCCCTCGATCGGCGAGTACTCCAGACCGGCGCTGATGGCGGTGGAGGTCTCGGGCTCCAGCTCGGCGGTGCCCGAGGTGGTGACCGCGCGGTAGGTGGCGGTGGTCGCCCGCGTGGGCTCGCCGCTCATGGGATCGGGGCGCACGTCGAAGATCTGGGCCAGTTCGGTCTGGGCGCCATGGCTCTGCAGCAGCGAGGGCGCGCGGAACGAGGTGGAGTAGGTGCCGCGCAGGCGCACCTTGGAGGCGCGCGAGGCCGCAGCACCCTGGAAGGTCTGGGCCGGGGTCCAGCTGACACCGATCTTGGGATCGAAGCTCGAGCCCACGTCGCTGTAGTCCTCGTAGCGTCCAGCGGCGTCGAGCTCGAAGCCGTCGAAGAGGGGCAGCACGACTTCGCCGTAGACCGCCATGATGTCGCGGTCGGCGCCCCAGTCGGGTCCGCCGATGAGGAAGATGTAGCGCTCCTCGTTGGCGTTCTGGTCGAGGTCGGTCTGGGCTGCCTCGCGGCGCACCTGGGCGCCGACGGCGAGGCCCAGGTCACCGCCGGGTAGCTCGAGTACCGGGCCGCCGAGGTTGGCGCCGAAGGTGGTCAGCTCCACGTCGGTCTTGGCACGAAGCTCACCGGTGATGGAGTCGATGATGGCCTGGGAGTTGGGTGCCCCCGACATGTAGAAGGGGTTGAAGCAGGCGGCCGGGTCGTCGCCAGGGCCGCAGCTGTTGAGGCCGTCCTGCAGCTGCTGGGTCAGGCTGTCGGGGAGACCGAAGGCGAACTGGTTGGTCGACCAGGTGCCGGCCAGCTCCCACTCCCAGTCCTCGATCATCTGGGCCGTGGTCAGACCGCCGAAGTCGCCGCCGATGCCGACCACAGCGTTGAGGGTGTCGGACTCGTAGAACTGTTCCTTGCGCCCGTCTTCAGCGCCGACCGGGCGGCCGCGCCAGATCAGCGGGGCGCCGGTGGGGTTGTACTGGTGGGTGGGCGGAATGATCAGGTTCTGCAGCACCGGGAAGGAGGGCGAAAGGCCGCGCTTGGAGCGGTTGCGCGAGTAGCCACCTTCAAAGAAGAGCCGTGTGTGGTCGGTGATGTCGTGATCGGCCGTCAGGTAGGTATTGGTGCGCCGCTCCTCCATCACCAGGTCGAAGAAGGGACCGAAGTCGAAGGTGCAGTAGGGGGGCAAGACGGCGTTGCCGTCGGCATCGTTGGCGCTGATGATCTGGCCGCCGTTGGGCAGGTCGCGTAGGACCTCGCCGCTGGATGGTGCCTCGGCGCTGTTGGGGCCGTCGGCGCAGCGGGCGTCGCGGTAGAACTGCAGCGGCGCCGCCGGGACCACGTAGAGGCCGGGCTGGCCGAGCAGGCTGACGTTGCCGCCGCTCTCGACGGTGAAGTCGCGGTCGGTGGCGGCCAGGGGGCTGCGCTCGAAGTGCATCACACCGGCGTGCACGCGCGTGCGGTCGGTGCTGGAGCCGGCGATGACGGCCACGTCCCACTCGTCCTGGTCGAAGTCGTCGGTGGTCTGACCGCCGAGCTGGACCTCGACGCCGTTCATGTCCTTGCGCGTGATGATGTTGACCACGCCGGCGACCGCGTCGGAGCCGTAGATGGCCGAGGCGCCGCCCTTGAGCACTTCGATGCGCTCGACCATCTTCATGGGCAGGCTGTTGATGTCGACGAAGTTGTGACCGGTGGTCGACAGCGCGCCGCTCTGGGTGATGCGGCGGCCGTTGATCAGGACCAGGGTGGAGCCCAGGCCCATGCCGCGCAGGTTGAACTGGGTGGTGCCGCCGGCCCCGGTGGAGACGTCGGTGTTGAAGTTCGACCCGGAGTTGATGCTCAGGTACTTGACGACGTCGGCCATGTTGGTGGCGCCGCTGAGTTCGAGCTCCTTGCGCGAGATGACCTGCACCGCCGAGGGCTGCGAGAAGACCGTGCGCTTGAGGCGCGAACCGGTGACGACGATTTCCTCGACCTCGTCCTCCTCGGCCGCGGCGGCGTCACCGGTGGCTTCGGCGCCGGACTCGTAGCCACTGGGGCTGAGCTCGGCAGAAGCTGACAGTGAGGCCGATGGAGATTCGGCGGGTTCATCCTCCGCTTCGGGCTCGGGCTCGGGTTCCGGCTCGGGTTCCGGCTCGGGTTCGGCTTCGGGCTCGGGCTCGCCCAGGCCGTCGTCCGAGGGTGTTTCTTCGGGCGCTTCTTCGGGCGTGTCTTCCGGCGCGTCCTGCGCCAGCGCCGGAAGCCCCGTCGCGAGCATCGCGAAACACAGGGTCCAGGCGTACACCATCATCGGTGCTCGTTTGTCGTGCATGATTACCCCTTCGTGATCTACAGCACGCGCGCAATGTCTAGGTGCGGGTAGTTGCTGGCGATGCAGCGTGCATACATCGACTCCAGCCTGGCGCGGATACTAATCAGGCGATCGGAGAACGCAACCTTCCTGCATTTGGGGCATATGGGGAATTTGGCGGAAAATTGGCAGATGTTTGGGTACTGTTGCCTCGGTCGTCGGGGCGGTCATACTCGGGCTGCGATGGGGCGGTTGGCCAAAGCGCGTTGTCTGGCGGTTACGGGGCTGCTCTGGGCGGTGCTCGGCGCGGGTTGTTCGGGCGATGACGGCAGCTCCAGCGCAGGTGGTGGCGCAGGCTCCGGAGGCACGGCGCAGGGCGCGGGCGCTGGCGAGGCTGCCCAGGGCGGCGGTGGTGGCACTGGCGGCACTGCCGGCGGCGGTGGCGCGGGAAGCGTTTCGGGCGCTGGAGGCGAGGGAGGCCCGCAGGCCGGCGCGTCCGGCGCGCAGATGGATGCGAGTGTAGACAGGGACGCGGGTGCGCCTGATGCCGCCCTCGACGGGGGCTCGGGCGCCGGCGCGGGCACGGACGCCAGCGCGCCCGATGCGGCCGCCGATGCGGGCAGCCCCGACGCCGGCAGCGATCCCTTTGCCGGCTGCCCCGGCCCCGGCGACGCCGTTGGCGATGGCGCCTGGACCAACGCGCTTCAGGTGACGGCCGACGCGCTCTACTGCGGGCGCTTCAACGAGGGGCGCACGTTGCCACAGGAGCTTCAGACCAAGGTGATGCTGCGCATTGCAGCCGGCAGTTATGCCCTGCCCAGCAGCGGCACCGGCCATCCATTTCGGCTGCCCGTGTGTCTGCTGCTGGGCGACGGCCAGCTGCTTGTGCCCGGTGAGGGCAGCGCCGACCACGGCGGCTCGGCCAGCGTCGAGAACGTGAGCTTTCACCAGCAGCTACCGGCGCCCGACGGGCGACGCTTTCAGGGGCGCCTGGACTTCGCCGGCGGCTCGGGCGGTATCACGCTCGATGGTAGCGAGAACGGCATGTCGGGCCTGGAAAGGTTCAGCTTCGAGCTGTGCGATGGCGGCGGCGACTGCTACTCGATCGACGCGGCCAGCTTCGATTCCTGCAGCCACGGGTCCTCGACCCTGCACCGGCATCGGGTGAGCTTTGAAGGCGGGGAAGTGAGCTTCGACCTGCGTATCGGGACGTCTTTTGCCGGAACCGAGCCCGGTGCCTTCGTGCGCGCCTGGGGCACCTATCAAGGCACGAGCTTCGACCTGCGCGATTACTTCGCCCTGGTCTACAACCCCGAGCACCATCACTTCAGCCGCGACTTCGCCGTGCTCTTCGAGGCGCCCATCGGCGGCGTCTGCGGCCTGGAGCTCGGGGGTCTCGAGCCCTCCTACGATGGCGTGGCGCCCGCCGATGATACGCCCGACTTTGGCTATGCGGTGGACTGTGGGCTGGCGCGCATGGGGGCGCTGGGCCTCACGGACCACAGCCACGAGAAGCCGTGAGCGCGCGCTCGGGGGCGGTGGCGTGGGCTGTACTGCTGCCGCTGTGGGCGGCGCTTGGCTGTGGCGATGAGGGTGCCCCAGAGTCGGCGTCTGATCCCAGCGCGCGCTCGGCCTGTTTGCCCGCGCTGCGGGCGGCGGACGCGGGCGGCGATGCCGGGGCCGAGCCGGCCTCGGACGCCAGCGTCGTCGACGCGCCCCAGCTGCTGCACGAGCTGGCGAGCGCCGCCGACTTCGCTGCCCTGGCGAGCGCGGCGGGCGAGGTGAAGTTCTTCGTGCCGGTGGCGGGCGCTTCGGCGCCGCCGCCCCTCGATGCTCCCTGCAGCTTTCAAAACACCGGCGACTTCCCCTATCACCTGCAGTTTTTGCAGAGCCTGGGGTTGTATCGAGACCTGGACCTGGCCGGCTACGAGGCGCTGACCACCAGCCCCGAGGCGCGCCAGCTGTGGGCCGGCGCCTTGCGCTTCTGGCCGGTGGCGCCCCATCCGAGTCCGCCCAAGGGTGCAGCTGTCCTGGGCGTGCTCAGCGTTGCGCTCTACACCAGCCCCAGCGGCGACGAGCAGCCGAGCGCCGAGCAGCTGGCCGCGATCCACGGGGCGTTGGTCGAATGCCTGCCCTACGCCAGCGAGCGGCTTGCGCTGTTGCCGGCGCCGGGGGTGCAGGCCGCGGCGGTGGCGGAAATGCAGGCGGAGCTGGGGGCGCTCGGGGTCTTCGTGATCGAGCTGGCCGAGCTGGCCACCGGGCTTGGGGCGGAGGTCTACAGTCAGGGCGAGAGCTACGGCTTTGTGCGCGTGCTGTGGCCCCGGGAGGACGGCGGCGTCGGGCCGCAGCCGGAGCTGGGTCCCCGCGACATCCTGGTGGCCGACAACGCCCCGCCCGAGCTGCCGACGCTGGCCGGTCTGATCAGCCGCCGGCCGCAGAGTCCGGGCAGTCACCTGAACCTGCGCATGATGGAGCGCGGCGCCCCCAGCGCCTCGCTGCCGACGATCTTCGACAGCGCACTGCTGCAGCAGCTCGATGGGCTCGTGGCCCACATCTACACCGAAGATCAGGACGTGCGGCTGGAGGCGGCCAGCCTGCAAGCCGCCGAGGCCCACTGGCGGCGCACGCGTCCGCCGGCGCCCGCGCTGCAGCCGGATTTCACGCTTGAAGCGCTGGCGGACTTCGCGGCGCTGCGCGCCAGCGACGGCGCCGCCTACGGGCAAAAGGCGGCCTACCTGGGCGAGCTGCAGCGGGCGCTGCCCGCGGCGCAACGACCGGCGGGCTTTGCGATTCCCCTGGCGCGCTACCAGCGTTTCATGATCGATAATGGCCTTCAGACGCAGGTCGAGGCTCTGCTCGAGGACCCGGAGGTGCGGCGGGACGGCTCCGTGCGGCGCTCCCGGCTTTCGCAGCTGCGCGACGCCATCGAACACGCCCCGCTGCCAGCCGGGCTCCTGGATGAGCTGCGCGGCCAGGCTCGAGACAGCCTGGGGCGCGCGGCGGCCGGCGCCTGGTTGCGGCTGCGTTCGAGTAGCAACGCCGAGGATCTGGCCGGGTTCAGCGGCGCCGGGCTCTACGACTCCCAGAGTGGCTGCTTCGCCGACGACTTCGATGCCGACGCCCTGGGGCCCTCGGCCTGTCTGGGCGCCGAAGAGCGCGCCGCGCTCGAGGCCGAGCTGGGCGTCCTGCGCGCCGAGCTGGCCGAGCATCCCGAGCGCGCGTGGCTGGCCGAGCTCATCGACGATCGCCTCGATGCCCTGGGCCGCGAGCGCGGGGTGGCCCGGGCCCTGCGTCGGGTGTGGGCCAGCCTGTGGAGCGAGCGCGCCTTTGAGGATCGGCAATGGCGTGGCCTGGACCCGCGTGCGGTGGGCATGGGGGTGGCGGTACATCGGCGCTTCGTGTTCGAACAGCTCGACGCCGTGCTGCAGACACCGGCGGCGGGCGCCGGGGACGGGCGCTACCGCTTGATCAGCCAGCCGGACGGGCACAGCCCGGTGCGCCCCGAGCGGCCCGACCTGCGGCCCGAGGTCTTGAGCTTCGAGGGCACCGAGTCGGGGGCGCGGTCGGTGCAGCGCGTGGCCGGCTCGTCGTTGCTCGAAGCCGGGCAGTGGCTGTGGAGCGACGCCCAGCTGTCAGAGCTCGCGCAGTGGGTCTTTGCCCTGCGGCAACACCTGGCGGGCGAAGTCTTTTGCTCGCAGCCCCTGCCCGCGCTCGAAATCGAGCTGGAGCGCGACGCTGGCGGCATCGTGGTCTTCAAACAGGTGCGGCCGCGGGTGCAAACGCAGTGAGCATCGCCCTGCGCAGGGCCGCGCGCGGGGCTGACCCAAAACGGGGATGCTGATCAGGAAGATGCGTCCGAGCGCTGCGATCGGGTATCATGATGGGCCGCGAAGGCGTCACCGTCGGCGCGAGTCATTCGATGCCCACCCTCACCTCGCTGCTGGCGCGCGACGAGATCGTATCGGTCGATATGATCGAGGAGGCCCTGCAGCGGCAGGTGCTCGAAGAAGGCGAGATCGATTCGGCCTTGCTCGAACTCGACGCGCTGCCGGAAAACGTCCTGTCATCCTATCGGGCCGCGATTTTTGGGTTGGCGCCGGCCTCGCGCCGACATGTGATGGGCGCCGATCCGGGTGCCCTCGAGCTGCTCAGCCGCGAGGTGGCCCAGGCGCTCGATGCGGTGCCGCTGTCGCGCGACGGCGACACGCTGATCGTGGCGGCGGTCAGCCCGCCCGACGAGTCCGAGCTCGATGCGCTCGAGTCCAAGCTCGGGCTCCAATTGGAGTTGCGTATCTCCAACGAGCCGCGCATCGCCGGCGCCCTGGAGCGCCACTATGGCATCGAGCCGCCCAGCCGCCTGCGCCGGCTGCTGCAGAAGCTGGCCGATCGCGATCCGGGAGAGGTGTTGGAGGTGGACGCGGGCTTTTCCGACGCTCCGTCCGACAGGGCCCGTGACAGGTCGGGCAAAGCCCCCGGCGATACCCCCCAAGAAGCGCTCGAGGTGCCGAAGCCGGCGCCGCTGCCAGCGGAGCTTTCGGGGCCGCCGCGGGTTCGCAGCAGCGCCGACACCACCACCGTCGGGGCGGTGCTAGAGCCGGTGCGGCCGGTGCAGGTGGCGCCGGTGGTCTCCCTCGGAAGGCAGGGCGGCGCGGCTCAAAGCAAGCCGGGCGTTGCCGCCTCCGACTCGAGCCCGGCGTCCGACGTGCACAGCGCGCTCGAGCGGGCTGCCATCCGCTCGGCGCGCCCGCCAGCGGCCGAGGCTCCGGGTGTCGGAGCCGGAGCTGGCGGCCAGGCGGCTGAAAGTCCTTCCCGGCCGGCTCCGCAGGGTTCGGTCGGGCGCGCCTCCAGGATTCCGGCCCCGCGTCCGCATTCGCCTTCCATGCGCCGCATCGGCAAGGGTCCGCGCGGGCCCTTGACCCGCGACGGCGCCATCGAGCGTCTCAAGGAGGCGGCCGATCGCGACGAGGTGCTCGACGTGGTCTTTGCCTTTGCGCGCCAGTACTTCGACGCCACGGTGCTGTTTTCCGTGCGCGAAGGTCACGTCCTGGGCGTCGAGAGTTCGGGGCTGCCGGCCCTGGCCGATCCGCGCAGCATCGACGTGGAAATCGATGCCGGCAGCGTTGACGAGGTGCTGGTTTCGGGTCTGGCGCGCGTCTTCGACCTCTCGCGCAGGGCCGAAGACCGGGCCGTGGTGGCGTCCCTGGGGCGCGCTGCGGCCCAGCCGGCCGCGCTGATCCCGGTCAGCATCCGCCGCCGTATCGTGGCGTTGCTCTATGGCGATCGCGAGGGCCAGGATTTCCACATCGACGAGCTGGCGGATCTGATCGAGCTGCTGCCCGAGGTCAGCCGCGCCTTCGAGCGCATCATCAGAAATCGTAAGCTCTTGGCCACCGGAAGCAGCGCCGCCCGCCGCCCGGCCGCCCCCGCTGGCGTCTATTCCCCGAATCGGGCCGCCGGCCGCGAACGCCGCCGCGCTCGCGCCACCCATGCCGGGCTCCACCCGCTCGCAGATGCCGTCACCGGCGAGACGCCCGCGCGGGTCGTCGAGGCCATGACTGCCGGTCAAGTAAGCTCACGGTTGACGGAAGAGGCATTGTCTTCGCTCGGCGTGCGCAGCGCGGCACCGCCGCCTCCGCCCAACGCCGAGCGCACCACCGCCAGCTTCGAGCGAAGTGTGGCCATGGCGCAGACGGTGCGGCTGAGCGATGCCAAGTCGAGCAAAGAGCCAAAGCGGCAGTCGTCGTCGCCGCCGGCGACCTCGCAGCCGCCGCCGCCAGCGCGCTTCGTTCCGCCGGTCGAGGTTACCCAGGCCCGTCGCGGCGGCACGCTCAGGCCCGGAGCGCGCAGCGATCGCGAGATCACGCGCCCCAGCCGCCCGGCCAACGTCCACAGCTCGGAGTCGTCGCTGGCCGGCGCCCCGCTGCGCACCAGTCCGCCGCCGCCGCGCACGCTGTCGCAACCGCCTCCTGGGACTGGCGGCTATGCGGTCGGCGACCGCGCACCCGAGCTGCTGGGCGTGCGCCCCCAGCCGCGCCGACCCAGCGGCCCAGCCCCCGGTTCGGCGGGAAAGCCGCAGCCCCAACGACCCACGCCGGCGGAGCGCCCGGCGGGTTTGCCCCGGGATTTGCGCCGCGAGGCAGATGACTCCGGGCAGCTGCCCAAGGCTGAGCGGGTTTCACCGGCGGTTCACGATTCGATCCGACCGCCCGCGGATACCGATGCGACGGCGCGAGCAGCGGTCGCGGTGCCACCATCGGCGCCGCTGCCGTCGGTGGCGTCCGAAGCGGAAACGCTATCGGCCGCGGTCGAGGCCTTGCCCCAGGAGGACTCCGGTGCGGCCAAGTCGGTGGTCATCGACCTGGGCGCCGATGCCGAGCGCCTTGTCGACGAGCTGTGCGCCTCGGGGCCCGATGAAGAAGGTCCTGCCGTCGCCAGTCTGCTCCGGCTCGGCGATCACGGGCTGCAGGCGGTGGCCAAGCGCTTTCCCGGTCCGCTGTGGCTCGATCGGGCCCAGATCCTCACGCGCGCACCGGCTGGACGCGACCTGGGGCCGATTCCGCGCGCGCTGACGGCTTTCGACGACCGCGCCACGCCCCAGCTGGCGGCGCTGCTCGACCACGAAAGCCCTGACGCGCGCCTCTACGCGGTGTTGCTGGCCAGCGATCGAGTGCGACCGGAGCTTTTGTGGCCGCTCTACGAGCGTCTCTACGATGCTGACGGCACGGTGCGGCGGGTCGTTTCGGAGATTCTGCCCCACTTTCGCAACGTGGCCGGTTTCGACCAGGTGCGCGAAGCCCTGCGGCAAAAGGTAGGCGACGACGGCCAGGCCATGCAGCACCGGCTGTCGGCGTTGGAAGCGCTCAGCACGCTGCGCGACGCCGGCAGTGCCGCGCTGCTGGTGGGGCTGTCGAGCCATCGCGAAAGGCAGCTCTCGATCCCCGCCCATCGAGCGCTGGTGGCCATCAGCGGCCACGACTTCGGCAACTCGGCACGAAAATGGCGCGCGTGGCTGGCCAAGAGCTCGGGTCGGCATCGCACCGAATGGCTCATCGACGGCCTATCCCAACCCGACGAGAGGGTGCGTGCCATCGCCAGCGCCGAGCTGCAGAAGATGACCCAGGTTTACTACGGCTTCGTGCCCGGAGCTCCACGTCGCGAGCGCGAGTTGGCCCAGCGCCGCTACCGCGAGTGGTGGAGCACCCAGGGCAAGGCCCAATTCGGCGTGCGCTAGATCCAGGGCAGAACGGTGGCGCCCGTCCGTTGCGGCGCGCAGTGCCGGCTAAGGCAGCGCGGTCCCGGTGAGGTCCCTAATCGCCCAGGGGATTGTCCAGGATGTCCGAGATCACCCCTTCGCCCGGCGGGGGCTGCTCGGGCTGGGCTTCGGGGGCTGCGGCCTTGGGCTGCTGGGGCTTGGCTGCCGGGCTTTCCGCGGGCTTGGCCGGTGGGGCCTGAGCTTCGCTGTCGGGGGTGGCGGAGGGCTCGGCTTTGGTCTCGGGCGCCAGGGCCTGGTCGGGCGGCAGTGGGCGCTTGCTGACGATGCGGGTCTTGGATTTGGCCGCGGGCTTGGCTTTCGGTTTGGCACGGTCCATGCGCGCCAGGGCGGCCTTGGCGGTGGGGTTGCCCGGCTCCAGGTTCAAGACGTTCTTGTAGCGGGCGCGGGCCTCGTCGAACTTGCGGGCGGCACGCAAGGCATTGGCCAACTGAAGGTTGAGGTCCACATTGTACGGAGCGATCGCCAGCGCGCGCTCGAAAGCCGGGATGGCGCGGCCGGGTTGACTCAGGGCCAAGTACGACTTGCCCACCTTCAGATGAACTTGGGGATCGTTGGGCATCTGTTGGGCGGCGCGCTCGTAGGTGGCTGCGGCCGAGAGGTAGGACTTGCGCTCGAAGTAGGTATCGCCCTGGCGCATCAGATCCGGTGCGGCCTGGGTTGCGGGGGCAGCTTGGGGCTGGGCGGGCGCGGCGCCAGCGGTGGCCGATGGCGTGGCGGCGGCTCCCATGCGCTGGGCTTCAGCCAGCAGCGCCATCAACTCCTGGGAGTTGGGCACCAACTGCAGTGCGGCCTGTAGGGCTTGGGCTGCGCCGGGACCATCGCCGAGCTTCATGCGCGCCCGGCCCAAACCGGCCAGGGGTACCGGATCGCTCGGCGCCTGTTCGGCGGCCTGCTGATAGAGCATGGCGGCCTGGGCGTAGTCGCCGGAGCCGAAGGCCGTGCGGGCGGCCACGAGGGGGCCGCTCGAAGTGGCCAGCGAGGTTTGGGTGGCGGCGGCGCGCAGGGCGGCGCATTCGGTTTCGGCCAACTTGAACTCGCTGACGCAGAAGCCGATGGCGTCGGGGGCGGCGAAGAGGGCTGGGAGCAGTTCGGCGTCGAGGCCGCGATAGAGGCGCAGCATGACCTGGGAGTGTCGCTGCTGGTATTCCTGGGGCGTGGCGCCGGGACCGCTGGCGCCGAAGAGCACATAGCCGACGGCCTGGCGCGTTCGGTCATAGTCGGAGCCGCCGCGGGAGGCATTGGCCTGCAGGCCGCTCGAGACCTGGTTGGTGATGGCGATGGCGTAGCCCGCTTGCAGGCCTCCGTATTGCATCAGGCGTTTGACCACCGCGGGGTCGGCCTGTTGGTTGCCATCGCTCCCGGTTGAACGGACCAAACAGCCGCTGCCGAATGTGCAAGCGGCCATCAACCAGACGAAGTGAGCGTTCCGCACGTGGGATTCTCCTCGGACCTTACCGACGCGACGCCGACGAAACTACACCGAAGCTGCACGGGGGTGCCAGCAAACGGTCGCCCGAGCGGGTCAGTCGAGGCGGCCAAGTCGAGCGAGCAGCAGGCTGGCGGCGGCCACCGCAGCGGTCTCGAAGCGCAGGATCGACGGGCCGAGGCCGGCGACCTCGAAGCCCTGCTGGCAGAGGGCTTGGACTTCGGCGGCCTCGAGGCCGCCCTCGGGCCCGATCACGGCCCAGGTGGACCGGGGGGCGGGCGCCGCGTCGCCTTGCCAGGGGCCGGCTGTTTCGCTGCGCTCCCAGAAAACGAGGCGCTCGCTGTTGGATGGGGCGCGGCTGGCCACGGCGGCGAGATTGTCGGCAGCGTGGATGGTCGGGGCGTAGAGCTGACCTGACTGGGCACAGGCTTCGAAGGCGATGCGCTGCAGGCGTGCGACGCGCTCGGCGGCGGCGCGGGGGGCCGCGGGCGCGGGGACAGAACGCTGGCATTGGGCCAGGTGCAGCCCGGCGACACCTAATTCGGTGCACATGCGCGCCACCATCTCCAGCTTGCTGGCCTTGGGCAGCCCGAGGATCAGGTGCAGCGCCGGTTGGGGGGGAGGACTTTGGAAGCGCTGCTGCAGCAGAGCCTGGGTCTGGGCTCGGGTGCCGGCCTGGAGCCGCGCCGGGCCATGGGTGCCGGCGCCGTCGAAGAGCGTAACCGCGGCGCCGGGCGACAGGCGCAGGACGCGGGCGTGGCGGGCGCTGATCTCCGGCAGGGACACGAGTTCGCCCGGGCTCGGTAGCTCGGGCACCCAAAGCCGAGGCGGCGACGGCTCAGTCAATGCCAGCCCCTGCCGCCAGGGAAACGCGGAAAAAGCTGCCAGGACGTTTTCGCGGCCGGTTTTCGCGGTGGGCTAACAGCCCCAGAAAAAGCTGCCAGGACGTTTTCGCGAGTGGGAAAAGCGGGTGGAAAAAGCCGCGGAAAAAGCTGCCAGGACGTTTTCGCGGCCGGTTTTCGCGGTGGGCTAACAGCCCCGGAAAAAGCTGCCAGGACGTTTTCGCGAGCGGGAAAAGCGGGTGGAAAAAGCCGCGGAAAAAGCTGCCAGGACGTTTTCGCGGTGGGCTAACCATCGGTGGGCTCGGCGTCGGATAGGAGCAGGGCGAGCCAGGTGCCTTCCTGGGCTTGCCAGGTGGTTTTCAGGGGGGCGAAGGCTTGCTGGACGCGTTCGCCTTCGCCCTCAAGGATGCCGCTGAGCAGCAGTTGGCCGCCGGGTTCGAGGCGCTCGCGCAGGCTGGTGGCCAGCGGGAGCAGGAATCGGGTTTCCAGGTTGGCGACGACCAGGGGGTAGCGCGCGTGGAGGCTTTCGAGCGCTTCCCCGTCGACTTCGATGGCGGCGCGCACGCCGTTGGCTGCGGCGTTTTCTGCGGTCGCGGCGATGGCGCTGGGGTCGATGTCGATGGCTCGTACGTGGGCGACCCCGAGGCGCGCAGCGGCGATCGAGAGGATGCCGCTGCCGCAGCCGACGTCGAGCATGCGCGCGATGTGCCCGATGCCGCGCGCCTGCAGGCGCTGCTCGATGGCACTCAGGCACAGGCGCGTGGTTTCGTGGGTGCCGGTGCCGAAGGCATGGCCGGGGTCGATGGTGATGGCCAGGTCGTCGGCCCGGGCCTCGAAGCCGGGCCGCGGTTGACTCGGCCAGGGCGGCTGCACCACCAGGCGCACACCGACGCGGCTGGGCCGAAAGTGGGCCCGCCAGCCGTCGCGCCAGTCGTCGCCGACGACGAAGTCGAGCTGGGCCTGGCAGTCGCCCAGGCCGCTGGCGTTCCCCAGTTCGGCCAGGGCCGCCCGGGCGCCGTCTTCGTCGGCGAAGGAAGCCAGTAGGGTGACGTGGCCGCTGGCTTCGCGGGTCGGGGCCGTCAGGGTGGTGGCGTCGCGCTGCTCGACGCCGAGCGCGCCCAGCTCGAAGAGTTCGAGGCTGGCCAGTTCGGCCTGCGCTTCGGGAACCAGCAGACTCAGGTGGGGATAGCGGGGCGGCGGGGACAGGGGCATGGGCGTGTCTATTGTTGACTCCACAGCAGCAGGTACAGCAGGGCCGCGAAAATCCAAAGCGCTGCCAGGCGGCGGAGGTCCGGTTTGAGCAGGGCTGCAGCCGGCGTCAGCGGTGGTAGCAGTGTGGCCAGGATGCGCCAGGCCGGCGATAGGCCGGCGTGCCGCACCACGCGCCACCACAGCCAGGGGTGGACCGCGACCCACAGGGCCCCGACCACGATCATCGTCAGCAGCAATGCGGCGTCGCGCGACACCGGCGCAATGTAGCGCCTCCGGAGCGTTGCCACGTCGCATCTGTGGCAATTTTACCTGCCGCTCAGGCGCCGGCGCCGGGGCCGCGGTGCCGGGTCGGGTGGCCGCCGCCGGCTTTGCACATCACGGGCCGGGTTCGGATATCCGCCATGACGCCGGCGCCTGCAGTGGCGCGCGCTCAAAGCGGCTGCGCTGCGTGCCCGCCGCTGCCCGTTTGGGCCGCTGGATGCGTGAATTCGGCAAAGATCCGGGCTAGCCTCCGCGCCCATGGGCGAGATTCGCATCGGTCTTCTCGGCTGTGGCGTTGTGGGCCAGGGCGTGATGGCTTTGCTTTCCGAGCACGCCGCTTCCATCGAGGCGCGCCTGGGAACGCGTCTTTCGGTTTCGGCGGTTGCCGTGCGCGATCTGGAGCGCGATCGGGGGCCCCACGTGCCGGCGCAGCTGCTGACTCGCGAGGTCGAACGCGTCGTGGAGGCGGCCGACGTGGACATCGCGGTGGAGCTGATGGGCGGCCTCGACCCGGCCGGCGACTACGTCCAGCGCGCCCTGGCCGCCGGCAAGTCGGTGGTGACGGCCAATAAGGCGCTGATCGCCGACCGCGGACACGCCCTGATCGAGCAGGCGGAGGGCGCCGGCTGCGATCTCTACTTCGAGGCGGCCGTGGCCGGCGGTGTGCCGGTGCTGCGCGTTCTGCGCGAGGCGCTCGCCTCCGATCGCGTCACGGCCCTGCGCGGTATCATCAACGGTACGAGCAACTACATCCTGTCCCGGATGCAGTCCGAGGGCATGGAGTTCGCCCAGGCCCTGGCTGAGGCACAGGCGGCGGGTTACGCCGAGGCCGATCCGACGCTCGACGTGGGCGGCGGCGACGCGGCCCACAAGCTGCTGATCCTGGCGACACTGGCTTTTGGCAAGCGCATCGCGCTCGATAGCGTCGCTACCGAGGGCATCGACCGGGTTGCTGCCCTGGACATCGAGTTCGCCCGCCGTTTCGGCTATGTGATCAAGCCCCTGTCCATCGCCCGCCAGCTCGAGGGCGACGCGCTGGAGCTGCGCGTGCATCCGGCCCTGGTCGACCGCCGCGATCCGCTGGCCCACATGGATGGCGCCCTCAACGCGGTTCAGATCGAGGGCGCGGGGGTGGGTCCCTGTTTGCTCTCCGGTCTGGGCGCCGGGTCGCTGCCGACGGCGGTGAGCGTGCTGAGCGACATCATCGATGTGGCGCGTAATCATCTCTGCGATGGGCGCGGTCGGGTGCCGGCGCGGGCCTTTGCGGGCGCCAGCCTGGGGCAGGCCAGCGCCCGCGACATGGCCGAGCATCACGGCCGCTATTACCTGCGGTTTTCGGTACGCGATCAGAGCGGTGTGCTGGGTCAGCTGGCCACCGCCCTGGGCGCCCGCGACGTCAGCATCGAGCAAATGGTCCAGGAGGGACGCGGCGCCGAGCAGCCGGTTTCGGTCGTGCTGCTGACCCATCCGGCGCGTGAGGGCGATGTGCGCGCCGCCCTGGCGGAGATCGACGCCTTCGACGTCGTGGTCGAGCCCACCTGCGTGCTGCGGATCGAGGAGTAGGCGCGGTGGCTGGCGATGCGACAGAGGACCTGACCGGAATCGGCGAGCTTCAAGCGCTGCTCGGTCGCGGCGCGGGCTTCGAGGGCAAGCTGAGCTTCGAGGGCCGGGTGCGCATCGATGGTCAGCTACGTGGCGAGGTTTTCAGCGACGGGATTCTGATCCTGGGTCCGTCGGCCGACGTCGACGCCGTCATCGATGTGGGCACCCTGATCGTGCGCGGTGGCCGGCTGCGCGGGGAGGTGGTGGCGCGCCATTCGGTGGAGCTGCACGCGCCGGCGCGCGTGGTGGGTACCATCCGCACCCGTCAGATCTACATCGACAAGGGGGCGGTGCTCGACGGCGAGTGCAAGATGCTCGAGGGTGAGCGCCCGCTGCCGGTGGAGGTGGGGGTGGATCAGGCCGAAGGGAGCGCGCCGGGCGCGCCCGCCGATGGCGGTGAGCTGGCGCCGGGCGAGGTCCGGAGCGGTGGCGTGGAGGGCGAGCGCTCGCGCTGATCGTGGGCAGCGAGCGTTTCAATCCCCGATCAGTTGTTCGATCCGCTCCACCAGGGTCGCGGGGTCGAAGGGCTTTTCGATGTGACCGCGGAAGCCGGCGTTGCGGGCATCGCGCAGCAGGGTCGGGGTCACGTGTCCGGTGTAGAGCACCAGGGGCAGCGCTGGGGCCTGCTCGATCAGGGCGCGGCCCAGCTCGATGCCGCTGAGTTCGGGCATGTTGTGGTCGAGCAGGGCCAGGTCGTAGCGCCCTGGCTGTTGTCTAAAGGTGGTCAGGGCTTTGAGGGGCGAGAGGAAAGTTTCCACCTCGTAGCCGGTGCGGCGCAAGAGGCGCGCGGCGGCGGTGGCGACGCTGGGTTCGTCGTCCACCAGGAGCACGCGCCGGGCGCGAATGCGGGCAAGGCGGGGTGCTGGGCTGGGGCTGGGTCTTCGCACGGGCGCTTCGCTTCGCGGTAAGAAGATGCGGAACTCGGTGCCGCGGCCCAGCTCCGTCCGTACGTCAAGGGCGCCGCCGTGGGCGCGCACGATGCCGTGGGCCATGGCCAGGCCGAAACCGGTGCCCTGGCCGGGACCCTTGGTGGTGAAGAAGGGATCGAAGATGCGTGGCAGGACCTCGGGAGCGATGCCGCGACCGTCGTCGCGTACCGCGATCACGCAATACTGGCCGTGCGGTAGGTCCGGGGGCGGCGGAGGTGTCCCGTCGTCACCTGCCCGGGGATGCAGCTCCAGCTCGAGCGTGCCGCCGCCCTGGCTGGTCAATTCCTGGTGTGCGTTGATGCAGATGTTGAGCAGGACTTGATGCAGCTGCCCGGGATCGCCCTGCAGCAGGACGGGACTGGTGTCGATGCGCGCGCGCATGTTCACGCCGGCCGACAGCGAGGGTCGTAGCAGACGCGCGACCTCGTCGAGCACGCCGTTGATCAGCACTTCTTCGCGGTGTTCGGTCTCGCCGCCCCGGAGGCTGAGGATGCGCCGCACCAGCTCGCGGCCGCGGCGCGCGGCGGCTCGGATTTCATTGAGCATGGCGGCGTGCTCGTCGGCGGGCAGCGTGGGATCGGCCAGGAGGTCGACGTAGGTCAGCATCGGGACCAGGAGGTTGTTGAAGTCGTGGGCGATGCCCCCGGCCAGGGTGCCCACGGCGTCCAGGGTTTCGGCCAGGCGCAGCCGGCGTGCCAGCTCCTGGCGTTCGGCTTCGGCGCGTTTGCGCTCGCTGATGTCGGTGACGGTGCCGACGAAGCCGTGGGTTTGTCCGCGGCTATCGGTTTCGGCTACGAGCTGGCCGTAGACATGGGTGATACGGCCATCGGGAGCGCGCAGTCGATACTCGGCAGCGAAGTGGCTGCTGTGCTTCACGCAAGCGTCGAATTGCCGCATGACCTCTTGGCGGTCGTCGGGGTGGATGGCCTGGGACCAGTGGCTGCCCTGGGCCTGTTCGGCGTCGCTGCCCGCGATTTCGCAAAAGCGTTCGTTGACGTAGAGACAGCTTCCGTCGGCGTCGGCCAGAAAGGTTCCCACGGGGCTGAGGCGGGCGAGGGTGCGAAATCGCCGCTCGCTCTCCTCGAGCGCGGTTTCTGCCAGCACGCGATCGGTGATGTCGCGCATGGTGCCGATGCGCTGGATGGGCCGGCCGCGTTCGTCTAGGCGCGTTTCGCTGTGGCCTTCGATGTGGCGGGTCTTGCCGTCGTGGTCGATGAAGCGGTAGCGCAGGGCCGGAAGGCGCGCCTGGGCGCGATGGATGAAGGCCTCGCGGTCGTCGGGGTGGACGCGTGCGACGTACTCGTCCAGACGCAGGCTTCGGTCGTGGGCAAAGCCGGTGATGCGGCGGGCTTCGGCCGAGAGGTGGATGCGATCGTCGTCGGTGTTGTGCTCCCAGAAGCCGATGCGGGCGATGCGCAGGGCCTCGGCGATGCGGCTCGGGTCGAACTCCTGCGCTTCGCGGGTTTCGGTCTCGGCGTCGGGCGCCGCTTGGGTGGCAGCGGGCACGGCGGCCGCGGGCTCGGAGGCCCGGGCGTGGGAGGGGAGAGACTCGGAACTGCGCGGCCGTTGGGGGTCAGCCATGGTGCGCCTGGGCAGGTCGGGGGTGGGATGGGCGCTGGGGCGCCAGTGCAGTGTTACTGCCGTCGTCCCGTCAGCGCAAAAAGCTCCGCGGCCGGGGAAGTGATTTTTTCGCGGGTGCGAAGGCCAGAATCAGGTCAGGCGGTTGAAGTCGCGCAGGGTCTCTTCGCGCCTGCAGTGGTGCTGCAGGCGACCGTCGAGGGAGGCCTTGATTCCACGGAAGTCGGGGCATTGCCCGCAGGTCGACAGCGGGGTCACGCCGGCGCTGCGTCTGCAGTAAATCGCCAGCCGCAGTTCGAGACTCTGGACCCCGTCGTGGTCTTGCTGCAGCGGCCGGATGGGACTCGCACCCAGGGCGGCCAGGGGCGCCACGAGGGTGCCTGGGTTCGGTTGCCCTGTAGCATCAGGCTCGTCGTAGTTCATTTGGGACCTCGCGGCGCACCGAGCGGGCGGAGGGGCGCGTTGGATGTGTTCTGGACTCGACTTTGGGGGTCTGTGGCAGCTGATCGCGCAGGACGGGCTTTTTCAGGGCGCTTGGTCCCACGCATAAAGCGTGGCGCTCCATAAGGGAGGGCAAAGCGCCCTGAAACGCGCTCAACGAGCGAGGACTGCCAGAAATTACCAACGGCGAGTTCAAATAGCCTAGATAATTACAACTAGCCTGTCGAGGTGGAATTCGGCCATTGGGGTCGGGTTATACCCCAAGATGGGGATAAAAAGGGGGAAGGCCTGGTCTCCCCCGGCGTCAGCGCCCCTGGAAGCTCGGGCGCCGGCCTTTCAGGTAGGCGGCCATGGCGTTGCGGGCGTCTTCGGTGCCCATGACCGACTGGAATTCCCGTTGCTCGAGGGCCAGCGCCTGGCGCAGGGGCATGTCCTGGCCCTGGCGGATGGCGCGCTTGGCGGCCGCCAGGGCCAGCGGTGCGCGCGCGGCCAGATCGTCGACGAAGGCGCCCAGTTCGCGCTCAAAGTCGGCGTCGGCGAAGACGCGGTGGACCAGGCCCAGCTCCAAAGCCTGGCTGGGGCGCAGCAATTGGGCGTGGAGGATCAGGTCCAGGGCGCGGGCGCTGCCCAGCAGCCGCGTCAGGCGCTGGGTGCCACCGGCGCCGGGGATGATGCCGACGGTGGTCTCGGGCAGGCCCAGCACATGGGTGCCGTCGCGCAGCAGGCGGAAGTCGCAGCCGAGGGCCAGCTCGAGGCCGCCGCCCATGGCCAGGCCGTCGATGGCGGCCACGGTGATCAGGTCGAGCTGCTCGAGGCCGACGATCAGCTGATGCAGTTCGTGTAGTTGTTCGGTGTCGGCGGTTTCGGCGGTCCCGCTGGGCGCGTGGGCCGCCGGCGGCTGCGAGGCGGCGCTGCGCTCGGCGGCCGCCGACAGCTCGCCCACCTCGTAGTGGGTGATGAACACGCCCGGGGTGGCGCTGCGCAGGACCAGCACGCGCGTGTCCACAGCGAGGCGGCCGAGGGCTTTGGTCATGGCGCCTACCATGGTCGCCGTCAGCGTGTGTCGCGGCGGGTTTTGGAAGCGCAGGTAGGCGATCTGTCCGGCTTGCTCGAGAGTGATGGCGTTGTCAGGCATGATCCGTATCAGCTCGCGAAAAATGAGACGTAGGCCCAGACGGCGGCGCCGCAGAAAAGCATGGCGTCGCTGCGATCGAGGATGCCTCCGTGTCCTGGCAGGATGTTGCCGCTGTCCTTGATGCCGACGCTGCGTTTGATCAGGGACTCGCACAGGTCGCCGGCCTGGCCCAGGGCGGTGGCGACCAGGGCCAGCAGCACCGCATGGAGCAGGGGCAGAACCGGCAGAAACCAGAAGTGGGCCAGCAGGCCGCTGAGCACGCCGCCAGCCAGGCCTCCCAGGGAGCCCTCGATGGTCTTCTTGGGCGAGACCACGGGCGAGAGTTTGCGTTTGCCGATGGCGCGGCCGACGAAGTAGCCGGCGGTGTCGCTGATGAAGCTGAAGAGCAGGGCCAGCACCACCCAGGAGCCGCCGTGGTCGCGGCGGAAGAGCAGGATCAGGGCGCCGAAGAGGGTGCCGAGGTAAAGTGGGCCGGCGATGGACCAGGCCAATCGGGCGGCGGCGCCTTCCATGGGCTCGGGCCGCGCCAGGTTGGCGAGCATACCGCCGCAGACCAGGGCCATCAGCAGCAGGGGAAAGTGGGCGGCGGCGGCGGGCAGGGCGGTGGCGCTGATCACACCCAGGGTCGCCACGAGATTCCACAGGCGCACGCCCAGGTGCTGGGGGCTCGCCATGGCCGACAGTTCCCAGGCGCCGAGTAGACAGACCAGGGTGGTGACCGCGGGAAAGCCCCAGGCGGGGCCCAGGTATAGGAGCCACAGCAGCAGCGGCGCCGCCACCGCCGCGGTGGCCAAACGCAGGAAGAGGTTGCTTTTGGGTCGGGGCGATTCTGCCATGGGCCCTCGGCACGGCGCTTGCGCGCATGGGCGACTCCGGCGGCGGGTGGAGCGCGTCGGGGCGGACAATAGCGATCGCGAACGCGGGCGGCCACCCCTGATCGCACCGTGGGTGCGGTGCCCGTGGCGATCGTGGTTATCTTGATCCTGCAAGCCGGATTTGCGCGGATTTGCGCGGCGCTGTCGTTAAGAGGCAGGCGGCTTCGTGCGCGATCCGCGGTAGGCTGGAAGGAACGGACGGCGTGCAGACGACGATGGCGGAAAAGGACCTCTACCAAATCCTCGGCGTGAGCCGCTCGGCCAGCGAGCAGGAAATCCGCAAGGCCTACCGGGAGCTGGCGCGCAAGTACCACCCGGACCGCAATCCGGACGATCCGCAAGCCGAGGACCGGTTTAAGGAGGCGTCCTATGCCTCCGAAGTCCTGCTAAATGCGAAAAAACGTAAATTATATGATGAGTTTGGAGAACTAGGATTAAGAGAGGGCTTCAATCCCGAGGCCTACCGCAATTATGCCCGTGGTGCGGGAGCAGGCGGGGGCTTTGGCAACCTGGAGGATCTGCTGGGGCAGATGGGTATCGGCGGGCGCGGCGCGCGGCGGGGCGGGGGCTTCGCGGATCTCTTTGGCAACGAGGTGATGGACTCCATCTTCGGGCGCGGTGGCCGCGCGGCGGGGGCGCCGGCGAACCAAGCGCGAGAGGTGGTGAGTGACATCAGTATCGACTTCGCCGAAGCGGTGCGGGGCGTGGAAAAGGAACTCAGCCTGGCGGTGCCGGGCGAAGCGACACAAAAGCTGAACGTGCGCATTCCCGCCGGCGTCAAGGATGGGGGCCGCGTGCGGCTGCGGGGCAAGGGGCTCCGGGGCGGCGACATCGTGCTGCGCGTTCACGTGAAACCCCATCCCCATTTCCGGCGCGAGGACGACGACCTGCTGCTCGAACTGCCGATTTCGGTGGGTGAGGCCTACCGGGGCGGGAAGGTGGAGGTGCCCACACCCGAGGGCGCTGTGACGTTGACGATCCCCAAGGGCGTTCGCGGGGGCGCCAAGCTTCGGCTCAAGGGGCGCGGGGTGCGGCGGGGTAAGGCTGTCGGCGATCTGCTGGTGCAGGTGCGGGTGGTGATGCCCGACGGCGAGGGCGCCGAGCTTGATTCGGCGGTGGAAACCCTGGAGGCGGCCTACTCGACACCGCTGCGGGCGGGCCTGCGCTTCTGAGCGGCTGGCGGCTGCGGGCGGGTGCTCCCGGCGGTGGTTGTTTGGGGCAGGCTCGGGGGTGATCGGGGCCTGCGTCCCTGGCGAGAAGCGTGAGTCCGGCCGGCGTGCGGTCTTTCACGTGAAACTGGGTGGCAGGGCCGCGCACGGTCGGCGGAGGCGGCGCGATGCCCCTCTGTACGGCAGGGGTCGGCGATTGGGGGGTGCACGCCAAACTCAGCGGGCGTGCGTGGTGCTGGCGATGATCCAGGCGCGGCTCGGGAGGCGGCGGAGGCGCGAACGGCCTCGCGCGGGGGCCGGAAGCCGGCGTTCCGATTGCATCACGTGGCACCGGATGACAACGCGTGGCCAGCGGTGTCGTTTCACGTGAAACAGCGGTCAGGCCGGGGCGCTGTTTCACGTGACACAGGGACTCGGTCCCCGGACCCCCGGACCCACGGCACCACCACACGGCACAGCCAGGCGGCCAGAAGTGGGCCGCTGGCATTTCACCCCAGTCCGGACCCCGGCGCAAAAAAACCGCAAACGCACACCCGTCCCAACCCCGCGGTCAATCCCCCAGCTCCCCGATCACGCCCACCCAAACCCTGCGCCCCGGCAGCGGACGGCTCAGCACATCCGTACCCCTTCGATCCGAGTAGTTGTCCACGCGGCCGAAGAGCTGTAGCCCGCCGTCCAGCAGGCTTGCGCCGAGGCCCGCATCGAGCTCGATCCGCGACGGCAAGAACCCGCGCTCGCCCTCGTTCACGTAGAAGAAATCCACCACCGTCGCCTCGTGAAAAACGAAGAGCCCCAGCGCCTGCCCCCGCAGCAACCACAGCTCGCCCCGCCCGTGCAGGTTCAAGGCCGGCCGCATCGGAAGCCGCTGACCATTCACGTCCCGCGCGTCCATCCACGTCGCCGCCGCCTGCAGGCTGAGACGCTCCCACAGCCAACCACGGAGGCCCGCCTCCAGGCCCAGGATCCGGGCTTCTGCCACATTATCCGGCCGCACCGTCCACTGGGAGGTCGGCAGCAGCACGATCAGGTCCTCGATCCAAAGTCCAAAGCCCCGCAGCTCCAGCTGCCCCCGCAGCCCGGCGCCGCGACCCCTGTACACCAGACCCAGTTCGCTCGAGACCGAGGCTTCCGGTCGCAGGCGCAGGTTCGCCTCACGCGTCGCCCGATCTCCGAACAGCTCTGCGATCGAGGGCAGCCGCCGCCCGCTGCCCACCGATGCCGACAGCGACAATCCTGGTGCCAGAGAAAACGCCGCCCCCAGGCGCCGTGTCCAGCTCTCTTGATCCCGATGGGCCCGCACCTCTTCGACCCCCTGCCTGCCCCGCAGCTCGGACACGTTCAGCTCCCCCCGCGCGCTGCCGCGCAGCTCCGCCGCTCGCCCCAAGATGCGTCCGAAGAGGCGCAGCTCCGCTCCGGCCGCCGCGCTTCGCCGCTCCGACGACCGCGGCGGCGAAGAAAACTCCAGCGGGTTTTCCGGATCCCGCTGTTCCTGCGACAGCGTCCCCACCAGCGTGCCCTCCATCCAACGCAGCAACCGATAGGAGCCGGCCCCCCGCAGCTGCAGCCGCCAAAGAGCGTCGTCGCTGGCCACGGGGTTGCCCACACCCAACTCCGGCACGCGATCATAGAGTTGGTCGCGCGCATGGACCGCGCTGGCCGTCAGCTCAAGCCGCTGCCGCCGTTCGCCATCCCCGTCCCGCGCTTGCTGCCGGTATTGCACGGCCAACAGGCCCCGAACCAGCTTCCGGTGAACCTCCTCGGAGGGCTGCGCCAGCGGCCCCGGCACACCTTGCAAGCGCCCGTGGGCCATGCCCAGCACCGAAAGCCGCCCCGGGCCCAACCCAACGCTGCCATGACCCAATCCACTGGCCTGTTCGATTCCCGCGTTGCGCTGGCGCGCAATCCGATCGTCTTTCTCCACGAAGCGCGTGGTGCCGTCGTCGAGGTAGGGATAGTCGTCGTCGCTGCGGGCCAGGCCCACGTGGGAAAAAAAGCGCGGTCCGTGCCCTTCCTCCCCCGCCACCTCGCTGCTGGCCCCCAAGGACACGGCCCCGAACGAACCCGCGCTCGCCTGAACCCGCGCGCGCCGGCGCCGCGCGCTGCCCGGAATCAGCCGCAGCACTCCCCCGACCGCGCCCTGATCGAACCACAGCGGAACGCCCCCGCGATAGACCACCAGCCGATCGAACAGCTCAGGCGGCAAGGTGCCAAGGTCGAAGGCGCCGCCATCCGGTGAAGTCACCGCGATGGTGTCGATCAGCACGGCCGTATGGTCGAGTTCCGCACCGCGCAAGGACAGTCCCGAAAACCCTCCCAGCCCCCCCGCGCTACGCACCCGCGTGCCCGGAAGTTCCAGCACCGCACTGCCCAGATCCGCAACCGGCGTCGGCCGTTCGCGCAGCGGCACCCCGCTGGCGGCGGCGCTGGCGTCCTCGTCGTCAGTCGCCGCGATGCGGCCCGGCACCGTCGCCGTGGCCGACAGCGGCTCCTCCGCCATCGTCCCCGGCGCCACCCACAACCCGAGTACCAGCAACACACCCGGCCTGAAACGCGCGCAAACCATCGCCAGCAGCCCCGGCCGGCATGGCCGCTACCACAGGCAGCGACCCCGGCGGCGGGCCCGCATCTTGGCTGCATTCGAAGCGCGGCGGTACCTCAAAGCACCGCGCTGGCGCTCAATTCAGCTCGGCGGGATCGACGTGATGGGGATGGCCGTGTTCGCGCTCATCCTCGGTGGCATCCCGGATCGACAGCACCTCGACCTCGAAGTGCAGCGTCATGCCGGCCAGTGGATGGTTTACATCCACATATACCGTCTCCTCCTCGATGCCGACCACGAACAGCTCCATCTCCTCGCCATCCTCGTCCTCGACATCAAAGGGCAGGCCCAGCTCGAGCTCGATTTCCGGCGGAAAGGCGTCGCGGGGCAGCGGTTGCGGGCCTGGACCCTGGCGCGGACCGTAGCCCTGCTCCGGCGGAATCACGGCGGTGATCGCATCACCCTCCGAGCAGCCCTCGAGCGCCTGCTCCAACCCGGCGACGACGTTACCGGCGCCGTGTAGATAGTAGAGAGGGTCGTCGGCGTCGCACCCATCGATGGCTTCGCCGTCGTCGTCTCTCAATACGAAGGCAATGCCCACGACCTTGTGATCACTCACACGTTCGGTGCCCATGCCCTCCACTGTAGCTCGCTTCGCCGCTCCGCGCGTACTAATTGGCCCCATAAGAGGAAGACAAAAAGGGCCGCGCCACCGATCGCGGGGGGAGGGGGACACCCCGTTTTCGACCAGCGCGCGGCCGGCGCGAGCAGCGAGGCGCGGTCGGCGGGGGAAACCTCCCGCGCGCTGCGTCACGCACCCACAATATGAATCATCAATGAAACAGCGCAAGCCCTGGACCCCACAAAATTATCTTCGGGGCCGCCGATTTTTCTTCGACGGAATCCGAAGGGCCCCGCGTTTAAAGACCTGAAACGAACGCAGGAGAGCCCCCTATGAACACGACCTTCACCATTGCCGTCATCGCCACCATGCTCGCCGCGCCCGCGGCCCTGGCCCATCCCCGCGTGGCCCAAGGGGCCAAAGCGCGCTTCGAGCAACTCGACACCGACAACAGCGGCGACGTCACCCTGAAGGAGCTGCGCGCCGGAATCGGGCGCCGCCTGAGCAAGCTCGACACAAATCACGATGGTCGTGTCACCCGCGAAGAGACCAGGACCCATCGCGAGCAGAAGCGCAAAGAGCGAGCAGCTCGGCGCGAGGTCCACAAGAGCGAGCGCGGCAAGCGCTTCGAAGCCATGCTCAAGAAGAAGGACCGGGACGGCGATGGCAAGCTCAGCCGCGCCGAGCTGTCGCGGATGCCCGACGAGCGCTTCGCGGCCATCGACAAAAACCGCGACCGCGCCCTGAGCATCGAAGAGCTGCGCGCCGCGCGCGCCCAGCGCACGACCGACTTCAGCGCGCGCCACGAAAAGCGCAAGGAAAGGCACGAGAAGTTCCGAGCCGCCCACGCTGAAATGCGCTTCGAGCGCCTCGACAGCGACCGCGACGGTGCCATCGAGTCGCCCGAAATCGACGCCCACGCCAAGCGCCGATTCGAGCGTTTGGACACCGACGACAGCGGTGCCCTGAGCAAGCAGGAGCTGCGGGCCCGCAAGCGCCACGGCTGGCATCGCGGTGAAGGTGGCGCCAAGAACAAGGGTGAGCACAAGGGCAAGCACAAGGGCAAGCACGAGGACAAGCACAAGGGCAAGCGCGGCGTCGAAAGCCTCGGCCAGGCCGGAGCCGCTGGTTGAGCGCCCTGCCCGCGAGCGTCGCGGCCCTCGCGCGCCGGCAGCCACGGCTGCCACGTCCGTGCCCTGCGGCGGGATCTGGCGGCCGTGCTGCCTTGCGCCCGAGCCCCCAGCTTCCGCTAAGCTGGGCGCGCGCCCAACGCGGCTCCGACCCCATGCAGCGCGAGACGGAAAGCGAGCTGATGCAGCGGGTGGCCGCCGGCGATACCCGGGCCTATCGCACCCTGAGCGATCACTTCCTGGACAAGATCGTCGCCCACGGCGCGCGCCTGCTGGGAGATCCCGCTGAAGCCGAAGAGGTGGCCCAGGAAACCTTCCTCCGGCTGTGGCAGGGCGCGGCACGCTGGCGTCCCGAAGCGCGCCTGAGCACCTGGCTCTTCAAAGTCGCCCAGCGCCTCTGCATCGACCGCCTGCGCCGCCGGCGCGAAGTCGGCCCCGACGCCATCGATCGCCAAGAAGCCGGCGACCGACCCAGTGCCCTCTTGATGCGCAAACAGCTGGCCGAGCGCGTTTCACAAGCCCTGCTCGCGCTACCCGAGCGCCAGCGCGCGGCCATCTCCCTGGCCCACTACGAAGGCATGACCAACCCCGAAGTCGCCGAAGTGCTCGAAATCAGCGTCGAAGCCGTGGAATCGCTGCTGGCCCGCGCCCGCAGAAGCCTGCGCAGCTCCCTGTCCAAGTATTACAGCCAAGAGTGAAGGGACTTTGACCATGGATACCATGGATATCATGGACAACTCCAAGTTAACGCTCGGAATCCAGATCCACGGCGCCGACCTCTCGCGCTGGCCCGAGCCCCTGGCAGAGCAGGCCCGGGCCTGGCTCCGGAAGAACGAAGGTGCCCGCCACATCCTGGCCGAGGCACAGGCGTTCGAAGCCCTCCTCGACCAAGCGCCTGGCCACCGCCCATCGCCGGCCCTGCGCCGCGCCGTTGCCGAAATCCCGCTGCGTCATCCGCCCGAAACGGCCACACCGCGCCTGCCCTTCTTCCTCGCCAGCCTCCTGCGCGGCGCCCTCTCTGCGGCCTTCGTCCTGTTGGTCGGCATCACCGCTGGATGGCTCAGCGCAGGGCAGGACGCCGACACCGCCCCATCGCAGCCCGTCACCATCCTCGCGGCCCCCTCGGCGCAGGCTGCCGCGGAGCCCAGCGTTGAGGGCGCGGAACTAGAGGCCCTCATGCAGCTCGCCTTCGCCGACGAACTCCAAGCGGAGCTGGAGCCATGACCCGCCTGCAACGGGCCATGCCCTGGGCCCTCGGCATCTCACTCGCCGTTAATCTCCTCCTGATCGGCTTCCTGGCCGGTCATCGCCTTGGTCGGCCGCAGCATGGAGCCGGTCTGGCGTCCGAGGGCCGCTGGCGCGAGCACGACGCCGGGTTACCGGGCCCGCGCCGGCTCCTGCGTCAAGCCCGCCGTGCCGGAGCCGGCGAACCGCTGCGCAAGCTCATGGGCGTCCACCGCGAAGGCCTGCGGGAAAACCGCCGCGCCTTGCAAAACGCCCGCCGGCGCGCCGCCGAAGCCATGGCCGCCGAGCCCTACGACCCCAAAGCCGCTGCAGCGGCGCTGGGCGTCGTGCGAGAGCACAGCGCCACGTCCCAGGCGGCCGCCCACCGTTTGCTGCTGGAGTTGGCCGAACAGCTCGACCCCCCGACCCGCAAGAACCTCTTCCAGCACAGCGAGCGACGCCGAAACCGCTGGCGGGGCAGTGAAGCCACCGAAAACCGCTGAGCCACCGCCTCGCCGGCTCGGCGGGCCCAGCCCACCGCTGCGCCGGCTCGAAGCAGTTCGAGTTCGCCCAGCGGCCCCGAGGCGATGGCGACGAGCCAGTAGTTCAGGGCAGCCATGTCGAGGAAGGGCACGCCGCAAAACAGCGGGTTCGGACAGTCGCCACCCCGCAGCATTTGCCTGGCTACGTCCGCGTAGCCCGCGTCGTTGTCCAATGGCAGAAACCCCGGACCAGCAGAACAGTGAGAGCAACGCGAACGCTGCCTAGATGTGCTCGGCGGCAGTGCTGAGCCGATGATCGGGGTCGATACGATGCCAGATCGAAGGACGGCCTCCGCCGGAATACTCCGCGTATTTCAAGGCGACCGGACGCCGCAGCTGGCGCCGTAGCGGTCCCGAGAGCGGATCATGACTCCCGCCGAGCACATCTAGGCCTGTCGGAGCGGCGCCGGCCCACGCGTCCTTCGAGTCACAGCTCGACCTCGCGCGATAGGTCGCGCCGGCCCATGGGCCCGGCCCAGGTGCCAGGTCCCAGCCGTCGCAGCTGTGCAAGGGCCAACCGGCAGTTAAGGAGCAGAAGCCTCCCTTGTGGGCCAAGGCCCCACAGAGAAACGCGTTGGTCGATTTCGCTACGATCCCCCGCGCCCGGCCGCGTCGTGCCGCGCTCGAGTACTGGGCGCACCGTGACGCGCCTTGCTGGGCGGGCACGTCGAAGCCGACTCGACCGCCGCATAGCTCCTCGGGCCGTTCGCAGGCCAGCATCCGAGCCTGGCGTGCGAATCCTTCGCGACGAACTCGTGGCGGGCTTCACAACGGTGTCAGCGATGATCGCGGTCACCACCTGGGTCGGCATTGTCACGCCGCCGGGTGCGTTGTGGTCGCCGCGGGGCGTGAACACCCTCGCACTCCGCCGTCACGCACCCAAGGGGAAAGTGACTCGCTCGCAACCCCTAAGGGATCGGCCCGGTCATCCGATCTATGCAGTTCACCCAGGCTTTGGAGGATGAATGCGGGTATCAAGGTTCACGTGCACGCTCGCGATCGCGCTGACGACGGCCCTGTGGGCCTGTTCGGATGATACGATGGAGACATCGTCTCGGGATGATTCACCAGGGGACCCATCATCGCCGGACAACGGAACGACGCCGCCTGGGACGGAGCCCGATTCATCCCTGCCGAATGACGAGCCTGATACGGGCGACACCGCTGGGGAAGTGACCGATGCGGGAGCGCATCCTTCCGGTGACGCCAATACCGCCGAGACGTGCGCCGACGTGGATTGCTCCGCGCTCGACAGCGAATGCACTGTGGGTGCCTGCAGCCCCACCACCGGCGAGTGCGTCGCCGATCCGTTGAGCGCCGGAACTGCCTGCGGCGACAGCAGCGACACCGAGTGCAGCGCTCCCGACAGCTGCGACGGCGCGGGCGCTTGCCTCGCCAATCACGCGACCTCGGGGGCGAGTTGTGGTGACACCGGGGACGAGTGCACGGTGGCCGATACCTGTGACGGTGCCGGTAGTTGCACCGACAACGGCTTCGTGACGGCTGGAACCTCCTGCGGCGACAGCAGTGACACCGAGTGCAGCGCTCCCGACAGCTGCGACGGCGCGGGCGCTTGCCTCACCCATCACGTGACCGCGGGGGCGAGCTGCGGCGACGCTGGGGACGAGTGCACGGTGGCCGATGCCTGTGACGGTGCCGGTAGCTGCACCGACAACGGCTTCGTGACGGCTGGAACCTCCTGCGGCGACAGCAGCGACACCGAGTGCAGCGCTCCCGACAGCTGCGACGGTGCGGGCGCTTGCCTCGCCAATCACGCGACCTCGGGGGCGAGCTGCGGCGACGCTGGGGACGAGTGCACGGTGGCCGATACCTGTGACGGTGCCGGTAGCTGCACCGACAACGGCTTCCTGACGGCTGGAACCTCCTGCGGCGACGCCAGCGACACCGAGTGCAGCGCTCCCGACAGCTGCGACGGCGCGGGCGCTTGCCTCGCCAACCACGCGACCTCGGGGGCGAGCTGCGGCGACGCTGGGGACGAGTGCACGGTGGCCGATGCCTGTGACGGTGCCGGTAGTTGCACCGACAACGGCTTCGTGACGGCTGGAACCTCCTGCGGCGACAGCAGCGACACCGAGTGCAGCGCTCCCGACAGCTGCGACGGCGCAGGCGCTTGCCTCGCCAACCACGCGACCGCGGGCACCGGCTGTGGCGATGCCAGCGACACCCAATGTACCGACACCGACAGCTGTGACGGCAGCGGCTCGTGCCTGGCCAACCATGTGGCAGACGGGAGTGCCTGCAGCGATTGTGCAGATCCCGGCGGCTGCGACGGCTGTGACATGGGCAGCTGCACGGACCTGGGCTGTACGGAATTCGCCAGTGCCGGCGGCTATACTGGCTGCGAGGCGTTGCCCAAGCTCACGCGTTGCCCCGATATCAGTGCCACGGGCGCAGGCCTGTCGCTCACGGGCGACGGTGCCGAGGATGTGGCCGTCGGCTTCAACTTCAAGTTTTATGAGGCAACCTACACAACGGTCAGCGTATCGGCCAACGGCGCCATCAGCCTCGGCTCGGGCGGCAGCGTCGGAGCCACCAACCAAGCCCTGGCCTCGCATACCCAGGGCGTACCGATCATCGCGGCCCTGTGGGACGACCTGGACCCGGCGGCCGCTGGCGCCCAGGTGTACTGGGAGCTCATGGGCACCGCGCCCGAGCGCAGCCTCGTCGTGCAATGGCAGGCGCCACACGCGACCGGTAGTGACCCGGTCGATGCGCGCGCCGTCCTCTACGAGAACGAAGGCACCATCGAGGTCTGCTACGTCGACGCCGGCATGGGCAATGCAGCCCTCGACTCTGGCGCCTCCGCCACCAGTGGCGTCGCGCGCTACGATGCGTCGAGTGCGCTCCAATACAGCCACGACTCGGCCAACTTGGCCGACGGCCTGTTCCTTCGTTATGAGCGCGGTTCCTTCCTGTCTGCGGACTGGGAGGGGGTCCCGAGCGGCACATCCATTGTTGGCATGGACGGCTGGACCTCCTGGATCGGCCTCAGTGGTAGCGGCACAGTATCGAGCGACCAGGCCGCCAATGGCAGCAACTCGGGCTATCTCTCGGTCACTGGAATAGCGAACGACACCTTCCCGCCGATCACCTCCGGGCGCGTGACCATCGAGGCCAACGTGTATCTGACCGATACAACGGGCTTCTACTTCTTCGTGTGCGACACCGAAAACGCCAGCACATGCGTATACGACCAGTACTTCGAGCTTTGGGGCGATCTCGGGGGCTACCCGGTTTCCGCTGCGGGTGCGCTCACCGTGGGCTCCTGGGTGCTGGCTCAGATGACCTTCGACTTCGACGCGGGAACGCTGAGCCAGAGCTACAACGGGGTGACGGTGGGCAGTGGCAGCACCACCATGACGGGACTGCGAACCGTGGCATTCTATGGTGAGGACGCCTACCTGGACGACGTGCGCGTCTACGTACCCTAAAATACCAACTCCAAGTCAATAGCCGCCGCGAGGGTTCTGCCAGCGGTGTGAGCGCCGCCGCTCGCGCCGGGCTCTCCGGCGGCTTGCAAGTCTGCAGCCCCGCCATGCGCTCCCGGGACTTCCCTCGAGACCGGCACGTTGCGTGAGGATGCAGCCTGCCTTCAGCGCTGCCCGTGGCGTGCGCTTCCTCGCCCTTGTGTTTGACTCGCACGCCGACGGCACTGCCGCCATCGGGACGATCGCCCCCCCCTTTTTGCACGGTCACCGAGGTGAGCCACTCCGCGGCACAGAGCCTGTCGCTGCTGGCCGACGCGTTGCGCGGATGCGAAAACGTGAACCCACGATCGCACACCGCGTAGCCGGACGTTCCGCAAATCTGATCGGTCGTTCAGTTTCGCCGACCACAGCGCACGGAACTTTGGTAGAGCTTGATTGGGGACTGCTATAGTTGAGTGCGAATGGAAGCGGGCCTGACAGACGATCCCGTGGAGAACTTGCGACTGTTCGTGACGGAGGTTGCCCGCACGGGACTCGTCTGGGGCCTGCGCGACGAGGACGGCTGGGCGATCTTGGACTCTATGGTGCGCGAGGGTGACGATGTGATGCCGTTCTGGTCGACCGAGCAATACGCTTTCGACGCGGCCACCGATGAGTGGGTCGAATACGAAGTGGCCGAGGTGGAGCTATCGACCTTCGTGGACACCTTTCTGTCGAAGATGGAGCAAGAAGGCTGCCTGGTGGGTCCGAACTGGCCAGGCAGCGACGCCGGCCTCGAGATCGATGCCGCTGACCTCGCAGCGGCAATCGGCGCGGCGATCGGTGCTCTGGAGACATGATGGGTCATAATACATGCGTCCAGGGTTGACCCACATCGCGCTTCACGTCACCGATCTGCGCGCCAGCATCGACTTTTACGCTGCCTACTGCCGCCTCGAGATCATCCATGATCGCACCGACGCCGCGACCGGCACGCGGGTGGTGTGGATGGCGGAGCCCGGTCGCGAGCGGGACTTCATCGTGGTCATCATCTCCGGTGGTCCGCGGCGCACAGTCCTGGAAGGTGACTTCGCCCATCTTGGTTTCGCGGTGGCGAGCAGAGAAGAAGTCGACGAGATCGCCGAACGCGCTCGAGTTGCCGGCTGCCTTGTCTGGGAGCCACAGCAGCAACCCCATCCAGTGGGCTACTATTGCGGTTTGAAGGATCCAGACGGCCAATACGTGGAGCTCAGCTACGGTCAGCCCCTGGGGCCCGGAGCCTCGGAATAGAAACGGGCCCCGAGCAGAGCGTGTCTCGACTCTTGATCGGCACCGCGACCCGGTCCAACTGGCGCCCTCGGTAGTCTCCGGCGAGCCGAGCCGTGCTCGCGCTGCTGCAGTGCTTTCGAAGCGCTCAACGCACCATGTAACCCATGCGCTCGAGCCAGCCGTACCAGCTGCGTCCGCGCGTTTTGTGATCGAGGTAGACCCAGTGGCCTCCGACCACTTCGTCCACGTGCTCGAGCTTCCATGCCGCCGTCAGCTGCCGTGTGTAGCGCAGGGGACAAATGCGGTCGCCCTGGTGGGCGACCAGGGCAATGCGCGAGACGTCGAAGCGGGGTGGGTAGTGCGTGGGCACGATGCGCCGCATGGCGAGGGTGCTCAGTGTGCGCAGCTCATCGTCGATAGCGAAGGCCATCCGGCTCGCGCGCGGCTGTAGGTAGTCGCAGAGGTTGACGGCCGGCACCACCAGAAATAGAAAGTCGGCGCTGCGGCTGGCCTCGGTGGTGGCGTAGAGGGCGGCGGTGAGACCGCCGAGGCTGGCGCCGATGAGGCCCATGCGGCCGTAGCCAAGTTCCCGCAGGATGAGCCGAGCCGCGTGCAGGTCGTGCAGGTTGCGACCCCATTCCTCGAGCGTCAGAGGCAGGTTCTGTGGGCGTAGGAACTGGTTGTTGGGAGGCTGGTGGCTGCGTCGCCAGTGGTGGGGCAGGTGATGCAAGGCCACGTCCAGGCCGAGATCGAAGAGCTTGCCGATCTTGAACATTTGTTCGGCACGCGCTGGTCCGGCCATTGCGAAGCCGTGAATGCACAGGACCAGCGGCCTTTGCCGCGACCCACTGTGGCGCCACAGGTGCAGGTAGCCATGCTGGTTTTCCCGATAGCGCGCCATTTCGGCTGCGAGTTCCGCGTTGAGGGCCTGGTAGCGGCTGGGGTAGGTGTAGAGTTCGCGGCGGCCCGAGCCAAAGGTCTGCGCTTCAATCCGCTCGACCGGGGGGGGCTCCTCGGGAGTAGTGAAAAAAGGCCAACTTGGATCGAAGTCGGCGTAGAAGCGCAGTCGCTCCAGATAGCGCGCACGGGGTAGCTCGCTCCTCTCGAGCATGAAGTCGGGAATGCGCGTCATCAGGCGATCGCTGAGACCGCCCGAAAAATTCAAGATGTCACGCCCGAAACCCACGGCATCATCTCCAAGTCCGCTGGTACATGGTGGTCCGCAAGGTTCGTGCAGGGCCCTGGCAAAGTCCAGCCCGACGCCCGCATGACACCTGAGCCAAACACGCTCTTGTCAAAGGCGACCGTCATGGTGCATGGTCGCGGCTGCAGGGGAGGACTTCAAAGTGCGCTCACTGGCGATGCGAACCGAGCTGGCGGTGTCCAACCACGGCTGCGAACTGACGCGGCGCGACGGCTACTGGGTCGTGCGCACGCCGGACAATCCGCAGTACTGGTTCGGCCACTGCCTGGTCTTCGACCGGCCACCGGAACCGAGCGACTTCGAGCGCTGGATGCGCCTGTTTTCGACTGAACTCGGCGACCTGCGCAGCCGCCACCGGGTCTTTCGCATCGACAGCGCTGACGGTCAGGCGGGCCACAGCGCCCCCTTCCTCAAGGCCGGCTTCACGATCGAGCGCATGCATGTGCTCACCGCTGATGCCGTGGTGCCGCCGCCGCGCGTCCACACCGGAATCGAAGTGCGCCCCGTAGCTTCGGAGGCCGAGTGGAGGGCGGTGCTCGAACTCGACGTGCAGACGGCGGTTCTCGACCAAGATCACGACGATACCCCCGCCCATCGGCAGTTCCGAAAGCGTCGCGTCGATTCCCATCACGCCATGCAGGAGCAGGGCCTGGGCCATGTTTGGGGCGCCTTTCTCGGCGGGACGCTCGTGGCAAAGTTGGGTCTATTCCATGTCGACGAACTCAGCCGCTTTCAGAACATCGCAACCGACTACGCCCACCGCCGCCGCGGCATCTGCGGCACCCTGGTCTACGAAGTCTGCCGCCAGAGCCTTCAAGCGCGCCCAGCCCGCCGCCTCGTGATGTGTGCCGTCGAGGGCTACCACGCCAGTGGCATCTACCAGTCGGTCGGTTTCCGCGTCCGAGAGCGCCACGTGGACCTGTTGCGACCACCGGGCATGGCAACGCCGGGTTGAGAGTACAACGGCGCCCACCGGCCAACTTCGCGAGCCCTAACACTAATGGTCCGGCGCTTCAAACCGCAGCGCTTCCCGAGGGGTTGCGCAAGCGGGTGTCCCTGAGCGGAGTCTGTCGCGAGATCGACGGCAGGGGCCAGGCCGTGCTCGCCGAGGTGCGGACCGCCATCTTCGATGGTCCAAGGGAGCCACCATGGCTGCACCCGCACCCGCACCCGCACCCGCACCCGCCCCAGCCAACACCCTACGTCCAGAGGTCATGCTGGCCAAGCCGGTCTTTCTCGAGTCCGCCTTCGAAGCGCCGGAGCGCGTGCTCGAGCTGGTGCGCCAATCGGCGCCCTACCGCCTCGCAGCCGCCGTCCATCGCTCCCGGGGGTCCGGCAGCGACGTGCCCTGGTTTCGCGTCTTCTGGGCCTACGGCGAAAAGCTCGTCGACCCCCGGGCCGACATCATCTTCAACAACCCGCGCTTCATCGAAGCGGCGCGCGAGAGCTTCGGCGCCAAGGTGGTCATCCCCAGCTCGCTGATGAACAACTTGACCACGTCCATGGCCGGCGGCGTGCCCCACCTGGACCTGCCGCACTTCCGCGGCGCCGAGCGCTTCCCCTTCGACCTGCTGGTGGCCATGGGCTACTCGGGCCTGTTTCACCCCTGGGCGATTCCCATCGCCTCGGCGCTCAGCTGGTTCTACCGCGGCCCCGGCGGCGACTTCGACTACTGGCCCGACGGCCCCGAAAAGCCGCGCCTGACGCTCAGCGCCCCGCTCTGGAATCAGGCCGTCGTCGCCGACAACGAATACATGTTCCACCGCATCGGCGGTGTCGGTCGCGACAGCGACCACCTGGAGCCCGGAGTCATCTCGCGCGCAGCCAAATTGCATCATGAAGACGGGTCCTGGAGTCTGGCCGACGGCGACACCAGGCGCAGCTTCGGCGAAGACGCCGTACGCCTGTCGGTGCTGTGGAAGGCCTATGCCTTCGAAGACGAGACCGCCCTGCGGGTCTTCCGCGACAAGAGCGACGACCTGACGCTGCCACAGGCGCTGTCGATCATGTCGGCCGACCTCGACCAGCGCGGCCTGGGGCGACTCGACGTCGAAGCCGGTTACGGCGACGAAGAAAACCGGCGCCTGATCCACAAGGTCTATCGCGCCCCCGAGGTGCGCGACGCGAGCCGCCGCCGCGTGCACTGAGCGGAGGGCTATGCTGAGGCCTTTTCGCTTTGGCGATAGGGCTCGGGTAGCTCGGTGTTCCAGTCGGGCGGGTCGCCGCTGATGGGGGAGAGCATGAGCATTGCCGCACCCGGGCGACCGACGCGGGCCACGTCCGTGAGCCAGTTGCGCGGTCCGCGGCGCGACAGCAAGAGGTCGACTGAGCGGTCGCCTGCGGGGATTCCGTCGCGTTTGCTGTCGGCGCAGGGGAAGCGCGCCTTTACGATGCCGCGTGCGTGGGCCCGGCGCGGATTTTGCGGCGACACGGGAAAGTGCGCGTGCCCTTTCCAGGATGAGAACCAGCTCACTCGCCCGGCCCTCGCCGTCCATTGAGAGCCAAGAGGTTTGAAGGTCAATCGCCAACCCGCTATGCTGATGGCATGTCTAGTGCTGCGCCGAGACTGATTACCGAGGAGGAGTTTCTCGCGCTCCCGGAATCCACGGAGCGGCTGGAGCTGCTCGACGGGGAGGTGATCTTGGCGCCGAGTCCAAGCTACCGGCATCAGTTGGTGCTGCGTCGCATCGTCCGCGCACTCGAAGACTGGGCCGCGTGTCACGACGACGAAGTGACGATCGGGATGGCGCCGCTCGATGTGCGCTTCGCGCCTGGTCGGATTCTACAGCCGGATGCCTTTCTTTGTTTCGGCGCAACGCCAGACGCCCATGAGGGGCCGATCAACATCATTCCCGACCTCTGCGTCGAAGTGCTGTCCACCAACCGCGCCTACGATCGAATGACCAAACGCCTCGTCTACGCCGAAGCGGGTGTACGCGAGCTGTGGACCGTTTCTACCGACGGTACGATCGAGCGCTGGTGTGGCGAGCGCCTCAGCCACTGCGAAACCCACCAAGGCCGACTGACTACTCCCCTGCTCGCGGACTTCGTGCTCGACTTGAGCGACTTGTAGAGCCGCGCTCGGGGACGGCGCGTACGGACGACGAATTTGCCGGCAGTCACGCTCTGGAGTTGGTGCCCGGCCTGCTCACAGAGCGTGCCCATGAGTTTCTTGTCGTGCGGTTCGGCTTCGAGAGCCTCGGCCACGCGTCGATCGCGGTCGACGATGTACGCTGCCAGTCGCTCTACTTCCGGGCGCAGCGCAGCGTGCGAAAGAACCCGCGAGTTGGGCAAGGATCGCAGACAGCGTGTGTTGAGCTCGTCCAGATCCCCCTCTTCGCTGCAGCGAAGAGGGCGGCGTCGAAGAGTTCGTCGGTTACGCAGTACCACCGGTCGGTGCTCCAGTCTGCTCAGTAATGACGATCCTGGCACGGAGCGGGGGCGCCTCCCAGCCCCCCGGCAGTCCCGGAGCGCGCATGGCTCGAAGGCGACTCGTAGACGTCTACTTTTCCGCCGACGTGGAGACCGATGGTCCGATTCCGGGTCCGTATTCCATGTTGTCCTTCGGCTTGGTGCTGGCCGGAACGTACGACGGTCTTCGGTTTGTCCGGCCCGAGCACTACGACGAGACCTTTTATCGAGAGCTGCGCCCCATCGCCGACGAATTCGAGGAAGAGGCGCTGCGGGTCAATGGACTCGACCGCGACCGTTTGGCGCGCGAGGGAACCGAACCCAATGTCGCCATGACGGCGGCGGCGGCCTGGGTGCGCCAGCTGGCCGCAGGTGCACGCCCCGTGCTGGTGGCCTATCCCCTCAGCTTCGACTGGACGTGGCTCTACTGGTACTTCGTACGCTTTGGGGAGACCGGTTCCCCGTTCAACCATTCGAGTTGCTTCGACCTCAAGACTGCATTCGCCGTGAAGTCGCGGAAGCCCATCGCAGGTGCAGGTCGGCACCAGGTGCCGGAAGCCTTGCGCTCGTCCCACCCGCACTCGCACCACGCTTTGGACGACGCCATCGAGCAGGCCATCGCCGCCTCCCTTTTGTCCCAAATCCCCCCGCCCCGGGCAAGCGCCGCCCGCGCAGCCGCGCGCCCTCCCCCTCATTGCGGCGTCCAAACCAATGGCATGCCGCCGCCCGCTCGCCCCCACTCGCCGCCGCCGGCCGCGACCGCAAGGGTATGCCACCACCGCCACTCCCCTGCCCCCCAGCGACGTGTCACATTGACGGCTCGATTGGTGCGGAGTCAACGATGAACCTGAAGATCCTGATCGACGGGGTGGTCCGCCAGACCACGGTCCTGATCGCCCAGCTGGCCACGGCCGGCGGTGTACGGGCGCCGCTTTCGCACGTCGCCAATCAGGTCTTCGTCGATCTCAGCCGCGAGCTGGAGGCCCAGGGCGTCAGTCGCAAGGTCAGCGCCGACATGTTCGGGATGGCCCTGCGCACCTATTTGCGGCGCGTGCAGTGGTTGAGCGAGGACACAGCCGAGCGCGATCAGAGCCTGTGGGAGGCGGTGCTCGAATATCTGGGGCAGGGCGGCTTGCTCGCGCGCGGGCGGATTTTCGAGCGCTTTGCCGATCACGACCCCGATCTGGTGCGCGGTGTGCTGCACGACTTGACCGAAAGTGGATTGGCCTTTGCTTCCGGCAAGGGCGACTCGCGGGTCTACCGGGCGACCACCGAGGCCGAGCGGGTGCAGATGCGCGCCGCCGGCGGCGATGGCGGCTTCGATGAGCTGGTCTGGACCCTGGTCTACCGGGAGGGCCCCCTTGCCCGCGCCCGCCTGATCGCGGCCTCCGGCAATGACGCCGCGCGCGTCGATCAGGCCCTGACCCGGCTATTGGCCCGCGGTCACGTGGTCTGCGAGGGCGACCGAGACCGCGGCAGCTATTCGGCTTCGGCGCTCGAGATCCGTCTGGGCTCGGAGATCGGCTGGGAGGCCGCCGTCCTCGATCACTACCAGGCGCTGGTGAAGACCATCTGCCAGCGCTTGCTGGGCGGCAGCGCGAGTGCCGAGGGCCGGGTCGGAGGCAGCACCTTCACCTTCGACGTTTGGCCGGGTCACCCCCTGGCCGATGAGGTCTATGCGTGTCTGCAGCGCTTTCGCGAGGCCCATGTGGACCTCTACGAGCGCGTGGAGGCCTACAACGCGGAGCACGGCCTGCCCGAGCAGCTCGATCGAGTGCTCGTCTACGGCGGCCAGTGCCTCTTGGATCACCCGCCCACGGGCGATGAAATGGCTGAAGAGGTATCGAAATGAAGCGCTTTGACCCGCAGCACGGCCGCAGCATCCCGATTGCTTTAGTCCTGGGCGTGCTGGCGCTTCTGTTGACTTACAGTTGTGCCGACTCGGCCACCCGCGACGGCAGCCAGACCCACTTCTTGCGCAGCTGTGACGAGGGTTGCGAAGCGCCCCTGTCCTGTCTGTGCGGCGTGTGCAGCCTGAGTTGCACGGCCGACGCCGACTGCGCGAGCCAAAGCAGCCTGGCCCTGTGCCTGCCGCCTTCCGAGGCCTCTTCCTGCGAGGCGACGCAGCTGTGCGACGTCGCGTGCAGCGACGATCGCGACTGCGAGGCCGTGAGCGCCGAGCATCGCTGCGGCCAGGGCCGCTGCCGGCTGCCCCTTGCTGCGAGCGCCGAGCCGACCCGGAGCCAAGACCCGTGTGCCGACGGCGGCGCTTGGAACGCGGACTGTGGCGACGGCGCCGTGGCGATGACCACCATGCTCGACAGCGGCCCCGATGCAGAGCTCGATGCCGGCCCCGATGCAGAACTCGACGCCGCGCTCAGCTGCAGCTTGGGCGAGTCCAGCAGCGAGCCGTGCCAGAGCTCGCCCCTCGACTGCGGCCAGGAGTCGCCACAGGCCCCGTGCCTGGTCGACGGCGGCTTCGGCGAGTGCGCCTGCCCCCCGCCCGAGCCGTGCGCAGCCGGCTTTGCCGATTGCAACGCCGACGCCGCCGATGGCTGCGAGGCCAACCTCAACAGCGACGTGGCCGCCTGCGGAGCTTGCGGCCAAAGCTGCGGCAGCGGTCAAGCCTGCGTCGATACCGTGTGCGTTCGGGTCCTTGCGACTGCTGCGACCCGGCGCGGCTCACCGGTGCTCGACGGCGGCTATCTCTACGTGGCCGAGTGTGGAAGCCGCGATGCCCTCGGCAACCACAACCTCGACGGCGCGGTGCTGCGCATCGCCGTGGCCGATGGTGCGATGGAAGTACTGGCCTCGGGCCAACACTGTCCCTGGAGCCTCGCCCTCGATGCCAGCGACGCCTATTTCCTGAATACGGGCTGGCAAGACGCCGCGCTCGCCCGTGTGCCGCGCGCCGGTGGCACCGTCGAGACCCTGGCCGAGGGTCTCGGAAGCGCGAGCGAGTTGGAGCTGAGCGCGAGCTACGCCTTTTGGCTAGCGGATGGGGCTTCCACGACCAAGACCATCACTCGCTTCGCCAAGGACGGCTCCGGATCGGTCGAGGCCCTGCGCGTCATCCAACGCGGCTTCGAGTTCGAGGTGGCGGCGGAAACGCTCTACTGGCCCGAGGACAAGTCCGAGCCGGACTTCGGAATCTGGTCGGCGGGCCTCGACGCCGTGGACCCAGTTCGCATCGTGCAGAGCGGCTTTCCCGTCACCCAGCTCTTGCTCGCTCCCGACGGGATCTACTGGGCGACCAACGACAGCGACACCCTCAGCGTTGAGAAAGCTCCGCTCGCGGGGGGCACGCCGCAAATCCTCGCCGTCGACGAAACCGCCAACAACACGCGGGCGCTGGCGGTTTCGGGAGAGGACGTCTACTTCCTTCGCTCCGGCGACGGAGTGGGAATCCTCTCCCACATCCCGGCCCAGGGCGGTGAGGTCTTCCTGTGGCGATCGTCCGAGCTGTGGGCGGCCCAGATCGTGGTCGGTGACGGCGTTTTGTACGCCGTGACCCACGAGGGCACCGTCTACGCCCTATCGCTGCCGTAGCCCGGCGGCCGTGCAGCTGGTGCGAAAAATGGCCCCCCGCGCGCTCCGAGCTGGGCCGCGCCCCGGCGCGCATCGCGGTCTTTTCCAATGCCGAAGAGCGCGCCATGAACAGCTTCGCCAAGAAGTTCGACGTTCGCTTGCTACCGCTCTGCCGCCTGCAGGGCAGGAAACCACTGCGCTCGTGGGCCGAGGAGTTGCTTCTCGGTTGAGCGCGAAGGGCCGCTGCGACGCACCGCAGGGACCGCTCTCGTAGCAAGTGCAAGTGCAAGTGCAGGCGCCCCCGGTCGCGCGGGCCGTGCTAGCGTCGGCCGCACCATGGCATCGAATCCCACCTGGGTGCTCTTCGATCTGGGCAATGTGCTGGTCGAGTATCGGCCGCTGGGCTTTGCCGCGCTGGCCGAGCGCGTGGGCGCGGGGCTCGAGGAGCTGGCCAGCTTCGTCAGCGATAGCGGCCTCTTCGACGCGCTGATCGTGGGCGCCATCGAGCCCGAGCAGGCCCTCACGCGCTTCGCCGAGCGCTTCGGTCGCAGGCTGTCGCGGGCCGATGCGGTGGCGTGTTTTCGCGATGACGTCAGCTGTGTGCTGCCAGGGGCCGAGGCGCTGCTGGGCGAGCTCGAGGGGCGTGTGCGCACGGCGGTCCTGTCCAACACCTTCTTCGCCCACTGGGATCACTTCGCCACCATGCCCCTCTACGATCGCATCGAGTTGCCCATGGCCTCGCACTTGCTCGGCGCGGCCAAGCCCGAGCACAGGAGCTTTGAAGCAGCCCTCGAACGCATGGGCGCTTCCCCCCATGAAGTGGTCTTCGTCGACGACAAGCCCGAGAACGTGGAGACCGCAGCGGCCCTCGGCATGCAGACGGTGCTCAGCCTGCGCTCGGTGGCCACGACGCGTGCCGGCTTGGCCGAGCTGCTCGAGCTGTGAAGCGCTCACCCCTGGCGAAAGACCAGCGGCAGCGTGACGCGGGCGGCGCGGCCCTTGGGCTTGGGGAAGCGCAGGTTCTGGAGGTGACCTACGCTGCAGCTGACCAGCTTTTCGTCCTTGATGGTGCCTCGTAGTTTGCGCACCGCGGCGGCGCGGCCATTGGGCTTGACCGTGAAGCCCATGACCAGGCGCCCTTCGAGCTTCTTGTTGCGCCCCAGGGCCTGCTTGTAGCAGCGCTCGAGGGCCCCGAGCTTTTGGCCGACCGCGCTCAGCACCTTGCCGCGCGCGAGCTTGCCGCCGCGCACCTGGGTGAGCCCGGAAAGGGCCTTGACGCTGGGTCCGGAGCCGGCCCGCGCCTTGCGCGGTGGGGTCTTGGATTTGGCCGTCTTGGCGGGCGTGGCTGTGGCTGCGCTGGCCCCGGTCTTGGATTTGGCCGCCGCGCTGTTGGCACCGTCGGCGTCGCCATCTTCGCCTGCCGATGATGCCGTGCTGGCCGCCACCGCGGGTGCTGTCGAATCGCCGCCAAAGGCGATCAGGCCGACCACGAGCAGCACCGCCACCCCGGCCCCGGCCCACACCCGCCGGTCGCGCAGCAGCGCAGGCGAGGGCAAGGGCAGGCGCCGGCCGCGCAGCTCGCCCAGCTCGTCGTCGACCGAATTGGGCGTGGGCGACGGGATCGACACCGGGGGCAGGCTCGGGGAGACCGCCGAAACCGCCGGCATGGTCGGCGCTGCTGCCAGGGCCGCCGCTGGCAGCGAAGCCGGCGGCGGCGCCGATGGGGCGGCAACAGCCGCACCCAGGCTGGACGGTGGCGTCGAGCCGGCCTTCGCCATCGCGGGGACCGCAGCCACCGGAGCGGGCGCCGGGGCCGCCGGAGCCGCCGCAACCGGTTCCGGCGCCGCAACCGGGGCCAGCCCGGCAATGTCCACCCGTCCCAGCTTGCGCGCCATCTCTTCGGGCAGCTTGAAGCCCACCACCGTGTCGCCGCGGCGCGTGGGCAAGAGCTTGACCGGGGCGTCGGCCGGCGCCGGCACGTTGCGGCCGCGGCCCTCGTCGTGCTCGCCCTCGAGATTGCCCAGATAGGCCTCGCGCAGCGCCCGCGCCACGCTGTCGCCGCGCTCGGCCACCGGCGCCACCAGCAGCAGCGCCTCGCGGTAGTCGCCCTCGGCCGCGTGCAAGCGCGACAGCGCCACCCGCCGCGCGTCGACGTGCTCGGGTTCCTCGCGCCGCGCCACGAAGGCCGCCCAGCGCTTGCGCAGCCGCCGCCCGTGCTCCTCTTCGGGCACCGCCGCTTCCAGTCCGTCCATGGCGTCGATGTGGTCGGGCACCAGATCGAGCGCGCGCTCGAGCCACACGGCGCTGTCGAGTCCGCCCAGCACATCGCCCAGGGCGCAATACAAATCGGCGGCCTGGGCCTCGTCGCCCTCGTCGCCGCGCAGGGCGTAGACGTCGGCCAGCTGCTCGATCACGTCGGCCTCGGGCTCCAGATCCAACGCCGTTTCAAAGGCATGCACCGCCCGATCCAGTTCGCCCTGCTCCGACCACAGCTGGCCGAGCATGCGGTGGATCGTCGCGGCCACACTCGGGTCGGCGTCGGCCCCCGACAGTGCCTGGGCCTGCACCGTCAGCACGCTCTCGAGCAGGTCGTGGTCGCCGCGACCGCGCAGGAGCCGCCCCAGCCGCTTGAGCGCCGGCCCGTGGCCGGGCTGTTTGTCCAGGGCCTGCTTGAGCAGGGCGATGGCCCGCTCCGCTTGCTCGAGCTCGGCCTCGGCCACGATCGCAGCCTGCGTCAGCGCCCGGGACGCAGCTTCGCCCGCCGTCGCCACCGCCGCCCATTCTTCCAGCAGCTCGCTGATCTCGGCCAGCGTGGCCAGATCCCCGGCCCGCGCAAGCAGCGGCCGCTGGGCCGTGAGCAGTGTCTCGATGCGGCCCAGGGAGTCGTCGCCGGGCTGACCCGCCGTCGACTGCAACAACTTCAATAACTCGAGGGTCCCCTGATCCATGACTACCGATCCAACTGTGAAAATACTTCCCACTCCAACCTACACCGCCACCGTACCCCACCACCACCGGGAGACTTGGGGGGTACCGAGCCCAGTGACACCCGCGGAATCGACTCGCGGTCAAAACTTCCCATGGGTTACATCTGCCCACTGTTCACGATGCCACCGCTGCGCTACATAGCCCTTTCAGTGTCGAGTGGTTTGGTCTCCTGGTGGAATCCGGGGAGGTGAGCGCGATGGGTCAGCAATACGACGACGAACGGGATGGTTCCGGGCCGCTTTCGCGGCGCGATTTTCTCAAGCGCAGCAGCGCGGTGGGCGCAGGTGCGGCGATGGCGCCGCTGGTGCTCAACCTCACGGCCTGTTCCGGCGGCGGCGAGGACACATCGCCGGGCCCCGACGGCACCGGCTCGTCCAAGGCCACCGGTGATGGCAGTGAAGCGGGCGCCACTGGTGACGGTTCGGGCGATGGTTCGGGCTCGGAGGCATCCGGCGGCGCCGCAGGCGGCGCGGCTGACACCGGTGGTTCCACCGGCACGGGCGGCGGCGCGACCAACTCCGACGCCATCGCCGACGGCGCCGTGCTGCTAGGCCTCTATAGTGGCGATGGCGAAGCCGCGGCCCAGGAAGCGGCCAAGAAGCTCGACTTCTCGTGGCTTGGCGAGGGCGACACCGTGCTGATCAAGGTTGCCACCAACAGCGGCAACCCGCATCCGGCCACCACCTCGCCAGCGGGCGTCAAGGGCATGGTGGCCGAGCTCAAGGCCCGCGGTGCCGGCAAGGTGATCGTTGCCGACCAGAGCGGCGTCGAGCACGTGCGGCTGTCGGCCCAGGGCCGTTTCAGTTCCACCCGCGAGCGTTGGCAGAGCAACGGCCTGATCGCCGTCGAAGACGTGGCCGACGTGCACTTCTTCGACGACGGCGGCTTCGAGGAGGGCTACTTCTCGGCGACCTTGCCCGACGAGAACAACTGGCCCAACGGCATGTACTTGCCGAATATCATCAAGGAAGTCGATCACATCGTCTACATGCCGCGCATCGGTGCCCACACCCTGGCCGGCTTGACCCTGGGTCAAAAGAGCGCGATCGGCTGGCTGCGCGACGACAGCCGCCACGACCTGCACAACGCCGCAGCGCAGATCTACGAGAAGTACGCCGAGATCAACTACACCCAGGAGATCCGCGATCGCTTCCGTATGATCGTCACCATCAACGAAGCGGTGTTGCTCTTTGGCGGCCCCGACGAGGGCACCGAGTTCCACATGGAGCCGACCCTGGTGGTGGCCTCGAACAGCCTGGCCAATCACGACGCCCTGGCCTGCTCCATCCTGGTCACGCTGCAGAACATCTCCGGCGCCGCGCCGGCGGGCATGCTCTACAACGCCGCCAGCGCCTCGCTCTTCAACACCTTCTTCGCGGGCGGCGCCGGCGTATCCACCGGTGAGGCCGGCCCCTGGGTCTCGGGCTCGACCGGCAGCGGCTACACCCCCCATCGCTTCGAAGATGGTGTCAGCCAGGAGCGCGCCATTACCCGCGGCTGGCAGTTGAACGGCGGCAAGCCCGATAGCATCTCGGTGGTGCTCGACGGCGAGTCCATCGACGAAGGCCTCAAGGGCGGCATGGAGACCCACGGCGAAGGTCTCTACAGCTTCGGCTGAAGCGGCCGACAGGCGGCGCGCACGCAGCAACAACAATCCGGGCTGGTAGCCCGCGAGCGTTGTGGGCTAGCCTCCGGCGCGATTGTCCCCGGAGGTACGATGCGCCGCCCGTTCCACGCCCCCATCGCCATCGCCATCGCCACGTTCGCCGCCGCCCTGCTGTGGGCGCCGGGCGACGCCCAGGCCCAGCGCAGTCGCGCACCCGACAACTACGGCGCGGTGACGCTCTTGCTCGGCTTCGGTGGTGAGGCCGAGTACGACTCGCAGAACGTCAACGTCAACGTCCAGGGCCAGAGCGACCTCGAGGCCAGCCTGGGCCTGGGTGGCCGCTACATGGCGCCCCTGCACAAGCACTTCGCCCTGGGCGGCGCGCTGGGCTTTCTCTCCTGGCAGACCAACGCCCGCGACAACAACAACCTCGATCGCAGCAGCCTGCTCGATCTGTCGCTGGTGCCCGCCGGCGTGTTGCCCGTCGGCCGTGACTTGGAGCTCTACCTGTCGCTGCCCCTGGGTCTGACCCTGGGCTTTGGCAATGAAGAGGCGGCCGCCAGCGCTGGGGGCGTGACCATGGCCACGGTGGAGACCGATCCGGGCGTGGGCCTGAACCTGGGCCTGATGTTCGGCCTGCGCGTGCCCGTCAGCGGCTCCATCGGCTTTCTGGGTGAGCTCGGCTTTAGCTACCACGCGTTCAGCCAGGATGTGACCAGCCGGATCACCGTTCTCGGCAACACCACCAGCACCACCGCCGAGGTCGACGTGTCCATGGGGCAGCTGGCCATGAACCTCGGCATCTTCTTCTGAGCGATCGTTCGGCTTTCTTGGCGGGCTCCGTCGCTGACGCGTGAGCCCCAAGCCCCACGATTGGGGGCTTTCGGAGGTGTGCAACGTATGGCACGGCTGGATCGTCGAATCCAGGAGATCGCCCGTGCATGGTCTTTACCTCCGCAGCCCGCTCCCCCTCGCCGCCGCCCTCGTGTTCGGGGCGCTTCTGACGCTTGCAGCCTGTGGTGACGACAGCGGCGGCAAGGAAGAGGCTACGGACATGGGCATGGAGTGCACGCCGGGCACTTCCTACACCTGCCAGGCCCCCGGCGGCTGCAGCGGCCGCCAGCACTGCACCGACCTGGGCTACCTGACCAGCTGTCGCTGCGACGAGACCAGCACGGACACGGACTCGATGGGCGTCGGCGACGGCGGCTTCATGATGGGCGGTGACCCCGGGGTCGGCGATCGCGGCGACGGGGGCGGCCTGGTGGACACCCAGAGCGACGCCGGCAACGACGTCGGCAACGACGCCGGCACCCAGACCAGCAGCGGCGGTGAAATCTGCGACAACGGCAGCGATGACGACGGCGACGGCGACATCGACTGCGCCGACAGCGACTGCAGCGCCCTGCGCTGCGTGGAGCCGGCGCCCGAGGGCTGGCAGGGCCCTTTGATGCTAGCGGCGGGCGTCAACGCGCCCCCCGCCTGCAGCGGCGCGCTCTCCGAAGAAGCGCTCGCGGGCGGCGCCAACCTCACGGCTTCGGCGGCGAGCTGCTCGAGCTGCAGCTGCAGCCCCGGCAGCTGCAGCTATACCTGGTTCGTCCACGACAGCACCGACACCAGCTGCAGCGCGTCGGTCACAGGCACGGGCGACGCCAGCGGATGCACCCTGTTCGAGGACGCAGCGGCCTCCAAGCGGGTCCGCCTCAAGGGCACCGGCGCAAGCGCCTGCACCCCCTCGAGCCAGAGCCCGAGCGTGCCCGATGCCAGCTTCGGCCTGCGGGTGCGGGCCTGCCAACCCGGCGCGGCCCTCGAGGCCCAGGGTTGCGGCGGCGGGCAGCTGTGCATGCCCCGGGGCGCCGCGCCCTACGACAGCGACACCTGCATCCTGCAGGCGGGAGAGCACGCCTGCCCCGCCGGCGTCTACTCCCTGCGCTCGGTCTTCTACACCGACATCGACGACAGCCGCGGTTGCTCGGACTGCAGCTGCGGCGCCGAGAACTGCGACACCGGCTGGAACATCTACGCTGGCGACGATGCGAGCTGCACCACCGTGACCTCCAGCGTCGCCAGCACCGCCCAGTGCCATCTGACCGACTTCGGCAGCGGCTCGATCCGCGTTGGCCCCGAGCCCGGCGGCGGCAGCTGCACGCCCAGTGGCGGCGAGCCCACGGGCACCGCCAGCGGCAGCGGCGCTACCACCGTCTGCTGCGCCAACTGACGGTTCTGCGGAAAACTGGCTACGGCGGCCCCGGGCGGGCTTCAATGCCGCCATGGACGTCGTCCGGTCCGCCACGCTCATCCTGTGTCTCTTGCCCGCCGTCTGTGGCTGCGAGAGCCTGGGCGCCACCATCGCCCACGCCGCAGTCGCCCCGGCCGCCCCCCGCGCCGAGGCGCCCACCACACGCCGACTGCCGCCGCTGGTCCTGCGCGCACGCCTGCCCGAGCACGCTGGCCCCGAGCGCGATCGCGGTTTCCTCGGCCAGCCCGAACAGGCACTGCTCGAGTGGTTGCGCCGCGGTCCGGTGGCGCGCGTCGAAAAGGGCGGCGGTGGCCGCAGCCTGGGCTTCAAGCTGGAGCTGAAAGACGGCACCCGGGGCTACTTCAAGCCCGAGCAGAGCTTCTCCGGCACCAATTGGTACGCCGAGCTGGCCACCATGCACCTCGACCGCGCCCTGGGCCTCCACCGGGTGCCGCCTTCGGTGAGCCGCACGTTGCCCTGGAAGCGCCTGTCGCCGCTGGCCGCCGGCGATCGCCGCCGGGCCGAGGTGGCCGTGGGCGATGACGGCAAGGTGCGCGGCGTGTTCACCCACTGGCTGGCCGAACCCCTGGGGCGGGCCAAGACGCCACCGGGCTTCGAGAATTGGCTGCGAGTCAAACCCTTCGAGCGCTGGGAGATCTCGCCCCTGCAGCGCTCGGCCTCCTTCGGCGCTGCCCACCGCATGCGGAGTGAGAGGCTCGAGCGCGGCCAGTCGGCCGGGCGCCACTACAACAAAGTACCCGAGCCGACCGATCCCGCGCTGCCGGCGGACCTGAGCGACATGCTGCTACTGGATTACCTCACGGTCAACGTCGACCGCTGGGGCGGTAACAACGGCAACGTGCGCACCTACGGCCGCGGCGGCCCGCTGATCTTCTTCGACAACGCCGCCGGCTTCTCGCCCGGCCCGGCCGTGCGTTCGATGATGGAGCGCCGCCTCGCACTCTGCCAGCGCTTCCGCAAGTCCACCGTCGAAGCGCTCAAGGCCCTCGACATGCAGGCCTTCGAAAAACGCATCCGGCGCGACCCCAACGGCCCGCTGCTCGACCAGGCCATGCTCGAAGGCCTCGAGGTGCGGCGCCAGCGTGCCCTTTCGCATGTGGCGGCGCTGGTCGAAGCCCACGGCGCCGAGGCGGTTCTGCCGTGGTAGACGGCCCGCTTCCCGAATGGCACGTCCACGCCGCCTGCATCAGCGCCTGGCCCTTCCACGACTACGCCTGGGGCGCGCAGCTGCAGGCCGCCAAGCGGCAATTCGCCGCCTTCGCCCGTGCCGTGGTCGCCGCTGAGGGCTCCGAGAGGCTGCTGTTGTTATGCCACGGCCCCGAAGCCCAAACCGAGGCCCGCGCCGCCATCGGCATCGAGGACGGGCGCATTGACTACGTGTCAATGGCCTACGGCGACATCTGGTTGCGCGACACCGCGCCCTTCTTCGTGCGCCGCGGCGATGGGCTGGCGGCCCTGTGCTTCGACTGGAACGGCTGGGGCGACAAATACCTCTACCCCCACGACGCCGAGCTCGGCGCGGCGCTGGCAGCGCACCTGAACTTGCCCACCGAGCGCCAGCCGGCCGTGCTCGAAGGCGGCGCCGTCGACTTCGACGGCGAGGGCAGCTGCCTGACCACCGACAGCTGCCTGCTCAACATCAACCGCAACCCGGGCTGGGACCGCGCGCGCTACGACGGGCTTCTGTCCGAAGCCCTCGGCATCGAGCGCGTGATCTGGCTGCCCGGGGGCCTGAAAAACGACCACACCGACGGCCACGTGGACAACGTGGCCCGCTTCGCCGCCCCGGGCGCGGTCTTGCACATGCGACCCAGCTCCGAAGATGATCCCAATCGCGAGGCCCTCCTGGCGATCGAAGACGCCCTGACCCAGGCCCGCGACGCCCGCGGCCGCGCCCTTGAACTGCTGCCGGTGCCCTCGCCGGGTGCGGTCCTCGGCGTCGATGGCGAGATCATGGCTGCCAGTTATCTCAACTTCTACCTGGGCAACCGCACGGTGGTGGTGCCCGCTTTTGGCCGCGACCAGGACGAAGCGGCGCGCCAGGCCATCGCTGAAGCGTTCCCGGGGCGCCAGGCCGTGCTGTGCGAAGCTGCGAGCCTGCTCGAGGGCGGCGGCGGCCTGCACTGCATCACCCACGAGCTGCCCGCCTTGGAGGAGCGCACAGCATGAGCCGTATCCTGCGCGTGGCCGTGATCCAGATGGCCATGGGACAAGACGCAAACGAAAACATCGGCCACGCCGGCGCGCTCGTCGCCGAAGCCGCCGCAGCCGGCGCCCAGCTGGCCCTATTGCCCGAGCTGTTCGCCCATCGTTACTTCCCGGCCCTGAGCGCCAAGGACGACCCGGCCGCCGCCGCGGAGCTGCGCGCCCGGGCCCGTGAGCCCGAACGCTGCCCCGAGGTGCAGGCCATGGCGCTATTGGCTCGCACCCACGGCCTGATCCTGCCGGTGAGCTACTACGAAGCCGAAGGCGAGCACCGCTACAACAGCCTGATCGTCTTCGGCCCCGAGGGCCAGACCCTGGGCCACTACCGCAAAAGCCACATCCCCAGCGGCGAGGGCTACGAAGAGCGCGACTACTTCGACCCGGGCGACAGTGGCTTCTGCGTCATCGACTGCGCCCACGGACGCATCGGCGTCGGCATTTGTTGGGACCAGTGGTTTCCCGAGCAGGCGCGGGCCCTGAGCCTGATGGGCGCCGAGGTCCTGCTCTATCCCAGCGCCATCGGCAGCGAGCCGGGCCGTCCCGAACTCGACACCGCCGGCCCCTGGCGCCGCGTGATGCAGGGCCATGCCGTGGCCAACACGCTGCCTGTGGCTGCCAGCAATCGCGTCGGCGACGAACAGGGTCAGCGTTTCTACGGCACGAGCTTCGTCTGCGACGGCTACGGCGAGGTGATGGCCGAACTCGACCGCGAGCAGCAGGGCGTGGCCCTGGTCGAACTCGACCTGGAACGCTGGGCGCGCGAGCGACACTTCATGGGGCTGCACCGCGATCGCCGCCCCGGGCTTTACGGACAACTGACCAAGGACTGAGAGGGAAGCATGGGCGCGTCGCCAATCCGAACGATCCTGGCATTGTGGTGCGTCGCCGGCAGCGCGACAGCCCTGGCACAAGAGCCAACCACAGCTCCCGAGCCCGCTGAGCCGGCGCCTAGGGAAGCCGAAGCCGTCGAAACCGCCGAGGCGCCAACGGTCGAGGCCTCCGAAGCCATCGACACCGACACGCCTGCTGTCGAGGAGCCGATCGAAGCCAACTTCGCGCCGCCCCCGGCTCCGACGCCCCTGCCCGCGGCCGCCCCTGCCCCCGCCCCGATCTCCGACGCCGAGCTCGCCCCCGAGCTCACCGGCAGCGGCGTGCACAGTCAGGACGCCGCCCATCGACCCACCATCGACCTGCGCGTCTTCTCCGATGTCGGCTACCGCTACGACGACGACGCGCGCAGCAAACCGGGCTTTCGTCTGGGCGAGGTCGAGCTGCTGGTGACCGGCGAACTGTCGCCCGAGGTGCGCGCCGTCTCCGAGACCGTGCTCGCGGTCAAGCCCGCCCTGGACAGCGCCGAGGTCGACATCGAGCGGCTCTACCTGGAGTGGGAGCTTGCGCCCCAGCTGTCGCTGCGCGCCGGCCGCGACCAGCTCAGCATCGGGCGCTACATGCGCGTCCACGACCACGCGCTGGTACGCCAGCTGGCCACCGCGCGTCCGCGCATCGTGGCCTTCGAGGACGAGGTCGGCCCGGCCTACGAGCGTCCCGACGGCAGGCTGGTACACGAGCCGCGCCCTGGCTACGTGCCCACCCACCAGACCGGCGTGCAAGCCCTGGGCGACCTGGCCATCGATGGCGAGACCGAGTTGCACTACACGCTCTCGGTCGGCAATGGCCGTGGCCGCCGCATCGGCGAGCTGCTCTCGAGCCAGGATTTGAACGACTGGCCCGCCCTGGGCCTGCAGCTGTCGCTCTTGCCGGGCATGGTCGAAGGCCTCGAGGCCGGCTTCTCCGGCTACTTCGACCGCATCCCGGCGGGCCTGCGCGGTCCCGACGGCGAGCCGCTGATCTTCCGCTCCATCGACGAGTGGATCGCCGCCTTCCACCTGGCCTACATCAAACGCCCTGTCGACATCCAGGCCGAGCTTTTTTACCTCTACCACGTCGAGACCGGCGCCGGCGCCGACGCCGCCCTGGTCGGCGGCTTCGTGCAGATCGGCTACAGCGCCGGTGACTTCACGCCTTATCTAAGAGTTGAACTTCTCGATCGCGATCGCAACGACATCTTCTACAACAACGGCAAGCCCGAACCCGCCGATCCGGATTCGGCGATGGGTCCGGACCTGCCCGAGCAACTGGTGGAGCTGCGTTTGGGCCTGCGCTACGACCTGGCCGAGAGCGCCGCCCTCAAGCTCGAGGCCCCGCTCGACTTCGACCGCGAGGTTTACGGCATCGTGGGCCAGGTGGCGTTCGGGATTTAACACTTTAGGGTCCCTTTCGAGACGCCCGCCAAAACCTACAAATCCCCTGTCCGGCGCGATCGTCCACCGCGACCCCGACACGTTCGTGTTAAATTGGAAAACCCGACTGCGTCTCGGCACTGCCGAATCGCAGCCGGGCTTTCGCGAGGCTCTTGGCCGACCTGCTCAGCCGACGTACTTGTAGTACTCGACGCCCAGGTCCTGGAACGCGGGCTCGTAGCTCTGGCCCACGTGGGTGATCACGAACTCGGCGCGCGGAGCGTACTCCAGGCCCTTGACCTCGTGGCCGTCGTGCAGCGCTTCGTATTGCGCGCGCGTCAAGTCCACGGGGTTGGCCAGGGCTTGCTTGAGCGCGATGCGCGAAGCGGCCCTGTGCCAGCCGGGCACGGGCGTGATCGGAATCGCCTCGGCCGCGTCGCCGCTGCCGTAGCCCACCGCCACCATCGGCCGCGCCATGATGTCGAGCTCCTGCTCGGCGGCCTGCTCGAAGCCGGCGGCGATCCACACCGGCAAAGCCGCCGAGTAGAGGTTTCCCAGATCGCGCACGGTGGCCGCGCCCATGCTCATCTTCTGGCCCAGCAAGTCCCGGAACTCGGGCTTCTTGCGCAGCACCGAAGCCACGGCGCTGGTGGCCTTGTAGGGGTCGGTCACGGCCGCGCCCTGCTCGCTGACGCTGGCGAAGAGATCGGGGTTCGACAGCGACTCCTCGACCAGCGTCTCGACGCTGACGCCGGCGGCCTCGCACAGCTCATGTAGCTGCTTTTGGTAGTGGTCGCCGCGGGCCATGCCGCGCACGTAGAGAAAGCTCATGGCCTGCACCGGCATCATCTCGTAGGGCCGGTGGAAAAATAGGCTGTGAACGCTGTGGTAGTACTGGCCGGCCGAGACATTGAGCCGGCGCAGCATCTCCTCCACCGCCATCACGGTCTCGTCCAGATACGAATAGGTCGAGTACTTGCCGCTGAAGACCGGGAAGTCGCTCATGCGCTGGGTCTCGGGCGCATAGGCTTCGTGGAAGTGGCGGGCGAAGGGCTTGCGGAAGTCGGGGCCGCGGTAGTCCGAAGCGCTGCCCGAGTGGGCCAGGTCGACCTCGAAGAGTTCGGCCTCGGAGGTGACCAGCATGGCCACCGCACCGGCGCCCTGGGTCTGCTCGCCAGTGCTGCCGCGCTCGTACTCGGCCACGTCGGCGCAGACCACGATGCCCACGCGATCGCCGGCGTCGCAGCTGACGTAGCGGGTGGCCGCCTTGAGAGCATAGATGCCGCCCAGGCAGGCGTGTTTGAACTCGGGCACCTCGCAGTTGCGCGAAAGCCGGGGCTTGCCCAGGGCGTCGAGGGCGCGGTCCACCATGCCGCGCACGATCACGGCGCCAGCGGCGTTGTCCGTGCTCGATTCGGTGCCCAGACCGAGGAAGCCGACACGCTGGGGGTCGATGTCGTTTTGCTCGATCAGCCGTAAAACGGCGTTGGCGGCCATGGTGTAGACGTTCTCGTGGCGCCCGGGCACACGGAAGCTACGGCCGACGACCACCTGGATCTTGTCCCAGGAATTGCCGGTCCAGTCACACCAGTCCTGAAGCCGGACTCGAAAGGGGGGCACATAAGCGCTCATGGCGCTCACGCCGGGTTTGGCAACACCACTCATGGAGACACTCCTATCTGGCTCAGCTCACGGACCCTGTGCAGCGCCGCGAATGCAGGGAAACCCTTCTTGCCCGGACTTCAGGCGACGACCCGCGACTGCGGGTTCAGGATTTCACACTCGCTGACGGCCACTCAGTGCCCGATTCGCACCACGTAACGCGTCCCCAAAAGACCCGCATCGAAGACCTCCGGCAGCTGCCACCAGCAACCTTCAGCGACGATGCGTTAGCAACAGTAGGCCAGCGTAAATCAGATCACAAGTCCCGAACGCATTTCTCGCGGCAAAGAGTCCCATCCCGTATTTTTTGGGGATCACTCAAGGAGGGCGGCCCACGCCTCGGCGCGCTATCCTTTGTCCCGATGACGGCTCGGGCGGCGAGCGAAAGCGATTTGGTTGTCGAAGGCGAGGGGGCGGAATTGGAGTCCCTGCGCCGTGAGGTGCGTCAGTTGCGCGCGCTGATCGAGCACGGTCGCGACCTGCTCATCCTGCTCGACGCTGAAGCGCGCATCATCTACGCCAGCCCCTCCATGGTGCGCGTCATGGGCTACACGCCGCGCGAAGTTGTGGGCGAAATCGGCCTGCGCTTCGTGGTGCCTGAAGAGGTGGAGCGGGTGGCGGCCATGATCGCCGAGGTCATCGCCTCGCCCGGCACAAGCCGTCTCTACAACCTGCGGCTGCAGCACAAGTCCGGCGCGCCCCTCGACGTGGAAGCCATCGGCACAAGCCGCCTCCAGGATCCGGCCATCGGCGCCATCGTCGTCACCATCAGCGATTTGACCGATCAGAAGCGTCGCGAGGCCGCATTGCAGACGAGCGAGCGCAGGCTGCAGCTCTTGGCCAGCCGCGCCCACGACATCATCGCCCGCCACCGGCTCAAACCCCGACCCCAGCTCGAGTACATCAGCCCCGCGGTCGAACGCATCACCGGCTATCCCGTCGCTGCCTTCCATGAAGACCCCGAGTTGCACATGCAGCTGCTACATCCGGAAGACCGCGTGCGTTATCAGCGGCTGATGCAGGGCCCGCCCGAGTCGCTCTCCGAGCCCATCACCCTGCGCTGGACCCACCGCGACGGCCACACGATCTGGATCGAGCAGCGCCTGGTGCCCGAGCTGGATGCCAACGGGCAGCTGGTGGCGACCGAGTCCATCTCGCGCGACGTCAGCTCCCAGATCCGTCTGGAGCAGGAATTGCGCCGCGCCCAGAAGCTCGAAGCCGTCGGTCGCCTGGCCGCCGGGGTTGCCCACGACTTCAATAACCTCCTGGGCGTCACGCTGCTATGCGCCGAACGGCTGGAAGCCTCGCTCAAGGGCGACAGCCGCTATGTGCAGTGGGTGTCGATGATCCTCGACTCGACCCGCAAGGGCTCCGAGCTCACCCAGCGCCTGCTGGCCTTTGCGCGCACCGAAGCCACGCGCGAAGCCTCGGCCGACGTGCCGCGCGTGGTGCGCGAGCTGCAGCCGATGATCGCGCGCGTCCTGCCCGAGGACATCCGCCTCAATGTCGTGCTCGCCGACGGTCCGCTGTCGGTGGGGGTCGGGCGCGGCGAGCTGGATCAGACGCTGATGAACCTGGTGGTCAATGCGCGCGACGCCATGCCGCGCGGCGGACGGCTGCACATCGAGGTCCTGTTGGACACGTTGTCCGACGCCCCCCAGCGCGTCGTGCTTTGTGTGCGCGACAGTGGCGTCGGCCTCAGCGAAGAGCAGCAGCACCGCATCTTCGAGCCCTTCTTCACCACCAAGAACGAAGGCTCCGGCCTGGGGTTGGCGGTGGTTTACGGCATCGTGCAGCGCAGCGGCGGCCGCATCCAGGTCGAATCCAGCCCCGGCATCGGCAGCACCTTCACGCTCAGTTGGCCGCGCCTGGACGCCCCGCTGAAGTCCGATAGCCCGGGGGCGGTGCCGGTCGCCGGTGGCTCCGAGACCGTATTGCTGGTGGAGGACTCCGACCCCCTGCGCAGGCTGGCCTCCGAGATGCTCGGCGCTCGCGGCTACACCGTGCTGGAGGCCGCCACCGCCGCCGAGGCCGAGCGCATCGCCGATACTCAAGCGGTGGATCTGTTGCTGGCCGATGTGGTGCTTCCAGATGCCAGCGGCCCTGAACTGGCTGTTAAACTCGCGGCACGCGATCCAGACCTGCGCGTTCTCTACACCAGCGGCCACGCCGCCGACGAAGTGGCCCGCCGCGGCACCTCCAAGCGCAGCGTCGCGCTCTTGCCCAAGCCCTACTCGGAAGAAGAGTTGGTGCGCAGCGTGCAGACGGCGCTGGCCGAACCGCGCGGGGACTGAGGGGCCGCCAGCCAGCGCAGAGGGCCGAAAAGCGCCCCCGAAAACGTGCTGGCAGCTTTTCCGGCCCGCCGGAAAAGCTTTGGCGGGTGAGGGCGTACGGCAGCCGGGGGAGGGGTGGGGAAAACGTGCTGGCAGCTTTTCTGGCCGGCTTTTCTGGCCTCTGCCGGGCAGCTTCCGGCGGGTCGGGGGGTCCGGGTGGGGTCGTCGTTGTGGTTTCTGGCGCTGTCTCCCGATGCGGGCTAGGCTGCGCAGCGAATCCGATGAATCAGACATCCAGCCCAGGTCGGCTCGACGACGAAATCGAGCGCACTCTCCTCGACAACCGACGCATCTTCTTCTCGGAAGATGTCAATCACGCCTCGGCCACGGCGGCCATCCGCAAGCTCTGGTATTTGGAGCTCAAGGATCCTGGCAAGCCGATTCTGCTGGTGATCAACTCCCCGGGCGGTTCGGTCGATGCGGGCTTCGCGGTCTGGGACCAGACGCGCATGATCCGCTCTCCGATCTCGACGCTGCTGACAGGCTTGGCCGCTTCGATGGGGTCGATCCTGGGCCAGTGCGCACCCCGGGGCCGGCGTTTCGCTACGCCCAATTGCCGCATCTTGATTCACCAACCGGCGATCCAGGGGGCGATCCACGGTCAGGCCACCGATCTGGAGATCCAGGCCCGCGAGATCCTCAAGACCCGCGACCGCATCATCGACCTCTATTCGGAGACCACCGGCAAGGATCGGGACACCATCGCCGCCGCCATCGAGCGCGATTCCTGGTTCAGTCCCCAGGAGGCCCAGAACTTCGGTCTCATCGATCAGGTTGTCGCTAGTTTCGACGACATCCCGCCCTACGATCCCTGAAACGGTCGGGTCGGGTTGCTTCCGAGCTTCGAAGGCTCCCGCGACGACTGCGGGAGGACCTGTCCAGGAAGCTTGTGGTTGCAGGGGGGATGGGGGAGCTTGGGGTTGATGGCGGTGGCGGCGGAGTTGCTCGGGCGTTTTGTGTCTGCGTTCGCTCGCGGAATTCGCGGCGAGATGGAGGCGATGCGTCGGCGTTTGGGGCCTTTCGAGGTGCCGCTCGGCGAGGGTGAGCTGCTCGAGGTCGATGACGCCGGCGCCCGCTTTCGCTTCGCGTTGCCGGTGGCGAGCGACAAGCTGATGGTGGGTACCGAGTGCAGTCTGCGCAGTGGGGGGCGTGAGGTGTTGGTGACCGTTGAGGCCCTCGCCAGCGCTTCGGTGACCGTGCGCGCCAGCCGTCCGCTGGAGCTGGGCAGCACCGCCACGCTGGTGGTCTATCCCTGGTTCCTCTACGAAAAGCTGGAAGCTGCCCTGCTCAGCCTTTCGCCAGACCGCCACCCGGTGCAGCAGGCGTTGACGCTTTTCGGACGCGGCGACCCCCGCCACGACCCCCGCCCGCTCGTGCTCGACCACGCCGCGCTCAACGACAGCCAGCGCCGCCGGCGTCGCTTCGGTTGCCGTGATCACGCCCTACGCCGACCAGGCCCGCGAAATCCGCGCCCGTCTGAGCCGTCTCGATCGCGCCGCCGCCAAGCACGGCATCGAGTGCTCCACGGTGCATCGCTTCCAGGGTCATGAACGGGATCTGGTCATCTTCGATACCGTCGACACCGTACCGCTGCCACCGGGCGTGCTCCTGAGCGGCAGGCGCGCGGGCTCGGCTGCCCCCAACCTGATCAATGTCAGCCTCTCGCGCGCCCGCGGCAAGCTGATCCTGGTCTCCGACGTCGACTACTTCGAGCGCCAGGCCCCTGGCAGCATCGTCACGACCACGCTCCGCCGCATGTTGGCCGCCGGCGCCCCCCGCGTCGCCACTTCGAGCCCATGACACGCGCTGACGCAGAGCGCCGCCCGTGGCGCACCATCCTTCATCCCCCGAGGATCCCCCCGGCGCGCAACCGGAACTGCTCGGGTTCCGATTGCGCGCCACCGCAGCACGACTCTCAGCCAGGTTCGAAGGCCTCGAAGGCTTCGCAGGCCAGCTGGGAGTCGCTTACGGCTTCGACGATGCGGTAGCGCCCATCGACGTAGAACTCGCCCGAGGCGATGGAGGTTCCCGCGTTGGAGGGCGCGATCACGAAGAAGCGGTGCATGTTGGCATCGCCATAGAGCACACCCACGCGCCGCCAACCCACCGGTACGACCCCCAGCAAACCCGGCCCCACGTCCTGGCGAATCACGAGCTCGGGTGCCTTGATCTCCAGCCGGGCACCGGGAAGGGTGCCTGTCCGAACGACCAGCGCGCCGTCGCCGCCCTCTTGGGGACTGGCCTCGAGGTATCTTCGTCTGGGGGTGTGGTGGGTGTTGCTGAGCATCGTATGTGTCCTTCTGGGTTCGCCATGTGTGTAGGGGGGGGGGACGAACCCGTCGTTTCGTGGCCGCCGTTCCCTGGCCCTAGGGCGCGGCGACCGTTTGCAGGCTCTGTAGGGTGCCGATGGCAGCCTCCAGGCTCGGTTGGTCGCCGAGCACCCATTCGTCTTCCTGGACCAGTGGGTGGATGACGCCGATGGGCTCCTCGATCACCATGCCCATCGGACGGATCAGGGCCATCAGCGGTGCGCCCTCGGGAAGACCCTTGCCCTGGTCACGCCAGGCGCCCGGCTGCTCGATCGCGTGGGTCAGAAAAAGCACCATGCGGTCATTGGGCATCATCTCGCGCAGCGTCTCGAGGGTGCTGAAGGGCGCCCGGAAGTACTCGAAGTAGACGCGGTCGCCGGCTTCGCCCTTGATCACCGTGTCGACGTCGAAATGCACCACGACGGTGCTCATGGGCCGGGGATCGTCGGGGAAGCCCTGCTTGCGGCCGTCTTCCAACGCGACCATGGTGCCGGCGACCACCGCCGAAGAGCGCTCCAGCATGGCCTCGGGGGTCGCCAGTACGTCATCATAGCTAAATTGCGTCATACGCAAATGACCGTAGAGGTCGCTGGGCATTTCGAAGGTACGACCGGGAGCCCGTGGTGGTGGCGCCGCGGAAATTTCGCCCTCGGATACGGCCTGCTCTCCGGCACACGCCCAGAGCGAGCTGGCCAGGAGCAACGGGAGAACGCGAACGAAAAACGTGTCTTGCTTCATGGCTCGCCCCTCCTACAGCACGTTGTCCAGGTTGACTTCGATATGGTTCCAGTCGTGACTCCCGTACTCGCGGTACCAGGAGCTGGAGTCGTCGAGCATGCTCACGGTCGCGTCGCTGCGCATGCACTGGGCGCTGCTGCCCGACCAGTGGTCGAGGCCCAGTGAGTGGCCGATCTCGTGACACCAGGTCGACTGCATGGCGCGCCGCCTGGCGGTCGTCGTGCTGTAGTTGGAGTTGAACCAGGTATCGTCGAGTTTGACCAGCGAGGATTCGCACTCGTAGCCGCTACCTGCGGCCTTGATATTCCAACACTGATAGAGACCTCGCACGTCGCCCAAATACGAGAGGTCGTAGGTGTGGTAGGCCCAGACATCGGTCAGGCTGTCGCAGACCGGATCCTCGCGGTATCGGATTTCGGTTTGGTCTACGTTGTCGAGGTAGCTCTCGAAGCTCGCCATCGCGACGCCGTAGTTGTTCGAACCCATGCTGCTGGCGTCGCACCAGTAGTGGTTGTTGTTGTCCGGCTCGCAGGGGTCGGAGCTGTTGCACTGATTGGTCGGATAGGTGTGCGCTGTGATCAGCGCGGTGATGCCCAGCATGCCGCAGGCGGCTGCGATGGATTTTGGTCTCATGTACTTCGATCGGATTGGGTACTTCACTACAGGTTGTCCTCTCTCGTGGATCGCGACGCCCGCCGCCGACCGAAAACTACGGTCGGCGAGCGTGTCTGCGCGATCGATTCGACGTTTGCTCGCTAAGCTAAAGCTGAACGCTTGCGTTCAAACAGGTGCATGCGGAACACCTAACAGAGAGTGAACAAGCTTGCTCTTACGTTATCCTCTGCACTATCAAGCTTAAGGGGGTCGAGAGAGGCCATCAACAGAGGGGGGTTACGTAGCGGTCACTGATCTGCACATCGGTGAGCGGTTCATGCATCGGTGGTCGCGCACTACGTTTTCTCGGTGCCGCGCTCGAAACGCGAAACGAAACACCATTCTCAGGGCGCTGGCGCTTCATGGGAGAGCGGGAAACCGACGTCGCAGCCGGCGTCGTTGGGATTTCCCGTTTCGACCAGGAGATTGACGAGCTCGGCCGTCCGTTCGGGATCTCCGGCCTTGGGGCCGACCACGCTCACGTCGGCTCCGGCGCCGTACTCATCAAACCAAAGCATCCAGCGCACCCAATCGACCTCACCGAGCTGACCGAGCAAGTCGCCGCTGACGTTTTCCGGTTTCACATTTTCGCCGAGGGTCAGCCTTGCGCCGACTTCGACGAACAAATCCTGGCTGCTCTGAAGCCGTAGGGCCCCGACGCTCGTGGACAGCTCGATGGTCAGCGGAATCAGCTGAATTTTGTCTTGGCACGTCTTTCCCGCCTCGCGTCCGGGACAGCTGCGCAGTCGCGTGGGTCGAGTGCTGTCGTGTCGCACCGCGAACGTCAGCTCGGTGTGACTTCCGGTCAACGGGTTCGGCTCGCGCGAACAACCCTCCTGGGGTTGCCGGCAAGGGTCGGGCGCGCAGGTGTCGTGCCATCGCACGTTCGCGCGGTAGTCACCCTCGACATAGGCGATGACCTCGGCCGGCGAAAAGCCCAGCGCGCTGGCGTCCGTATTTGCGATCTCCTCGACCTGCGCGTCTTCGCAGGGAGCGCACGAGCCGGAGAAATCCTTGGTCGCGCCGCCTACCCAGGGAGGCGATCCACGCGGGTCTGTCCCACTCGATTGGCCCGCATTCCCGCCGTCACATCCCAGAGCCATCAGGCTCAGGGTGCACACTCGCAGGGTCCGACCAATTAGCCCCATAGAGACGGTGTAAGGCGCTCCCGCCTGGAAGGCAACCACATGGTCCGCACATTTCGACTGCTGATCAGCACCTCGAAGTGCGAATCATGCGCCGATTGTGGTAATATGGGCCATGGTCGCCGGTTCCGAAGCAGCCCATACGACCCTGGCCATCGAGTTGCTGCGGGCCCTACGCGGGCGCCGCTCCCAGACTGCGTTCAGCAAATTCCTGGGCTACCGTAGCAACGTGGCCCAGCGCTGGGAGTCAGGCCACGCGTTGCCCACCGCCCCGCGCTTCCTCGACCTTTGCAGCACGCTCAGGCTCGACGTCAACGGCTGTTTCGAGCACTTCTACGGTCGCGCGCCGGGCTGGCTGGCAGACGCGGGCTGCCGCGAGCGGCAGGTGGCGGCCTTTCTCAACGACCTGCGGGGCAAGGTACCGGTCAACGAGCTGGCTCGCCGCCTGAACAAAAACCGCTTTTCCGTGGCGCGCTGGCTCGGTGGCCAGGGCCAGCCCCGGCTCGACGAGTTCTTCGAGTTGATCGAAGTCAGCAGCGGGCGCCTGCCCGACTTCATCGCCGGCCTGGTCGACCCGGCGACCTTGCCGAGCCTGGCGTCGAAGTGGTCGCAGCTGGAGCGGGCGCGGGCGGTGGCCTACGAGATCCCCTGGTCCCATGCCGTGCTGCGGGCCCTCGAGCTACCCGAAGTCGCCGCTGGCGGCGGCGCCACCGAAAGCTGGCTGATGGAGCGGCTGGGTATCTCCGGGCAGGTGCTGGACGAGACGCTTTCGGCCTTGCAGCACTCGGGGCAGATCGAGCAGCGTGGCGAACGCTACCAGGCCGCGCGCATGGGCGATGTGGACACTGGCGCAGACCCGGTGCGTGCCCGCCGCCTCAAGGCCCACTGGGCCGGCGTCGCGCTCGAGCGGCTGCAGCTGGGCGGCCCAGGCCTCTTCGGCTACTCGCTTTTCACGGTGGCGCGCGAGGACCTGCAGCGCATTCGCGACCTGCAGTTGGAGTACGTGCAGCAGATCAACACCATCGTCGCCGAGTCCAGCGGCGAGGACTGCGTGGGTCTGTTCTGCACCCAGGTGCTCGATCTCTCCGAGTGTGGCCACAACGCGCTGGCGCCCAGCGCGCGCCGCGATGGCGCGCGGCCACGCCGGTCGCGTAGGCCGCGTCCGATGCTGGCTGGCCGGCGTCGGATGCGGCGTCGCTGATCTCGCGACCGCCAGTGGCTGCGTCAGTGGGCCGGCGAGCGTGCCGCTGGCGGTGCGCCGGTGCGGGTGATAGCTTGAGGTGAGGGTTAGCGTGTCACTGTGAAGGTTTCTATGCGGCTGCGTGCGACGGGATTGGCCTTCGTGCTGGCTGCCTGGGCCGGGCTCGTCGCCGTTGCGCCCCTCGGCTGCCGTTCCCCGAACGACGAGCTGCTCAAAAACCCAGACGACGGCAGCGATCCGATCAGCGGCGGCTCGGGATCGGCGGCCACCGACACGCCTGACGGTTCGATGCTGGGCACGTCGGCGATCGACGCCATGGCCCAGGGAGGCGGCGCGGGCGACTCGGGCCAGCGGTCCGAGGCGGGCAGCGGTGGCGATGGCAGCGGTGGGTGCGCCGACGGCGAGGAGTTCGGCACTTGCACCAGGCCCAATGCCTTTACCGTCTGCGTCGAGGGCCAGTGCCTGCTGGTGGAGTGCGAGGGCGAGTTCGTCGATTGCGACGGCGATCCCGAAAACGGCTGCGAGGCCTCGCTCGAGAGCACCGAGCATTGCGGCCTGTGCGGCGCGCGCTGCGAGCTGGACCACGCCCGCGCCCGCTGCACCCAGGGGGCCTGCGAGCTCGACCGCTGCGACGACGGCTATGGCGACTGCGACGGCAGTAGCGCCAACGGCTGCGAGACCCCGCTCGACTCGCTCAACCACTGCGGCGACTGCGAAGTGAGCTGCGGTGGGGTGGCCAATGGCTTCCCCGGCTGCATCGGCGGCAGCTGTGGCGTCGGGCGTTGCAAGGAGGGCTACGGCGACTGCGACCCCGCCGAAGCCGGCTGCGAACAACTGCTGAGCGACGTCGCGCACTGCGGCGGCTGCGACAGTCCCTGCGCGCCGCCGGCCGCGGTCGGCAACTGCGACAGCGGCCAGTGCTTGATCGAGAGCTGCAGCGACTCGAGTCACGACTGCAACGGCTTGGCCAAAGATGGCTGTGAGGTGAGTTTCGACAGCGCCGAGCACTGCGGTGGCTGTGGTCAGCGCTGCGAGCTACCCCAGGCCCTGGTCTTGCGCTGCGATGTCAGCGCCGCACCGACTTGCATGGTCGATCACAGCTGCCCAGCGGGCGCATCGGGCTGCGAGGAAGGGGCGCCGGAAAACGGCTGCAAGGAGGGCTACGCCGATTGCGACGGCAAGCCCCAAAACGGTTGCGAGACGCGGCTCGACACGCTCACCCACTGCGGCGCCTGCAACGCCGGCTGCAGCATCGAAAACGCCATCGCCGCCTGCAACGCAGGCAGCTGTGAGTTTGTGGCCTGTGAGCCCGGCTTCGACCGTTGCGGAGGCGCGAGCTGCGCATCGCTGGCCGACGACCCCGAAAACTGCGGCGACTGCGGCAACGCCTGCGGTGGCGGCACGCCCTACTGCAGCGGTGGACGTTGTGCCTCGGTGATGTGCCCCGCCGGCAGCGCCGACTGCAATGGAGAGCCGGGCGACGGCTGCGAGACCGCCCTCGATTCCGTCGCCGGCTGCGGCTCCTGCGACGTCAGCTGCGGGCCCTACGACAACGCCAGCGCCGCTTGCAGCGCGGGCCGCTGCGAACTCGGCGGCTGCGACGTGGGCTTCGCCGACTGCGACGGCGTGGTGAGCAACGGCTGCGAGCAGAATATCCACAGCCTCGACGCCTGCGGCAGTTGCGTCGAGGGCTGTTCCGTCCCCTTCGCCGAGGAGAGCTGCGACAGCGGCAGCTGTGAGTTGGTCACCTGCGACGTCGGCCGCGCCGACTGTGACGGCGAACTGGCCACCGGCTGCGAGACCGACCTCTCGCTGCCGGGCAGCTGCGGCGACTGCGACACCGACTGCATGGCCTTGAGCAACGTGCTCAGCGGCGGCTGCGAGGCCATGCAATGCCAGATCGTATGCCAGGCCGGTTACGGCGACTGCGACGGCAAGGCGCCCAGCGGCTGTGAAGCCTCGCTGGCGGCGACCCTCAACTGCGGCCGCTGCGGCAACGACTGCAGCCTCTTGCCCCATGTGGCCTCGGCCAGCTGCGCCGACGGCGGCTGCGGCGAGCTGGTGTGCGAGACCGGCTATGCCGACTGCAACGGCGACCCCGACGACGGCTGCGAACGCGCCATCAACACGCTCAGCGATTGCGGCGGTTGCGACGTGCCCTGTGCGCCCGAGCGCGGCGGCGGCGACTGCAGCAGCGGCAGCTGCGTGATCACCGGCTGCGACGGGGGCTTCGACGACTGCAACGCCGATCCCGACGACGGCTGCGAGTCGTCACTGAGCGACGCGGCCAGCTGCGGCAGCTGCGACAACAGCTGCGCGAGCGGCTTCGGCTGCAGCAACGGCGAGTGCGTCTGCGTCGATGACAGCGCTTGCGGCGGGCTCAGCTGCTGCGGCGGTCAGTGCGTGGACACAAACTCGATTTGCTCGTGGGGGCCATGCCCGGACTCCTCAACCGAGCGGCCGGTGCTGCACTGTGGCGCCTGTGACATCTTCTGTCCGGCGGTGCTGGGTATGCTCTGGTGCTGCGCCCTGTGACGGCGCCTCAGTTCGCCTGCGCGAAGCGGTGCATGAAGTCCACCAGCCGCTCGACGCCGTCCAGCGGCATGGCGTTGTAGATCGACGCCCGGATGCCGCCCACCTGGCGGTGACCCTTGAGCCCGACCAGGCCCGCGGCGGTGGCCTCGGCCACGAACTTCTTGTCCAGCGCCTCGCTCGGCAGCCGGAAGACCACGTTCATCACCGAGCGGTCTTCTGTGGCCACCGGGCAGCGGTAGAAGCCGTCGCTGCCGTCGATGGCGCCGTAGATGGCCTCGCCCTTGGCGCGGTTGTGGCGCTCCATGGCCGGCAGGCCGCCCTGCTCCTCGATCCACGCGAGCACGTTGCGCACCATGTAGACCGGGAAGGTGGCGATGGTGTTTTGCAGGCTGTTGGCCTTGGCCACCTCGCCGTAGCGGAAGATCTTGGGGATGTCCTTGCGCGCGCCCTCGATCAGATCCTTGCGCATGATCAGCACGGTCACACCGCTGGGACCCATGTTCTTCTGGGCGCCAGCGTAGATCATGGCGAAGCGGCTGACGTCGATGGGGCGCCACAGGATGTCGCTCGACATGTCGACGACCAGCGGCACCGCGCCCGTGTCGGGGAGCTCGAAGAATTGGGTGCCCATGATGGTGTTGTTGCTGGTCAGGTGCACATAGGGCGCATCGGGGCGCAGGTTCAGCTCGTCCTGCTTGGGCAGCCGCTCGTAGCGCCCCTCGACCGACTGGTCCCAGGCCACGTGCGGCGTCGCCACGATTTTCGCCTCGCCCAGGGCCTTCTGGCCCCAGGTGCCGGTGACGATGTAGTCGCCCGAGCCCGCGTCATTGCGCAGGTTCATGGGGATGAGCGCAAATTGCGTGCTGGCCCCGCCGTGCATGAAGAGCACCTGATGGGTGTCGGGGATCTGCAAGACGCGGGTCAGGCGCTCGATGGCGTCGTTGTGCACCGCCTCGTAGACCGCGCCGCGATGGCTGTGCTCGATGATGGACATGCCCGAACCCTCGTAGTCGAGGAATTCGCGCTGGGCGCGCTCGAGAACGGGCAGCGGGAGGGTCGAGGGACCGGCGTTGAAGTTGACGTGGCGAGTGACCATGGGCGCGCAGCCTAGCGATCTTCCGGCCGGGAGCAAGTACCCAAAGGCCCGGTCCTGACGATCGCGCGCGCGCTCACCGGGACGCCGGCCCGGGCCCTGATTCGGGCGCCCGGCCGGTCGCTCATTCCGGCGGCGGCGGGGGCGGCAGCGGCGGCAGCTCGACGCAGCCGAAGACCACGCTGATCTGGTCGTACTCGCCTTCCTTGGCCTTGTCGCAGAAGACGCCCTGCAAAATGATTTCGGAGCCGTCGGGACGGATCGTCCAGCCGCCGCTGGCGCCCAGGTCGCGCGGCACCTGCTTTTTCTGGCCCGCCTGGATCACCACCAGGTTGACGTCGTCCAGGTTGGGCGGCGCGTTGTCGATGCCGATGGAGCAGCTGTCGAAGTTGGTGCTCACACTCTCGCTGACGATCTGGGCGAGCTTGGCTTCGAGCACCGTGGGGTCTTCGGGGGTGATATGGGTACCGGTGCCACCGGCCGCAGCGATGGCGTCGAGAGTGGCGGCGGCGCCGTTGGAGCCGGGCAGGCCGACCACGTGGGTCTGCACGCCCATGGTCAGCCAGTTGGCGACGATGGTCTGCACCTGGCTCTCATTGGTGCTGCAGTTGGGTTCGCCATCGGTGAGCAGCACCACATTGGTGATGCCGACGAGGTTGGGCAGTCTGGCGACCAGGGCTTGATCGGCCACGGCCGTGGCTGTCCCGAGGGGCGTGCTGCCATTGGGGTTGTTGCTCATCATGAACGCGTTCCAGGCGTTGACGAAGTCCATACCGGGCATGAAGTCGATCTGCAGTCCGCTGTCGATTGTTGCGACATCACAGCTACTGGTCTGGGGGTAGAAGATGGCGCCGGCGGTGACGTCGGCTGCCAATGGCGTCAGCCCCGCGACCAGGGCGTTGCTGGCGAGCGTCCACTTCTCTCCGAGGCCGTTCCAGTCGCGGTCCATGGAGCCGGACTTGTCGAAGATGATCAGCAGGTTGCCCGGGACCTTCTCCATCTTGATGTCCGGCGTGACTTCGACACCGCCGCAGTTGCCCTCCTGATCGGGCGGCAGACCGCCGTCGCCGAGTGCACTGCCGCCGTCGCCGCTGATCGGCGCCAAGTCCTGGGCCATGGCATTTGTATTGCCAAAGCCATCGCTGCTGCTGGCGCCGCCGCTGCCACCGGTATCACCACCACCGCCGCTGCTGGCGCCACCGCCGCTGCTCTTGTCACTGCTGCCGCGGCCGCTATTGGGCGAGGTATCGCCACCACCGCAGCCTCCGAGGCACGCCAGCGCGATCACGCAAAGAACAAAACCCACACTTTTCACCGGCACCATCCCAAGTTCTCCCTCCTAGACACTAACCGATCCGCGTGACCGGCGGCAGCGAGCGGCATCGAAAAGCGGGCGACGTCAAGCAGATTTCTTCGAGCGATCGTTCGCTTCCCACGTCGCCGCAGTGCGCATGGGTAGGCCTACTGCGTGTAGGCAGCACATGCGGGCACATGGTCGGCTTCGGTGAGTCGCGATCGACACCGCTGGGCTGCGTGATCGGTCAGCGACCCGCGGGCACGCATAACCGAAAGACAGATCGCGGTCGATCCCCAATCAACTCGGGATTCGAGTGCGTGCGATGGAGGAGGGGAGCGGGCCAGCGGCGCCCCTCGGCTGGCCCCTCCGCGCTCGTCAGGCGACCGAGGGGGCCGCCGTCGGCAGATCGATCACCGGAGACCTCTCCAGAAACTTCGGATACCCCGTCCTGGGTGGATTGCGGAAAGGTGGGAAGTTCCTCTGCACAGGCTGCGACCCCGCGAGAGGCCAGGATGGTTCGAGGTGATCCAAAGTGCGGTACAGCATTCGATCTCGCTGCAGACGGCGGCCCCCACGATGGCCTGACTTCGGCACGATCGTGAGATGTGCGAATGTCGTACACGCTGCCGCGCACCGAGTCTTGAGCGCGTGCTGAGGATTTTCTAAAGCTTTCAGCCACCTGTGGGCGCTACACCCACCTGACGGCACAGCCCCCACAGGGGCTGCAGCTCGTGCTCACGGGCCAGCGTTTGGGCGCGTATGAGCGCTTCGTTCGCGCGCGTCGTCCGACCTTGACGCGCCGCCACCTGGAAGATCTCGAATTCACTGCGGGCCAACCATGTCGGCATGCCCCACTGCTGGCACAGCTCGCTGGCCTGCTCGAGCGTATCGAGGGCCCCTTCGTCGCGCTCGCAGGCGGCGGCGGTCAGTCCCAGATAGAAAGCCACCGGGCCGTAGGAAAAGCCCAGGGAAGAGACCACGTTGCGGGTGGCGAAGGGGCTGAGAATCTCGTGGGCGGTCTCGCACAGGGCGCGGTCGCAAAGGCCCGCGCCGATCCAACCGAGCAGGGCCCAGACCAGCAGTCGCTGCTCGCCGCGCATGTAGGCCAGCTCGTCCAAGTCGAAACGCAGCAGGATTTGGCGTGCGGCCTCGGGTTGTTTGCGCAGCACCCGCGAAAGCGCCATGTGCAGACCGATGATGCGATCGCCGTCGACCGGCTCCCGCGGGTAGGAGTCCTGACTCTGCTCCAGCATGCCCAGCCCGCCGCGATCGAGCAGCAGCAAAAAGAGTGCGCTGGCCGGCCGCAGTCCCGGGGCCGCCAGACCCACGCGCTGGCCTTCCACGAAGACCTCGGTGTTGTCGTCGGCCACCGCAGCGTGGCGTCCGCGTGCCAGGGCATGGCTGATGCGCAGGGCTCGCACCAGCAGGCCGCAGGCGGGATGCAAGAGGTTGAGCGACAAGCGTTCGAGGCGTTCGAGCTCGGCCTCGGCCTGCGGCAGCCGACCCAGGCGCAGCAGCGCGTCGTGGCGCTCGACCCGGCCCTGGAAGGCGCGGTAGGGGTGACCGAAGCGCTCGGCGCCGTCGATCAGCTCGTCGGCCAGGCTCAGCCGCTCCGCGGGCGCGTCGCGCAGGCCAGCGTCGCCCAGGGCGCGGGTCAGGGCTTCGAAGCGGGTGGCCACTTCGAAGCTGCCGCGCAGCAGATCGCGGGCCTGTTGAAACAGCGTGCGGGCTTCATCGGCCTTGACGAGCGGGGCCAGGTGCACGCGCACCAGGGCCTGCAGCGACGTCTGCTCCGGGCCCAGGCGCCGCGCGGCTTCTTCGAGCTGGGCGCGCTGGGCGGGGTCCACGGGCTGGGGGCGGATCTCGGCGCGGGCGGCGACCGGATCGAGCAGCCAGGCCAGGCCGGCGGCGGGGGAAAGCCCGATGGCGGCCCGGGCCAGCAGCTCGGCGTCGCCGCGGCGCTGGGCGTATTGGGCCACGCGGCGCAGGTCGTTGTCGGCGGCTGTGCGTGCGCTGCGGGGCAGCTGGCCGCTGCTGCGATCGCGGCTCAGGAGATGGGCCTGGGCGCTGGCCAGGGCCAGCTCGGCGTCCTCGGGGGTGTGCAGCTCTGGACCGCGCAAGGCCTGGGCGCGCTCCAGGTGGCGGGCGGCCACGCGGCCGTCGAAGACCGCCAGCGCCTCGTTGGCGGCGCGCCGGCGCCACTCGATGACGCGCTCGAGCACGTCGCGGGAGGGCGCGCGCTCCAGGTGATGGGCCAGGGTGGCAGCATCGACCTCCACGCCCTCGCGGCGCTCGTCGAGCAGGGCCTCGGCGGCCCGTAGGTGCAGGCGGGCGCGCTCTGAAGCTTCCAGCTCGTCGTAGAGGGTCTCCCACCACAGCGCGTGGGTGAAGCGGCACTGACCGTCAGCGTCCAGGCGAAGCAGGGGGGCCATGGCGTCGGTCTCGAGACTTATGCTGAGGGCGCCGGCCTGTTCGGCCACCAGCTGTGGCACCCGCCGGTCGAGGCCGCCGCGCAGGCCGTGGCGGGCGAGTAACGAAATGCCGCTGGTGGTATCACGGGCGAACCGCTCCAGCGTGCGCAGGCGCATGGAGGGGCCCAGGACGCTGGCGGTCAGCGCGATGCGGCGCGAATCGGGATCGAGGCGGGCCAGCAGCTGTCGGGCCAGGCCCTGGGCGTGATCGGGCAGCTCGCTGCCGGGCTGGGCGGCCAGCTGTCGGGTCGCCGCCTGCATCAGCAGGGGCTGGCCGCGGCATTGGCGTTGCAAGCGCTCGCGATCTCCGGGGTGGCCCTCGGGCAGCACGGTGTCGAAATAGCTACCGACCGCCGCGTCACTGAGCGGGCCCAGGGAAAGCACCTCGTGATCCTGGACGTCGGGCAGGGTGCCGCGGGTCTGGGTGTTGTCGCGTTGCTCCGGCAGGGCCAGGAAGCGGGAGGTGGCCAGCACCAGGATTGGGGTTTGCTCGCTGCGGCGCGACAACAGATTCAGCACGCGCAGGGTCGCGCCGTCGGCCCAGTGCAGATCCTCGAGGATCAGCAGGCGGGGGGCGCGTCGGGCTGCGTCGCTGAGAATGCGTAGCAAACCATCGTGTAGCAGTTCGCCGGCCAGGGCCATGGGGCCGGGCTGCAACACGGGATCGTCCTGGTGGGGCAGCCAGCCGCTGCCCTCGGAGGCCTCGCCCACGCGCGTGCCGAGCTCGGGCAGCAGGGGACCCAGCAGCGAGCGCGTGGAGCCCAGCTGGCGTTGGGCCTGGGCGCGACTGAGCTCGCCCAGGGCCGCGCGCACCACCGGCACCCAGGGCGACAGCGGGCGGCTGTCGATGGGGCTGCAGCGGCCGATTAGAACCGGAGTGCCGCTGCGCAGGGCCTCGTGGGCCAGCTCGCGTGCCAGGCGCGTCTTGCCGCTGCCGGCCTCGCCCACCAGCAGAATCAGCCGACCGCGGCCGCGGCGCAGCTCGTGCAAGGCCACCTGCAGGCGTTGCATGTGGGCATCGCGGCCGACCAGCGGGCCCGGGGGTGTATCGCCGGCGGCGTCGGCCAGCGGATCGGCGGCGGGTCGAGTGACCGGGGTGGCCACCGGCAGGAAGCCGCCACTGTCGGTGGCGCTACCGCCGTAGGCGCGGACCGGCGGAAAGCTACCGCTCTCGCTGGAGCGTGGGGGAGGGGTATCGCTGCTCGGGATCGGGGCTGTGGAAAAGCTGGAAGGGGGCTCGCTGCCTTCGAGCGCGTGCACAGGCACATCCAACTGATAGCCGCGGCCGTGCACCGTACGGATCGGCTCGAAGCCGCCGCGGCGTTGGCCCAGCACGCGGCGGGCGCTGGCGATAGCCGTGGCCACCACCGCGGGCGTCACCGCATCGCCGCCCCAGACCTCATCGAGCAACTCATCGCGCGTCACCACCCGGTCTGGATGGGCCAGCAAATAGCGCAGCACATCGAAAACCTTGGGTTCGATACGCAGCGCGCGGCCACCGCGGGTCAGGCGGAAGCGTCGGTCATCGAGTTCGAAGTCATCGAAGCGATAGCGCATGGCGGACTGACCGCATCAGCGCCAGCGGCCTGCAACGCCGCCGGTCGCCCCCATCTTCGGTCAAAGCCGGCGATCGATCCAGCGCGGGCCGGCCGGACCCGCCGTGGCGGGCACCGGTGCCGGACTAGTGGAGCTGAGGGGGATCGAACCCCTGACCTCGTCATTGCGAACGACGCGCTCTCCCAGCTGAGCTACAGCCCCGAGGTCGGCGCGGGAGTTAGCACGCCAAAGCCCCCAGCGCAATCGCCCACACCCGCGCCACCGAGCACCCCGCCCGAAGCCGCCCAAAGCTGCCGCCCAAAGCTGCCAGGACGTTTTTTCTGCGCCTTCGCCCCCAAAAAGCTGCCAGGACGTTTTTTCTCGCCGTTCGACGCAACCGGCGGGGGCCACTGGCCGATACATCCTGCATGAACGCCGCGACCAAGCCCCCCAAGCGCGCACGGCCCCTGCGCAGGGAGTCCAACGCTCATTTGTGGTTTGTCACCTGCCGCATCATCGAGGGGCGCTTCTGGCTGCACCCCATCCTCACCAGCGCCATCGAGCCCCCCAACCACAAGGCCCGCCGCGCCGCCAAGGCCATGATGCGCCACCTGGACAAGCGCCTCGGCAAGCGGGTCGAGCGCGCCAATGCCCAGAGCGGCCCGAACCAACCCAAGCTCACCCTCGAAGACGCCCGGCGCATGGCCCGCGGTCTTATCGGCAGCGCCCTGGCCCGGGCCCAGAAGCACTGCGAGGTCAAGGTCTACGCCCTGGTCGTGATGAGCAACCACCTGCACCTGATCGTGCAGACCACCAAGAAAAACCTCGCGGCCTTCATGGGTTACTTCAAGGCCCGCATCACCGAAAACCTGAACCTGCTCACCGGCAAGCGCGGACCGCTGTGGGCCCGCCGCTACGACGCGGTGCCCATCACCGACGACCCCTCGGTGGCCGAACGCATGGCCTACAACGTCGACAATCCCTGCAAGGCCAACCTGGTGAGCACGCCCGAAGAATGGCCGGGTCTGAACCTGGC
>Ga0224501_10000122_pt1 | contig 77939 bp, 63 predicted proteins | sample SF_Oct11_sed_USG_4_FD_169105 | JGI IMG/M metagenome (GOLD analysis project Ga0224501, IMG submission 169105) | Sediment microbial communities from San Francisco Bay, California, United States - SF_Oct11_sed_USGS_8_1 | ecosystem: Environmental > Aquatic > Marine > Sediment | place: USA...
ATCCCGAGACGGGCAATGTGGAGGCGTCCATCTCGGGCTCCTTCCCCTGGACTGCCGAGGGTCACTTCGGCCTGGCCTACCGCGAGGCCGACGACTCCTTCTACGTGGGCGGCTGGTATGACGGCACCATCTATCACGTCAAGGGCCTGTCTTATCCGGATGCGGGCGCGGTCATCGACCAGTGCAATCCCGCCGACGGCGACATCTCCGGCCTGGCTTGGAACGAGTCCGCTGGCGTGCTGTGGGTCGCCACCAACAGCCCCACCGACACCATCTACGAGTTGACCGAAGACTGCACCGTCCTGGCCACCATCGCCCACCCCAACCCGGGCTACAACGGTGGAGGTCTGTCGATGGACGGAGACGGTAACCTCTGGACTATCTCACAATGGCCAAACAACGCCTATCTCATCGAGTCGGGCGTACCGGTCATCAGCGATGTGCCCTGGATGACGGTGGAGCCCACTTTCGGCTCGCTGGCGCCCGGCGCCGACCAGGAGATCGCGGTCACGGTAGACACCACGGGCCTCGAAGCGGGCGTCTACCTCGGCGCGCTCCTGATGCGCACGAACGCACCGCGTTCGAAGTTCCTTCGGATACCGGTCAGCCTCGTGGTCTCCGGGTACTACCAGAGCGTCAACGCCGGCGGTCCGGACTACCTGGACGTGCAGGGCGAACTCTGGAGTTCCGATCAAGCCCACCAGAGCGGCAGCTGGGGCTATCTGGAAGGCAAGGCGCTTTCGGACGCGAAGGCCGAGATCGGCGGAACGGATGACGATCCCCTCTACCAAAGCCTGCGCCAGGACGCCTATGCCTACCGCTTCGACAATGTGCCAGACGGCATCTACCAAATCGATCTTCGCTTCGCGGAGCTGAAGAAGAACACCGGCGTGGGCGACCGCCTCGTCGACATCATCGTGGAGGACCAGCTCATGCTGCCCGCCCACGACATCGTCTACGAAGCGGGAACGCTGACCGCAGATGACCACACCTTCTTCGTCCCCGTCTCCGACGGCCAGCTGGATGTGCGCATCATCGACCGCAAGGGCGGAGGCAAGACCATCATCAACGCGCTACGGGCCGTCCATCGCCCCGATCGCTAGTGCGAGCGGATGAATGCCCCGTCCGGGCTGCGCCAGTATGTGGCGGTTCGGGCGGGGCTCTTTTTTTTTGCGCCCTGCACAGCTGATGTGAGCGCCCGAATCGGCACCCACGGCAGGTGCGTCAGTCGGCCGCCGAAGCGACGCCCTCCCCCTTCTTCAAGGCGCCCTGCTCGCGCAGTTGCTTCTGCTCGCTGTAGCGGGTGGTCAGCACATCGCTTCGGCCGCGCAACAGCAGCGTGAAGCGGAAGAGTTCTTCAAGCACGTCGACGACCCTGTCACGGTAATCGGAGGGGCGCATGCGCCCGTCGTCGTCGAATTCCTGCCAGGCCTTGGCGACCGAACTCTGATTGGGAATCGTGAACATGCGCATCCAGCGCCCGAGCAACCGCAGCTGATTGACAGCATTGAACGACTGCGAACCACCGGAAACCTCCATCACCGCCAGGGTGCGGCCCTGGGAAGGACGCACGGCACCGTCAGAGAGCGGAATCCAATCGATCTGATTCTTGAAGGCCGCAGTCATGCCCCCGTGCTGCTCGGGCGAGATCCACACCTGCCCCTCCGACCAAAGGCTGGCCGCACGCAGCGCCTGGACCTTAGGATGATCGACCGCGCTGCGGTCGAAGACCGGTAGCCCATGGGGGTGGAAGACTTGTACTTCGGCCCCGAAGGCCGCAAGCACGCGCTCGCACTCCAGCGCGAGCTTACGACTGTAGCTGATCTCCCTGAGGGAGCCGTACAGAACGACAATACGCGGGGGATGGGCCGGTCCCTGCAGTCCCAGGCTCTCCAGCGTACGCCTGACCGAATGGGGCGGAAGGTCATCGTCGATGTGCGTCACGGCGCCCTTCTACACTATCTTGGCCAGTACCGCCGCCACACCGGGACGCACCGCCGCATGCCCCGCCGGTGAGTAGGTCATGGCCGCGCGCCCCCCCTTCCGCGACCACGGTATTACTGCGCGGCGTCGAGCCCGACGGCATCCTGCGCAGCCAAGCGACCGAGCGCCGTGAGCACCGCCTGCAGCGCCGCGCGCGTGGCGTCCTCGGCGAACGCCACACCGATGGCGCTGCAGGCTTCCGCGCGCACCTGCACGCAAGCCATGGCGGTCGCGCCCGTACCGCCGCCGAGGGCGTACTCGTCGAAGGCCTCGACCACGCCGAGCGGCCCGCCGCCGCGGCGCAGGGCGTCACAGAGCGCTTCGACCGCACCCTGCCCCTTGCCCGCGCGGCTGACACCGTCGAGGGACAACTCGATACCGACCTGCTGCTGCGCGCGTCGCAGCGTGTAGTCGCCCAACAGGTGGCCCTCGGGCGCCGTCACGTAGGCGTCGTCGAAGAGGCGCCGTACCGCGCCCGCTCGAATCTCACCCCCAGTCAGTTCCGCGTGCTCTTGCACCACGCGCGAGAACGCGATCTGCAGCCAACGGGGCAAGGTGATGCCAAAATCGCGTTCGAGCACATGCAACACCCCGCCCTTACCTGACTGGCTGTTGATACGCACGACCTCCTGATAGTGGCGCCCGAGATCGCCCGGATCGATCGGCAGGTAGGCCACCTGCCACGGCGGCCTGCCTGGCCCCGGACCGGTCGCCGCCCCTCCCTGCTCACGGGCGGCCTCGAAGTACTGGCGTTCCGCTTCGCGCTGCTTGGCCAGGGACTTGCGGATGGCGTCCTGGTGACTTCCGCTGAATGCCGTGTACACGAGCTCGCCGGCATAGGCGTGGCGCGGATGGGTCTTGATCTCGGTGCAGTACTCGACCGTCTCGATGATGCGTCGCATGTCCGACAGGTCGAGCTCGGGGTCGATGCCCTGGGAGTAGAGGTTCATCGCCATCGTGACCAGGCACATATTGCCCGTGCGCTCGCCGTTGCCGAGCAGCGTGCCCTCGATGCGGTCGGCCCCCGCGAGTACCCCGAGTTCGGCAGCCGCCACGCCACAACCGCGGTCGTTGTGGGTGTGCAAGCTGACGCTGATCGCGTCGCGATGGTCCAGGTGATCGCACATATGTTCGATCATGTCGGCGTACACGTTGGGCGTGCTCATCTCGACCGTCGCCGGCAGGTTGATGACCACCTTCTGCCCCATGTCGGGCCGCCACACATCGAGGACCGCATTGCAGACCTCGACCGCGTAATCCAGTTCGGTGCCGGTAAAGCTCTCGGGCGAATACTGGAAGGTCCAGTCGGTCTCGGGCGCCTGGGCCGCGTGCTCCATCACCGAGCGCGCGCCGTCGACAGCAATGCGCTTGACGCCATCGCGATCGAGCTCGAAGACGCGCTCCCGCTGCACCGTGGAGGTCGAATTGTAGAGGTGCATGATCGCGCGCCTGGCACCCCGCAGCGACTCGAAACTCGTCGCGATCAGCTCGGGCCGCGCCTGCGTGAGCACCTGGATGGTCACGTCCTGGGGCACGAGCCCGTCCTCGATCAGCACGCGCACGAAGTCGAAGTCCGGTTGCGACGCCGCCGGAAAGCCGACCTCGATCTGCTTGAGCCCGAGGTCGCACAGCAGCAGAAACAACCGCGTCTTCTGCTCGACGGTCATGGGTTTGACCAGCGCCTGATTTCCGTCGCGCAGGTCGACGGCGCAGAAGGCCGGGGCACGCTCGATCACGCGGTCGGGCCAGCGACGCTGGGGCCGGTGCACGCGAGGAAACGGGCTGTATTTACGATGGTCGTAAGTCATGGGGAGCCGGAAGATAGCCAAGCTCGCGCGCAATATGCTTGCGAACAACGGGAAACCCGGGAGTGAATTCAAAAATAAATTGCTCAAAATCAAAAATTCGAGCAATTTTTATCCATGTCCCAGCCAGCGCTGCATCCGCTCGACGCCCTGGACCACAAGCTCCTTGCCGCCTTGCAGCAAGACGCGAGCCTCACCAACCAGGAGCTGGCCGCGCGCGTGGGCCTATCCCCCTCGCCATGCCTCAGGCGGGTCAAGGCCCTGGAAGCGGCGGGCATCATCCTGCGTCGAGTCGCCCTGCTCGACCCCAAGAAGCTCGGACTTTCGCTGATGGCGCTGGTCCAAATCTCCATGGACCGGCACACGCCCGAGCGCTTCGAGCGCTTCGAAGCCACCGTGAAACAGTACCCCGAGGTGCGAACCTGTTACCTGATCACAGGCCAGCAGTCCGACTACCTGCTCGAGATCCTGGTGCCGACCATGGACGACTACCAGGCCTTCCTGCTCGAAAAAATCACCCGCATCGAAGGCGTTTCGGGCGTGCACTCGAGCTTCGTCATGCGGCGCGTGGTGGAAACGACCGCACTACCGCTCCAATACCTGGAACGGCAGCTCCCGTCGGATTGAGCGCGGCGAGGCAGCTCGAAACTCGGTCATGCCCCGGGGTCACCATCGATGTTCGCGCGTAGCCCGGGACTCGGGCTCGTGCTGTAATGGACTCGTGTTCATCGCGCCCATGAACCCGCAGGTGCTCAGCGACGCCGACTGGTCCGCCTGCCACGCGCTGCACAGCGCGGCCCACGCCGAACGCGGAACGGTACCAGCCACGCTCGAGGCCTACCGCGGCCAACACAACCGTGCGCTACGCGCCGGCGAGCAGCTCTACTGGCTCGCGCGCGAAGGCGACTCCATCATCGGCAAGGCGGACCTATACTTTCGCGATCCCAAAGCGCGCACCCAGGGCAGCTTCGCAATCTACGTGGCGGCCGACCACCGCCGCAAGGGCGCCGCGACCGCCCTGCTGCGCCAGGTCTTCGACGCCGCGCTATCGCGCAGCTGCGATCGCCTGGACGTGGGCACCGACAGCGACGCAGGACGCGCCCTCTGCGAGCAAGCGGGCGGCGAACTGCAGCAGGAACTCACCCAGCGCGTGCTCGAGCTGGAGGCGCTGGACTGGGCGCTCGTCGACCGCTGGATCAGCGAAGGCGAGGCACGGGCCCAGGGCGCATCGATCGAAGTCATCGGGGAACTGCCCGAGGCCGAGGCCGACAACTTCGTCCGACTGTGGTCTGCCGTCAGCGCCGACGTGCCACAACCTCCGGGCACACCGCGCACCCCGATCGACCTGCAATACCGCCGCAGCAAGGAAGCCATCGTCAGTTCGCTAGGCTGGAAGTTGATCACGCTTGTCGTGCGCGAAGCGGACGGAACGCTCAGCGCCCTGGGCGACATCATGCACGACCCGAGAGCGCCCGACCTGGTGCGCCAGGATCTCACCGGCGTTCACCCCGACTACCGCGGCCGCGGTCGGGCCCGCTGGCTGAAGGCATCACTGCTGCGCAGACTCGCCGAGCTGTGTCCGGGCGCCAGGCGCGTCACCACCAACAACGCCGACACCAACGCCGCCATGGTCGCCATCAACCGGCGCCTCGGCTACGTCGACACCGTACGGCAGAGCATCTACCGGTTCGATACCGAGAGCTTCAGGGCGCGCCTGGGCTGAGCGGGGACGACAGCCCAGCACCGCGAGACGGGCCACCAAGGGCCACCAAGGGTCACCAAGGGCCACCTCAGCGCAAAAGCATCGCCAGCGCCGAGCCCAACACCACGATCGCGACCGCCGAGCCCAGCAACATCGGCAGCCGCCGCGACAGCTCCGAGCGCGGCACCGACAGCGAGTTGCCCCCTCCCCCGCCACGCCCCTGATGGCGAACGCGCTCGGTATTGTCTTCGTCGCGCCGCGGACGCCCCTCGCTGGCGGGCGCGGCCACCGACGCCGGCAGCGCGGCGGGCGGCGTGGCCGCCTCCAGTGCCGTCTGCAGCTCCTTTTGGTCACGCGACGCCCAGGCCTCGCAACCAGCATCCAGCCCGAAGGCCGCAAAAAGCGCGTCGATCAGCTCGACCGGCGCCGCGAAGCGTTCTTCCTTTTCCTTGGCCAGTGCGCGCAAAACCACCGAATCGATTCCGGCAGGAAGCGCCGAATCGATCTGCGTGGGAGGTATGGGAGTCTCGTTCATGATCCGCATCAGAATCTTGGCCAACGACGGCGCATCGAATGCGATGCAGCCGGTCAGCGCCTCGTAGACGATAGCGCCGAGCGCGAAGACATCGGTGCGCTGGTCCACGTCGGCCTTGCCCATGGCCTGTTCGGGCGACATGTAGAAGGGCGAGCCGATGGTCGTGCCGATGGCGGTCAACTTCTGCCCCAGGTCCATCTGCAGCTTCACCGATCCGAAGTCGAGAATGCGCACATCGTCGCCGGCCTCCGAGTCGCACAGAAAGATATTGTCCGGCTTCAGGTCGCGATGGATGAAGCCGAAGGAGTGCGCATAGCGCAAGCCGAGGGCCACCTGGGCTAGCGCCCGCAGCGCACGGGCGACGGGCAGCGCCTGTCCGCCGGTCAACGCCCGCCCCAGCTCCTCGCCGACCAGATACTCCATGGTCATGAAGTACGAGCCATCGTCGGTGTCGCCGAACTCCAGCACATGCACCACATGGGGATGCCGCATCTCGGTCGAGGTTTCGAACTCCCGTTTGAAGCGCTCGACCGCCACCGCGTCCTGCAGCACCTCCCGGTGCAGCACCTTGATCGCCACCCGGGCGCGCGTCTCGGGATGGCGCCCCTCGTAGACCCGCCCCATGGCCCCGTCCGCCACACGTGCGACCACGATGTAGCCCCCGAGTCGCTTGCCGAGCCGGGGATCGAAATCCTCAGGCGTCTGGACCTGAACCGTGATCGTGCCGTCCTCGCCGCAGAAGAAAACGGCGTCGGGGTACTCCCGCTGGCAGCTGGGGCACGAGCGCATCGTCCCCAAAATTCTATCGAAACGGCACCGATCATTCACGATTTCGTGCAGCGATCGTGCAAACCATCGGATTGATTCATGTTTTTCCCGATGCCACGGTCGCGGGCTGGCCGATTCTCCGCAACGGACCTAGCTTTCGAATGCGTCGCCGTCAGCCCTTGGCCACCCGCGGACGGCGCAACGGGGAGGTACCATGACCTTGAAATCAGTCGAGCAGCAGATCCAGCAAGCCCGGGCCCGGGGCGAGTTCGACAATCTCAAAAACCGGGGCAAGCCGCTCGACCACGAGGCCTACTTCCGGGCGCCGGAAGACATGCGCGTCGCCTACCACCTGCTCGGCAACGCCGGCTTCGTGCCCCGCGAAGTCGAGCTACAGCGCGAAATCGGCGAGCTGCGCGACGCCCTCGGGCAGAGCACCGACCCCGAAACCAGGCAGCGACTGCGGCGCGAAATCGAACGCAGGCGCATCCAGGTCGAACAGCTGCTGCACTCCCGCTGAGCCGCGGCCGCTGCGGGGCGCAAAAATCGGCACTACCCCGGGCGAGCGGCTATTCGACTCCCCCGGGCGAACTGCAAAACGGGGTCCAAAACTTCCTAGATGTGCTCGGCGGGAGTCATGATCCGCTCTCGGGACCGCTACGGCGCCAGCTGCGGCGTCCGGCCCCCTTGAAATACACGGAGTATTCCGGCGGAGGCCGTCCTTGCATCTGGCATCGTATCGACCCCGATCATCGGCTCAGCACTCCCGCCGAGCACATCTAGGCGCGACCAACGCCTGCTGGTAGCTCGGCCAGTCAATCCAGTGGCTGCCCCACGTCGCCCCGCACCCAACTCAAGGCCGGATCAGCCAACCGTCCCGCCCCGGGTCGTGCACCAGTGTCAGCTCGTGGCCGTCTTCGACGCAGACGCGAAAGCAGACCAGCTCGTCCCCTTCGATGCCGCCGGGCTCGATCCAGCGTCCTAGCACGGCGGAAACGGTGACGGTGCGGTCGCCATCCTCGAAGGCCACCGGAGCGTAATCCCAGCCGACCGCCTCGCGAACGATGACCTTCAGCGTGCCAGAAGGCTCCCAGCTGGGAGGCGGCAGCCCGGCCTCCCTGCGCAGGGCCACACTCGTCTCGGCGATCAGCCGATCGAGACGTTCCTCGTTGACCTCGGGAGCGGCCAGCACCACCAGCAGATATTCGTCGGCAATGCGATGGGCCCACAACAGGCGTTCGCTGGCGCGGATGCGCAGAAAAAAAGGCGTCCGCAATCCCAACTTCTGCTGGCGCGCCACGAACTCCGCCATGACGACATGCACGTGGGCGCCGGCCACCTTGGCCTCGAAGGGATCGAGCGCCGAGGCGTAGTCCACGCACTCCCCCTCGAGGTCGACAAATGCCACCGCCAGGACCGCCGGTTCTTCCCGGCGTACGCGGCGCAGGATCGGGGTAAACGACGAGTCAAGCTCCTCTCGGTCGGCTTCGTCGTGGGCGCTCATCGGAGCTCGAGCTCTCCGAGCGCTTCCCTTGCCCCCGCTGCGACCTCCACCCCATGAGTGCGCGTGAGTTCCGCGATCAGGGCCTCGATGCGTTCTTCGCGCTTCTTCAGCAACAACTCCTGGCGCAGCGTCCCGGCCACCTTGGAAAGCGGCTCATCGACGGCCGCCACGATCTCGACCACGCCGATCCCGTGAATGCCGAAACTCGTCTCCACCGGGCGCGGCACCACGCCTACTTGTTCCGATTCGAAGAGCGCTTCCATGAAAGGCTTGACGAAGGCGCCACTGCCCTTGGCGGCCATCGGCAGGGCCTCGCCGAGCACTTCGAAGTGGGCGGTCTTCGTCCTCTGTGTTCCGGTGACGTAGGCTACGGGGTCGTCGGCCTGACGCAGCTCCTCGAGGCGCTGCTCGATGAAGGCACGCGCCGCCGACCGCGCCCCTTCGTCCGCATCGGCCGGCAGCTTCGCCAGCACGTGAACCGCCCGACGCCGCTCCGGTATCACGAAGCGATTGCGCTGCCTGTCGTACGCTTCGGCCAGTTCCTCATCGCTCACCTGGACGGCGGCCGCTTCCTCGTCCAACAGGGCGTGGATGGCTGCCTGCTCGGTCGCCAGCGTCACCTCCGCCCGCCCGGCATAGCCACGCCGAGAGGCTTCCAGCATCAGCGCGCGCTCGGCCTGCAGCCGCGACAGGGCCTCGGCAGGAGATAGCGTCGCCGCCCGCACCAGGCCCCGCAGTTCGTCGTCGGTGACGGGATGGCCATCCACCGTGCTCACCACCTCCGCCTTCTTCGAAACCTCCCACCGCTGCTCCGAGGCCCCCTCGGGCAACAGGGGCCCGCCGCCACAGGCCGCCAGCGCGAGTGCCGCGGCGGCCTGCCAGCCAACTGCATGTGGTAGGCCCACGCCGCTCACTCCCCCACCGAAAGCCGCAGTAAATCGGCCCCCGCCCCCATCATCGACAGCCCGGTCAACACCAGGATGATGGCGCCCAAGTGGTCCTTGTCCCGCAGCTGTCCAATGGCCAGCCCGAGGATGCCCAGCGCACCGAGTACCAAAACCACGGCGGAGCCCTCTCGAAGGAGGCGTCCCATCACATCCTATGTTAGCCGCAGCCGCGCCCAGCGTCATCTTCGCCGGGCGATTGCCGGCCCCGGTGCCCCCGGGGCTGGAGGGCTCAGCCGCCCGTGCGGGTCACCAAGCGCGAGCGGGTCGGAAGCGCCTCGCGCGAGAAATTCGTCCAGATCGAGCGGCCCTCTTCCTTGGCCTGCAGCTCGTCGATCTTCGCGACGGCGTCCTTGCTGCCCTTGACCGCCAGATGGTCGATGGCACTCAGCGCCTCGTTGCGCACCTCGAGGTCGCCGTGCTCGAGCAGCTCCAACAGCCCCTTGATCGCCGCGTCCGACTCGCCGCCACCGATGCGGGCCAGCATGCTCGAGGCCTTGCGCAGAATGATCTTGTCCTTGTCCTTGAGCTTTCCAACCCAGCACTTGACGTTGCGGTCGCACTCCTCGGCGACCTTGATCACCACCTCGTAGTCCTTGATCTGCGGCTTGATCAGCTCTTCCTTTTCGAGGATGGGCGGTAGGTTCTTGGACTCGGCCTTGTCGGCGAGCAGCGCGTAGCTGACGAAGCCGTACATCTGCACCGGCGGCAGCTCGGTCTCGGTGGTCTTGGCCACCTCATGCAGGAACTCCATCACGTCGTCGCTGTAGAGGTGGCGGAAGGCGACCAGCAGCTGCGGACGGGCCTGCTTGTCCGACTTCTCGTAGACCTCCTTCATCACCTCCACGACCTTGGCGGTGTCCTCGGGCGTGCGGTTGATGCTGGTCATGGCCAAAGCAGCGGTCGCGCGCCGGTCGGGATGCTCGTTCCTGGCCTCCTCCATCAGCAGTTCGAGGCTCTCGCGAAAGCCCAGGCGCCCCAGGGTGAGCACCGCCTCACGGGCGACCAGGGCATCCTTGTTCATGGAGTTGGCCAGGTCCTGGTCCTTGCGGCGGAAGGACTCGATCGACAGCTCCACGAGCTTGTTGACCTCTTTGTTCTCACCGCGGGCGGCCTTCATCAGCGGCTCGAGCGCGGGCTTGCCGACCGACACCAGCACCGACTCGGCGTCCTCCATCATGCGCATCGCAGGCATCTGCAGGTCGAACATGTACAGGGCCTTGACCATCGGCTCGACCGCGGCCGGGTCCTGGATCTTCGCCAGCTGCTGGGCCGCGAGCTTGTTGAAGAGGAAGTTCTGGGACTCGCTCTGGTTCAGGGCGATCTCCACCAGCGTCTCGGTGGCGCGCTTGTCGCCGAGCTTGCCGAGCACCTCGATAAACGACTTGCGCATGCGGTTGTCGACGCCGCGCGCCCCGTCGACCCGCTTGAGCGCGTCGCAGATCTTTTTGACGATTTCACCCTTCTTGTCGTCGGCGACCGGGATCTCGGTCAGCGTGCGCGCGGCCATGACCGCGTGGTCCTCGGTGACCTCGGCCTGCCACTCCAGGGCCTTGAGCAATGCCGGCAGCGTGCGCTCATCTCGCATCTCGGCCATCAGCTGAAGGATGCGCAGGCCGTTCTGGGCATCCTCCGGATGCTCGATGTAGACCTTGGTCATGTTGTCGTGGGCGACGTCGTTGAACTCCTTGATCTTCGCGTCGTTGCGATCGCCCTTGGCCTCCGCCAGGCGCGCTCCGAAGATCGAGTGCAAGCGTCCCACCGCATGCTCTCGGCGGACCGGATCGGAGAGTTCCTCCGCCTGGCCCTTGGGGTCGTTCAGATCCGCGTGGCAGGCCCAAAGCGGCATGCTGAGCGCAAACAACAGCGCGGCGGCGAGTCGAGGTAGCGCGAGCCTTCCCATGTCGAACCTCCCGTCGAGCGGTCTGCGTTCTGGAGCGGGCCGCCGGCGATTTCCAAAATTCACTGTCGAAACAGGCACTTAGGCCTTGGTCGATGGCCCGGCACTATAGCCACGACGGGATCACCATGTCAACGCGTGGACACTTGCGCCCTGTAACGGTAGCCGGCCGCCACCGCCCCATGCCCGATGGCTCGCGCCGCCGCGCCGCTTGCCAGCGCCCGGCGTCGAGACTATCTGCCGATGCACAGAGCCCCGAGCCGCCCGGCGGCGCCCCAACGATCGGGACCCCACCTTGGACCAACACGACCACAGCAGCGACCCCATCGGCGATCTCGAGGACTTGCTCAGCCCCTTTCGGGCCGCCATCACGCCACGTGCGCAGTTCCGGGTCGGCACCGAAGCCGAGAAATTCGGGCTGCTATCCGACTCGCTCGAGCCGCTGCCCTACGAGGGCCCACGCAGCGTGCTGGCGGTGCTGGCGGCGTTGGTGGCCGACCACGGCTGGTCCGAATACCGCGAATACGACGCCGGCGCGCTGATCTCCCTCAAGCGCGAGGCCACCTCGGTCACGCTCGAGCCCGCCGGCCAGCTCGAACTGTCGGGCTCACCCTTCGCCACCGTGCATGAGGCCTGCGCCGAGTTCTCCGCCCACCTCGAGGAGCTGCGCCGGGTGTCGGAGCCGCTGGGCGTGGTCTGGCTGAGCCTGGGCTTCCATCCCTTCGCCCGCGACGCCGACCTGCCGCGCGTCCCCAAGCTTCGCTACGGCATCATGGAGCGCTACATGCCCACCCGCGGCCCGCGCTCGGCCGACATGATGCGGCGCACTTGCACAGTGCAGGCCAACCTGGACTACGAGAGCGAGGACGAGGCCATGCGCAAGCTGCGTGTGGCCCTGGCCCTGCAGCCGGTGGCGACCGCGGCCTTCGCCAACAGTCCCCTCTACGAGGGGCGCGTGGGCCAATACCTCAGCGAGCGCGCCGCCGTGTGGCTGCAGATGGATGTCGACCGCAGTGGCATCCTGCCCTTTGCCTGGCAAAAGGATCAGTCCCTGCGGAGCTACGTGGAGTGGGCCCTCGACGTGCCGATGTTCCTGGTCAAGCGCGGCGCCCGGATCATCGAAAACACGGGGCAGAGCTTCCGCAGCTTCCTGCGCGACGGCGCTTCCGGCGCGCGCGCCACCTTCGAGGACTGGGAGACCCACCTGAACAGTCTTTTTCCCGAGGCCCGGCTCAAAAAGACCCTCGAAGTGCGCGGCGCCGACGCCCAGCCGAGCGATCTGGTGTGCGCCGTGCCGGCCCTGTGGAAGGGCCTGCTCTACGACCCCACGGCGCTCGCCCAGGCCGAGTCGCTCATCCGCGACCTCGACGCCACCACCGTGGAACAGAGCCGCCCCGAGATCGCGCGGCGGGCACTGCAGGCCCGGCTCCTGGAACACCCCCTTCTATGGTGGGCCGAGCAGATGGTCGACATCGCGCGCGGGGGCCTCGAGCGGCTCGGGCATCGCAACGCGGCCGGCCGCGACGAAAGCATCCACCTGGCCCCCCTCGAGCGGCGGCTGGAGCGCGGTATCACCCCCGCCGAGGAGCTGCTAGCCGCCATCAAAGCCGACGGCGGCGGGTCCTCGGCGCTCCCGGCGGCGATCGTGGCGCACGCCCGGGTCTGATGGTTCGCGCAGCTGCCCGCCCTACTCCCCGCTCGCTGCGGGAGGCTCCTCGTCGTTGACCAGGGCCTTGAGTTCCTTGCCCACCTTGAAGAAGGGCAAGCGTTTCTCCGGAACCGATACCGCCTTGCCCGTGCGCGGATTGCGCCCGTCATAGGCCTGGTAGTGGCGTACCGTAAACGATCCGTAGCCGCGGATCTCGATGCCATCCCCGCGCTCCAGGGCCGACGTCATGGCGTCGAATACGCAGTTGACAACCAACTCGGCGCGGCTCTTTGTGATGTTGCTTCGCTCGGCAACCGCCTCGATCAGCTCCGACTTGGTCATGACACCCCTCTGGTTGCGCTTCGCATCGGCCTCATTGCCCTCGTTGGTAAGGATTCCGCGTAGTTGCGCAATCATAGGGGCATTCGCCGGCAGTTCCAAGCGGGCCGGAGGCAGGCGCCAGCGCGCGCTGCCGACCGCGGTACGCGGGCTGCTGCTCGGCCTCGTCCTGCAGGGCTGCGGCAGCGGCGACGACGGCACGGCCACCCCGGCTGGACGCGCGACCGCCCCGGCCCATCAGCCACAGGCCAGGGCCCCTGACGCGCCACTGCCAGCGCTGCCGAAGTTCGACGTTCACCTTCATGTAAGCCCTGGATTTGCTGCCGATACCATCAAAATCCTTCAAGAATCTGGAATCATAGGAGGTCTCAACGCATCCGGCGGCAGCCCCGGCCCCGGGCTCGACCACAGCGCCCAGGTGGCCGCCCAAAGCGGAGGCCGGCTGCTGCCCCTGTGCAACCTCAGGCTCGCACCGCTGCTGGGCGAGGCCGGGGCGAGCTACGCCGAGCAGGCCCTGCAGCAGTGCAAGCTCGGCGGCGCCCGGGGACTGAAAATCTCGAAGTACCTGGGGCTGGGCCTGGTCGACGCGGGCGGCGAGCTGGTGGCCGTCGACGACCCGCGGCTCGACCCCCTCTTCGAGGCCGCCGGCGCCCTGGGCCTGCCGGTGCTGCTCCACAGCGGCGACCCCAGGGCCTTCTTCGAGCCCGCCACCCCCGACAACGAGCGCTTCGACGAACTGCGCGCCCACCCCGGCTGGAGCTTCCACGGCCTGGGCCCCCACGGCCGCCCCTGGCCCAGCTGGCAGCAGCTGCTCGAGCAACACGAGCGAAGGGTCGCGCGCCACCCGGCCACCACCTTCGTCGGCGCCCACTTCGGCAACGCCGCCGAAGACCCCGCTCGCGTCGGTCGCATGCTCGAGCGCTACCCCAACTACTTCATCGACACCGCCGCCCGTATCCCCGAATTTGGACGCCACAGCGCCGAGCGCATGCACCGCTTTTTCGTCCGGCACCAGGACCGCATCCTGTTTGGCAGCGACATGGGCATCGGCCGCTTCGGGCTCACCCTGGGCTCAAGCGGTGAGCACCCCGATACCCGCGCCCAGGCACCGGCCTTCTTCGCCAGCCACTTCCGCTACTTCGAGACCCGCGCCCGCGGCATGGCCCATCCGACCCCGATCCAGGGCCGCTGGACCGTCGACGGCATCGGGCTGCCGCGACCGGTGCTCGAAAAGCTCTACTATCGCAACGCCCTGCGCGTCTTCGCCATCGAACTGCCCGCCCTGTTCGCGCCGCCCTGAACTCGGCGGAAAAACCGGACAGTACCGCACAAAAATTGCACACCTTTGCGCAGTTGTGCGTTGCCGCCGCACCCGTTCCTTGGGTATCGTCGGCGCACCCGTTTTCTGGAGGACCCCGATGCCCAAGGGCGAAGATTTCACGTCGATACCCATTTTCGAACCGAGTCCGTCGCTCATCGCCTCGGCCTATCCAGATGACATTGGCGACCTCGCCGCTGGCATGAGCGACGAGCAAGCGATCAAGAAGATCGGTCAGCGCTCGAGCACCAGCGGCAAGATCATCACGTTCCTGATGGTCGCCGGTGCCGCAGCCATGGTCTATTTCTACATGCAGAGTTCAGCGGCCTACGAGTCGCGCATGGACGGCGTACTGGCCGCCGGCGAACTCGAAGGCGAGGCAATGCTCGCGGCATTGCGCGCCGAGGTCGACAAGAGCGAATACGACGACGTTCAGGTGCGCGCGATTCGCAACCTCTCGCACTTCAAGGATCAGCAGTCGGTCCCGCAGTTCATCAAGGCCCTCGACAAGCCGGGCATCGTGCGCCGCGCCGCTGCGTTGGCCCTGGCCAACGTGGGTTCGCCCGCCGCCGACAGCGCCAAGCCCAAGCTGCTGCAGGTGCTGCCCGATACCGACGCCAAGGATCGCCCCCAGGTGGTCTGGGCGCTGGCCGTGCTCAAGGAGCAGCAGGCCACCGACGCCATCCTCGAGCTCTTCACCGGCGGTTTGCTTCAGAACCAGCCGGGCTTCGACCCCAAGATCCTCACCGAAGCCATCGGCATCGCCAAGCTCAGCTCGCCCGAGCTGACCGGCCACGACAAGAAGCCGGTCCGCGCGCTGGTGGCCATGGCGCTGTCGGAAGCCGCATCGCCCCAGGTCGTGCCGCCCTTGGTACGCATGATCGGCCGCGACGACGAGGACGGCGAAGTCGTGCGCGCCGCGGTGGCCGGTCTCGGTCGCGCCGGCGATCCGGCCGCCGGTGGCCCGCTCTTCGACCTGATGCAGAAGCGTCCGGAAATGCGCCAGAGCGTCATCGACGCGCTGGCCAAGTCCACCGCGGCGCCGCAGCTGGCGACGCTGCTGGGCACCGCCAAGGACGCCGCCGGCAAGCGCGACCTGGTTCGCCTCTTGCGCAAGACCTACGACCCGCGCTCCGCCGACGCCCTGGCGGGTCTGGTGAACGACCAGGACGCCGACACCAAGGAAGAGGCCGTCATGGGCCTGGCCGATCTCGGCGACTCGCGCGCCGTGCCCGCCCTGATCGAGATGGCCAAGAGCGAGGATGACGACGTGGCCAACGACGCCGTCGACGCCCTGCGCCGCCTGGCCAACCCCGAGGCCGCCCCCGCCCTGCTCGCCCTCTTCGACGAGTTCCCCTACCGCAAGGCCGCCATCATGCGCGCCCTGGGCACCACCGGCGCCGAGCAGGCCTGCCCCAATCTGGTCAAGGAAATCGAAGGCGACGACATCGGTGCCGCCACCAAGGCCATCGGTCAGCTGCCCTGCGAGAAGGCCTACGGCACCCTCGTCGGTCTGCTTCCGCGCAGCAAGTACAAGGACATCGACTTCTCGCGCCCGAGCGTGCCCAGCGAGATGGCCTACCGCAATCGCTACGAATCGCTGCAGGGCCTGTCCTACTTCGGTCGCCCCGACCCCAAGGCGGTCAAAGAGATCGCCCTCATCATGGAAGATCCCGAGGATGACTTCCGCCTCGCCGCCGCCGCCGGCGCCACGCTCGGCCAAATCGCCGACGACGAAGTGCTGAAGATGATCGCGGCCAAGGTGCTCGACGCCAACTTGGAGGAGCGCATCCGCGTCAACTACGCCCAGGCCCTGTGGAAGCGCCCCAACGCCGAGCTCTCCACCCAGCTTCTCCCGCTGCTCGAGGGTGAGACGCCGACCCCGATCAAGAACGCCGCGGCCCTGGCCATCGGCTACGCTGCAAACCCGGCCAACGACGCAAAGTTGGTCGCGCTGCTCGACAACCCACAGACCCGTCGCTTCGCGGCGGTGGCGATCGCGCTGGGCGGCAGCGAAGAAGGCGCGCGCAAGCTCGTCGAGGTGCTGCCCAGCGACCGCGACGCCTCCGAAATCCTGCGCATGATGGTGACCAGCAACGAAGACGACAACTTCAACCTGATCACCAAGCCCATGTTCGAGTCCGGTCAGATCTTCCGCCGCCTGCGCGTGGCCGAGATCCTCAAGGAGGGCAAGGGCGACGTCACCTACAGCTACGCCTGGCAGCACCTGACCACGCGCCTGCGCTCCGGTTGGGGTGGCCCGGGAGGCATGGCCGATCGCGAGATCCGCGACATCTTCTTCAAGGAGCTCAACGGCCAAAACCCCGAGCGCCGTCGTCTGATGGCCAACACGCTCGCCTCCATGAACCTGCGCGGCCTGTTGCTCGCCGCCCGCGACGCCAAGGTCGAAGAGGCGCGCCAAATGCTCCTGGAGATGGAGCGCCCGCGCCAGGACAACCAGGCACCTGCTGCGCAGTAACTCACACCTCTCGATGTGACCGACGGCCGCCCCTCACCCGGGCGGCCGTTGACGTTCTTCCCGAGCCCCTCTTCCCGAGAGCCCCTACCCTCAGCTCACCGCGCCGAGCGCCTGCATCAAGTCCGCGATCAACTCGTCGGGCTCCTCGATGCCCACCGCGTAACGCACCAGGCTGTCCTTGATGCCCACGGCCTCGCGCGCCTCGGTGGTCAGCTCGAAGTAGCTCATCAGCGCCGGCTGCTCCACCAGGCTCTCCACTCCGCCCAGGCTGGGGGCGATGCGTGGGATGCGCAGCCTGTCGACGAACGCCGAGGTCGCCGCCATGTCGCCGTCGAGTTCGAAGGTGACAACGCCACCGAAGCCGCGCATCAAGCGCGTGGCGACCGTATGGGAGGGGTGCGACGCCAGCGACGGATACCAGACGCGTCGAATGCGCGGGTGGCCCTCCAGGGCCTCGGCGATCGCCGTGGCCGAGATATTGTGCTGGGCCACGCGCAACGCCAGGGTCTTGATGCCCCGCAACACCAGGAACGCCGCATGGGGATCGCAGACGGCGCCCATCATGTGGCGCACATCGCGGATCAGCGACACCAGCCCCGCCTTGCCCGCGATCACGCCGGCCAGCACGTCGTTGTGGCCGCTGAGGTACTTGGTGGCGCTGTGGAGGATCAGATCGATGCCGTGGTCGACCGGGTTGAGGTTGATGGGCGTGGCGAAAGTGGCGTCGATCAGCGTGCGAATGCGGCGCGGCCGACACAGGGCGCTGACGGCGGGCAAATCCACCACCGTCAAATAGGGATTGGTCGGCGCCTCGCTGACCACCAGCTTGGTCTCGGGCCTGAGCGCCGCCTCCAGCGCCGCCACATCGGCCGGCGGCACCAACGTGTGCTCCACACCGAAACGCCCGAGAAAGGTGGTGACGAACTGGCGCGTGCGCCGATAACAATCGGAGAAGAGCACCACATGATCGCCGGCCTTGGTCAGCGCCAGGATCGCGCTGGTGACCGCGGCCATGCCGCTGCTAAACGCCACCGCATCCTCGGCGCCCTCGAGCATCGCCACGCGATCCTCGAGCAGGCGCACCGTCGGATTGCCGTAGCGCCCGTACTCCTCGCGCTCCTCGCGCCCTTCCATGTAGGCGACCAGCGCGGCGGTATCGCGAAAGGTATAGGTTGCCGTCTGCACGATGGGCGCGGTCAGCGCATCGTGGGCGTAACTCTCGGGCTCGGCCCCACGCACAGGTGGAGTGAGCGAGGGCCTCTTATGCTCAGGCATGGCGGCGCAGGGTAGCAGACCGCCCTGGACCCGCAAATGCGCCGCTCGCAAGCTATCAATGGGAGTCCGAAGCTCCGCGCTTGGGGTATCCTCCGCCCCGATGCTACCTACGAAGGCCCCGCTCGCAGCGCTCGCGGCGCTGGTGTTGGCAACCTCCAGCATCGGCGCCGGGACAGTCGCCGCCCAGGACGCCGCAGGCGCCGAAGCAGCAGCTCCGTCCGTAGCGCCGGCCGAAAAGCCCGAAGCGCCAGCGGCTCCCACCGGCCTGCAGGCGTCGATCGACGCCGCCTTCGGCGCCTACGTGGTCGACCCGATCGCCGGCTGGCTCTTCTGGGACATCATGTTCTGGGACAACGGCAGCGAAACCGACGCCCAGCTCCCCATCATCGTCGCCTGGCTGGTGCTGGGAGCCATCTTCTTCACCCTGCGCATGCAGTTCATCAACCTGCGCGGCTTTCGCCACGCCATCGACGTCACCCGCGGTCGCTACGATCACCCCGATGACCCCGGCGAGGTCAGCCACTTCCAGGCCCTGGCCTCGGCGCTATCGGCCACGGTCGGGCTCGGCAACATCGCGGGCGTGGCCATCGCCGTGGCCACCGGCGGCCCCGGTGCCGTCTTCTGGATGGTCGTCGCCGGCTTTCTCGGCATGAGCTCGAAGTTCACCGAGTGCACCCTGGGTCAGGTCTACCGCGTCGTCGACACGGACGGCCACGTCTCGGGCGGCCCCATGCGCTACCTCTCGGCGGGCCTGGCCGAACTCGGCATGGCCAGATTCGGGCGCTTTCTGGCATTCGTATTCGCCCTGCTCTGCGTTGGCGGCAGCTTTGGCGGCGGCAACATGTTCCAGAGCAACCAAAGCTTCGCCCTGGTGAGCAACGCCGTGCCCGCGCTCAAGTCCCTGGGCTGGCTCTATGGCCTGGCCATGGCGGTGCTGGTCGGTCTGGTCATCATCGGCGGCATCAAACGCATCGGCAGCGTCGCCGGCTACATCGTACCGTTGATGTGCGGCATCTACGTGCTGGCCGGCCTCTTCATTCTCGTGGTCAACGCCGCGCGCGTGCCCGAGGCCCTGGGCACCATCGTCGGCCAGGCCTTCAATCCCGAAGCCCAATTCGGCGGCCTGCTCGGCGTGCTCGTCACCGGCTTCAAGCGCGCCGCCTTCTCCAACGAGGCCGGCATCGGCTCGGCCTCCATCGCCCACTCGGCCGCGGCCACCGACGAACCGGTGCGCGAGGGCATCGTGGCCCTGCTCGAGCCCTTCATCGACACCATCGTCGTCTGCACCATGACGGGGCTGGTCGTGGTGGTCACCGGCGCCTACGCGGGCGGCCACGCCGACGGCGCGGCGATGACCGCCGCGGCGTTCGCATCGGTGATTCCCTGGTTTCCGAACCTGCTGGCTGTGGCCGTCTTCTTCTTCGCCTTCTCCACCATGATCTCGTGGAGCTACTACGGCGAGCGCTGCTGGACGACCCTTTTCGGAGCCAACAGCTCCCTGGTTTACAAGGTGCTGTTTTTGTTCTGCACCATGATGGGCCCGATCCTGCAGCTCGGTAACGTACTGACGTTCTCCGACCTGATGATCCTGGGCATGGCGCTACCGAACATCACCGGCCTGGTGCTCCTCGCGCCCAAGGTCAAGACGCTGCTCGACGACTACATGCTGCGTCTGCAAAGCGGCAAAATGCCACCGGTGGCGGCCGGCACGACGCCCAAGTAGCTCAGCAAAAGCGCGCAGGCAGCGTACGCGGGCCGCGCACCAAAAACGACGGCTGGCGTTCGAGGCGTCCGTGGTCGACGGCAAACGCCGGCAAGCGTGTGAAAACCGCAGTCAGCGCAGTGATCGCCTCCAACCGCGCCAGCGAGGCGCCCAGGCAGTAGTGGTTACCGAAACCGAAGGCCAAGTGCGCGCTGCTGTCGCGCTCCATGTCGAAGCGATCGGGCTCGGCGAAGCGCTCGGGATCGCGATTGGCCGCGCCCAGCATGGCCATCACGAAAGAGCCCTTGGTGATGGTCTCGCCGTGCAGCTCCACATCTTGCTTGGCCATGCGGTTGACCAGCTGCACCGGCGGGTCGTAGCGCAGGGTCTCCTCGACGAAGTCGCGGATGCGCTCGGGCTGCTCGCGCACGGCCGCCAGCGCCTCGGGGTGGGCCTCGGCGGCCAGCACAGCATTGCCGATCAGGTTCGTGGTGGTCTCTGCGCCAGCGATGAGCAGCAGCGTGGCGAAGGCGAAGACCTGGTCGGCGCTCAGGATGCCGTCTTCTTCTTCGGCGTGGATGAGCAAGCTGATCAGATCCTCGCCGGGCGCCTTTCGACGCGCCTCGATCTGCTCGAGGATATGGTCGCGAAACTCCACGATGTTTTGGCGATCCTGATCGCTGCGCCGGAAGCCACCGCCGGTCGAGCCGATCACCATGGTATCGGCCCAGCGCTTGAAGTCATGGCGCCGCGACGGATCGAGCCCCAGCAGCTCCGCGATCACCGTCACCGGCAGGGGCACCGCCAGGTCGGCGATCAAATCGAACTCGGCCTTGGCTTCGAGCTTGGCCTCGATGGCCGCTACCAACTCGTCGGTCAAGCGCTGAATGCTGGGCTCGAGCCGCGCCACCATACGCGGCGTGAAACCGCGGCTGATGATGCGCCGCTGCTCGGTATGAACCGGCGGGTCCTGGGAGATCAGCGAGCCGGCGCCGGGAATCGGATTGCCCTGGCGGTCGCTGCGCGGTGCCGCCCCACCCATGGCCTCCGACGAGAAAAGCTCGGGGCTACGCAAGACGAATTGCACGTCCTGGTGCCGGCTCACCGCCACAAAGCCCATCGGATGGCGAAAGACCGGCGCCTCGGTGCGCAGCCGGGCGTAGGTCGGATAGGGATTTTCGCGCATCTCGCTGGAGAGCAGGTTCAGCTCGAGCTTCTCGGTCATGGCCCTTTTTTACCACCGCCAGGACCAGATGCTATAGGCCGGGGCATAGGGGCTCAGCACAGCCGTTCTCGTCGCCTGCGTCAGCGCAATCAGACTCGCCGTCGCACTGCCAGTTGGCCGGGATCTCCACACCATCGGAACATACGTAGCGGGTCAGCTCTGGACAGCCGATCTCATCGGAGCCGTCCTCGCAGTCCAGTTCACCGTCGCACTGCCAGCTGAGCGGAACCTGCTCACCGGAAGCGCAGGCAAACCCCTCCTCGCCGCAGTCCAGCTCGTCGCTGAGATCGTCGCAGTCGGGAACACCGTCGCAGCGCCAGCCCGCGAGAATCGTGGAGCCGTCGCCACAGACGAAGTCTTCGCCCTCACAGGCGGCCAGGCAGTCGATGACCTGAAGATCGAGCAACGCCGGTGGAAGCGGCTCGAAGGTCTGGGTGCAAAGCAGAAACTCCAGGTCTCCGCACGGAGCCGAAGAGGCACAGCTGGCCTCGCATCGCTCGCGCTCGTTGACGGGCTCCTCGCAGGGAAAGGTACCTTCGGTGATCAGACCGCAGCCGCTCAGGGTCGAGACAAAGTCGCGGCAGAAGGAACCGCCGGTACCGGCGGAACCGCCGGTGCCGGCCCCCGACGACACGGAACCCACCCCCAAACTGGCCCCGGTCGACGCAGGCGACGGGCCGCTCGAACCCGACGCCGAGGGTCCGGACGTCGCCGAGGGACCGCCCTCCCCGCCGCCGCTGGTATTGAGGCAGCCACTGATCACGAGCGCGAAGGCCACAAGCGAAGGAAAACCAATTTGGGCGGGCATCTGGAACTCCGATTCCGCCGCCGGAGCGAGTCCGCCCGGGCGACTGCACATTCCATGGCACACGCGCAAGGCCGCCCTGTCAAGCCGACGCCGGCTCACTGCGCCTGCCGCAGCGCACCGCTCTTCACGGCGACCACCGGCTTGAGCAGCAGCATGAAGAGCAGGCCACCGGCACACCAGATACCGAGGCTGAGCACCACCTCGACCGGCTTGGGCACATATTCCACGATCTCGCCCAGGGGGCTCGGGATGAAACCGGGGATCACCAACCCCATGCCCTTTTCGATCCACACCCCGATCACGGTCATGCCGCAGGCCACGAGCAGCGGCCCCGTGCGACGAGCCAGGGGCGGCAACATCAGCACCGCCACCGCCAAAAGCTCCAGCGAAAGCGCCGTGTAGAACCAGGGCACGAGCGCGCGCGCTTCGCCGAGCCCCAGGAAGAGATAGCGGGCCGAAAGCGAGTGATGGGTGGGCCGGTAGAGTTCGGTGAAGACCTCCGCCCCCAGCATGATCAGATTCACCTGCAACGCGGCGGTCACGATGCGCGTGAGCAGCGTGCGCACCTCGGGCGCCAGCGAAAGGCTGGTGCGGTGGTCGACCAGGTGCAAAATGCCCAACAGCAGCGCCGGACCCGACGCGAACGCCGACGCCAAAAAGCGCGGCGCCAGGAGCGCACTGTGCCAGAAGGGCCGCGCCACATCGGCCACGAAGAGAAAAGCCGTGACCACGTGCAGCGCGATGGCCCACAGAATCGCCAGCCCGATGGCGGGCCCTATCACCCGCGGCGCCGCCTCGCGCTGCCGGTATTCGCGATAGAGTACGTAGCCAGGGATAGCCAAATTAATCGCGGCATAGCCCGGCACGACGATCACATCCCAGGCCAGGAGCGAACCCGGAAAGTTCAAGCTGCCCAGAAGCGGCAGCATCAACAGCATGCGATCGGGGCGCCCCAGATCCACGATCACGAAGAGCAGCGCCGCAAAGCAGGCCGCCACCGCCAGCACCTCCGCCACCAGCACGATGCGCTTGCTGGGGTCGTGGTGGAAGACATAGACCGGAATGATCACCATCACCGCGGCCGCCGCGACGCCGACCAGGAACGTGAAGTTGGCGATGTAGGCGCCCCAGGCCACGTGATCGCACATCCCCGTCACGATCAGCCCCTCGCGCAGTTGCTCCAGATAGGCGAAGAAGCCCGCGACGACACCGGCGCCGAGCAGCGCCAACCCCGCCCAGTAGACGGGCCCACCGCGCTTCATCTCACGCAGGCAGGCGACGCAGAATCGAAAAAACTCACCCATGGCTCAGCCCGCGAAATACCAAAATTTGGGTTCGGTCCCGAGCTCCTCCTTGAGCCGGAAGACCGTCTTGTTTTCGAGCACGTAGCGAATCGGACTGTCCGGATCGAGCAGATTGCCGAAAACTCGCGCACCCGTGGGGCAGGCCTGCTGACAGGCCGGCAGCTCGCCCTTGCGCGTGCGTTGAATGCAGAAACTGCACTTTTCGACCACCCCCCGGGGACGCGGCCGATTGCCCAGGTAGTGGGTCTGACGGTTGAGTTCCTCGGCCGGCACCGACGGCGACTTCCAGTTGAAGCGCCGGGCCCAGTAGGGGCAGGCGGTCATGCAATAGCGGCAGCCGATGCAGTGGTCGTAATCGATGACCACGATGCCGTCGGGCTCCATCCAGGTGGCGTCCACGGGACAGGCCTGTACGCAGGGCGGATCGTCGCATTGAAAACACTGCACCGGCAGATAGCGCTTGCCGGGCTGGGGCACCTGCTCGGGGTCGTAATCGCTGACGCCGGCGCTCAGCTTGACTTCGTTGCCCTCGATCTCGAGCACGCGGATATACTGGATCTCCGGATCGCGCCCCAGGTTGTTCTCGCGCGCGCAGGCGTGCACACAGTCGCGATAGCCGCGGCAGCGATCGAGGCTGAGCGCATAACCAAAGACCACCCCCTCGGGGGCCGGCGTGGTCTCGACCGTCACCTCGCCGCCGTATTGCCGACCGTACTTGCGCTCAAGGCGCGCCACCATGGCACTGACCTCGGCGCGACTCATCTCGCGGTAGTGCTCTCGAAAGAGCGACCAAAAGCCGGGGCTATCGCTGGCTTCGGCCGCCTCTCCCAGGGCCTTGGCCGCGCTCAGCGCAACGCCACCGGCGCCGGCCACGGCCCCCGCCCCCAGCACCTTCAGCAGATCGCGGCGCGAATGGCGCGGCCCATCGGCGTTCCTGTCGCTCATGGTTTGCGCTCCTGCGCGCGGCGATGGCCGGCGCCGTGGGATAGTGCGCGCTGCAACATGATCGGCGCTGGCAGGTCCGCCCGCGGTCGTGGCGGCGCCGCCGGCCTGCGCCCCATCAGCCCCGGAGCATGGGCGCGATGGCAGGCCAGACAGCTGAGCAAGCGCCCCTCCCCGCGGTAACTGCCCAGACGCTTGCCATGCACCCCGAAGGCCGCATCGCGCGCCACATCCATATGACAGCGCCCGCACAGCCGCTCCGGCTCGGTCCCATCGATACTCTCACCGCGGCCGCCCGCGAAGCGGTCGCGCTGGCGGGCGTCATGGCAGTCGAGACACCACAGGCCACCGGCACCATGGCCCAGCGCGAGCGTCTCGTGGGCATCCTCCAGGCGCCGGGGCTCGAGATTCAGCTCCTCTTCGGGATCGTGGCAATCGCTGCAGGGAAACTCGGCGCTCTGGGGCAGGCCGGCATCGGGGCTGATGAAGCGATGCGGCGGCGGCTTGCGGCGCCGGTGGCGCATCCGGGGGGCGCCGGCGTCGACCACCTGCGAGTGCGAGCGCAACGCGCCACGCCCCTGCGCGGTCTCGGCCGATGATTCAGCGGGCGCGCAGCCGGGCCCCGCGAGCAGCGCCCAGGCGACAAGAGCTACTTGAGAGAAGCCAACCAGGCGGCCACGGCCTTCAGCTCCGCGTCGCTGCCACCGAACTTCTTCTTGTGCTTCTTGCCGTCGAGCTCCTTCTTCTTCTGCAGATAGCCCTCGATCCAAGCACCATCGTGACGCTTGCCCACCCCGGCCAGATCCTTCTTGCCCCCCTTCACCCCGGGCGCCGAGTGGCACTTGGTGCACTTCTGATCCTGGAAGACCTGCTTGCCATCGCCCTTGTCCTCGGCCGCGGCGGCCGCGGGCACGGCCAGCGCGAAGCTGAAGAGCAACGCCGAACGCAGTGTACGGTTGGAACAATGATGGGCAATCGCGGTCATGGTCGTGCTCCTTGGACGGCACCGTACCGAAACTATTCCCGCCCCCGGGCGGATTTGCGTGGCACCCGGGAGGCGCCGGTAAAGAGAGCTGGAGCATATCAAGAAGGCGCTGGGGACAAAGAAAGCCGGCAAGCGGTGGCGTGGCCGCGCAACGTTCAGGTACGCACCGGGCGGGGCTCCGCCAGAAGTGCGGAGCCTCGCTCAGGTCGCCGGGCAGCGGGCGGCGGGCTCCGGTTTCACGCTCCAGACGCACCGGCCATACCCGAGGTTTTGCCAGTCAAATCAACAATTTAGTGGCCACTCCCCAATCGCTTCGAGAGCCGCAGCCCGCCCGGCGCCGCCCGACGCCACAAAACACCCACAGCCACCTACCTTTCGCTCAACGGCTGTGTTAAGACCACCACCAAGGGACGCGAGCTCCCGGTAAATCGATTTTTTTTTCGATTTGCCGAAACCGGCGGGGGGCTGCGGCCGATAACAGCCCACGTGACGCTCGAAGCTCGCCATGACCTACCGCGGTGGGTGGCCGCATCCGCCGCCCCGCTCCTCCTGCTCGGCAGCCTGTTGCTGCCTGCGCGGGTGGCCCGTGCCGAAATGTGGAGCGTCGTACCGGCCGTGATCGGCGACGGCGAAGGCGCCCAGCTCTCGGCCGCCCGGGCCCGCGACGCCGTCCACGAAGCCCTGGGCAGCGGCACCGACGCCATGCCCCCGGCGCGCGCCCGCGAACGCTTCGAATCCCGCGGCTCCTCGCAGCCGGTCGCGGCCACCCACTCCGACCTCGACGCCATCGCCGACCACGCCCAAAAAGCCCTCTACCACACCGCCTCGGGCCTGGTCAGCCGCGCCAGCCAGGACGTCGAGCGCCTGATGGAGCACGCCGAGGGCGCCCTCGAATCCCTCAACCGCGAGACCCAGGCTGCGCGCCAGCTACTGGACGCCTGCATGTTCTCGGTGCGGGGCCTGTTGGAAAACGACGAACCCGATCGCGCCCGGGCCCAGGCCCTCGAATGCCGCCGCCTGGTGCCCGACCTGGAGCCCTCGGCCGACATGCACCCGCCGCACGTCATCGGCGAATACGCCGCCGCCGGCGCCGCCCTGGAAATGCAGAAGCCCGGTTCCCTGCGCATCACCTCCGACCCCACCGGCTGCCCGGTCTTCGTCCAGGGCCGCAAACTCGGCAAGACCCCGCTGGACCTGCCCCAACTCAGCCACGGCGACTATCGAATTCAAGTGGAGTGCATCCCGGGTGAGTTCGCCCGCGTCCACCGCGTCGCCGTCGGCCAAAGCCACATCGCCGTCCACGTCGACAGCCGCTTCGACGCCGCGGTGCGCTCCAGCGACGGCGTCTCCCTGCGCTACGGCCTCACCCGGGCGCGCCGGGAGCTGGCCCTGGGCCACGCCAGCCAGATCGGCCGCATCCTCGGCACCAGCCACGTGCTCTTGCTGGCCCCCGACGACGGCGGGCCCGGCTGGGTGCGCGCCTGGGCCTTGGAGACGCGCACCGGCGAAGTCAAAGCCCAGGGGCTCTTGCAGGTCGACGAAAAAGGCCAGGTCCCGCATGCGCGGGCGGTGATCTTTGCCCTGCGCGAAGGCCGCTCGCTCGATGGTACGGGCACCGAGCCGCGGGAGCTGGCCCAGCTCGAGCCGGTTGTGGTGGCGCGGGCGGCGGTAGAGGCCGACAGTGGGCCGGGCGCGGCGGACCCGGACGACGCGGCATCGGCCTCGCAGCTCCTGTGGGACGGCGACAGCGGGCAGAGCGACCACGGCGACGCCCTGGCCTGGACCGCCGGCGGCATCGGCCTGGCCGGCCACCTGGCGGGCTGGGCCCTCTACGGCCGTCTACTCAGCCTGGAGGACGACTACCGCAAGGTGCGCGAGCTCAGCGACGCCTCCGAAGCCCAGCGCCGCATGGCCCGCATTGAGAGCTTTGAGCTCGTCCCGCTGGCGGTCGCCGGTGGCGGCACGCTGATAATGACCGTGAGTTTACCCTTCCTGCTGCCCTCGGCAGAGCCGGGCAGCGCGATTCCGACCTGGAGCATCGTAGTCGGCGCTAGCGGCCTGGCCGCCGCGGGCGTGGGCACGGCGTTATTGGTACAGGGCGCAGACTGTAGCAACTTCGACGCCCTGGGACGCTGCGACGACAAGGTCACCACCACGCGGCTGGGCGCCCTGATCATCAGCACGGGGGTGCCGCTGTTGGCGCTGCCGATCATCTACGGACTGCGCGGCCTGTCGGGAGACGACAGCCAGCACATCGCCATCGGGGCCTCCCCGGATGGCTTCAACGTGACATGGGGATCGAGTTTATGAACACGCGAGCATACCGAACGACGACCTGGCCCATCGGCCCGAGCCTGGCACTGGCATCGCTGCTGGCCATGGCGGCCGCCTGCACCGACAGCCCGTGTCCGGCGGGGAGTGAAGAGGTGGATGGGATTTGCCAGGAGAGGCGGGACTCGGCCGTAGCGAACGTCGATGCCGGAAGGCGTGCCGAAGATGCCAGCAAGTCGGAGCCGAATGACGGCATGGAGGCTCGAGACACAAGCCGTATTCCAGTGCCCGACGAGCGCGACGAAGACGCTGGCTACGAGCAAAAAGAGGCAGCACCGGCCGAGCAAGCCGATGCGGCCGTTGCTGCACCACAGGACGCAGGGCGGGACAACGTCGATCCCTGCGCGGCCCTTTCCTGCGGCGACCACGGCAGCTGCGAGGTAGTCGACGGCGGCGCGATTTGCATCTGCGACGCTGGCTACGATGGAGACGGCCAGAGCTGTGAAGACATCGACGAATGCAGCGGCAGCAGCCACGACTGCCATGACGATGCCAGCTGCGAAAACACCGACGGCGGCTTCACCTGTAGCTGCGACGTGGGCTATGAGGGCGACGGAAAGAGCTGCAACGCAAATCCTTGCGAGCCCCGTGCCAACCCATGCGATGCAGCGACAACCACCTGCCGCAACGATAGCGGCACGGCAGTCTGCGACTGCCTGCCGGGGCGAGGCCGCTGCGACGCTGCCCCCTACAGCTGCAGCACGAACCTCAGCAATGACGCCGACCACTGTGGCTCTTGCGGACTCGCTTGCGCTGGAGACCTGGGCTGTGACGGATCAAGCTGTGAACTACCCATAACCAAACTCTTTGTTGGAGCCCACCACAGCTGCGCATATCGACCCGATGGTGAGGTCGTTTGCTGGGGCTCTAACAGCAGCATGGAGCTAGGGCGTGCAGACGAGAACCTCGCCGGCTACATTCCCGGGCTTATCGCGTACCCGACGCCCAAGCTCTTCTCCGCGGGCCTAGCCATGAGCTGCGCAGTGCGCAACAACAACGCCTTCACGTGCTGGGGCAACAATTCCCACGGCCGCGTTAGCCCTTCGGGATCCGGCTCCGGCGTTTTCGAGCTCGGAACCAACATCACGACTCTCGACGTGATTGCACCGGGCGATCAAAGCACTTGCGTCCTAGAAGGGGACGCGGTTCGCTGCTGGGGCAACAATGCCAGCGGCACCCTCGCTCTGAGCGAGCCGACGGCGACACGAGCATTCGACTTGCGCGCAACGGTTGTATTACCGCCAGTCACAAGTGTAACGACCGGGTACCGCATTGCCTGCGCCACCACAAAAGCGGGCGAAGTCCACTGCTGGGGCAGCGATACCGGCTTCGACCCAGTCGTACGCAAGGTCACGGATGGTTCGGACATTACAGTCTCAAACGCAATCGCAGTCGACACCCTCTACTCAACCTACTGCGCGCTCTTGAGCAGCGGACGAATCATGTGCTGGGGCAGCAACAGCTACGGTCAACTGGGCAACAGAAACGTAGGCACCACCAGCTCCAACAAGGCGGTAGTTGTGATGGACGGATCGGACAACGCCTTGAGTGATGCGGTCCAGGTTGCCGTAGGCCACGAACACGCCTGCGCCCGCCGGCAGAACGGAACAATCGTGTGCTGGGGCAAAGCGTCCCTTCTCGGCAGCGGAAGCAGCGAAAACACCGCGCAACCCGGATACAGCACCGTCGCCGGCATAGACGACGCCATCGATTTGGGCGCGGGCTATCAGCACACATGCGCGCTGCGCAGCAACGGCCAGGTTGTGTGCTGGGGCACCAACAGCGCCGGGCAGTGCGGAACCAACCCAGCATTCGCAGCGAGCCACACCACGCCGGCCAACGTCATCGGGTTACCATGAAGCCTGTGCTGCTTGCTCTGGCTCTCTTTATACCTGCCAGCCTTGCGCTGGCCGAGCAGACGCTCGTGCTGAATCCGCAGGTTGAGCCCAAACTAGGAAACGAAGAGCGTGCGTCACTCGAATATTCCCTACAAGCGGCCGTCGCCGCCGAAGGCGCCGAGGTCGTCATTCCCGACGAGCCTGGTTGCGAGAGCGACTCCTGCGCGTTTGCTGAGCTGCAGCGATCGAACGCAGACCATGCGCTGCGGCTGACCGTCTGGAAAGGTCCGCACGGGGAGGCAAGTGGCGTCAGCGTTAGCCTCATCGACAGGTCGTCACAGCGATACGTGGAAGGAGTTCAGCTCAGCGCCAAGCTTTCCCTGCTTGACGCCGTGACCCACACCACTCGAGGGGCCTACGCTCGCTTGCGGCGGGGCCCGGGGCCGTGGCTCGAAGTCAGTGGCGAACCACCAGGCGCCACCGTCGCGATCGACGGACAGGTCGTCGGCAAGCTACCCCAGCTACTCAAGGTGCCCAGTGGCCTCCATCACCTGGTGATAGATAAGGAAGGCTACGAGCCCCACGAAACCACCGTCACCATGCCGCGCAACGCCGATGCACTCCATCACTTGGAAGTAGTACTCGACCCGCGGATCGAGAACGTAGAGCGCAAGGGCCTGCTCACAAGCGATCTCGACACCCCAGACGCCCCCCTGACGCGTCCCTCGGCGCTAAATTACACACTGGCCGCCGTGGGGGTTTCGGCCGGTGCATTTCTGGCAATCGGACCGGTGCGAACACTTATCGACGACGGTGAGTGCGGGCGCATCAAAGACGAACGTTGCACGCACGTCGTCGACTTCGACCTTGGACAGGCCATACAGCTCAGCGGTGCGACCCTCCTAGCGGCGACCGGCATTGCACTCGTGCTCTGGTCACCATTTCGAGTCCGAGTCAGCGACGAAGAGTTCCAGCTCAACTTTAACTCAAGCTTCTAAAAGGGCGGTTCCATGCTCCTCAGGCACCAACCAACGCACCTCACCATCGCACTCCTGGCATTGCCGACATTCGGCGCCGCCGCCTGCGGCGTCACGGACCGAAACACGACCCAGTGTACCGACGACTGCCCAACCACCCGCGACGCGGACGGCGTCAACATCCGCGACGACTCGGGCACTGGGATGGACGGATCAAGCTTGGACGGCTCGGACGCGCGCGCGGTCGATCCCGATGCGGCACGCGACACCCAAGCGATCGTCGACGCTCAGCCCGAGGCATCGGTAGCGAACGATGCGGGGGATGCCGGGGACGCAGGCGACGCGGGCGATGCAGGTGACGGCGCCATCGACTGCAGCGCCTGCAAGACCGCCGAGCGCCCCCACTGCACCCCGGAAGGAAGCTGCGGCGAATGCCTCGAGGACCAGCATTGCGCGCCGGAAGTGTGCATCGGCTACCTTTGCTACGAATGCCGCGACAACAGCCTCTGCAACAGCGCCGAAGCCTCGCGCTGCAGTTCCCTGCACTCCTGCGCCCCCTGCCTGAGCGACGCCGACTGCGCCCACATCGAGGGCAAAAACGTCTGCTCTGCCGGCACGTGTGTGCAGTGCGACGGCGATGACTACGACGCTTGCGGCAAGCAAGACGGCACCGATGCCATCCTCGTCTGCGAGAGCCTGAACAACACCTGCTCGACCACCGCAACCCAGGCAAGCGCCGGGCTGTGCCAGCCCTGCGTCTCGGACGCCCAGTGCGAACCGGGAATGCTCTGCGTGCAGCAGCTGCGCGGGGACGTCGAGGTGGGGTGGTTTTGCTTGTGGCAGGAGGGCAGTGGACTCGGAGGCGCTCCTGATGACTGCTTCGCCACGGGACGCCCTTACATCAAGCGTGCTCTAGACTCGCAGAGCATTGATGGGACGAGTGCCACAGTTTGCGAACTTCGTGTCACGACCTGCCCTGGGCTCGTCGACTTCAGCAGCAAGGATTGCAAGTCCGACAACCTGCCCAACGATGGACTGTGCGGGCACCCAGATGTCGAGGACGCAAAGTGCATCGAATCGAGTCCGACCACCTACCGCTGCACGACCCGCTGCAGCAGTGATGATGACTGTCGAAGCGGGCACAACTGTGACACCACGAGCGAACCCCCCGCTTGCGACCTGCAGATCGAGTAGCGAAAGCAACAACCGCAGCCCGGCTGATGCAATGCCATTCCACAGCCACAAACACTACCAACTCGCGACTGGCGCACCGCAGCTGCTCATCAGCCTCGCCCTGCTGGCCTGCGTGCCCAACGCTGGCGTTGACGATGCCGATGCCGCAGCAGCGGTCACGACCGGCACCCACGCCGCGCCGGACACCAGGCCCGCCGACGTCGACGCGGCGAGCCCCGACCCATCGGACGCGCGCGCGGTCGATCCCGATGCGGCGGGCGACACCCAAACGATCGTCGACGCTCAGCCCGAGGCATCGGTCGCGAACGATGCGGGGGACGCAGGCGACGCGGGCGATGCAGGTGACGGCGCCATCGACTGCAGCGCCTGCAAGACCGCCGAGCGCCCCCACTGCACCCCGGAAGGAAGCTGCGGCGAATGCCTCGAGGACCAGCATTGCGCGCCGGAAGTGTGCATCGGCTACCTTTGCTACGAATGCCGCGACAACAGCCTCTGCAACAGCGCCGAAGCCTCGCGCTGCAGTTCCCTGCACTCCTGCGCCCCCTGCCTGAGCGACGCCGACTGCGCCCACATCGAGGGCAAAAACGTCTGCTCTGCCGGCACGTGTGTGCAGTGCGACGGCGATGACTACGACGCTTGCGGCAAGCAAGACGGCACCGATGCCATCCTCGTCTGCGAGAGCCTGAACAACACCTGCTCGACCACCGCAACCCAGGCAAGCGCCGGGCTGTGCCAGCCCTGCGTCTCGGACGCCCAGTGCGAACCGGGAATGCTCTGCGTGCAGCAGCTGCGCGGGGAGGTCGAGGTGGGGTGGTTTTGCTTGTGGCAGGAGGGCAGTGGACTCGGAGGCGCTCCCGGCGATTGCGAAACCCAGGGGCGCCCCTATGTCCAGCCTCGCACCGGCCGCAAAAGCATTGATGGAACCGGCGTAGATTTTTGCGATCTCGCTCTAACCACCTGCCCGGGCCTCGCTGACTTCAGCAACCAGGACTGCGCGCAGTCCGGAACCCCGGAGGACACCGACTGCGGACATCCAGACATCGAAGACTCCAAGTGCGTCCCCTATGGCGAAGGCTTCCGCTGCACGACCCGCTGCAGCAGTGATGATGACTGCAAAGTCGGCCACGCCTGCGAGCCCGATGGTGGTGGAGACATCTGCAGCCTAAGCGCCGGCTAAGCCCGACGGTTCCTAGGCCATGCCCCACCAAGGAAGCCGGCACGACCCCAATACCATTGGTGCGGTGACAATGCTCATCTGCATCGCGCTGCTTGCCTGCATACCGAAAGACGACACGCAAAAAACCGATGCCGGCATCCCGACCGTTCCCGACGGCCGCGGTTTAGCGGGCCCAGCGCACCGCAACGGCGCCTCGAAGTAGCTCGGCTACGACTTCGGCACCGTAACGGCACGCTGCACCCGCTCTCCCTCGCGAATTTGCGGCGATTTCAAACCGGTCGCCGCTCTGGGCAATCACCCTTGCATTCCGAGGCGTTCACCCCCAAGAACGCAGAGTCACCTGTGTCGGTAGTTCTGGGCAGAACTCGACGGCCCTCGCCGCGTCGACCGCCCTTCGGGCGACATATCTCCTCGAATATACTCTATATGTGCTTCGGCGATTCGCCTCGCCGAGTTTGACCCAGAACTTCCGACACAGGTGACTAGATGGATGGCGCACAGCCCGATTGGGATATGGAGGCCTTTTTTCCGGGCGTGGAGAGCGGGGAGTTTTTGGGCTTTCGAGATGGGCTTCGGCGGGAGCTTGCCGAGCTTTTGGAGCGATTGCGGGCTTTGCCGGCTTTGACGGCTGCGAGTCTCGAGGACTGGACGCAGGCTCTGCTGGCGCTGGAAGCCCTGGGGCAACGCGCCGGGCATTTGCAGACGTACTTGAGCTGCCGGCGTGCGGCCGATTCCAGCGACTCGGCGGTGGCGCGCGAGACTGCCGCCATGGGCAAGCCGCTGTCGCTGCTGCAGAAGATGAGTGTGACGGTGCAGCAGGCGCTGGCCCGGGCCTCCGAGGCCGAGTTCAAAGCGCTGGCGAATGCCCCCGAGCTGCGCGATGTGCGGTATTTTCTGGAACGCGCTCGCACGCGGGCGGGCTTCAGTATGGAGCAGGCGTTGGAGGATTTGGCCGCGGAGCTGGCGGTCGATGGGATCAATGCCTGGGGCCGGCTCTATGGGCAGCTGTCGGGGGTTTTGGAGTTCGAGCTGAACGTGGCCGGCCAGCCGCCGCGGCGGGTGCCGGTGTCCATGGCCCGCACGCTGATGGAGGATCCCGATCGGGCGGTGCGAGAGGCGGCGTTCGAGGGTAGCAATGGGGCCTGGCGCGGCGCGGCCGATACCGTGGCCGCTTGTCTCAATGCCATCAGCGGTACGCGCCTGAGCCTGTATCCGCGCCGCGGGGTGGTGCACTTTCTCGATCCCGCGCTCTTCGATGCCTGTATCGAACGCCGCACCCTGGAGACGCTGCTCGATGTGGTGCGTAGCCGCCAGGAGTTGGCCCGTCGCTATCTGCGGCGCAAGGCGGAGTTGCTCGGGCTCGAGCGGCTGGCGTTCTATGATGTGAGCGCACCGCTGCCGGGCACCCAGGGAGCGCGCATCGACTGGGGTCAGGCCCGCGAGCGCGTGTCGCGCGCTTTCGGTGACTTTCATCCCGAGTTGGGCGCCCTTTCCGAGAGTGCTTTCACAGAGCGTTGGATCGACCATCAGCCGCGCGCCTCCAAGCGTCCGGGCGGCTTTTGCGCCAGCGCGCCGCTGCTGGGGCAGTCGCGCATTTTCATGACCTTCAATGGCGCCGAGGGCGATCTGTCGACCCTGGCCCACGAGCTCGGCCACGCCTTCCATGGCCGCGTGATGGACGACATGCGCCCCTGGCAGCGCCGCTATCCGATGACGCTGGCCGAGACCGCTTCGACCTTCGCCGAGCAGGTGGTGACCGAGGCGGCTCTGGCGGCGCCGGGGCTGGATGCAAACGGCCGGCGCGCCATCCTCGACCAGCGCCTTGCCGCCGCCGCGACCTTTCTCTGCAATATCCCCATGCGCTTCGATTTCGAGCACGCGCTCTACGAACGCAGGGCTGCCGGCGAGCTGACGGTGGATGAGCTGCAGACGCTGGTACTCGAGGCCCAGCGCAAGAATTACGGCGATGCCCTCGACCCCGAGGGGCTCGATCCGATGTTCTGGGCCTCGAAGCTGCACTTCTATATCACGTCGCTGAGCTTCTATAACTTCCCCTACACTTTTGGTTATCTCTTCAGCCTCGGCATCTTCGCCCGCGCACGCCGCGAAGGGGCCGGCTTTTTTCCGATCTACCAGGAGCTGCTGCGCAAGACCGGCAGCGGCAGCGCCGAGGAGGTGGCCGCTTCGGTGCTGGGCGTCGACCTGCAAGAGCCGGAGTTCTGGAATCAGAGCATCGATCTGATCGAGGCCGACCTGGAGCGCTTCGTCGCGCTCGCCGAGGAGTGAGGCCCCGATGCTCCGCGCCACCGCCCTGCCGCCCGTCGTGCTGCTCGATCTGGACGACACCATCGTGCATTTCACGGTGGGTCGCCCAAACTTCTGGCTGCAAGCGTTTGCAACCCACCACCGGCCAGGCCTGCCAAGTCCCGAGCGTCTCACACAGGCGGTGGATGCGGTGTCGGGGCCCTACTGGGCCGACGCCAAGCGCGCTTCCGAACGTCGCCTGGCCCTGCGCCAGGCCCGCCGCGAGGTGGCCGAGCTGGCGTTTACCGCACTGGGCCTGGAGGACCGGTCGCTGGCCCATCGCGTGGCCGACGACTTCACCGACAACAAAGAAGACGCCGTGGCCCCCTTTGAAGGCGCCATCGAGGCGCTCACGGCCCTGCAGGGGCGTGGCACCCGCCTGGGCCTGATCACCAACGGTCACCCCCGGCTGCAGCGCCGCAAGCTCAAGCGCTACGATCTCGAGCGCCACTTCGAGGCCGTGCTGATCGAGGGTGAGTGGGGCGTCGGCAAGCCCCACGCGAGTATCTTTGCCGAGGCGCTGTCACAGATGCGCTGCAAGCCCGAGGATGCCTGGATGGTGGGCGACAATCTCGTCGCCGACATCGCCGGCGCCCAGGCCCTGGGCATCACCGCCGTGTGGGTCGATCACGCCGGCGACGGACCACCGGCGGCCAGCAAGCCCGACCGCATCATCCGCGCGCTGTCGGACCTGCTGGAGCCCTGAGCCTTACTCGAGCGGAGGCGGCTCCTTGAAGCCCGCCTGCTGCAGACCAAAGCCAGTCATGTCCGAGTAGGAGTAGGCGCCCTCGAGGCCGTCGTAGGAGGCCACCTCGCGCGTGAGCGGGTTGAAGCGCCAGGCCAGATTGCCAGGACCGCTCATGTCGGCGCCCGGTGAACTCACGCCCCAGACGTTGCCGTCGATGTCGATGCTGACGCCCTTGACGCGCATCTGGTTGCCCTGGTCGTCGGTGTTGACCTGATCGACCAGCTGCAGGCTCTCGGTGCTGATGCCGAAGAGGCCGATCTGGCCCTGGTCGGAACCACCGCCGACCCAGAGCGTGCCCATGCCGTCGGTCATGCAGCCGTTGTAGCCGAGGTCGACGGTCGCGCCGGCCTCCCAGGTGCTGTACCAGCTCTCCGTGGGCGGATCGAAGCGAGAGACGCCCAGCGTGCCGCACACGAAGATGCGACCCTGGGAGTCGATGGTGATGCCGTAGCCGTTGCCCATGGGCGTCGTCCAGCTGCGCCACTGCAGCGTGACGGCGTCGATGCGGATCAGGTGGGTGGTGTTGGAGTTGAAGATCCAGAAGTTGCCGCCGGCGTCGGCGACGCCGCCGTAGGGGCCGTAGTTGAGGATCAGGGTCGATGGCGGCAGCAGGCCGATGAGCAGACCCGCCGGGCCGAGCATGGTGGGATCGATGCCGCCAGCTGTGATCATGTCCACGCCGGTCAGCCCCGCAATCGACACCGTGTCCTTGATAGCGCCGGTGACGCCGTCGAGGCGGAAGGCGTCAAAGCTGCAGCCGCCGAAGTCGCAGGTGGTGGCGCCGGCGGTCCAAACGTCGGCCGGGGCGTCGGGAGCCGGCGCCGGGGCCCACTGCACGGGGCGGTTGCTGAAGTGGTTGATCGGCGTGTACCAGGCCACGCACTCTTCCTGGCCCCAGGGCAGAACATCGCCGGCTCCGGTCGAGGTCTCGATGGTGCCGTTGCCGTTCTTGTCCTCGCAGTTGGCGACGTCGGCGTAGATCTTGGTCACTCCGCCACCGTCCGGGGGGTTCGGCATCTGGGCGGTCGCGTTGCCGCGGTTGGCGACCGCCACGTCGCCCGAGTCGGAAACCGAGGTGCGCGATGGCAGGCCGGTGCCGTTGGGGCTCGTGAGATAACGCCCCAGCTCGGTCATGGTGCGCGTGTCGAGTTTGGAGACGGTTCCCTGGGCCGAATTCGCGATCCAGATGAACGACGCCTCCACCGTCACCGGCGGCTGCGTGAACACCGGCGTCGTGCCGGTATCGCCTCCCGCCGTGTTGCCACCGGAATTGCCGAAACCACCAGCCGCCGGGTCGGTGCCATCGCTCGAGGTGCCGTCAGTCGCGTTGCCGAAGCCACCGCCGTTTGTGAGGTTGCCACGGCTACCATCGGTACCACTGTTATCGGCGGAACAACCCGCGACCATGGCCGCGGCCAACGCCACGACTCCCAACCAGCTCAACCCACGCATCCAGCACCTCCCGGCCCACACAGCCGGCACCACATGTGCACTACCAAGCGGACCCATGCGGCCCGGTCGATGTGCACTTGAATCCAAGTGAAACTTCCGTACACCCGCGAACTTAGCGGGATTCTGTCTCTCTGTCTATCACAGGGGGGCGGACCAGGCCGGCCAAAATCGACGCCCCAAAGCTGTGGTAGCGGGAATCGGGGACGACCCCCCCATCAAGCCGCCGCGAAACCGGAGACCGGCACGGCGCCCGCGCCCCCCTGAACATAGTGGCGGTTGTCGGCCTTCCAACGCTCGATCAGGGCCGAGTTGTCGATCTGCCAGGGGTGGAAGCTGGGGCGGTAGTAGCGCAGATAGTCCGGCAGCAGCCGGCGCAGAAAACCGGGCCGGCCCCAGAGGTAGTTGAGGCCGATGGCGCTGTCGAAGCGACTGCGCGGGCTGGGATCGCGGCCGAGCAGGTCGGCCTGGATGCGGTGCAGGATCGACAGGAAGGGCACGGTGAGCTTGGCCAAGAGCCCGGCGCGGGTGCGGTAGTCGCCGCCCATGCGCTGGTAGACGTCGAAGGCGACCGCCTTGTGCTCGGTCTCCTCGACCGCATGCCAGCTCCACAGCGGTGCCACCCGGGGGTCGGCCCCCTCGAGCAGCTCCGGATGGCGCAGCAGCTGGTCGCCGAGCATGGCCGTGAAGTGCTCGATGGCGGCGGTGAAGGCCAGCTGCTGCAGGGGCGAGTAGTTGGCCCGTATCCAGTTGAAAACGCCGGCAAGGGCCTGGTCGTAGCTCTTCATGGGGAAGCCCTGGCGCTCGACCAGGTCGTTGAGCAGCCGGTGCTGGTAGGTGTGGTGGCCCTCTTGGCGCGAAAATTCACGGATCTGGTCGCGTAGGAGGGGATCGTCGATGCGAGGCTCGAAGTGGCGCACCGAGTCGATGAAGAACTTCTCGCCCTCGGGGAAGACCGAGCTCATGGCGTTGAAGAAGTGGGTCAGAAACGCATTGCCCCTGAACCAGTGGACGGGGACGCTGTCATCGAGCTCGAAGCGCATGCGGCGCATTTTGACTTCGACGCCTGCGGGCATGGGTTTCACTGCCATCGGGGTCTTCCTGTCGGGGCGGGCGGCGCTGCTGTTTTTTCACTTACAGCCGCGTAGGTAGAGGCAGCATAGCCCCCGCCTGGGACGCGGCAAGGGCGCGGGCGCCGGGGTCGTGATTTGGCTGGCGTTTGGCCTCAATTGCCTATTTTTCGTAGCCATGGCGGGCGATCAAGCGCTCGGCGAAGGCCGCGCGGCCGGTGGCGCGCAGGCGCTCGAGGTAGGCCGGAAGCTGGCCGCGAACGTGGGAGGGGCCGCCCTCGGCCAGCACGGTCTGCAGCGGGTCGTGGCCACCGGGGGTGTGGGCCATGACCTCGTCGTGCCAGCGCTGGAGCAGGCCGCGGGCTTCGGCGACGCGCGCCGGCTGTGCGGCGGCCAGGTCGTGCTGCTGGTGGGGGTCTGTGCCGAGGTCGAAGAGCATGTCCTCGGGGAAGTCGTGGTAGCCGTCGTGCAGCGTGTGCAGGTAGAGGAGCTGCCCCCAGCGCACACTGCGCTGGCAGGTCCAGGCTCCCTGGGTGATCACCAGGGCCGGGCGGCCGTCGTCACGCCCCTCGCGCAGGGCCGGGGCGAAGCTGCGACCGTCCCAGTTGTCGGCGGGCTTTCCGCCGAGCAGCTCGAGCAGGGTGGCCGCCAGGTCGATCTGGTAGTGCAGGCCGCGGTCGACGCGGGACGGCAGGCCCGGCCAGCGCAGGATGGCCGGCAGGCGCGCGGTGGGCTCGTCGGCCGTGTGGTGGTCACAGTAGATGTTGAGTTCGCCCAGGTTTTCGCCGTGGTCGGCGCTTACCAGGATGGCGGTCTCGTCGGCCACGCCGAGCGTTTCGAGCAGCTCGAGCAGGCGGCCAACGTAGTGGTCGGCATAGCGCACGCCGGCGTCGTAGCCGTCGAACATGCGCCGCACCTGGGCCATGCTGTCGATGGCACGGGGCTGGCGTGGGTAGTCGCCCCAGGGGTAGGCGTCGGAGAAGCCCACCGCCTCGAGCGCCGAATGGGGGCCGCCGCCCCGGGCGTGGCCGGCGCGCACGCGCTCGTCGAGCCAGGCCGGCAGCGGAGCGGCGGCGAAGGGATCACCGAAGGCTGCGGGAGCGCGGTAGGGGGTGTGCGGATCCCACAGGTGCACGTGCAAGAACCAGTCGGGCTCGCGGCCGCGCCGCTCCAGCCACTCGGCGGCCAGCTCGTAGACCTCGTCGGCGTTTTCCAGGCCGCGCTTGCCCACGGTGGTCGCGTCCTGGAAGCCGGCCAGGTAGTGGTAGGCGCTGTGGCGCTCGGCAAAGGAGCTGACCGTAGCCGTGCGCAGCCCCAGCTTGCGCAAAAGGGCCGGGAAGCTGGTCTTGCCGAAGGACGAGAAGAAGCCGCGCGTGGGGCCGTCGATGATGGGGTCTGCGGCGCTGCCACCGTGGCCGACGACGCCGGTGCGGGTGCCGAAGCGGCCGCAGAAAAAGGCGGTGCGGCTGGGCAGGCAGGGTACGTCGGAGGCGTAGCAGGCGTCGAAGCGCACGCCCTGGGCGGCGATGCGGTCGATGTTGGGGCTGCTGTCGCGGTGGTAGCCGTAGCAGCCGAGGTGGTCGGCGCGCAGGGTGTCGATGTCGATGTAGAGCAGGCGCATCGAGGGGCAGAGTAGCGAAACGCGAAGCGCATGGCGGGCGACCGGGGTGCGAAATTTGCGTGCAGAGGCCCCGGTTGCCACATTCAAGCGATGCGCGCTCCCTGCGCCTGGACGCTGCCCGCGGCCCTGCTCTCGACGCTGAGCTGGGCCTTTCCCGCCTGCAGCGGTGACGTGGCCCGCAGCCAACACGCCGAAGCGACGGCCGTGGCCCTGCGCGAGCCGATCGCGCGCGCGCGGCCGGGACCGGTGAGCCGCGACCACGAAGCGCCTCCCGCCCCCGAGGCGGCAGGCGATGCGCCCGCGGATGAGGAACCGAGCGCTGGGGATGGGCCGGGTGAGGGAAAGCCCCTGGGCGGCGCCGTCCCCATCGAGGATGCCCGCGGCGGGGCGCTTTCGGGCTTTCACGCCGCACTGGGACGCGCCGAGCGCGGCGAGGGCCAGGCACGCATCGCATTTTATGGCGCCTCGCACGTGGCCAGCGACATGTTCACGGGGCTACTCAGGCAGCGGCTGCAGGCGCGCTTCGGCGAGGCTGGGCCGGGCTTCGTGCTACCGGCCAAGCCCTGGCGCTGGTACCGGCATGGGGGCATCAAGATCGAGCGCAGCCGCTTCTTCGAGGGCGCGCGGGTGCGGGCGCGCGCGCCCAAGGACGATCGCTACGGGCTCGCCGGCGTGGCCCTGGACGCGGCCGCCGACAAGTACGCGCGCGGTCTCATCTCGACGCGCGCCAGCGGCGGGCTCGAGGGCACCGCCAGCCACTTCGAACTCTATTATATGATGCAGCCCGAGGGCGGTACCTTCAGCGTCTTCATCGACGGAAAGCGCGAGAAGAACCTGCGCACCAAGGCCGACGAGATGCGACCGGCCTACGTGGAGTTCGAGGTGGCCGAGGGGCACCATAGCTTTGAGTTGAGAACCCACGGCAATGGGCCGGTGCGCGTCTACGGCGTGGCCATCGAGCGCAAGCGCCCGGGGGTGATCCTCGATACCTTGGGCATCCCCGGCTCGCGCGCCCGCTACCACCTGCACTGGGACGACGCGGTCTACCGGGAGCAGTTGGCGCGGCGGCGCCCGGACCTGGTGGTGCTGGCCTACGGCACCAACGAGTCGGGCGACGACGATGTGCCCATCGAGCGCTACGAAGCGCGCCTGCGCAGCGTGCTACAGCGCATCGGGGAGGTGGTGCCCGAGGCTTCGTGCCTGCTGGTCGGACCGTCGGATCGGCCCGTGCGCGGCGATGACGGCAGCGTGGAGCGGCGCCCGCGCACCGGGCAGCTGGTGGAGAGCCAGCGCAAGCTCGCCACCGAGATGGGGTGCGGCTTCTTCGATTTGGTGGAGTTCATGGGTGGCGAGATGTCGATGCTGCGCTGGATCGCCGCCAAGCCCCCGCTGGGCGCCCCCGACCACGTGCACTTTACACGCCGCGGTTATGAACGGCTGGGCGAGGTGCTCTACGGCGCCCTGATGGCGGGTTATGATGGCGACGGCGAGGCGCCAGCGGAGACCGTGGCCCGGCCTTGATGAGGTGTGGGGCGCGCACTGCCGCCTGGACGCCCTGGCGGTCAGCGTGACTTGAGATGGGTGGCGAAGGCCTCGAGCATGGCCTTGTAATAGAGATTACCGATGACCTCGTAGCCCTCGGGGGTGGCGTGGCGCAGGTCACTGGTGGCCAGGCGTGGCCGGCTCTTGCGCCAGCGGGCCATGGAACCCTCCCCTCCCATGGCCGTGAAGGTATCGAAGAAGGCGCAGCCCAGGCGCTTGGCGACGCGACGCTGGACCTCGACGATCTGCGGTAACGTCTCCACCGTCACGACCTTACCGCGCTTGTCGTGTTCGCCCTGATCGAGCGGCGCAAACAGCAGGCAGGCCATCTTGGGCTTGCCGGCGCGCATGTGCTTGACGACCTGCACCAGCTCTTGCTCGTAGCGCTCCATGTTGAGCCAGGAGTTGGCCGACTCGTTGCCGCCAAAGCCGAGCACCAGCAGGTCGGGATCGCGGTGGGCGATTTGGCGCTTGATGTGCGCCGCCTTGAGATTGAGCAGGCGTTGGGCACGGCCGCCGACCAGGCCCAGCGAATCGTAGACCACGCCCGGTTCGTCGCGCTCCAGCACCACGCCATAGAGCCGACTCTCACCGCCGCCCACGGCACGCAGCGACAGGGTGTGGGGCCCGTCGGGCAGGTCGTAGCGCTCGAAGGCGTCCTCGCGCGTGTCGGCGCGCGTGTCGATGGGCTCGCGCGCCTCGCCGTCGATCTTCACCTGCAGGTGCCCGCCGCGCTTGTGGCGCTGATAGAAGAGCTCGAAGCGCGAGACGCGGGTTCCGATGGGCCCCTCCTTGACGGTGCCGATGAGGGCACTCTCGCCGGCGCGGCCGCGCAGCTGGACGCCGCCGTAGCCGTACCAGGCCTCGCCGATGCTCTTCTGCACGGCGGACTCGGCCGACCAGCCCTTGCTGGTGCGGTGCAGGACGTCCTTGTGGGCGTAGTGCATGTTGCCGCGGGAGATCAGGATGAAGCCGTGGCCGGCGTCGCCGAAGCGCTTCTGGAAGCGGCGGCGCGCGGTGGAAGCGATGGCGTCGGCGGCGACGGCCGAGTCGCCGTAGTGGGCGATGCGCGTGATGGCGCCGGGCTTGTCCATGGCGCTGCGCTCGAGGGCGGTGAAGAACGGGCGCAGGTTCTGGGCAAACTCGATGCTTCGCGGGATGTCGGCGTACTCCTCCGGGGCGATGCGCAGGGCGGGGCCGGAGCTGGGGCCCGTGGCATCGGGGCCCTGGCCGGCAGCGCCTCGGACATCTCGGGCGTCTTGGGGCGGGGTGTCCCGGGCCTCGCCGAGATTACTGGCCACGTGGGCGCCCAGGGTCTTGGCCAGCTGCTGCTCACTGACACCGGCGCGCGTAATCAGGCCGGCCTCGGCGAAGCCGGGCAGCTCGCTCTCTTGGCTGCCCTTGAACATGCGCACAATGGGCAGCCCCTCGTCGGCCAACAGGGGACGGAAGCGGGTCAGGAAGGGCAGCGCGTAGCTGAGCAGGAAGATCGCGGCCATGGAGCCGACGACCCACGCCAGATGTCGCAGCTCGCCCGCGTGGGCCTGGCTTGTGTCTTGGGCGCTGAACTCGGCGGTGGCGGACTTCACGCGGGCGTCCTGGGCGGTGTTGGGGGGCGCGCGATCATGGGCGGCGGGCGTCAGAACTGGAAGTAGATGTAGGGTACAACATCCTGCGATACCACCAGCATCAGGCACGCGCCCACCACCGCCAGGCAGGCGCCCTGGGCAGGGGCCGGTAGTGCGACGAAGCGGCGGCGGATTTCTTCAAACCAGTGGCGGGGGGTGTAGTGGGCCAGGTAACCCACGGCGAGCACGGCCAGCACCTGACCGGGCACGTGACCGATGGAAACGCCCCCCTGCAGCAGCTGGGCGCTGACCTCCAGGGCGTTGTCGACCGAGCTGCCGCGGAAGAAGACCCGCGAGAGCACGGCGAAGTGCAGCGTGCCGGCGATCTTGAGGGCGTGCAGCCACAGGGGGTCGGCCTGGTCGGCGCTACGCCCCGCGCGGCGGTAGGCGTAGCGGTGCACCAGCATGGCGCAGGCCTGGAGCAGCCCGTAGATCACGAAGGTCCAGTCGGCGCCGTGCCACAGGCCGATCAGGAACATGGTCAGGCCGAGGTTCATGTAGGCGCGCAAGGGGGCCGCCCGTGAGCCACCCAGGGGGAAGTAGAGGTAGTCGCGCAGCCAGGTCGACAGCGTCATGTGCCAGCGGCGCCAGAACTCGGCCGGACTCGTGGCCTGGTAGGGGCGGTCGAAGTTCTCCGGCAGCTGCAGACCGAAGAGCATGGCCGAGCCCCGGGCCACGTCGGTGTAGCCGGAGAAGTCGCAGTAGATCTGCATGGTGTAGCCGTATAGGGCCAGCATCACCTCGGCGCCGGTGAAGGCCGAGGGGTCGTCGAAGACGCGGTCGTTGAGGTTGACGGCCAGGTAGTCGGCGAAGGCGACCTTTTTGATCATGCCGACGGCGATCAGGAAGAGGGCCGAGGAGACGGTGCCGGCCTGCAGGCGCGGACGCTGCTCGAGCTGGGGCAATAGCTCCGAGGCGCGCACGATGGGACCGGCCACAAGCTGCGGGAAGAAGGTCACGAAGCAGGCGAAGCGCAGGAAGCTGCGCGTGGGCGCGAGGCGGCCCCGGTAGATGTCGATGGTGTAACTTAAAGTTTGAAAGGTATAGAATGAGATGCCCACCGGCAGCAGCACATCGAGGCGGGCCGGAGCGACCTCGATGCCGACGAGGGCCAGGGTTTGGGCTGTGGCGTCGGCAAAAAAATTGTAGTACTTGAAGACGCCTAGGAGCCCCAGGTTGCCCAGCAGACTCAAGAGGAGCCAGGCGCGTTTGGCGCGTTGCTCGTCTTTCTCTGCAGCGGCGGCGATTCGAAGGCCGACCGTGTAGTCCAGCACGGTGGAGGTCAGGATCAGCGCGATGTAAGTGGGGTTCCACGCCATGTAAAAGGCGCAGGAGGCGGCGAAGACGAAAGCCAGCCGCAGCAGGCCATGGGCGGCGAGCAGCCAGTAGAGCGAGAGCGCAAGGACCAGGAAGGTCAGGTAGTCGAGGGAGTGAAAGTGCATTCGAGGTACGCGGCGGTCGCGTCGCCTGCGCCGATGCGGCCCGGTTGTAGCCGCCGGGCCTTTCGGGAGCAACGCGGGTCGGGGTGCGAACCGTGATGGCGCGGGGTGACGAGGCGGCCGCTGGGGCTGGCGGCGACGGCAACGACGACGGCGAGGCTTCGGCCGAGTCCTTGGCGCAGGCGCAGGCGGAAACCCGCTTCCAGTCCGAGGTCGAGACCAACCTACGGCGCAATTTTGCCGTGCACGTGATGCATGGGCTGCTGGGGCAGACCGGCTTTCGGATCATCCAGGCGCCCACGTTTCTGCCGGCCTACGTCTTCTTCCTTTCGGGCTCGACGTCGCTGGTGGGATTGGCCCGGTCGTGTCAGGCGCTGGGTATGTTCCTGACGCCGATTCTGGGGGCGACGCTGATCGAGCATCGTCGCCGCGTGATGCCCATGGTCTTCGCCACCGGCGCCGGCATGCGGCTGCAGGTGCTGGGGCTTTCCCTGTGTGGATTCTTCCTCGGCGCCGAGGCCAACATGATCGCCGTGTGTGCGCTGCTGGGGCTCTTCGGCTTCTTCACGGGCATGCAGAGCGTGACCTTCTCGGTGCTGGTGTCGAAGGTGATCCCGGTGGAACGGCGTGGATCGCTCGTGGGTCTGCGCAACTCGCTGGCGGGACTGACGGCGGCGGTGGTGGGAGTCATCGGCGGCGTGCTGGTGGACAAGGAGGTCTTCGGCAACGGTTATGCGAGCGTCTTCCTGGTGTCGTTCATCTTGACCGCCAGTGGACTGTTGTCGCTGCTGCTGATGCGGGAGCCCGAGTCACCGACGGTCAAACGCCAATCGGGCCTCGGGGCACGGCTGCGGGAGCTGCCGGCGCTGCTTTCCAGCGACGGAGACTTCCGGGCCTACATGCTGGCGCGGGCGCTCGGCGCCAGCGGGCGCATGGCCATGCCCTATTACGTCTTGTATGCCAGTGCCGAGGGGGGCGTAGATGGCTCGCGTCTGGGTTGGTTGACGGGGGCGTTTTTGATTTCGCAGACCGGTAGCAACCTGCTGTGGGGCCTGATCGCCGACCGCCAGGGCTTCCGCAATGTGCTGGCGATGTCGCTCGTGGCGTGGATCGGGGCCACGCTCGTGATCCTCTTCAGTCCGAGTTTCGAAGGCACCGTGGTGGCATTCGTGGGGCTTGGCACGGGGCTCGGCGGCTTCATGCTGGCGTGCACGAATTTGGTGCTCGAGTTCGGCAAACGCGAGGACGTGCCCATGCGCATCGCCATGGCGCAGAGCGCGGAGCAGGCGGTGTCGGTCGTCGCACCCTTGCTCGGAGGGGTGCTGGCAGCGAGCGTCGGCTACCCGCCGCTCTTTTGGACCGCCGCTTCGCTGCAAACAATCGCGTTGGTGGTCACCGTGACGCGTGTGGCAGAGCCACGGCGACGCCCCCTGAACGCTGCCTGAGCGCTTCCCAGCTTGTTGGGGGAGTTTGGGGAGCATGGCCCCCGGAAAAATTCGGGATGCAGCACCCGGACCACGGTTTGAACGCATCGCTTGCGGCGATCGTCTAGAATTGGCAGCGCGCCCTATCGCAGGCGTCTGTTGGAGGTCGAGTCATGAGCAACGTTCCGTCGAAGTATCTGGTGCTGTGCGGACTGCTTGGATCCCTAATCGGTGCTCCTGGCTGTTCAAGCAGCGATGGTGTCGGCAGCGGGCAAAGCTGCGGCCGCTTCCGCGAGCAATGCCCCTTTGGGTGCAGCCCCGGTTACGGCTGCCTACAGTGTGCGCGCGACACCGACTGCGACGGCAACCGACCGATCTGCGTGCAGGGTCGCTGCGAGGAGTGCGGTAGCAACACAGATTGCCGCACGGGCCAGGCGTGCTACCCGCGGGACTTCAAGTGCGAGGCGCAGTGCAGCAGCAGCGGCGACTGCGACAACAACGAACCGATCTGCGAAGCATCCAGCGGGCGCTGCATCGGCTGCGTCGACAGCGCCGACTGCGGCGGCGACCGACCCGTCTGCGACCTGGAGCGTTCCCAGTGCAGCGAGTGCGCGGGCGACCGCGACTGCAGCGCGGCGCGACCGGCCTGCGACTTGCGGGACGGCCGCTGCCGGCAGTGCCTGGTCGATTCGCACTGCGCGCCAGATGAAATCTGCCAGGGCGACGAGTGCCGTGAGGCCTGTCGCGACGATGGAGACTGCGGCGGCGACCGACGCATCTGCCAGGTCGTCAGCGGACGCTGCGTCGAGTGCGGCGAGTCGCTTGATTGCAATTTCAACGAGGACGAACCGGTATGCGGTGTGGACGGGCGCTGCCGGGAATGCCGCGAGGACCGCGAGTGCCCCAACCCGGATCTCGCGCGTTGCGACGGCGATGGGCGCTGCGTGGCCTGTTTGGGCGACAACGATTGTCCGGCAGCGGCGCCCAGCTGCGCGGACGGGCGCTGCGTGGCGCGCTGAGGCGGCGAGCGCGCGGCCGTAGCACGGGTGCCGGAGCGCAAGGTGGCGGCCGCCCCCATGCGTAGCGCAATAGCCCGAAATTGCTGCGCCCGAACGTGGGCACGGCGCTTGAACCCTGCGGTAGCATGGCCAGCCCGCGACGCGTTGTCCCGGGTGCACACCGACGCTCGCGCACCGTTGCAGGCACCGGGGCCCAGCACTGGAAGTCGATCGGTTGCAGCGAAGGACTTCCAGACCCAGGTGGTGGTATCGTTGGCCGGGTGCGGATCGCGATTGCCAGTGACGAACCCTACCCGGTCGTCGAGCACGTGCGCGCTCGGGTGCAGGCGCGGGGGCATGAGGTGATCGCGGTAGGGGCCCTGCGCGATGGGGCGGAACAGCCGTGGGCCACGGTGGCCGAGGCGGCGGCGGAGCTGGTGGCCCGGGGCACATGCGACGAGGGCATCTTTTTCTGTTGGTCCGGGACGGGCATCAGCATCGCCGCCAACAAGGTGCGCGGGATCCGAGCCGCGCTCTGCGCCGACCCCGGAGCCGCACGGGCGGCGCGGGTGTGGAATCATGCCAATGTGCTGTGCCTGAGCAATCGCACGCTCGCCAACGATGTGGCCGACGAGATTCTGCAGGCCTGGTTCGAGACGCCCGCCGACGATCAGGGCGACGCGGGGGTGGCGCTGCTGCTGCAGGTCGAGGCGCGCCAACACGACAAGGCGGAATGAAGGGCTACTGCGTGTACTGGTCGGGTTTGGTGTTGGACCAGTAGGCGGCGCGACGCGGGGAGGACATGCGGTCGCCCCAGGCCTGGCGGCGCCACCAGTAGCGCTCTTCGAGCGGGAAGGGAGCGAGGCCGCGCCCGGGGCCGTTCATGCCGACGCGCACGGTGCTGTAGTTGGAGGCCGGGTGCCAGAAGAGGAAGCCATCGGCACCGCCGTAGCGGGCGCCGCGGACTTGTTCGGCGATGAACTCGCCGGTGTAGTAGTCGGCGCCTTGGGGGAAGGCCTGGATGAAGGGGCGGATCACGGGACCGTGACCGAGACGACGGCGCAGGTTCTTGACCGCCGCGTTGATCAGGCGCATCGCCCTTCCCTGTCCGGTATCGCGCACCCAGTGGGTCATGCCGTTGATGTAGAGCATGGGCGTGAAGACCTCGATGTGGCGCGCCCAGTCCTCCAGAGACTGCCCCAACCCCGCCGGATCGCCGGTGCGAAAGGCTGTGAGCCCGAACACATCAACTCCCAGTGGGATAGTTATGGCCTCGTCGATGCGCTTGAGCAGCCCCAGCAGCACTTCGCGACGCGGGGTTTCGACCTGGGCGGGGAAAACCGCGAAGCGGGTGGCCTCGTCGACCGGAAAGCGAATGTAATCGAGCTGGACTTCGTCGAGCCCCACAGCCTGCGCCTCACGCGCCATCTCGACGATCAGGTCGTGGTTCTTCCGGTTGTAGGGATCCAACCATGGGTTACGATGCCCCGTGGTTGCCCAGACCTGCCCCTTGCGCTTGGGGTGGTTGTCGAGGACCGCGCGATCGGGGTGGTTACGTGGCAGTTTGGGATCGGTGAAGCAGACGATGCGTCCGATGGTGTAGATGCCAGCGGCCTTGAGCTTTGCGATCAGGCCCGGCAGGTCCTTGACGAAGGAGCGCTTTTGCGGCTGCAGGACGTCGATCTTCGAGTCCCACATCACCCGCCCCTGGCCGTCTTTCAGATCCAGGACGACGGCGTCGAGGTTGGCCCCCTTGACCGCCCGAATGATGCCCCGGGCGCCCATCCGCCGCTGCATGGGGCCGTTGAAGTACAGCCCCCGCGCCTGCTGACCCTGCTGGGAGACCGGGTCGACCAACCGGTCGTCACCCCAGAGTTCGCGCAGGAGCTTTTCGACGTTGTGGCTATGGCTGCGCAGGCCGGCCGTGCCCTCCGCGCGGCCGCTGGGCGGCGCCATCAGCGCCACACAAATTACAATGACACCGTAAAACGAAAACTTCCAGGCGCGTCCTTTTTGCAGCATCAATCTCGGGGTTCCCCTCTGACTGAAATAGTCTGCCAAAGCCCCGTTTCGATCGCAAGTTACTGATTCTACTTCGGTTCTAGCCCAAGGCACTGTGCCTCCGAAGCCTGCTCATGGTTTCAGTCACCAAGAACCTGCAACCTCGTACACGGCCCGCCGCCACCCACCTCGCGGGCGCCGCAACACCCGCAGCGGAATTCCGCGACGCGGTGTAGAGTGCCCACCCCGCCCCGGACCACCGTGAACTTCTTCGGACACGCCCACCTCGCCAGCCTGGAGCTGAAGGACCCGCGCTTCATCCTCGGCGCCACCCTGCCCGACCTGATGACCATGGCCAACCGGCGCCTGTCCGCGATCGACGACCCCCTGATCGCCCGCGGTGTCGATCACCACCACGACCTGGACCGACGCTTTCACGCCCTGCCCGCGTTCACGGCCCTGTGCTCTGCGGCCCTGGACGAACTGCCGCGCCAGGGCCTGGGCCGCGGCGCCGCCCGTGCCGTCGGCCACATCGGCAGCGAGTTGCTGCTCGACGGTCTGCTGGCAGCGCAGTCGGGCGCGGTTTCGACCTATCGCCGCGCCCTGCGAGCCGCCCTGGACGAGCGCCTCGATGCCCACGTGGTCACCAAAGCGGCCGCCAGGGCGCGCCCGGGTGCCCCCCAATCCGAAGGCGACGGAGACCTGGGCGCCCTACTCTCGCGGCTTGCCACTGCGCCGATTCCCGAGGCCTACAGCGACCCCGCATTCGTCACCTCGCGGCTACTGCGTATTCTCGCTCCCCGCCCACGGCTGGCGTTCGACCCCGAGTTTGCGCCCGCCGTGACCGCCTGGCTCCATGGGGCCCAGCGCGTTCTCGAACGCGAGCAAAGCGTCATCCTTAGCGCCCTCCGCCCCGGCGCCTCCAACCCCCTTGCATATCGCCCGTGAAGAAGTCCGCGGGCCAGTTTGGCGTGAATCGGTTAAGCTTGCAGGCGTCAGAGCAGTTGCAACGACTTGGGGCAAGGCATGAAGGCTCGACTGCAAACGCTATTGTGGGGATTTTCCTTTTTATCCAGCCTGGTCCTGGGCACGGTTTCGGCCCAGGCCGGTGAGCTGGGCGTTCCCGTCGAGCGTCTGAACGACGGCAATATCGAGACGCGCACCACCCCCCACCCGGGCACGGAGCTACTGGCCGGCTCGTCGGTGGGCATCGTGGAGGCGCCCTACGAAGAGGTCCTGAAGGTGGTCGAGGACTACGGCCGCTACGCCGACCGCTTCATGCCCCACTTCGACAAGTCCAAGGTGCTCTCCCGCCGCGGCTCGGCCGCCCTGGTCTATATCGAGGCGACCATCGCCAAGGGCATGGTGAAGGTGTGGGCTCAGGTCAAGGTGCGCGGCATGGATCAGGCCGATGGCACGCGCGTGGTCGAAGCGAAGCTGATGAAGGGCAACCTCGCTGTGATGCACGCCCGCTTCCACCTCAAGAAGCTCGACGCCGGACGCACCCTGGTCGGCTTCAAGATGATCATGGACCCGGACCTGAAGGTCGTGCCCGACTCGCTGGTCAACGCCGAAAACGAAAAATGGTCCCGCCGCGTCATCAAGCGCCTGCGCCGAGCGGTGGTGGAACGCCGCGCCGCACCAACCGGTAAAGCAGCGCCCTAGATGTGCTCGGCGGGAGTCCTGAGCACATCTAGTTCACGTCGTCGCCCTGCGCTTGAGCAGGAGCTGCACGGCCTCGCGCTCGGCAAAGAAGACCGTGGACAACGACGTGAGCAATGTGACCACCACGGCCAGCAGCGACATCCCGACGCTCGGCTCGGCGCCCGCCAAGGCGCGCAGCCCCAGGGCCACCACCGTCGCCGGCAACAGCAACCACATGCCAGCATAGGAACCGGCGACGATGCGATACCAGGACAGCTGCAACGCGCGGGCGCCGAAGAAAAAGAGCAGCGACGCCAGGAACGGATAGCCCACGATCCAGGCGCCGACCACCCCCTCGATGCCGAACTGGGAGCCCACCAGGAAGAGCAGGGGCATCACCGCCGCCGTGGCGGTGGAGTAGAAGAAGTTATCCCGGGCCTGACCGTTGGCGTTGAGCAGCTGCGGCACCAGCGGCGAGACGCAGCGCACCACGCCGATGATCGCAAAGGCGTGCACGAAGGGCACCGCCGGCAGCCACTGCTCGTAGCCCCCAAGTCGCAGCCCCCAGTCGACGAAAACCGCGACCGTCAGCAGCAGCGTGCCCACCAACAGCAGGCTGGTACGCGCCATGGTGAAGTAGTAGCGCCGCAGCCGCGGCAGCTCCTCGCGCAGCCGCGCAAGGGCCGGAAAGACCACCTGGTTGATGGCGCCGGTCACCGCCCGCAGGGGGTCAAAAACAATGCGGTAGGCCGCGGCATAGATGCCCATCACCTCGGGCCCGAAGACCTTGCCCACGATCAGGTAGTCGGCGTTCACATAGAGGTTGTAAAGCAGGCGCGAGCCGGTGGTGTAGGCACCAAAATTCACCAGCTCACCCACGCCGCCGAGCCCGCTGAGCCGCGGCAGATGCGGACGCAGGAGCTGGCACAGGAGCGCGCGACCGCCGCGGTTGGCCACATCGGCCGCCACGATGGCCCAGGGCCCGAGCCCGCGCTGGGCGAAGTACACCATCAGGGCCGCCGACAGCGTCAACGAGAGGTTATCGATCAGCACAAGGCGCCCAAAGGAGAGCTCGCGCGTCAGCTGCGCCCGCGGCACCAGCTCGATGCCCGAGGCCATCAGCACCGCCGAGTGCACGCGCAGGATGGGCGTTAGTTCGGGCTGGCCGTAGAAGTCTGCGATCAGGGGCGCCCCGAGGCAGAGCACCAAAAAGGTCGCAGTGGCCACTGCGGTACCGAGCCACATCAGACTGTCGATCTGTCCGCGGCTCGGGTCCTTGGCCTGCACCAGCGCCCGCGACAGCCCCAGGTCCGCCACGCCCGTCAGGACACCGATCAGCGCCAGGCTCACGCTGGCCAGGCCGAAGTCGGCGGGCGTGACCAGCTTCAGAGTCCAGGTGAGCCCCACCAGGAAGATGACCCGACTGAGGGCGTTGCCGAGCCCCGAGTAGAGCAACGAACGGGCGACCTGGCTGGCGAAGGACTGACTCATGCTTGCGGCCGGGCGGGCGGCCTGGGCGGGATCTACCACAGGCAAAGGCGGCCCAGGCTGCGCCAGCACCGGAGCGAAATGCCCCAGTTGTGCCAGATTGTGCCGCTCACCACCGGAAGCATCCCAAAATCACGGGCGAATTCGCGGTACGATTCCTGCATGGTCGGGGAGCATGGGAAGCTCACGGCAATCGCTTGCGCTGTATTTGATGGTCCTCGCCCTGCTCGGCACCGGCGGTTGCAGCAGTGGCGAACACGGCGGTGAACGCGACGGGCTGCCCATGTTGCCAGCCCCCAATGCAGGGAACTTCGACGGCAGCGATGCGCCCGAGTTCGGCCAAAACGGCAACTTCGGATCTGGCGGCGCGACCGCCACCGACGCCCCGCTGCCGGCCGAACGAGAGGTCGCCCTCGACTTCGAGCGCCCGCAGGCCTCCGAGCGCTTCGTTTACGCCGTAAACCCCGCCGGCGGCACCGTCTCGATCATCGACGCCGAGACCCTGGCCATCCAGACGCTCGAGACCGGCGAGGAGCCCACCTACCTGCAGACCCTGGCCGGCTCCGACGACGCCATCGTGCTGAACCTGGGCTCCGACGACGCCACCATCATGCGCGATCCGGGCGGCGCCCTGTCGACGGCCACGGTGCCGGTGGTCGACGGCGCCAACTCCATCGCCGTGGCGCCCGACGGCAAACACGCGGTGGCCTATTTCGACTCGGAGCGAAGCAGCGCCGCCCACCGCTCGGGCAGCTTCCAGGACGTGACCGTCATCCGCCTGGAAAAGGGCGCCGACACCGCCGTCGACATGACCGTGGGTTTCAGGCCCCGCGGTGTCTTCTTCGCGGCCGACTCCTCCACCGCCTACGTGGTCACCGAGGACGGCGTCTCGGTGCTGAACTTCGAAACCGTGGAGGCCTCGGGCACCGGCATCGCGAAGCTGGTCTCCCTGGGCGAAGACGTGGACCAGCAGTCGCTCGATGTCTCGGTCACGCTCGATGGCCGCTTCGCCCTCACGCGCGAGCCGGGCGCCGGCGTGATCCGCCTGGTCGACCTGGAAAACGGCGAGATCCAGAACCTGGACCTCGGGGAGCACATCCCGGCGGCGGCCTTCGAGGCGCTGGGCATCGACGTCGACACTGATGCCGACGCCGGCGTGGCCTTGCCCACCGTGGCCGTCACCGATCTGGACCTGGCCCCCTCGGGCGATTTCGCCCTCGCCGTGCTGCGGGACTTCTCCACCGTGCTGCGCATTCCCGTGCCCGGCGCCTTCGAGGACGCCTCCTCCATCAGCGCCCACGTGATCGCCGGTGAACTGGTGGGCTCGGCCACCATCGCGCCCAATGGCGACCGCGCCCTGCTCTACACCACGGCCGTGCCACTGGAAAAGGTGACCATTTTGCCACTGACCGGCGACGCCGAGCCCCAGACGGTGGCCATTCGCAAGGCCGTGGAGGCCGTGGCCATCGCCCCCGACGGCGAGACCGCCCTGATCCTTCATACCAAGGCCGACGGCGATCCCAAGGAGCCCGGCATCGATCCCGACGCCCAGATCGATCGCTCCCACGGCTACAGCGTGCTGCATCTGCTGGGTGGCGACGTCAAACTTCAAGTTACACCCGTGCGCCCCGGCGCCTTTGCGCTGGTTCCGGACGGCTCCCACCTCTTCGTGCTGCTACGCGACGACCTCACCGCCCTGCGTTCGGTGCACATGGTCGAAACCAGGAGTTTCCTGGTCGAAAACATCGCCCTGGGCAGCCCGCCGGTGTCGGTCGGCTCGGTGCCGGCCCGCAAGCGCGTCTTCGTGGGCCAGGAGCACGGCGACGGCCGCATCACCTTCATCGACTGGGAGAGCGGCGAGCGCGAGACGGTGACCGGCTTCGAGCTCAACAGCCGCATCCGCGATTGAAATTCGTGTGCGGACTCGACGCCCTTGTCAGCGCCCGTCACGACCGGCGCGGCAGCGGTAGGGCACGGCGCTGAGCAGGGTCGGCGCGCCGCCCTGCTGGGCGCGCTCGGCGATCAGGATCAGGGCATGGTCACCCACGCAGGCGACGTCGGCGCCGGTGAAGGCGTGGGCGTCTTCGTAAAATTGCTGCTCGCCGCGGCCGGGCCGCAGCGCCTGGTCGTACCAGTTGATGCCGACGAAGTAGTCGCGGCCGTAGGAGCGCGGCGTGGCGGCCACCAGCCCGCCCATGCAGGGGCACAACGAGGGGCGCTGCTTGCCGTCGGCGCGTCCGATGCGCACGGCCTCGCCCGGTTTATCGGCGATGCTCCCGCTGCCCTCGGCGATGGGCGCCACGTAGAGCCCGGCCTTGCGCCCGGCCCGCCGCCGGTCGCGCACGGCCGACCACAGCCGCCCGCCGAGGGAGAAGAGCTGGGGCATGGCCGCCACGTGGTCGACCTGCAGCAGCGTGCGCGGCTCGGCGCCGGGGCGGGCGATCTGCACGCGGTTTTCGAGCCCCTCGCCCTGCACCCAATGCTCGACCCAGGTCAGCAGGCTACGGCCCGCGTGCACGGTGATGGACGGCTCGGTCGCCATGCGGCCCGGCGTCGACACGGCCTGGGCCGGCCCCTCTCCCAGCCGGGCCCACCACACGCGATGGCCCGCCGGTGAAGCGTCCTGCCAGCTGATTTCGAGCCCCCCGTCGACGACCACCGCATCCACGCCGAAGCTCAGGTCGCCAGCGGGCGAAAGCAGCCACTGGCGCGCCGGGCGCAGGTCCCGGGCCAGCGTGCGCACCACCACCACTCCCGCGTCGTCGTGCTTGGGCACGGCATTCGGTCCCGGTCGCGGCGAAAGGCAGACCACCACCGGCCCGTCGGCGGCGATGGCGGTGGCCACACCGCCGCGGCAGCGCGGCCCAAGCCGACGCGCCGCCGCCTGCGGTTTGCCGTCGGCGCCCAGGCGACGCGCGTAGAGGCCCCGGGGCTCGGACCACACCGAGAGCGCCCCTTCGGAGAGCGCCACCACGGCCAGGTCGTCGAAGCCTTCCGGACTCTCGGCCACCGGCCTTTCGGTGCCCAGCTCGCAAAAACGCTCGACGCGCGCCGCCGGCGTGCACGCCCCGGCGAGTCCGAGACCCGTCAGCAGCCAAAAAAGCAGGGCGCGGGCGCAAACCATCATCGAGGCGATGGGAGTACGCCCCGCGAGCGCAGGATGCTCTCGATCTGGGCTCGTCGCAGGGCGAGCTCGTCCGGATCCTTGGCGGGCTGGAAACGCCCGTCCCCACCGTCGCGCTCCACCTCGATGCAGCCACAGCCCATGCTCGCCGACAGCTCGCCCACCAGGTGCTCGAACTGGATCGCCGCACGCCCTGCCACCTGCTTGCGCACCAGAAACCAGGTCAGCTCGCGCTCGCGCTCGAGGGCCGCCGCGTCGATCACGAAGCTGTTGGTGTTGAAGTAGGGGATCGAGTCCAGGTCGAAGCCCTCGGGAAAGCGAAAGTCTTCCACGATCTGCAGCACGCCATCGATGCGCGCTGGGGCCCCGCCGGGTTCGCCCGGGCGCCGCGCGACGACTTCCACCGTCAGCTCGCGACCATGGGCTTCGGCCTTGTCCAGGTGGGCGCCGACCAGGGCCGGATCCAGGGTGGCGGCCAGGTTGTCCACGTTCGACATGCACAGCAGCCTTCCCCCGGCCTCGCGAAAGCGAGTCAGCGCACCGCTCCTCTGCAGCGCGTAGCCCAGGTCGCCGTGGCCGGGCGCGTAGGGCGAAGGCGCGCCGCTGTCGGGGTCGATGAAGAGTTCTCCCTCGGGGGTGAGCCGCAGCGAGATGAACTGGGCGAACACCTCCACCGAGAGCCCCTCGATGGCGCCGCGGTCCTCCAAGTCCGCAACCCGCTGGCGCAGCGCCGCGTCGGTGGCGAAGCTGCTCATCAGGTAGACCGGCAAGACTCGGCCGCTGCCCTCGGCCAGCGCCCGCAGCTGGGCGAGCTTGAGCGCGAGGAAGCTCTGACCGGGCAGCGCCTCGACGCCCGCTTTGACCACGCCGCCGAAGCGCGTGGCCATGCCACCGGCGAGCACCACGGCGCCCACTTCACCCGCGGTGATGGCCTCCAGGCCGCGCTGCTCCAGGCGCTGCCGCTCGGCGCTGCCCAGGGCGGGCAGCTTTTCGATGTCGCCGGGCCCCGGCAGTGACAGCTCGCCGCGCACGCGGTTGGCCTCGGCGCTCATCTCGCCCGCGCCCATCCGCGCCCGCAGCCGCTCGAAGCGCGCGCGGTCGAAGCCGAAGCGCTGGAGCAGGTCCGCGGTCGCCGCGTCGCTGGCCAGGGGCGCCCGCTCGGATGGCTCGTGGTCTTGCATGGCGCTGGAAGGGAGCCGCAAAAGCGCCGGTCGGTCAATGACGCACTGACAGCCGTCCGCCCCGATAGGCGTAGCGGGTGGCGCGATGCTGCCAGGGCAAGAGCAGCGGCTGCACGCCGTCGAGGGACTCGGCCACGAAGGGATAGCTCCCCTGGCTCCAGCCCTCGGCGCGGCCAGGCTTGATGCGCAGGGCCCAGTGGCGCCCGTCGGGTACCAGCGCCACCACGTTGCCGATGCTGTCGCCACCGCGGGCGCGCCGCACCTCCACGCGCAAAAGCTCCTGCACACCGCCGTCCGCCGCGTCTTTGCCCATCGTGTAGACGAGCAGGATCTCGCGCTGCACGTCGTCGATGAGCTGCTTGTAGCGAACGAAGATCTCGCGCCGACCGTCGCCGGTCACGTCACCGGTGAAGACGCGTTGGATGTGGTCCGCCGCGGCCACGGGCAACTGGTAGTAGAAGTAGCCACTGCCCCCGCGGTAGCCCTTGCCCACCACCAGCAGGTGGTCGCCGAAGAGCATCAGCGACTCCAGGCGGCGGTCCTCGGCCAGATTCACGTGGCGCACGAAGCGGGGCTCGAGCCCTTTGGGGATGCCGCGGGCCTTGCGGAAGGCGGCGACCAGGTCGTCGACGCCCACCGGCTTGGCGTGGCTCGCGGTGCGAAGCACCGACGACTCGCGGCTGCCGCTGGAAGTCGAAGCCGTGGCGTGAGTCGGCGGCTTGTAGTCGGGGTTTTCCTCTTCCTTTTCGAGCGCGAAGCGGGTGCCATCCCAGCGGTAGACGCGCCCCATGACCTTGCCCCAGGGCAAGATCATGGGCTCGAGCCCCTGGGCCGGCCGCTCGTTGAGGGCCCCGGGCTCGAGGCCGCTGCTGCTGCCGGCGCGCACCTCGATGCGCGCCCCGCCCTTGGCCCTGCGGCCCGCGGACAGCGAGAGCTTGGCCTCCACGTGACCGCCCTTGACCTCCTTGCGCAGCTCGACACCGAAGAGGCGCTTGGCCTGGGGCGAGCCCACATCACTAACAGTGAAAATTTCACGGCGCCCGAGTTCGTTCTGCTGGCGCATGCGCAAGAGCAGCTCGGCCTTGCCGTCGCCCGTCAGGTCGCGCAGCGAAGCCTCGCGCACGTCGGCGGCGGCAGCCACCGGCAAGTCCATGTAGTGGTAGCCACCGCCGCCCTGGATGTCCGGGCCGACCACCACCGCGAAGCTGCCGGCGAGCACGACGCGCTCGAGGCGTTTGTCGCCGGTGACATCGGCAACCAGATCGGAGCGCACGTTGGGCGCGCCCAACCCCTTGCTGCGCAAAAACTCCGCCAGCACCCAGTTGGGGCCACCGTCCACTTCCAGCGGCGGCAGGCGGGTGCCCGACGCGCTGGCCGACACCCGAGGCGAGGCGCCGGCGCGCCCGTCCACGTCATGCAGCCGCACCGCCCCACGCCCGATCAGGAACTCGCGACCGCCGGCCACCGCCTTCCACGGAATGCGGGCCTCGAGCACGTAACCCTCGCCCTTTTCGAGCGGCCCCTCGACGATCTCGATGCTGCGCGCGGGCTTGGGTTTCCCGCCGCCGGAAGCCACCGCGGCCACCGCGCGCGACTTGCCGATGCTGCCCGCAAAGAGCCACACCTCGGTCCTGAGCGGCTTGCCCTTGGCGCGCGGCATCTCCAGCGCGATCACCACCGCGTCCTCGCGCTTGCTGGGGCGGGCGCCGCGAATGAAGCTGTCGTCGCGCACGCTGGCGCCGAAGTAGAGCGCCTCGGTGTCGAAACCGAGGGCGAAGCGCAGGCTGCCGTCGGAGGAGTCGCCCAGACGTACGAAGGGGGCGCCGCCCCACTCGCCGATGGCACCATCGACACGGATCTGGCCCTTGCCCACCGGCGACAGATGCAGCGCCTGGTCGGCGCGAGCGGTGCCGGCTGAAAGCGACGCAACAAGCAGCGCCGCGCAGCAGGCGGCGGGAAGCTTCCCCGGGGGCCGAAACCGGGGCGGACGGAGCGAACGAACGGCGATATCGACTCGGGCGACCATGGGGCAAAAGGGTAACCGAAGGCCGCGGTCGCCGAGTGCCCGATGTGCAGGTCTTCACGCGCTCAATCGGTGCGCAGCAGCAGGGCCAGGCCTGCGCGCAGGCGCAGACGCCCCAGGTCCGCGAGCTGGTCACCACGGACGGCAAAGTGCTGGCGCCGCAGCCGCAGCTCGGGCCCCAGCGACAAGCGCAACCACAGGCCGCCGTCGAGCTTGCGTTCCAGCGCCCCGAGCGCCGCAATCGACGGCACCGCCTCGGTGGCCTGGGCGCGCGCTTCCACCGCCCCAGCCGCAGTCCGCAAGCGCCCCTCGGCCAGCGCCAGGCTGGGGGCGACCACCATACCGCCGCCGAACGCCCAGGGACCCCTGCGGCCGGCCAGCAGCAGCGTCAGTGAGGGTGAGAGTTCCGAAAATTCGAGCTGACGGCCTGAGGTATCAAAAATGATTGATGGTGCGTAGGCGATACCTAGCTCGACGGACAGGCGCAGCGCGGGACTGATGGCGAGCGTCGGCCCCGCACCGAGCGCGATGGCGAATTGGCCCGCGCCGCGCGAGGGCAGCGTGGCCCACTCGGCGCCCACGCGCCACAGGGCGCCAAAACCGCCGGCCGTGGGCGCTGGAGCCTCGGCCTCCGCTGGCGGCGGCGGGGGTTGCAGCAGCAGCCCCGCGTCCGGCGCGGCCTCGGCGGCGCGCAGCACCGCGTCGTAGCCCTCGCGCACCTTCAGGGCCAGGCTGCGCTCCAGGGCGGGGCCGCCGCCGCCGGGCACGCGCACCACCTCGAGCATGGCCCTGCCCTGCTTGCGGCCCACCATGTAGAGCACCGCCTCGGAGTCGGCCTCCGCGTCCTGCGCCGCATCGACGCTGTCCTCCGGAGCCGCCTCGGCACTTTCGCCCCCCGCCTCCGGGGCGACCGCCGGTGCGGGTGCGGGCGCCTCCACCCAGACCACGAGCAGCACCTGCTCGCGTTCGGCCAGCGCCCCGGCCGCCTGCACCCGCGCGCTCAGCCCCAGGCCCTCCGGCGCCTGCCGCACCGAAAGCTCAGCGGCTCCGGCCAGCTGAATGCGCAGGGCGTGAACCAGTCCCGGCCGCGGCTGTTCGGGCGACTGCCACAGCACCACCCCAGAGTCCGGCGCCTGGGCCGCCACCGGAGTCGTCAGCAAAAGCCCGCACCAGGCGAGCAATTCGACGGCACTGCGGGCACAGGGGCGCTTTTTTTTCAACCTGGGCATGGGCGAGAGTCACAATTGCAAGTGTGACGGGCAAGGTCGTCAACCTGCGACCGTCAACCCACCCGGACGATGCGGACTTGGTGGAGGGTTGCCGGCAAGGCGACACGGACGCGCTGCGTACCGTGTTCGCCGCCCATGCGCCCTACCTCGAGCGCCTGCTGATCCGGGTCTGTGGCCCTGGTGCCGATGTGGAAGATGCGCTCCAAAATACCTTCATCGCCGCGATCCACGCGTTTCCGCGTTTTCGCGGCGAGGCGGCGGTGAGGACCTGGCTCTCGCGCATCGCCATCCGCTGCGCCTACGAACCGCGCCGGCGCGCCGAACACCGACTGCGCGGATCGCTACCGGAACTGGAAGCGGTGGGTGACGACGGGCGCCAGGCCATCGAGCGCGAAGACGCCCTCGATGCGCGCAACCAGCTCGCGCGCGTTTACGACCACCTCGATAAGATCGGCTCAAAAAAACGCGTGGCCTTCGTGCTGCACGTCTTCGAGGGCCACTCGCTCGAAGAGGTCGCCGCCCTGATGGGTGCCAGCCGCTCGGCCACCAAGTCCCGCGTCTTCTGGGCCCGTCGCGAGCTGCTCAAGCGCGCTGCCCGCGATCCGGGACTGAAGGCGTTGATCACCGAAAGCGCGGGAGCCGAGCCATGAGCGGCCTGCGCTGCCTGCGGGCCCAACAGCTGATCGCCCAGCGCACAGCCGGCCTGGACCTGCCCGAGCGGGTGGAGCTGGAGGAGCACCTCTCCGAATGCAGCCGCTGCACCCAGCAGGCGCGGCTACTCGGCGGCATGCGCGCCCTGGTGGAGCGGGAGCTCGAGACCGAACTCGAAGCCGGCGCCCGCCAGCGCGCCATCGACGGCGCCCTGCGCACAGCGCGCTGGCAGCACTCCAGCCTGCCACCGGCACTGCGGCGGCTGAAAGTGCCACAGCTGGCGGTGGCCGGCGCCATCGTGGCCGCTGCGGCTGCCCTGCTGATCTCCCTGGGTCGGACTGGCGAGCAAGGAAAAGCGCCGGCCCAGATGGCGCAGGTGCCCAAAGCCACCGCCGCCGTCTCGCCCGCAGCTCCAACGCAGGCACCGCAGCTCGCCACCGTCGAAGCGCTACAGCTGCGCATCGTGACCGGACGCTTCGAACACGAAGGGCGTCCGCTCGGGGCCGGCGCACATTTTCCCGACAACAGCGTCCTGACCGCCCTGGACGACGGCACCCTGGCCCTGTCCGACTCGCGCGTGGAAGCCAGCGCCCGGAGCGTCTTGCGCATCGACGCCGCCGAGCGCGTGCTGGAGCTTGCGGCCGGCGCCATCGTGGCCGATGTCAGCCCGGGCCCGTCGCCGGCCCTGCGCGTCCAAACGCGGCACTTCCGGGTGGTCGTCATGGGCACGCGCTTCCGGGTCACGCCGGACTCGGTCGAGGTCTACGAAGGCACGGTGCGGGTCGAGGCCCTCGACGGCGAAGTGCTGGCTGCCGCCCTGCGCGCGGGACACCGCTACAGCGTGGAGGCCGAGCCGACCGATGAAAGCGCACAGACCGCCCACGGGCGTCTCGATGCCCGCGTCGAGTTGCAGCGCGCCCGCGAGCACCTGGCCGCAGGGCGCGTCGCCCAGGCCCGGCGCGGCATCGATCGCGTCCTCGCCGCGCGACCCAGCAGCGGCCTGCAGGCCGAAGCCCTCTCGCTGCGCGCCGAAGCGGCATTGCTCGAGGGCGCGAGCGGGCGCGCCATCCGGGACTACCTGCGGGTGGCGCGACGTTTCGCGCGCCTGCCGGCGGGCGAAAACGCGCTCTTCGCGGCAGCTCGCTTGGAACTCGACCGGGGCCACACCGCAACCGGTGAAGGGCTCTTGCGGCGCTACTTGAAGCGCTACCCCGATGGCCGCTTCGTACGCGAGGCCCACGCGCGGCTCGGGACCGGCCCCGCTGCACCGTGACGGGCCCGGGCGCGCTGCCTCGTGATCGCGGGTGGAGCGTGCCACACTGAGGGGCGTGCCCGCTCGCCTGCTCCCGACGCTGCTCGCCTGGGCAATCGTGGTGCCCGTTGGCGGCTGCGGTGAAGTGACCACCGATCTGCTGCCGCCGATCGCGCGGCTCGACGCTGCGACCGACGCCACCGCCAGCGCCCCCATCACACCGCGGCCACCGGTGCTCTGCGGCGATCGCCCCTGCGCCTGCGACGACGGCGTCGACAACGACGACGACGGCCTCATCGACGGCTTCGACAGCGAGTGCACCGGCCCCTACGACGACGACGAAGCCAGCTTCGCCACCGGGCAGCTCTCGAGCGACACGGCAGCCTGCCAGGACTGTTTCTGGGACGGCAACAACCAGAGCGACGACGACGGCTGCCAGGTGCACCTCGACTGCCTCTCGGGCAATAACCCCGCGGAGGGCAGCGTGGGCGACTGCGGAGGCTGCGGCGTCAGCCAGGACTGCATCAACCTATGCCTGTCGCGCACGCCCAACGGCTGCGACTGCTTCGGCTGCTGCGCCGTCACCACCGGCGATGGCGCCCAGGTACAGGTGCGGCTCACCGAGCAGTGTTCGGTCAAGGACCTGCGCAACCCCGAACTGTGCCCGCCCTGCGTGCAGCATCCGACCTGCCGCAACGACTGCGGCACCTGCGAGCTATGCCCGGGTCGCAAGCGCAAGGACCTGCCGGCGATCTGCCGCGGCAAACCCAGCGACCCCGAGCCCCAAAACCGCTGCGACGAAGGCCAGCCGACCTGCTCCGAGAGTCAACCCTGCGGCAGCGAGTTCTACTGCCAGCTCGGCTGTTGCCTCTTCGTGCCGCAGTGACCGCGCAGGCCTACGGCTACCTGCCCTTGCCGGCCTTGCTCTCGAGCTTGCGCAGCAGCTCGTCGAAGCTGCGGTTGACCAGGAAACGGCTGAACGACTTGCGGTAGTGGTTGACCAGGCTCACGCCCTCGATGCTGAAGTCGTGGATGCGGTAGCTGTCGCCGCTTTTGTGCAGGAAGTAGTGGATCGGCACGCGCTCGCGGCTGTGGGTGACCACCGTGGTCTCGACGCGGTAGACCTCGCCCTCCTGGTGGGCGTCGTGGACCAGCACGCGCTCATTGCCGCGAAAGCGATTGAGTTCTTCCATGTAGCGGTCCGCTAACAATTGCTCGAAGAGTTCGACGAAGCGCGCGCGCTGGGCGTCGTCGATGCTGCGCCAGTGGACGCCGAGGCTGCGCCGGGCCATCTCGCGCCAGTCGAAGAGCGACGCAACGGCCGCGCGCACGCGCTCGAAGCGCTCGTGGCGCTTGTCGGGAGCCTGAAGTGACGGATCGCGCAGTACCGTCAGCGCCCGGTCGACGGCCTCCTCAACCAGCGTGCGCGGCTGCTTGGCCTGGGCGGCGAGGGTGGCGGGTACGAGCAGGAGCGCGACCGCGATGAGCAAGGCACCGCCCCTGTGCAATGGTCTATGGCGCCGTGGTGACATCTTGGCTTCCTTCGGAGTCGGGGGCCGGGGAGGATGCGGGGCCGGGGTAAAGCCCACCGGCGCCCGCGTCGAGCGTGCCGGTGGCGGCGGCGAGTTCCGCCATCGCGATGTTGTAGCGGTACTGGGCATCCAAATGTGAGACGCGCATGCCGGCGTAGGCTTCAAGGGCATCGACCAGGGCGGCCGAGTGGGCCAGGCCCATGGTGTAGTCCGCCAGCACCATCACCACCCAGCGCTTGGCCACCTCCACCGCTTTGGCGGCCTCGGCGATGTCATCGCGGGCGCGGGCGGCCTGCTGATAGGCGCGTTGCACCTCGGCCGGAATGCCGGCCAGGGCCCAGTCGTGGGTGCGCGCCAGTTCGCTGGCCTCGGCGCGGCGCTCCGAAGCACGTGCCTCGGCCCGGCCCGCCTGCCAGCGCCAGCGCAGGCCCACGAGCACGCCGGGGACAAAGTGCTGCTGGGGATCGACGATGTAGCGGCTGCGCACCAGGTCGCGCCCCGGCGTGTAGGCAGCCGACACGAAGCCGAGTGCGAAAAGATCGGGCAAGCCGTCGGCCTGATGGGCCTGGGCCAGGGCGTCGAGGGCGCTGGCGGCCTCCGACAGCGCGCGCAGCTCGGGACGATGAACGGCGGCCTGGCGCAAGTGCTCGGCCAGATCGCCGGGAGCACCGCCGACGGGTGCCAGTTCCTCGTCGGCCAGCTCCAGGGCCGCGTCGTTGTCGGCCAGCCCCAGAAAGGCGCGCAGGCCGGCGCTCGCGCTTTCGCGGGCCGCACGACTCTGGCTCAGACCCAGGCGCGCTGCGCTCTTGGCGCTCTGCAGCTGCAGAAGCTCCGCCTCGCTCGAATCCGGCTCGCCGCGCGCGAGGCGCTCCTGGGTGGCGACGATGGTCTCGTCGAGCTGGCGCTCCATATCCTCGAAGAAGAGCGCCGCGTCGCGGGCGAACAGCAACCCCTCGTACATGCGCGCGGCCTCGAGTGCCACCTCGACCCGCGCCATACGCGTCTGGGCCTGGCGCGCGCGCAGGTCGTGGGTCGTGGCCCGGTCGCGGCGATCGAGCTTGCCGAAAGTGTAGAGCGGCTGCACCACCTCCAGCTGGCTGCCCACCACCACCGAGATGTCGTCCAGGGCCACGCGATAGGCGCTCTCCTGGGAGCGCGCGGCGGTGCCGTCCACCAGACTCGCCTTGAGACCAGGACCCGCGCCCAGGCTCAGCGACAACTCGGGATAGCGGGCGGCATCGACCTGACGTGCGCGGGCCTGGGCGCCGGCTTCGCGCGCGCGGGCGGCGGCCACCTTGGGATTGTCGCGCATGGCGCGCTCGAGGACTTGCTTCCGCCCCAGGGGTTCGGCGTGGCTGGGAGAGGCAAAAGTCCACAGCAGCGGGATCAGCAAGGTCGCGATGCGGGGTGTGGATGTCATGATCTACTCCAGCAGATCGGGAAAGGGACTGGGCGCGCCGGCATCGCTCCGTCCTGCGGGCGCCGTTGCGCCGACCGTGCTCGGACTCGGCTCCTCGCGCTCGAAGGCGTACTTCTCCACAAGCTCGAAAAGATCCAGCGGTGGCTCGGTCTGGGAGATGCGGTCACCTTCCTTCAGATTGGCATCAGCGGCTCCCGGTGAGAGCGAGACATAGGCCTCGCCCAACAAGCCTTCGGTCTTCACCGACGCGATGGTGTCGGCGGGAAGCAAAAGACTGCGATCGATGCGCATCGAAACCTTCGCCGCGTAGCGATCGATGGCGATCGACTCCACATCGCCCACGGCCACCCCGGCCAGCTTCACCACCGCGCCCGCCGACAAATCACCCACGGAAGCGAAACGGGCGCTGATGCGGTAACGGTTGGTAGGCCAAAGGGTAGCGCCACCGATGGAAACCGAGAGATAACCAAGAGCCAAGACTCCCAGCATCACAAAAAAGCCTACTGCCACCTCTGTTCGCGAATAGCTCTCCATCATGCGTTCTCAGAACATCAAAGCCGTCATGATGTAATCGCCGACCAGGATCAAGACGGCCACCTCGACCACGGCGGCCATCGTCGCCAACCCCACCCCCTCGGCGCCGCCGCGGGCGTGAAAGCCGCGGAACGTCGCGATCCAGGCCATGATCGTCGCGAAGACCAGGGCCTTGATCATGCCCGACTGAACATCGGAAAAGTCCACCGAGCTGCGCACATTGGCGATGAAAGTACTGCCCTCCAGCCCCAGAACCCCAACACCGAAAACATAGCCGGCGGCGATACCGGCCAGGATGAAAGCCGTGGTCAGCAGGGGCCCGGCGACCAGCGCCGCCACGAGGCGCGGAGCCACCAGGTACTGCATCGGATCGACGGCCATGGCGCGCATGGCATCGATCTGCTCACTCATGCGCATATTGCCCAGGGTGGCGGCCATGGCGGAGCCGGCTCGCGCCGTCAGCATCAGGGCGGCGAGCACCGGACCGAGTTCGCGAATCAAGCTCAGGGCCACCAGCGAGCCCACCAACTCCTCACTGCCGAAGCGCACCAACACATCGTAGCCCTGCAGCGTCAGGACCATACCGGTGAAGACCGAAGTCAGGGCCATCAACCACAGGGAGCGATTACCGATCTGGTAGAGTTGCTCGACCATCAGCCGCAGGCGCAGCGGGGGACGCGTCAGGGCCACGCACGCATCGCGCAGGAACAGCGCGCGCCGACCACACGCGCCGAGCGCATCGAGCACCTGGCGCCCCAACCGCCCCCAAAACTGCCTCGGCAGCAGGAAGAGGGCTTGGGCGGGAGACTCCATGGCCGTTAGGTACGCGCGGGCTTGCGGCGGCGCAAACCACCGCCCCAGCGCGCCGCCCCAGCGCGCCGCCCGCCCCAGCGTGCCCGCCCCAGCGTGCCAGGGACATTTTCTCGCGGCGCGGCCCCCCGCACCCCGCCCTCGGCGCGCCCCAGCGTGCCAGGGACATTTTCTCGCGGCGCGGCCCCCCGCACCCCGCCCTCGGCGTGCCTACCGTGCCGCCCCAGCGTGCCAGGGACATTTTTTTGGGGGTGCGGTGACGATTTTCCGAAACCGGCGCCGGCGCTGACCGATGACAGGGACATGAGCGCCACGAACCAGCCCCCCGCCGACACCTCCCCGAGCCTCAAGCCCAAGCGCCGCTCACGCCCGCTGCGCGTCGAGCGTGACGACGTCCCGATCTTCGTTACCAATCGCACTGTCGAGGAGCGCTTTTGGCTCCACCCGCTGCTTTCCTGCGCCGCCCAGCCCGTCAACGGCAAGGCCCGCCGCGTGCTCAAGGCCCTGGACCGACAGAACCTCAAGCGCTTCAACCGCTTGGCCGAACGCGCCAACGCGCGCTCCGGACCGAACTCCCCCAAGTTCACCGGCGCCCAGCTGCAACGCATCGCCAAAGGACTGGTCGGTTCGGCGCTGGCCCGCGCCCAGCACGAACACGGCGTCAAGATCTACGCCTTCATCTGCATGAGCAACCACATCCACATGGTCGTTTCGACCCCTGGCAAGAACCTCGCGTTCTTCATGCGCGACTTCAAGTCCGTGACCGCCCGGGTCATCAATGCCATCACCGGCCGTCGAGGCCCCTTGTGGGGCCGGCGCTACGACGCCGAACCCATCCTCGACGACGCCGCCGCCGCGGGTCGCGTGGGCTACACCGCGGGCAACCCCAAGAAGGCCAAGCTGCTGCAGGATCCCGAAGAATGGCCAGGGCTCAACCTCTGCTTCGGCTTGCAGGAGAGCCACGAACTCGAGTTCGAATACTTGGACTACGAAGCCTGGCGCGAAGACGGCGCCCCCAAGGACCGCATCGACGACTTTTTCACCAGCGCCACACTGGTGCTGTCACCGCTGCCCGCCTGCGAAGGCATGGCTCCGGAAGACTACGCGCGCGACGTACGCGCATGGATCGACGCCGTCGTACGCGAAGAAGGCCCGGCCAGCGGCAAGATGCCCAAGGGCGCGCCGCGACCGTCGTCCAGCCATGGCGGGTTCGCGGGCGTCGATGCTGTACTCAACGCCACCTTCGAGCATCGGCCGAAGGATCCCGCATTCAGGCAACGGCCCTACTGCTTCGGGAGCCGCGAAAACCGAAAGAAGCACTTCGAAGACATGAACAACCTGTACGGCGTCTACGACGGCCGCTCCGAGCGTTTTCGCGCCGGCGATTGGACCGTACAGTTCCCCGAGGGCACCTACCCGCCACCGATTGTGCAAGCCGCGGCGTCGCCGACGCTGATGCCGACGAGCGGTGCAGCCAACGCCTGACCGCAGGACAGTCCGCCCCGCAGAGTCACGGCCGCATGCTGCCTCCCGCCACCCACCTGCGCGGCGGCCCGGCCGAGCCGAACCAAACTCTGCGCCTCTTGGCACTCAGCACGACCCAGCTTTGGCATTCGGGGGGCCGTGTCATAGAACATCCCTGGCACGGTTCATTCCCGGACCGTTCATCCCTGACGCATTCGGGCGACCGGGGGACTGGTCGCTCGGAGTTCCCGGCCGCAGACGTCCCCGCAGACGTCCCTGGCACGATCGGCGGCACGATCGGCGCAGGCACAACCGCCGCCGACGCGCCGCAGACGCGCCTGGCACCGTCAGCAACTGCAAACGTCCCCTGCAGACGTCCCTGGCATGATCGGGGGCGGCATGGTCGGCGACCGGCCGATTCGCTGGCGGCTATTCGGGCGCCGCCGGGCCAACCGCAAACGTCCCTGGCATGATCGGGGGCGGCAGCAAACGTCCCTGGCATGATCGGGGCGGGCATGATCGGGGGCGGCAGCAAACGTCCCCAGCAAACGTCCCTGGCATGATCGGGGCGGCATGGCATGATCGGGGCGGCATGATCGGGGGCGGCATGGTCGGCGACCGGCCGATTCGCTGGCGGCTATTCGGGAGCCGCCGGGCCGCCAGCGTCGAAGGGGGCCGCAGCGTCGGCAGCGAGGTCAAGGTGCACCGCGGGTAGCGCCTTGAACTCCCCAGGGGCCACGTGCAGCTGTGTGCGCCAGGGCTGGTAGCCGGCAGCCTGGAGGGAGAGTTCGTGCTGGCCCGGCTCGAGGTCGTCGACCGTGATCGGCGTGATACCGCGCAGCTCACCATCCACCACAAGCCCCGCCGCTGGCTCGCTGCGCAGGGAGAAGCCCGTGCGCAGTGCCGCGACCGGCAGCTTGGCAGCGGCCTTGGACAGTCGGCGCAAGACCTTTGATGTCAGGCTTCCGAGGTACAGGTGGGCGCCGGTTTCACTGACGCTGGTGTAGAGGTCGTTGGCGTCGGGGCGCTGCAGGTCGTAGAGCACCGCGCCCGCCCCATCGAGCCCCAGCACGTGTCCATATGCCTGGGCCTCGGGACGCACGAAGGCGGGTAGGCGCTGGATAACTTTGCGCGCGAAGGGGCTTCCCGAAAGCGCGTCGAGCATGGCGTTGCGCGGCGAGACCAGGGCCAACCAGTAGCGCGCATCGAGGCCGCGACTGATGTTGTCAGGGAAGCCCGGTAGCTCGTCGATGAAGACCTCGTGCTGCCCGGCCCGCCGCCCCTTGAGCCAGTAGCGCAATACCCGGTAGTTGCCGGTCTCGCAGACCAATACCGCCCCACCGCTGTGGCTCACGGCAACGCCATTGGCAAAGTTCAAACCATCGAGCAGTACGCGCGTGCGCCGGGTCGCAGGGTCGTATTCGATCAAGCGCCCATGCCCCCCGTGCTCGTTGATGTCCAGCAGGCTCGCTTCGTAGGTGCCACCAAAGGCAGCCGCACCAAATTTAGTAGACGCATCAGAAAGATAAATGCGGCCATCAGGACCGATGTCCAGATCGTCGGCATAGCGAATCGGAACCCCCTCCGCCTCGTCGGCCAATACGCTCACCGAGCCGTCCACCGCGACCGATAGCAATCCGCGCAATGCGTCGGCCACGATGACGTTGCCATGGCGGTCGATCTCGATGCCCAATGGCCGACCACCGGTGTCCGCCACCGTCTCGATGCCCTCGCCGCCAGCACCAAGCCGCACGATACGGCCGTCATGGGTGGCCGCGTAGATGCGCCCCTGGCCGTCGATGGCGAGGTCCTCGGGCCCGTGGGCATCGCCGATGGAAAGCTCTTCCAGCGGTCCGAGGCGGCTGTTGCGCGCATGGGGCCCGCTGTAGCCCGGATTCGCTGGTGGCTGCCAGGCAACAGGTTCCACCGGCACCGGCCAGCTGAAGAAGTACAGCAGAGCTGGCAACAACAGTGCGAGTGCGACGTAGTGGGTCCGGCGCATGGCCGCACGCTAGCCCACAAGACGCGATTCGTGAACGGCCATCGCCGTTCGCAGACCTTCAGCATTCAATAAATCGGATTCGCCACCAGCAGCCCGCCCTCCCCTCGCTGCACTTCCAGGCGCGTCATGCAGGCCATGCAGTAGATGCGATCGCCGGGCCTGAGTTCGTGCTTGGAGCGGATGACGACCTTGCAGACAGGACACAGCGCCTCATTGGGAGCAAGGCAGTCGCCGGTTCCGCGCCAGACGCGATAGAACTTGCGGTAGCGCCGCGGCACCTCGTTGAAGCCCGTATCGTCGCTCAGGTCGTAGCGACGCCGCGAGCCCATCTCGCGCTGTCTCTCCTCGAGCGGGTCGTTCATGCCTGCAATCCGAGCCGCTCGACCGCAGCCAGATAGTTTCTGCCGATGTCCGGCCGCTCGTCGCGCGAAAGCCCCAGCGCCTCCAACGTATCCTGCACCGTCTGCAGCACCAGATGGTCGAGTTCGCGCTTGAGGCGCGACAGCCGCTGCCGCAGAACCGCATCACGCTTCAGGCGGCGCCCCAGTTCGTTCTCACCAAAGCCGATGTGGCGCCGCTCGTCCTTGAGCACGCGCGACAAGACGTCGACCGTGACGGGGTCGGCCACCGCCGCATGAGCCTCGAAGACGCTGAGCTCCATGGCTTCGAGGATCACGTTCTGGGCCAATATCGCCGCGTCCCAGTCGGCCCCGTCGACCAGCTCGAGCAGTCGCCGCTTGAACTCGCGTACCGCCGCGCTGGCCCGGGCTTCGATGGCTGCCTCCGGGTCGGCGACACCCAGCTCTTGCAAGCGCTGAATGAAAACCTCGGTGTGCCGCGCCTCGTCGACCACCTGGGTCGCCAGGAAGATTTTCACCGGGCGATTGGGCGCGATTCGGACCAGCCCACTCGAGGCCTCCAGAGCCGCCGTCTCGCCCACGCTGTAGTTGCACAGAACGGTGATCAGGCGTTCACGACGGTTCTCCGGCAGCTCTTCGGGCACGATGTCTGCCCGATGCCCCTGCTCGAGTTCGTCGAGGTAGCCCTGCACCGAATCGAACCAGTGCTGAAATGAATGTACCCGCGAGTAAAACGCGTCCGGGCGCAACGCGTGTAGGTCCTCCCGCACGTCCCTGTTGTCGGGATCTTCCATGCCCACGCCTCAAGGCCGATTCGGCGTCTGGTATTCCACGCCCACGCGCGCCAGGCGCTCTTTGAAGTCCTTGAGGATGGTGTCTGCCAGCAGCTGCTCCATCTCGCGCGGCTCGAGATTCCGGATCTTGACGCCCTGCCAGGTGCCCGCCGTGTCTTCGGGCGTTGCGGCCGACGCCGCCGGAGCCGCCTCCTGCTCCTTCATGCGGTCGACTTCATAGGAGGTCTCGCGACTGCGGAAGCGGTCGGCGAAGGTCGCCAGCATGTAATAGGACATTTCCTTCTGCAGCTGCTCCACTTCGGGGCGCTTTTCCGGTTGCTCCCGGATCAAGGCTCCGATGCGATTTTCACCGAAGCCCACGTGGCGACGCTCGTCGGCGATGGTGCCCGACAGGGTGTGGGCGAACTTCGGGTTAAATGTCTCGTTGGCAGCCTGAATCATCTCGAAAACGCCAAACGCCAGCCCCTCCAGGATGATGTTCTGGCCCACGACGGCCGCCACGAAATCTTTTTTGTCGACTTTCTCCAGCAGCAGCTCGGCGAACTTCACCAGATTTTTGTTGGCGCGGTCGGCGAGCACGCTCTCCAGCTCGTCGCGCTTGACTCCCAGGTCGAAGAGCCGACGCGTGAAGATCTCCACGTGCCGCGCCTCGTCCAGGGTCTGCGTGGCCAAAAAGCACTTGCTGGCAGCATCCGGCGCAGCGTTGATCAGACCCGAGGAAGCCGCCAACGCCGCCCGCTCGCCCACCACCAGCTGCACCGTGGTGTCGATGGCCTGCTGCCGCAGCACCGGGTCTTCCAGCAGGGCCTCCGGTTCGCTCTCACCGGCCGGGTGCCCGTACTCCGTGTCTTCCAGGTACCCCTGGGGACAGGACTCGAGCCAGTACTGAATCGAGTAATTTTTCAGGAAATCCATGCTACCTCCGCAACGCTTCCGGCTCGACCCGGACGACGTACGCCCGCCGTGCCCACCGGCCACCCGGTGTCCCAACTTTCCAGCGGCACAATGGCGGCCGACATGCGAGAATCGCCCCATGTGCCGCCTCTTCGGTTTTCGCAGCATCATCGCGAGCCAGGTCCACAGTTCACTGCTGGCCGCGGAAAACGCCCTCGGCACCCAGAGCAACGCCCATCCGGACGGCTGGGGCGTCGCCTTCTACCTGCAGGGTGCGCCCCACGTGACGCGCAGCCCCCAGACGGCCCTGGGCGACCACCTCTTCCATCGCCTCAGCGGCGTGGTCTCCAGCGAAACCGTGCTGGCCCACGTGCGCAAGGCCACCCAGGGCGACCTGGGCGTGCTCAACTGCCACCCCTTCCAGCACGGCAGGTGGGTTTTCGCACACAACGGCGACATTCCGAACTTCGCCGAGCGGAAGCCGCGCCTGCTGGAGCAGGTCGAGCCGAGCCTCAAGCGCTTCATTCTCGGCGACACCGACAGTGAGGTCTTTTTCCATCTGCTACTCGGCAAGATTGCGGAGCGTTACCCCTTGAACGAGCGCCATCGCACCGACGAGGTTATCGATGCCATGCGCGACACCATCGGGTTGATCCGCGACATTTGCGACGACCCGTCCAGCACCGGAAGCGACGACTCACGGGGCTGTCTGCTGACCGCCATGGTTACCGATGGCGACGTCATGGTCAGCGTACACGGCGGCAAGGAACTCTTTCTCTCCACCTACAAGACCCGCTGCAGCGATCGCGACGCTTGCGGCAGCCTCTCGCCCGAGTGTGAGGCTCCAAGTCAAAGCGGCCGCGTCAACCACTGCATCGTCTCCAGCGAACCCCTGCAGGGCGAAAACGTCTGGAACGAACTGCGCCCCGGCGAAATCATCGGGGTGGACCACGCCATGCGCGTCACCCGCGCCCACCTCGATGGCCGTAACCTGGCGTTGATCCAGTAGCGAACCACGCGAGAGCCGCCATGGAGCGCACACTGGAGCCTGAGCTGATGCTCGACCAGGAGCAGGTCGACGCCTACGCCCGCGCCGACTTCTCAGAACCCAACAGCCGCTTCTGCGACACCCTGCTGACGCGCTTTGATCTGCCGCAAGCCGCCCGCGTGGTCGATCTGGGCTGCGGTCCCGCGGACATCGCGCTGCGCCTTTCACAGGCGCGCCCAGACTTGACCATCGACGCCGTCGACGGTTCCGAAGCCATGATCGCCCGTGCCCGCACCGAGCTTGCAGCGGCCTCTGCCGGGGCCCAGCTGCGGCTGTGGTGCGAGCGATTGCCAGCCCGCTCCCTACCCGACGCCAGCTTCCACGCCGTCCTCAGCAACAGCCTCTTGCACCACCTGGAGCGCCCGGAGCTTCTGTGGCAAGAACTCAAACGCCTGGGACGACCGGACGCCGCCGTCCTGGTCATGGACCTGCGACGCCCCGACAGTGCCGAAGCCGCCCGCGCCCTGGTTCACACCTACGCGGCCGACGAAGCGCCCATCCTGCGGCGCGACTTCGAGGCCTCGCTGCACGCGGCCTTCACGCCCACGGAAGTCGAGGCACAGCTTAAAGCCGCCGGGCTCGCACAGTTACGGGTGGAACAGCCGAGCGACCGCCATCTGTGGGTGGTAGGCCGCCTGTGAGCCACTGGGCCACGGCAGGCGAGCTCGGAGGTCGCGCCCTGGCACAGCTTGGCACAACCGCGGCACGCTCGACCGGTAGTTGAATCGACAAACCCGCAAGAATCCTCCCGGGAGGCGCCTGGCACGCTGCTTGCGATGCCAGACCCCGCGTACTTGATGGACATGGACTGCCAGGGAGGTTTGAGATGAAAAGACGAACGATGGGATGGGGTATCGCCATGGCGCTCTGCGCGGTAGCGGTCGCAGGCTGCGGCGACACCGACTCGGGCGATGGGAGCGGGAACGACGACGGGGCGGCGCCTACGCCGTCCGGCCCCACATTGAACTCGAGTTCGACGACCTCGAACGCAGCGGCGCCGCAAACTGCGATAGCTGCCACAGGCGAATCCTACTACGCTGCAGACGCAAGCTCGGGAACGGCAGGCTCAGGCAGCGCCAGCCGCGCAGCAGCCTTCGAGCCCTCGCCCGACAACAGCACAGAACGCTACGACGCGGTTGGCACCAACCCCTTCGTGCTCACCGAGAGCGACGCCTTCTCGACCTTCGCGGCCGACGTAGACACCGCCAGCTACGATATCTTCCGCCGCGACATCAGCAACGGCTTTCTTCCCGTCCCCGACTCGGTGCGGCTCGAGGAGTACGTCAACTACTTCAACTACGACTACCCCGCGCCGAGCGAAAGCGACGAGCATCCTTTCGCGATCACACTGGCAGCGGCGCCCAGCATCTTCGACCGTCCCACGGCCGTACTGCGGGTGGGCATCCAGGCGGTAAAGCCTCCGCCCTTCGAGAAAAAGCCCACCAACCTGGTCTTCCTGATCGACACCTCCGGCAGCATGCAGAGCGCCGACAAGCTACCCCTGGTCAAGACCCTGCTGACCAGCAGCCTCGACGTGCTCGATGCCGACGACACGGTCTCCATCGTCACCTATGCCGGTTCGACCGGCGTCGCCCTGGCTCCGACTCCCGTGTCCATGCGCGCGACCATCGAAGCCACGATCGACAACTTCGCCGCCGGCGGCAGCACGGCCGGAGCCGCCGGCATCGACCTGGCCTACGCCCAGGCAAGCGATGCATTCATCGAAGGCGGCATCAACCATGTGGTGCTCTGCACCGACGGCGACTTCAATGTGGGCCCGAGCAGCGACGCCGAGCTGGTAGCGCTGATCGAGGAAAAGCGCGACAGCGGCATCACGCTCACCGCCCTCGGTTTCGGCCTCGGCAACCTCAACGACTCGATGATGGAAAAGGTCAGCAACGCCGGCAACGGCATCTACAGCGTGATCACCAGCGAGACCCACGCCCGTCGCTACGCCGAGAGCGACATGCTCGCCACCCTGGTGCACGTCGCCCGCGACATGAAGATCCAGGTGGAGTTCAATCCGGCGGCGGTGATCGCATATCGGCTTCTGGGCTACGAAAACCGCGCCATCGCAGATACCGCCTTCCGCGACGACAGCGTCGACGCCGGCGAAGTCGGCGCCGGACATCGCGTCACCGCGCTCTACGAGCTGGTGCTCGAGGGCCAATCGATTCCGATGCCCGAGGGCGCCCCGGCGGCTGCGTCGGGGGCACTCGATGCCACCGATGCCGCCCTGACCCCCGAGATCGACGCGGCCGACCTGGTGTTGGTCAAGGTGCGCTACCGGAGCGTGGATGACGCGATCGACGCGCCGGCCCTGGAGACCTCCCAGAGCCTCGCCATCACCGACCTCGCCGCGAGCCACACCGATCTCGACGGGGACTTCCAGTGGGCGCTGGCCATCGCCGCCTTCGCCGAGGTGCTCAAGGACAGCCCCTTCGCCGACCTGGCCTTGCTCGACTCGGCCAAGCCCATCTTCGAGACCCAGGCCGGCAGCGATCCCGACCGCCAGGAGTTGCTGACGCTCTTCGAGCAGACCCTGTCATTGCTCTGAAGCGCAGGCTTCCGTGTCCGCCATCGCGCATCTGTGCTTCAATGGCTGCGATGGCGGCGCGCAAGCAGCGGGCGAGCTTGAGGGTCACTGGTGACTGGTGTGGCGTCGCCGCGGCCACCTCCGAGCACGTGCATTTCGAGCTAACGCTCGACCCGCTGACGCTGCACATCGATGTCAAAGCTCCCTACCACGGCGACCCGCCACCCGACGCCGCCCCCGGCCACCTCGACCGCCTCTGGGACTACGAGGTGGTCGAACTCTTCCTGCTCGGCGAACGCGAACGCTACACCGAAATCGAGCTGGGCCCCCACGGACACTACCTGGCCTTGCAGCTCGAAGGCCCGCGCCAGCTGTGCGACGCCACGCTAGAACTCGACTACCGGGCCCACATTGAAGGCGGCAGCTTCCACGGCAGCGCACGCATCGCGCGCGCACTTCTTCCGGAACCCATCATCTCGGCCAACGCCTACGCCATGCACGGCCTGGGAAAGGCCCGGCGCCACCTGGCAGCCCATCCCGTCCCGGGAGCCGCCCCCGACTTTCACCGTCTGGTCCATTTTCGACCACTCGAGTGGCGCTGACCTCCACCTGGTTAGGGCCCGCGCAGCAGGAAGTCATCCATTTGGTGGGTGACGGCGGAGTGCGATGGCAGCGGCGCCCGGAGAAGAATCCGCAGTCGTACCAGGGGTACATCGAGGAATTCTTCGAGGATGCGCGACGCCAGCGTGCCCGCCGGCGCGTGCCGAAGGGGGGAAGTCATTCTTTCGCCAGCCCTTGGTCGCCCAAAGGCCCGCATTCAGGTGTAGGCTGGCCCCATGTGGCACCTGGAAGCTGAGCGGCTGGTCACCGCCGAGGCGCGTTTTCGCGCGTTTTTCGAGGAACTCGACTCGGTCTTCATCGAACGGCAGGACGTGATCCAGCAAATCGCGCTCGCCCTGCTCTGTCGCGAGCACGTGCTGATGACCGGCCCGCCCGGCACCGCCAAGAGCGCGCTGGCTTCGGCCGTAATCGGTCGCATTCCCGACGAGCGCACCGGCGCCCCCAGCGTCTTTTCCCGGCAGGTGACCGAGAGCACCGTCAACACCGACCTGGTGGGGCCCATCGACTTCAAAACGCTGATGGCCAGCGGCCGCACCGAGCACTTCACCGACGAGGGCATGCTCGGCGCCGTGCACGCCTTCCTGGACGAGGTGCTCGACGGTCGCGACATGCTGCTGCGCTCCACCTTGAACCTGCTCGAAGAGCGCGAACTCAAGCACGGCCACAAGGTCACGCACGGCGAGATCGAGACCGCCCTGATGACCACCAATCGCTACATCGCCGACGTGCTCGAACATTCGCACGAGACGCTGCTGGCCTTCATCGACCGCATCGCTTTCGTCAGCTTCGTGCCCCGTGGCTTCGCCGACCCCGAGAGCATGCCCCGGCTGCTGCACGGCATGGTGGGTGGCGCCGGCCTCGGCAAGCTGCGCGCCCTACTCACGGTGCAGGATCTGGACGCCCTGCAGGCGGCGGTCGACCGCGTTCACGTGCCGGCGGCCATGACCGACCGTCTGGCGGTTCTCATGCGCATCTTCGACGCCGAGGTGGCCGCAACCCGAAGGGCCGATCTGCGCTTCACCCCCACCCGCTATCTCTCGGCGCGCACCGCCGTCCGGCTCGGTCGCGTGCTGCGGGCAGCCACAGTCTACGACCGCATTTTCCACCGCCCCGGGCGGGCGCTGCGGGTGCAGTTCGATGACTTCGAGTTATTGCGCACCTCGCTGTTGCTCACCGGCCCCACGCGCGAGCAGCTGCAGCCCTTGATCGAGAGCGAGACCGACCCGACCGAACGCCGGCAGCTGGAGTTGGTGCGACGCGAGCGCGAGATCTTCGACGCCTGTCTTTCGCGCCTGCCCGATGCCGGCGAAGCCGAAGAGCCCGAAACCATCGATGCGAAAGCCCTCGTCGAACGTGCGCAGAGCGAGCTTCGCGGTGAGCAAAGCGCGCTCACCGAACTCGCCGGCGAGCTGTCGCTGGCCATCGAGCACGGCGCCGAGGACAGCGAGGGTCTCGCCCAGCTGCTGCGCGAGGTGCTCGACGAGGTGGCGCAGCGGGCCAGCGTGGCCGGGCTGACCGCCGGCATCGGTCCGGAGCCGGACATCCAAGTGCGCGTCGCGGAACTCTCCGACATCGCCGACCGCATCGAGGCCCAAACCCGCGGTCAACGGCCCATCGCCCGCTGGCTGCGGGGCCAGGCCGTGGCGCTGATCGACCACACCATGGGCAATAGCCCTTCCCGCCTGGGCGATGCCCTCGCAAAGCACCTGGCGTCGGAGGTGTCGGTTCCCCACGCGATCGCATCTTCCATGCAGCTCCTGCAACGCGTGCGGCAACTGCTGCAGCTGCGCGATCATCTGCTGAGCCTGGGCGCGGAGGTGGGCGATGCCGAGCACTCGGCCCAGCTGTGGTCCAAGGGCCTCGAGAACATCGAGCGCGAGATGGTGCCACTGTGGGACGACGCCCTGCGGCTCTCGGTGCAAAAGGCCCTTGGGGGGCGAAAGAGCCACGACCTGTCGAGCTTGCTGGAAGACCTCGAGCCGACCCTGAAAGAAATCGACGACTGCAGCGCGCTCCTGCTCGAGCTGCGCGGCGAACGCGAGGACGATCCCACGGCACTCAAGGCGCGCATCGCCGGACCGCGCATCGCCCCGCTCGTCCAGGCGAGCTTCGAGCGCTTCGACGCCAGCGATCGAATGCAGGTGACCCGCGAGGTCGAGGGGCTGTTGGCGCAGCTCAAGGGCGCGGGGCTGCGCCATGCGGTCCCGGCATCGGAGCTGCTGACGTGGACCGCGCGGGCGCTCTTGCAAAGCGAACGCGGGCGTCACACCGATCCCGAAAGACTCCCGGCCGACCACGCCGGCTATCGCGAGCTGCGCAACCAGGAAGCGCGCGTGAGCATCACCTACGTGCTCGTGGACCTGGTCACACGCCTCCACGGCGTCACAACGGAACTCAGGACCAGCCCCGGACAGCTCGAGGCGACG